>Ga0182239_1000150_pt1 | contig 25288 bp, 20 predicted proteins | sample hydfrate6_PW_210_FD_132456 | JGI IMG/M metagenome (GOLD analysis project Ga0182239, IMG submission 132456) | Subsurface microbial communities from deep shales in Texas, USA - hydraulic fracturing test 6_PW_210 | ecosystem: Environmental > Aquatic > Deep subsurface > Shale gas/oil reservoir >... | reverse complement strand
TTCCGCCAGGCGGAGAAGCTGGTGGGTGAAGCCGGCTTCGTTGTCGTACCAAACGATAAGTTTGACCAGGGTTTGGTCCGTGACTGTGGTGGTCAAGGCGTCCACCACGCCGCCATAGATGGAACCCACATAGTCAACTGAAACCAAGGGCTCTTCACAGTAGCCCAGTATATTCTTGAGCTGACCTTCGGAGGCGGCCTTCATGGCCTGGTTGACCTCTTGCCCGGTGACCTTTTGGCCCACGTCGGCGCTTAAGTCGACCAGAGAGACATTGGGGGTAGGGACCCGAATGGCCATGCCGTCGAGTTTTCCTTTGAGTTCAGGAATAACTTCAGTCACAGCCTTGGCAGCGCCGGTGGAGGTGGGGATCATGGACATGGCCGCAGCTCTGGCTCGCCGCAGATCCTTGTGGGAGCCGTCCAGGATACGCTGGGTCATGGTATAGGAATGGATCGTGGTCATAGTTCCCCGGAGCAGGCCGAAACTGTCGTGCAGAACCTTGGCTGCCGGAGCCAAACAGTTTGTGGTGCAGGAGGCATTGGATATAATGCTGTGTTCTGGCTTTAGCTCCTGGTCGTTGACCCCCATTACAATGGAGATATCGCAATCCTTGCCCGGAGCACTGATCAAGACTTTCTTGGCCCCGGAATCCAGATGGGGCCGGCACGCCGTGCGGTCCTTGAATTTGCCTGTGGTTTCCAGAACCATGTCTATGCCATAATCGCCCCAAGTCCATTCTCCAGCCGGATTCCTGGTTACCGCCACCTGTTTCCCATTGAGCATAAACCCTTGGTCATTGGCTTGAACCGATCCCTGGAAGGTGCCATGTACAGAATCATACTTCAGCAGGTGGGCCAAAGACTCATTGTCCGCCCGGGCATTGATGGCCACGAGGTCCAGATCGTTTGTATCTGCCAGAAGTCTGGTTGCATAACGGCCTATTCTCCCAAACCCGTTGATTCCTATCCGTACGCTCATAGGTCGCACTCCTTGGTTATAAAGATTTCAATTATACCCAGTTGGTATGAAGATATCAGGTTGACTGCTTACGTTTTTCGGACAAGGGCCCGAAGCGGTGTATAGATATCTCTTCTGTACTTTGTCAATTCGCTCCTGATCCAAAAAGGCCTTGCAATGCATCCTTCACCTTTTGTCCGGTGCCAGAAGAAGCATTCTGATCAGAACCAGGGAGTCCAAGCTTTTCCTGCAGTTTTTGTACACCCCTATCTATTTCTTTGGAAATGGTCTCCTGACCAAGAATCTGGAGCAAGGTCTCTTTATTTAAACCATAGCGGGGATCCATGAGGGAGCCCTGGACATCCAAAGGTATTTCTTTGCCCTCAAGGTCTGCGAGTTCGGGGTATTTCCCGGAAAGATCACGGTCGAAATTGACTTTGAGCAGATAGTTCAGGGTGCGCTGTACAAGGTCCAGCTGTCCGGATCCCTGGACGCTGAACAAGGATGATATCAGCTTCAAGTTACTTTTGCGGATCTTGCCTTGCGTGATGTCGGCAGCAAAATCCAGGGAGGAAAATTTGGTCTGTTCAGACCCTGATGTGGCCAACGCCTTGCCTTTGATGGCCAAATATGTGGAACGGATCTGGTGCAGCAGGTCTGCGCCCTGAAAAGATCCATTCTGCACGTTCAGCAGGAGATTGCCGTCCAAGGCCTGAAGTAAGGCTGAAGAATCGAGCCCTTGGGTGGAGATCGATGTTTGAAGCGAGGCCAGGCCTGAAAGTAGCCCCTTTCCGGAAAAATCCCGGAGAAAGGATTGGACCTCTAGGCTGTCCACCGTGGTTTTGGAGCGCAGGACAGGGGTTTTACCCCGGACATCGACAGTGGCGGTGGATTGCAGGGTTCCCCCGTACAATTTCCCTTGGAGGGGGGAAATATCTATCTGCCCATCCTTTGCCTGAACCGTCAGGGTAATGTCCTGCATTCGCAGGCCGTTGACCTTGAATGCGTCGATTTGGACCTGACCGTTCATTTTTACTTGACGCAAAGGCTCCAGGGGCAGAGCTGCTGCCGAGGATTTCTCTTTTGGTTTTTTCTCTGTCTCTTTTTGCTCTTGAGATTCTGCCTTAGGTTTGCCCTTGGTTGATGCCGGGGGGAGATAGCGGTCGATATCTATGCTCGTCAGGTGGAGATCAAATTCTGAGGCCGGAATCCGGGGACTCAGATCCACTGATGCCTGACCCTGTATCCTGCTGTCGTCAAGGGTGATGTCCACGGAAGAGAAGTTGAGCGAGGATGGTGTGCCCGAGAATTCTGCCCTGGCCTGGAGGTTGGTCAAGGCTTGCGGATCTGTTGTCTGTATTGCCGGCATTTTCAGCCTGGTCATGAGCTCCTTGGGATTAAAGGGCTGGACTGTGAGCTGACCACTAAAAGATGGCGAGGTGGTAATGGATTTTCCCTGCATCTGCGCCGTGAGCTGAAGATCATAGGCGGACAAAGAGAATTGGGGTATATCTAACCCTCCGGTTTTCATGTCCAGGGTCAGTGAGGTCTGAATATGGATATCTTCCTCCCCGCCCGGAATATTCTTTCCTGAAACTCGGTTGATCAGATCGATATTCTCTGCATGCAGACGTTTTTTCTGGGCCAAGAATGTGAACTCTCCAGTCAGGGAGAGCTTGGAGCTGTCCCCGGTTTGTTCATTCTCGACCCGGCAGTGCAGATCAAGTGGGATTGGATTGTCCAGGCGCATGGGACCCATATCCACATTGAGATCCCGGACCGCCAGGCTGGTCCCTGATTGTTTATCCACCCAGTTGAGTTGGGTGTCTTGAATTTGTATTTTTTCAATACTCATGGCGGCAACGGGGCCTGGTGATTGTGAGGAGGATTGTTCCGGCTCTGCCTTGGGTTTTGCTTTCTCAGCATCAGGTTGTGAAGACAAATCCTGCCAGTTTGTTTTTCCCTGCTCATTTTTGGCCAGATTGATTATTGCTCCTTCCAAAAGCAGGGTTCCGACTTGCACTTCCCGGCTGAGCAATGGAAGGAGTTTGACTTTCAGGCCGGCTTTATGCACTGAGAGCATATGTTCCGGTGCAAATCCTTTAGCATTGGCCAGGGCAACGTCTTGAACCTGGACCCCAATCCAGGGAAAAAACGAGAGCTCCATAGGGCCGTTGAGGTGAACCGATCGCCCCAATTGCTCACTGGCCGTTTGTTCGATGCGGTCGCGATAGTCATTGGGGTCTATAAATATAAGAGCGCCGGCCACAAGGAGAGCCAGAACAAGGATGATGCCTCCAAGGGCATAGAGGATGTACTTGAGGGGTTTGGGCATGGACATTGTTTTGGCCTCCTTGGCAGATACGATGAGATTGACATATAGGGGACAAGATTTTTCGCCCGGATGCCCGAGGGCAAAGAACGGGGTGAAGGGTATCTCTGGTCTGATCACGATCCGGATACCCAGCACACACTATTTAGCATGAAGAGGAAATGTGTAGCAAGCATGGCCGAACAAAGAAAAAGCAGGGCCGATCAGCTCCTGGTCCAACAAGGACTGGCCTCCAGCAGGGAGCAGGGCAAACGGCTGATTATGGCCGGTCAGGTTTTTGTACGGGACGTATCCGGCGCAGAACATAGGGTGATCAAGCCAGGGACCTCTCTGCCTGGAGGGGCTTTGCTGCGGGTAGTCGGACAGGAGCGCTTCGTCAGCCGGGGAGGCGAGAAGCTATCCACAGCCCTGGAGTATTTTACCTTAGATGTTCAGGGCGTGGTTGCCCTGGATGTCGGTGCCTCAACAGGTGGATTTACTGACTGCCTGCTTCAGGCCGGGGCAGTGCGGGTGTACGCCGTTGATGTGGGTTATGGCCAATTGCATTGGCGTTTGCGCAATGATCCCCGGGTGGTGGTTATGGAACGGATCAATGTCCGCCATGCCGGTCCGGAATTGATTCCTGAGCCCGTGGATTTGGTGGTTGTGGACTGTTCTTTCATTTCATTGACCAAGATTCTTCCTCCCTGTCTGGCCTGGATGGCGTCCACAGGGCGAATCTGCGCCCTGATCAAACCCCAGTTCGAACTCCCCAGAGGATCAACGGTCAAAGGAGTAGTTCGCTCATCCGCCTTGGAACACGAAGCTGTGGCCAGGGTCACAGCTTTTGCCAGGAACCAGGGTCTTTGTTGCTTGGGCCATGTGCCCTCCAGGGTACGTGGACCAAAGGGGAATCAAGAGTACCTGGCCCTGTTTGCCTGGGCCTAAAGGTCTGTGTTCAGCTTTGCCTCCGGCAAATCTGAAATATTTTTGCGCCAAAGCACGCATCACCTAAGCCAGTTTGCTCCATCCGGCTGTGTAAGGGCAGGTCTGCAATACTTTGTGTCCCTGTGCGGGCAAAAATTATTTGCCGTTCTTAGCTGACAATGACCCCGGCATACCCGACTACCTGGGATTTGTCCCCGATAATATCTCCGGAGGTTGCATATTTGACCAATTCAGCCTTTTGGGCCCCAAGGGCCAGGGCCGCATGCAGACCGATATACATGGGGAGGATGCCGCACATGCTGATCTGATGCCGGATGACCACATCCAGCAGATTTTCCGGATCCAGGTCTAAAATTGCCTGCAGGGCCAGGTTGTCCTGTGATTTGGCCTCATCCTCGGACAAAAAGTGACTCATATCGGAACTGACCACCAGACTGACCTGCGTCTTCCAGCTCTGTATGATCTGGAATATATTGCGGGCAATGCGCTGCAGTGTGTCTCGACTGGTTATGGAGATGCATATAGGCACGATCTTTGTCCGGGGATTTTTGGCCCACAAAAAAGGCAGAAGAACCTCCAGGGAGTGTTCGGCACGATGGGCCTCATAATCGGCAACCAATTCCGGGTCGGAGTCGATAATGGCCCGGGCCAAGGCTGTATCCACATCCAGGTGTGCTCCCGGAATCTGCCATGTGCCCTCCGGCCATACCGCACCGGGCTTGCCCAGCCCAGTGTGATTTGGCCCCATGAGCACAACCGTAGGGGCAAGCTCTGTCCGGGACAGGGTCGCCCCAGCCACATGTCCGGAAAACATATGCCCGGCATGGGGGAGCATGACCAGCTTGGCCGGCACTGTACTACTTTCGGGCTGAGGTTTCATATATTCTCTGACTTTTGGTTCCCATTCCTGTTGTGTGCCGGGATAGAACTGCCCGGCGACGACTGGCTTTCTGTCCATATTTCTCCCTCCTTGGATTGTAGGTAAGTATTTCCCTCTCAGGAGTCAACCGGCCCATGCTTGCCCAAAGCCCGGGCCGGGTCAAGTTGCGCTTGGACATTACAGAAAAATCGTTGTAGTCTCGCCCGGAAAAAAGAGATATGATGGGAAGGTTCAATCTATCAGATCCCTCCTTCCGGCCTCATACGTATATCATGCAAAGTGGGGGATCGACATATAACACAAGGTGAGCCGTTTCAATGCATACACATATCCACTTTGGTTTGGACGTTGGATCTGGTACGGCCAAAGGTGTTGCTTTGGATACAGATGGACAGGTGTGTTTTTCAACCTATCGATCGACCCAAGGCAGGCCTGTGGAAAGGGCTGTGCAAATACTTGAGGACCTGGAGAAGCAATATCCGCCTGAGCATATACTGAGCATGACCTGTACCGGAACCGGAGGCAAACGAATTGCCTCTATTCTGGATGTGTCCTTTGTGAATGAGATCATCTGCCATGCCAAGGGGGTTGAGCATTTTTACCCCCAAGCCAGAACGGTTATAGATATCGGCGGGGAAGACGCGAAATTGATCGTTGTTCGGCCTGGCCATAGAGGCAGGCTTTCCATCCATGATTTTGCCTTAAATACTGTGTGCGCTGCCGGAACCGGCGCTTTTCTGGAGCAGCAGGCAGCCAGGCTGGGCTATGATATTGAGACCTTTTCCCGATTGGCCGAACAGGCGGCAAATGTTCCGACCATCGCCGGGCGATGCACTGTTTTTGCCAAGTCAGACATGATCCACCTACAGCAGAACGGGGTGCAGGATGATGAGATTATCGCCGGACTCTGCTTTGCCATTGTCCGTAATTTGAAGACAAACATAGCCAAGGGCAAGAAAATTGTACCTCCCCTGGTTTTCCAAGGCGGAGTGGCTGCAAATTTGGGGGTGCGTCGGGCAATCCTGGAACTTTTAGTTGATTCGGCACAGGATTTGATTGTTCCTAAACATTTCAAAGTCATGGGCGCTTTGGGTGCGGCCCTGCAAGGACAGTCAAGCAATTCACGGCCCTACCCCGGCCTGAACATATTGCGAAAGGCCCTCTATTCCACCGCTGATTCAACCCGCAGAATGCCGCCCCTTATTCCGGTATCCGGACCAGATCATACCCGTTCGCAGCGTGCTTACCAACACTGGCATCCAGAGCCAAAACCAATGGATGTGGTTCTGGGAATTGATGTGGGTTCAGTGACCACGAAAATGGTCCTCCTGGAGGCGGATTCACAAGATGATGCGCAACTCAAGGTCTTGGCCAAGACCTATCTCCCTACCTCCGGACGACCCCTGCAAGCAATCGCCGCCGGTCTTCGCGAACTTGAACGAAAAGGACTTGCCGGGATGCGGGTTCAATCCGTGGGCAGCACAGGATCCGGAAGGGCCTTGTGTTCAGCCTATGTAGGCGGAGACGTGGTCCGTAATGAGATCAGTGCCCAGGCTGCGGCCGCTTCCAGGCTGGCCCCGGACGTGGACACTATATTAGAGATCGGAGGACAGGACTCCAAGTATATCCGCCTGGAAAACGGGGTAATCGTCGACTTTGCCATGAACAAGGTGTGTGCCGCGGGTACAGGTTCTTTTCTGGAGGAACAGGCCCACAGGTTGGGCATAGAAATCCAGGAATTCGGTGACCTGGCCTTGTCTGCTCCTGCTCCGGTCAAAATGGGCGAACGGTGCACTGTATTCATACAGTCCGATCTGGTTCACTATCAGCAGCAAGGGGTGGAAAGGGCGGATCTGGCCGCCGGGTTGTGCCACTCCATTGTGGCCAACTACGTAAATAAGGTTGTGGAGCAGCGATCCATTGGGCAAAAGATCTTTTTTCAAGGCGGGACGGCCTTGAATAAAGGGATCACGGCCGCCTTCACCCAGGTTTTGGGCCGGGAGATCACGGTTCCGGAACACAATGAGGTCACCGGGGCAATCGGAGCGGCCTTGCTGGCCATGGAGCAACACCAGGGAACAAGTAGCTTTCTGGGCTTTGACCTCTCCCACCGGCGGGCAAAAACAAAATATTTCACCTGTTCCGGGTGTTCCAATGCCTGTGAGGTACAAAAGATCAGTTTTTATGGTCAGGACCGGCCCCTGTATTTCGGTCATCGCTGTGACCGCTACGATCAAGTCCAGGCCAAAAACACCGATGAAAACCTGGACGTGGTCCAGAAGCGGTCTGCTTTGATGGAGTCGTATCTTCCCGAGAAGAAAGAAGATCATGCGGCACAGCGTATTGGCTTGCCCAGGTGCCTGTTTTTCCAGGAATGGCTGCCCTTTTTCGCTACCCTGTTTGCAGAGCTGGGCTATGAGGTGGTCTGCAGCGAACAAAGTAATCGCAAGCAGATCCGTGTCGGTTCTGAACGGATGGCCACCGAGGCATGCCTGCCGATGAAGGCGGCCCACGGCCATATCCAAGACTTGATCGACAAATCGGTGTCCACTATTTTTCTGCCTCAGGTTCGAGAGATTCCGGCCTGGTTCGGTTCAGGGCAAAAGGGCACCATTTGCCCCTATGTCCAATCCTTGCCCTGGATTATTCGGTCCGCCTTTTCCCTGGAAGAAAAAAACATCACTGTTCTGTCTCCGCTTTTGAGCCTGGGACACAAGCCGCAAGAAGACCCTGGACAGTGGAAACAGTTTGCCCGCATTCTGGGCAGTTCCTGGAAATCCATGCGTCTGGCCCTGGAGCAGGCCTGGACGGCCCAAGGAGAGTTTACGGCCGGGGTTCGGGAGTATGGACAAGACATTCTGCGCCGGGCTCAGTCCGGTGAACGGGCAGTCCTGCTCATTGGTCGGCCATACAATGCCCTGGATCCGGGTATGAACATGAATGTGCCGGCAAAATTGCGCAAAATAGGAATACCCAGCGTGCCCCTGGATTGCTTGCCTTTAGAGCAGGCAGATGAAGAGGGAGTGGGGGACAACGATCTGGGTCAGATGTACTGGGCCTATGGAAAGAGGATTCTGGCCGCTGGTCGTCTGGTGGCCAAATATCCCGGATTGATACCTGTGTTTGTGACAAATTTTTCCTGCGGACCAGATGCCTTTATCCTGCATTTTTTTGAACGTCAGTTAAGTGGCGGGCCCTATCTGGAACTGGAAATTGATGAACATACCGCAGACGCAGGTGTGCTTACCCGGCTGGAGGCCTTTTGGGACAGCACGGAAAAAGCACAAGCCGCATCCAGTGCAAGCCCGCCCTTTGTCCACACGGTCAGGAATTTTCGCTCAAATCGGATCCTGTATCTGCCGCCGATGACTGACCATCTGCACGCCTTTGCCGGGGCTTTTCGAGCCAATGGCGTGGAGGCCAGGATCCTGCCGGCATCGGATGAGCAAAGCCTGCATTTGGGACGCAAATACACCAAGGGCAAGGAATGCCTGCCTGCTGTCCTGACCACCGGGGATCTGCTCAAAGCGGTTCAGAGCCCGGATTTCGACCCAGTCCGGGCAACCTTCTTTATGCCTGCTGCCGGCGGTCCTTGCCGTTTCGGCCTCTATCATCAGTTGCATCGTCTGGTGTTGGATGAGGTCGGCATGGGGGATGTGCAGGTCTTTTCGCCGAACCAGGGAAGTACATTATACCAGGAACTGGGAATGGTGAGTAAAGACTTTACCAAGCTGGCATGGAAAGGGGTTGTGGCCGTGGACCTGCTCATCAAGCTGCTGTTAGAAACCAGGCCGTATGCCCAGGACAGGCAGGGATGTCAGACCTTGTATGCCAATTGGCTGAAACAAATAAGCCGGACTGTTGCCGAAAATGAGGATCTGCGTCCGGTTGTGGCTCAGGCGGCAAAAGATTTTGCTGCCCTGCCCAGAAAAAAGGACGAAAGCAAGCCGGTGGTGGGCATTGTGGGCGAGATCTATGTTCGTTCCAATCCTTTTGCCAATGAATACCTTGTTCGACGTCTGGAGGATCTGGGCCTGGAGGCCTGGTTGCCAACCATCGGCGAGTGGATCCATTATGTCAATCATACCGGGAAAAGACAGGCCAAGCGGAACAGACAATTCATGCTCTGGTGCAAGCTGGGATTGGAGTCCGTGGTCCAGAACCGTTTGGAGCGCAGCCTGCTCCAAGCTGGAAACGGCTGGCTACGTTCACTGCCTGAGCCGGAGATCAGAGAGCTCCTGGCTGCGGCCAGCCCCTACCTTTCACCTGAATTTGAGGGAGAAGCCATCTTGAGTATAGGCAAGAGCTTGGATTATCTGGACAAGAACGTTCAGGGCCTGATCAACGTCATGCCCTTTACCTGTATGCCTGGAGGAGTGGTCGATGCCATCATGCCCAGACTGCGGCAAGAATCCACTGTCCCCATGCTCTCTCTGGTCTATGACGGGCAGACTGAGACCAATATCCAGAACAGGCTGGAGGCCTTTGCCCATCAAGTACGCTATGGGGGGTGAGCAGGGCCCCGTTGAAGGGGCGCTGACAACTTTGGGCTCACCCGTCATTGTCAGGAAAGGGAAGCAATCTGATAAAAATACCAGGTGGCTCTGCGATTGAGATTGCATCGGCGAAAGCTCTTGGCAATGACGGGCGATAATCAATGTATGGTTTCCAAAACGCCACTATTGCTCTTTGGCCGTATCGAAACCGAGTTGGGAGGCTTTAAGATTGATATCCACTATCTTTGCCGGCAGATGGGTGCTAATGGCCTGATGCAGGGCATTGAGGGTGAAGGGCTGTGTTTCGGCAGTGCAGAAGGCACCCAAGAGGACCATATTCGCACTTTGGACTGTCCCGGCCTGGGCGGCCAGAGTCTTACAGGGCACAAACCTGACCTGTCCGGCACATTTCCGGCTGCTGCTCTCCACTTCGTCCAGCCCGGGGTAAGTCTCTTTGCCGGTACTGACCCCAACGGGCATGGTCGGTTCGGTGTTGCTGATCAGGACCCCGCCGCGATGCAGATAAGGCAAGGCACGCAGGGTTTCAAGGGGCTCAAATCCCAACAGAACATCGGCTTCTCCAGGGGCGATTTTAGGACTCTTGTATCCTCCAAGGAGGAGGGTTGACTCCACAACCCCGCCACGTTGGGCCATGCCGTGGATTTCGCCGGAGCAGACATCAAGTCCTTGTTCCAGGGCCAGCAAACCCAGAAGATTGGTGGCAGTGAGGGTGCCCTGTCCGCCGACTCCAGCCAAAAAAATCCGCGATTTCATAATTTAACTCCTTTTCCTGGCTTTCATGGACGGGGCGATCTGCACGCAGAGCATGCATCCGCTGCATTGATTTTCATCTATTTGAATGCCGTCATCGTTCACATAAAATGCCGGGCAGGCCAGGTTTTCCAGACATCGGCGAACGTCTTCACCCTGCTTGGCCACGTAGGCGGTCTGCAGATTTTTCTTGCCCAGGGTCCGGCGGGCAAAGAGGACACAAGGCTCTCGAGCGACAATGACCCGCACTCCGTCTTTTTGCTTGGAGTCTTTCAGGAGCTCCAAAGACTTTTTCAGGTTGGATGGCCGGACAGTGCTCACCTCCTGCACCCCGCAGCCGCGGACTATCTGTTCGATATCCACCCGGCTCGGATTCGGGCCGTGCTGGGTCTGTTCAACGCCAGGATGGGACTGATGCCCGGTCATGGCTGTGGTGGCATTGTCCAGGACTACGAGCAGGAGGTTATGTTGGTTGTGGACTGCGTTGATCAGGCCGGTGATGCCGGAGTGGAAAAAGGTGGAATCTCCAATAAAGGCCACCACAGGCTGGCCCGTGGCTTTGGCCATGCCTGATCCTCCAGAGACAGATGAACCCATGCAGAACAGGAAGTCGGCGGCCTTTAAGGGAGGCAGAAAACCCAATGTGTAGCAGCCGATATCTGTGGAATAGATTGCATCATCTCCGAAAACCTGGCGTACTGCGTAGTACATTGAACGATGGGAGCAGCCGGGGCACAGGTTGGGCGGCCGGCCGGGCAGTCCTTCGCGGCTGGTACACAGATCCTCTTCTTCGGTTTTCTGGCCCAAAAAACGGAGCACAGCGCGGCGTACAGCCCGGGTTGAATATTCGCCCAGCCGGGTCAAGTCCTGGTCTTTGCCCTGAACCTGAATATGAAGATCATGCTTTTGGCACAAGATGCGGACATGATCTTCGATAATAGGTTCCAATTCCTCCAAAATAAGGACCGATTCGACGTCTTTGAGCAGGTTCAAAACGGCGTGTTCCGGAAAAGGATAGGTGATCCCCAGTTCAAGGATATGCAGGGAATCGTTCTGATCGAGATCACTGAGGGCATCGTGCAGATAGGCACGGGATATCCCCGAGGCTATGATTCCCTGGCTGCCTTGACCATGATCAAGGGTCCAGGTGGACTGATCTATTTCGTCCTGAATGGTTTCCAAAGACTGAAGCAGGGCCGGGTGACGTTGGCGGGCAACGGCCGGCAGGGGAACAAACCTGAATGGATTCTTGACAAATATTCCCTTGTTTTGAGCCCCGCGCAATAGACCAAAAGTGACTGGTCCGCGCAAGTGGTTGACCCTGGTGGTTGTCCTGAGCATGACGGGTTGTTCCCATTTTGCAGATAAGATAAGGGCGTCTCTGGTCATATCCTTGGCTTCCTGGGCCGAGGCAGGTTCAAAGCAGGGCAGTCCGGCCAACCGGGCGTAGTACCGGTTGTCCTGTTCGTTTTGGCTGGAATGGCATCCGGGATCGTCTGCGCTCAAAAGGACCAGCCCGCCGGGTGTGCCGATGTAGGCCAGGCTCATTAAGGGATCGGCGGCAACATTGACCCCAACGTGCTTCATGGTCACCAGGGTAGGCACCCCGCCCAGGGATGCTCCGCCCCCAACTTCCAGGGCCACTTTTTCGTTCACTGAATATTCGAAGTAGTAATTTGCTTCCGGGGCAAGGGCAAAAAATGTATCCGGCGTCTCGGAAGAGGGTGTACCTGGATAGCAGGTGACACATCCTACCCCGGCTTCAAGGGCTCCTCGGACAATGGCTTCGTTGCCCAGCAAAAAGTGGGTGGATCCTGGTTCTGCGGTCAAAAGAGGATGAGACATGATCTATTCACCTTGGTTTATGAGTCTGACGTCTGTATTTTGTCTTGGATGGTTTGTATCTTGTGTTGGATGAACTCGTCCCGCTGGGCGGTCAATGCCGTCATGTCGGTCAAATTCTGATACGCGCTCAGGGCCAGTTTCCATTGTCCGGCATTTTCCGCAATGGTGGCCAATTTCATATTGAGTGTGCGATGGTAGCGTTTTGGGGCATTTTCAACCGTTTTTTGGAGAAGCTTCAAGGCCTCTTGTGTCTTCTTCATGGCAGCAAAGGCCGTGGCCCGGCCCAGGGCGGCTATTGTCTGCAAATCTTGATCTGCAGCGTTTTTCTCAATGTATTCCCAGTGGGAGGCGGCTCGCTCGAAGTCTTCTTCCTGCATGCACAGCTTGGCCAGCTGCAAATGAAGGGCGGTTTGCATGGTTTTTGGTGCCTGGGGCACAAAGCTTTCCAAGGCTTCAATCCTTTCCTGCCCGGAGTTTTCGGACATGATCTGATCCACCTGCTGCTTTGCATTGCGCAGGGTTTGGGTTTTATAGTAGGTGTAGCCGCTGAACACAGCGGCAACGACAATGATCACAGCCAGGACCAGGCCGATGACCTTGATGTTGTCGGTGAGCACCTTGGCCCATCCGGCAGCCGGGGGAAGGTTTGTCTGGGAGTCATTTGATTTCGGGGCCTGATTTTGCTGAGAAGTAGTAGACATGTGGGCTCCTTTGTGCTGCATATCTTTGAAACGATTGCTGTTCTTCTTCAAGGGCAAGGGTCTCTTTGTTTTTTTATCCTTGACCCTTTGACCTGAATCAATAGGAAGCGTTGAACCAGAACCTTGTAATCAGATTGGGGTCAAAGGTCAAAGGGTAACTGGATCATGCTGATCGTATCATAACCGGGAGGAGTTGCATGGAGGTGGTTTTTTTGGGTGTGGGTGAGGCCTGTGACCAGGATCACGGCAATACGTCCCTGCTTGTTCGAACGTCCAAGGCCTGCATTTTGCTGGATTGCGGTTTCAGTGTTGCCCATGCTGTTTTTTCAGAGCTGAACTCTCCCAATGAACTGGACGCAGTATGGATCTCTCATTTTCACGGGGACCATTTTTTCAGCCTCCCTTTGCTTTTGCTTCGGCTGTGGGAAGAAAAAAGGGAGAAACCCCTTGATATTGTCGGACCACCAGGAATAGAGGACGTTGTGGTTCAGAGCGTCCGGTTGGCCTATCCCAGCTTTTGGGACAAATTCAGCTTTCCCGTCCGGTTCCAGGTGTTTCCTCCAGAACAGACCTTTCAACACTTGGGATGTGGGTGGACAACGGTCTGGACCGAGCACTCCAGGCCAAATTTGGGTTTGCGCTTGGATGAGCCCGAAAGCAGTGTGTATTACAGCGGAGACGGGCGGCCCGGAGCAAAAACCCGGGACGCGGTTCGGGGCTGTTCTCTGATGGTCCATGAAGGATTTCAGGTAAATCTGACTGTGCTCGGCCACGGCACGGTTCAGGAAGTCATGGATATGGCGGAAGCAACAGGGGTAAAGCGTCTGGCCCTGGTCCACATGCAGCGGGACGAGCGAAAGAAACACCAGGCCAGGGTCAGGTCCATGTTGGCAAAAATGCCTGCTGTACATGGCTTTTTGCCCCAGCCTGGGGAGAGGGTGCAATTATGAGTTTCAGGAGGTATTGACAAAATGGAACAGATGCAAAACATGGCCAGAAACGTTCAACGGGCCTCCCGGATTTTGGGCCCTCAGTCCAGTGAAGTCAAAGATGCAGCCCTGCACCGTTTGGCCGAGCTTTTGGAAAGCGAAGGCCGGGACGTTCTGGAGGCCAATGCCCAGGATCTGGCTCAAGCCAGGACAATGGGAATGAATGAAGCCATGCTGGATCGTTTGGCTTTGGATGCAAAGTCCCTGCAGGCCATGTCCAGGTCGTGCCGGGAAGTGGCGGCCTTGGACGATCCAGTGGGAGAGATTGCGTATATGAGAAGGCGGCCCAATGGAATGAAAGTGGGCCGGATGCGCATTCCTCTCGGAGTTGTGGCCATGATCTACGAATCCAGGCCCAACGTGACTGTGGAGGCTGCTATTTTATGCCTTAAGGCCGGAAATGGGTGTATCCTGCGTGGAGGCTCTGAGGCCTTTGCCTCCAATCAGGCCCTGGGAAAATTCCTTTCCAGGTCACTGCAGGATGCCGGATTGCCGGCAGAGGCGGTCCAGGTCGTGCCTACAGCTGACAGGGAAGCAGTGAATACCTTGCTCACATTGGACGAATATATAGATGTGGTCATTCCCAGGGGAGGGGAAGGCCTGATCCGGGCGGTCACCCAGCGGGCTACTATGCCTGTGCTCAAGCATTACAAGGGCGTGTGCCACATCTACGTCGATGAGACAGCGGATTTGGACCAGGCCCTGGCTGTCATCCATAACGCCAAGGTCCAGCGGCCAGGGGTATGCAATGCCCTGGAATGCCTCTTGGTCCACAAAGACATAGCAGCCGATTTTCTGCCCAAGGTTGTGGAGAAATTGGGAAGAGATAGAGTGAGGTTCAAGGCCGAACCAGAAACGGCTGTTTTTCTGGGAGACAGGGTGGAACAAATTCAGCCTCTTGACTATGGGCATGAATTTTTGGATCTGACCCTGGCTGTGCGGGTGGTTCAGGATCAGGATCATGCTCAGGAGCACATCGCCGAATTTGGTTCAGGCCATACCGAAGCCATTTTGACTTCCCGGCACGATCGGGCCATGCGTTTTATCCAGGAGGTCGATGCTTCCCTGGTGGCGGTGAACGCCTCAACCAGATTCAATGACGGCGGACAGCTGGGTTTGGGAGCTGAAATCGGGATTTCGACCTCCAAACTCCATGCCTATGGTCCCATGGGGGTGAAGGAATTGACCAGTACAAAGTTCGTCCTCCTTGGGCAGGGTCAAATCAGAGAGTAAGCCATGATGAAGGTCGGGGTTTTAGGCGGCAGCTTCAATCCAGTACATAACGGTCACTTGCGACTGGCGGTGGAGGCCCTGGAGCAGGCTGGGCTGGACAGGGTCGAATTGGTTCCGGCCTTTGTTCCGCCGCACAAGGGCAAAGATGCCGTGCCCGATTTTTCCTTTCGATGCCGGTTGATCCGGGCCGCCATCGCCAATATGCCCGAACTGGCCTTAAACCCTTTGGAGGGACAGAGGGCCGGCCCTTCGTATACCGTTGATACGCTTGAACTGTATCATCAGTTATATCCCGACCGGGATCCGTACTTTTTGATCGGTTGCCCTGATTTTGTACAACTGCCCAAGTGGCATCAGGGACCGAGACTCCCTGACTTGACCCATTTCGTTGTTGTGGTCCGGGAGGCAGGGGATGAGCAGCTCTTGAACCGGTTTACGGCGGAAATGTGGCCGGAAGCCGAACATATTGAGCCAGACAAATGGGTTTTGCCATCCGGGTATCGCATTCAGCTCATCCAGAGCCCAAAACTGGAAATCAGCAGTTCTATGGTCCGGAAGAAACTGGCCCAGGGCAAATGCATTCGCTATCTGGTGCCTGATGCGGTCTGGGTCACGTTGCGCGGATCAAAAAGCCGGCATGAAACGAGGCCATAATCTGGCCATATCAATCAAGTGATTCAAATTCATATCCCAGCAGTGAGGTTATCTGCTTAGAGGCCGCCATGATTTCCTCCCGGCTGTGCCCAGGAATATCCACTATGCAATAGCGGAAGCTTTCCGGGTTGTGCTTGTAGTCCGAGAGATTGGATCGCTCGTGGATCAGATTGCGGATATGCACATCCGGATACAGGAGGCGGATTTCCTCAAAGCCGCTCTGGGTCGGGGTCTTGATGATTTTTTTATCTGCAAAAGAATGCAATTCAAAATTAAAGCACATGGGATATGTGTTGTCCTTGATCCAGGACAAATCCGGCTTTTCGTTGCAGGCCAGCTCGCAGAGCAGGTGCAAGGGGTCAAATCCGGAGACCAGCTCGATGGTCTTGGCGAACTGGAATGCGATCCGGCAATTGATTTCCAATATGGCAAAGGTTTCCTGGTCCTGGTCAGCCCGAAGCTCAACGTTGAAAAAGCTGTTGTCAATGCCCAGGGCCGGTATGAGCCGTTGCAGACCGTGGGTGATTTTTTGGTGTAGGGCCTCGGAGAAGGAGTAGGGAAATTCATGGTGACTGAAGCTGTTCGTCCCGGGGTAGAAGGCAGCCTTGGTCATTCCGAAGAGGGTTACTTGGCCCTGACAGACAAATCCGTCGACTGTGACCTGTTCTCCTGAGATCAGATTCTCACACAGAAAGCTGTTGCACGTGGCGACATTTAAGCCATTGGCCATATGTGGGCGTAGGGACAATGCGTCGAGGTAATACTGGTTGTTGACCACGATGTCCTTGCTTTCCAGAGCGATGTAGTATTCCAGCTCTTCCGGGGTCTGGATCAGATGGGTGCCGAAAGAAATGTTGGACCGGACAGGCTTAATAAAAAAAGGCGGTCTGAGCCGGGTTGGATCTTTGAGATAGTCCAAGGCCAGGCAAAATTCCGGAACTGCCTCCGGTAGGATTTCCCGCTGCTTTCGCCTGGAGATATATTTGTTCTGGCAGTTGATCACGCTTTCCAAAGAGGCAAAGGTCTTTCCTGTCTCGGCACAAATGATGGACGCAAAAACGGCTGAGGAGTCATGGGTGCCGACCACTCCGTCATACATTGCCGGGTGTTCCTTGATCAAGGCAATGGTCCGTTCCAGATAGGGTTGGACCCCATAGTCCAGGATCTTTTCTGTTGTTTCTACGGTGACATCGTAGTCGGCAGTGGAGGCAAAGCTTTTTTCTACAATATCAATGTCACTTGCGTCGCAGAGAAAAAGGACTTTTTTGGGGTTCATGGTTTCCTCCTTGAGTAAAATATCAGATCAGGTGTGGGTTTTGCATCCCGGTTTTTCTACTTGAGCCAATGATGGGGGTTTCTCATGAGCATCGATCCGGGATGAGGAATATGGGTAAAGTCTCACTAGAAACTTGTGGCCCGGCAAGGGGCCGCAGGAGCAGAACGAGTGTCTGTCCATGTTAGGTGTTGTATTTGGCTGGTTTGAGATCGTGTGACCGATGCTTTGAAGGGATGATGGTTAATTAAGGCCTAAAGCCGAACCCTCATCCCATTGACTGGTGTCAACCTGACCGTGTACTACCTGTCCTGATTTGAGGACACAAAAAATGCGGTCCAAATCCATCAAACAATGGATATCCTGGACGGGATCGGTGTTCAGAATGAGCAGATCGGCCTGCTTCCCAGGTTCCAGGGTCCCGATTTGGGACAAAAGGCCGATGGCGTCCGCTGCGACCTTGGTAGAGGCTGTTATGGCCTGTATGGGATCCATGATGCCTTTGTCCACATATTGCACAACTTCCATGGCATTTCGGCCGTGGTAGTTGTAGGGTGTTCCGGCATCGGTGCCCATGGCCACCTGCACCCCGGCCTCTAAGGCCCGGTGGAGGTTTTCCACTCTGATTTTGGCAACTTCTTCAGCTTTTTCAAACATGAACTGGGGAATGCCGTTTGTAGACGTGTTGTTCAACATCCAATAGTTGGAACACAAAGTTGAAATGAGAAACACTCCTTGGTCGGCCATCATTTTCAGGGCATCGGCATCGGCCAGGGTACCATGCTCAATGGTCCGTACGCCGGCCTTGATGGCGTTTTTGATCCCTTCGGCACCGTGAGCATGAGCGGCTGTATGTTTGCCTGTTTTTTCGCCTTCTTCCACCACGGCCCGGATTTCTTCCACATTTAAATGTGGTGCACCGGGAGTACCTCCGGGATTCATAATTGCTCCGGTAGCCATTATTTTGAGCAGATCGGCTCCTTCTTTGAGCTGTTCCCTGGCTGCACGGCGGTTTTCGTCCACGCCATCAGCTTCCCGGTACAGCCCCTGGAAGTATTCACTCCCTGCGGTGAGCATGCAGATGATCTTCCCGCTGGCCAAAATGCGGGGGCCGATGACCAGACCTTCCTCCACGGCCCTTTTGACTGCAATATCAATATAATTGGACGATCCGGCATTGCGCACGGTTGTGATTCCGGAACGGACGGTGTTGGCCATTTCGTTGCAGGCCCGGATGGTCCGCAGTTTCTCCTCGACCAGGCTTTCGTGATAGGTATCCGGCATGCCGTGTAGATCCAGATGTACATGGGCGTCAATGAGGCCGGGCAGGATGGTCTTGCCGGACATATCCAGTATTAAGGCCCCATCGGGCTTGAGGACCTGGTCTTTTGGACCGGAAGCAGTAATAATCTGATCTTCAATGATGAGTGTTCCTTGGTCAATCACCTGTCCGGTACCAGTAATCAGCCTCCCTCCGGAAAGAACGAGCGGGGCTGCGTTCTTGGAACTTAAAGAAGTCAGTTTCTCTGCTGGGCATCCCTGTGCCGAACTGCAATGATATTCTTTGTTTTGAGCCATTTTTTGCCTGTGTTTTGTTCTCGTTTGCGCTTCCTGGCTGTTGAGCAGGTTCAGACGAAAAGTGTTTATAGATTTTTTCCCGATTCAGTCAAGTGTCTTGTGATCAATTATCTGTCGAAATGCAGGAAACACCCCACAACCTCCCTCAATGGGGGACGAAGAAGAGGAAGCGACAGATCAAGACTCCTTTTTCACTAGAGCGAAACTGTAGTTTCTATCTTTCGCTTCTTATGTTAGCGCTGGAGATGGTATGAGCTCTCTTGGCAGGCCTGATCAAAGCTGCCCAGGACTCGCCCATATAGGGCCAGGCTGATATCATGAATGATCTGAATCTCTCTTTCAGCAGCAGCGGTGTCAATGCTCAACATGGGCATACGCTGCATAAGCAGCGTTTCCATGGCCTGACTGGTGCGCTGCTTTTCTAAAAAAGCGGCTTTGTCTATACTGTGTTCCAGATATTCTTTCTTGGCGGCCAAGGATTGGAGCATATCCGCGTTTTGTGTGCATTCCTGGATAAATGACAGGGAGAAAGTGAAATATTCTGAGAAAAGGGGTGAGGATGCAGAGATATTTTGCAACACTGCGGCCAAAAAATCGGCCCTGGTCCCGGTGAGCTGGACACTTGCCAGGCGCATCCTGACCTGGACCCATGCTTTCCATGCATCAGGCACATGTTCAGCCACAGCCTGAATCAATATTTCAGGCAGGGGAGAACCAAGACGCAGGCGGTTGACGATGCCGTGCATCATGTTCTTGTCCAGATCAAGGACCATTTGCTCACCGTCTGGAAAAGCGATGTCAGCCAGAGGGCAGGAAGCCATCAATTCCTGAATAAGTTCATCTTGCTCTACTTGACGTTTATCCCAGCCTTGCAGTGTTGGTTCGATTGCTTCCCGCTGATGCATAGAGGGGGTCAGAAGCAGATCTATCAGGCACTCAAGTTCGGGATCGAACGTATCCTGAACAGTACGCAAGGCGGTTCGGATCTCGGTACTTGAATCCAAGCCCAAAGTGGATTGGGCAAAATGGAGGATGTCGGAATCTATTTGAAATGACGACAAGATAATGTGACAAATAGCTTGGGACAGCTCATGGATTGACTCGAAGCTGGCAGGCATTGGATTACTCCCGGCAAAAGCAAAAGATTATGCGCAAAGCGACAATTTCCCCTCTCGTATCAGTGATCATCCCCACCTACAACCGGGCCCATCTATTGCGGCGGGCTGTAGATTCTGTCCTTGCCCAGACCTATTCCAATCTGGAGCTCATCGTGGTCAATGATGGATCAGATGATGCAACCTCCCAGGTGCTCAACGGCATTCGTGATCCCCGGCTCAAGGTCGTTTGGCAGGCCCATCTCGGTGTTGCTGTAGCCCGCAATACCGGCATCAGTGTGTCGTCGGGATCATACATCGCTTTTTTGGATTCAGACGATACCTGGAAGGAAGAAAAGCTGGCCATCCAGTTGGCCTTTACCTGCAGCGGAGGATGGGAAATAAGCCAGACCGAAGAAATATGGATCAGAAAGGGCCGGCGGGTCAATCCAGGCTTGCGTCATCTAAAGCCCAGCGGATGGATCTTTGATCCGTCATTGGAATTGTGTCTGGTCAGTCCTTCCTGTGTTATCATGAGCAGAAAGTGCTGGGATGATATCGGCCCGTTTGATTCCCGGCTCTTGGCTTGTGAGGATTACGACTTGTGGCTGCGTTGTGCTATTCGTTATCCTGTCGGCCTTGTTCCTTTGCCTCTGGCCACCAGATATGCCGGGCATGCCGACCAGCTGTCGGCCAAAACCATCGGCCTGGATCTGTACAGGATTACAAGCCTCTGTTCGCTTTTATTCACTGATCAGCTCCGTCCTGGCCAGCGTCGACTGGTTGAATATCATTTGAGAATCAAGGGCAAACGCTATGTTCAAGGGTGTTTGAAACGGGGCAGAGAAGAGGAGGCCAAACGGGTTTTGGCCTTGGCGGCTGATGCAGGAGTTTGCTTGTTTAAGTAATGCTTTGCACTGTCTGGAAAACATGGGAATGTTCAGGACTCCACCTTGTGCATTGCTTCGGCCTTGATCTTGTTTAAAAGCTCAGAGAGCACGGGGTGAACATTTTCCCGGATGTCGCCGGCGACTATAATGAACAGTACATCCTGTCCGGGCTGAAATGTTCCTTCATTGGCATGGACCAGAATCCGAAAAATTCCCGGCCAGGCCTCGTATTCTTGGCGCAAGGCTTCTATTTTTTGTCTGTCCGGGGTGACCTGCAGGTGTTGAACTGTGTTTTTGCTTTCCCGAGCATGTCCCCGAACCACACCGTTGTGGATCAAGACCATTCCAACCTGATCAGCAAATCCTGGTTCCTGTTTGAGGTCAGCTAAGGCAGTGCTGAGGTCCACAACAATCCTCTCTTTATCTTGGTCTGTGGTGTTCCCAATAGTTTTGGTAAAGATTCAGACAAAGAAAGGGTGGCATTGCCACCCTTTCTTTGTCTGAATCGGGGTGATCTTTTAGACACAACCCGTGGGTTTGGGCAGCCCAGCCATTTTGCAGGCTCCCTTGCCCGGGCCGGAGGGAAAAAGCTCGTAGATTTTTTTCAGCTTGAACCCGGTCACTTTGGACAGGATACGAACCATGGGGGCGATACCGTTTTTCCTGTAGTAATCCTGCAAGAAATCGATTACTTTCCGGTGCTCATCAGTAAGCTCCTTGATTCCTTCAGATTCCTTGACATAGTCCACCCACTCCGGGCTCCAATCATCAAAGCTCTGCAAAAAGCCGTCTTCATCAATTTCAAATGTTTTACCTTGAAACTCGACAGTTGCCATGTGTCAACCTCCTTGACCGACAGTTAATTGAGAATTGTCTGGCATGATACCAGTAGCCAAAAACACGTCTGCATCGGACGTGTTTTTGAAACTTGCTGGAGAATGGGTAATGGAATTTCACCCCCCCGTCAAGAGGAGGATGATTCGGGTGCCAACGCATAAGGTATACTTTATAAAAGGTTGCCGCCCGGATTGTCAAGAGCGGGCGGAAGAGTTGAGCACAATACCTAAAGATGGATTCGTTAATTACTGGTCAGAAGATCTTCCAGTTCCGCCCGGGCCCGGTCAAGCCCGGGATCAAGTTCGAGCCCGGCCTGAAGATGAATAATAGCCTGTTGATGTTTACCCACCCGTTTGTAACTGAGCCCCAGGTTGACCAAGTCCATGGCTGATCCGGGATCGATGTTGAGGGCAAAGTGGAAATCCTGGATCGCTTGTTCATATCTTCGCCCTTTAAAGTGGCTCACCCCCCGCAGGTTGTAAAAGGCATGCACATCTGGAGCTAAATCCACGGCTCGGTCCAACAGCGGCGTAGCCCGGCCCCACTTTTCTTCCTGACTCAGGCAATAGGCTTGATAAAATACGGCAAAAGCCGTGTCCTGATCTGTGGGCTGGAGAGGTTCGGCCTTGGCGAAGGCAGCCCGAGCCTGATCATACCGTCCTGTGCGCATAGCTAAGATACCCTGAAAAAACGGCAGGAAATGAGCTTGGGGATAGAAATGTTCCAGGACCTGCAAACCGTGTCTGGCGACATCCTCGGGCTGCTGTTCAGCCAGAATTCGGCCGACAAAGAGTCCAAGGCTTTGATGAGAACTACGTTCGCGGAAGTCAAATCCAGGGACAATGGAATAATGCGCAGGGATCTGAAGACCTGGATCAGTGGTGCGTACGGCATAGGCCGAATGTCCATGCCCGGCCAGGACATGAAGTAATCTGGAGAGCTCAATTTGCATATCCGGATCACTGATGTCCGGCAACGCGGATAGAGAAACGGTGTTGCCCTGCCAGAGCCATTCACACTGTTCGATACGGGTGAATTTCGACAGGCCGGATGCTTCGTATCTGCTTTCGGTTTCAAAATCACCAGCTAATTGGGCAACTTCGGTTAAGGCTCTCATGGCAGCCTTTTCCGGGGAAGTAGCTGTCCCGGCAGTAAAAACGATTTCACTGGACTTGGGGAATGTCGCCGGATCATAGGCCAGGGCTCCAACGGTGGGCACACCGTATTCCAGGCTGAAGTCCTTGAGCCAGACAGAAATGTTGTTTTGAACAAAGGCGGTCAAGAGCTCCTGAAGGATAGGATCGGCAATGGAATCAGGGTCTATGCTCGGCAGCACCGGTTGCTGAACGTCAATGCGGGCACAGACATGGCGCTCTATCAATTCGCAAAGGCCTTGGAGCACAGACTCGACTTCCGTATTGCCGGCTGAGGACCCATTGAATTCATTCAGGGTCTGAAACCAGTCCAAAGGAAGGATGCTACTGTCTGCTGTATGCAGATCAAAGGCCGCGCAAAAAGACCAGGGAACACAATCCAGGATCTGGACAGCCTCTTGTTCAGGACGTTCTTCGTGCACAGAAAGGAGCAGGTCTTTGATTGGAATCAGGGAATGCTGAAATGTCCTTTGGGCTTGAGACCAGGTCAACAGGGCTCCTTCCGTCTTTTTTCGGGTCAAAAAGGAGAAGAGGCTGTACCGCTCAATGAATTCCATCAAAGCAGAAGCTTCGGCCTGGGCAGCAGAGGCGCCCTTGCCCATCTGTTTGCGGGTGGGCATGACCTCTCGGGCACCGGGACCACAGATGGACATATACACAGGAATACCCAACCGTCCGGTATCCACCCTCCTGGTACTCTCCAGCAGCTGCCTATTTTGGGTTACAAGGGATTGGATCCGGCTGACTGTTTCTTCCGGAGGCACTGCCTTGTCAAGGTCCCGGGTATATCTTTTGATGCAGGGATGAAGATCAAACATGGAGTGGAAAAAACGCTATTTTGGGGTCAGACGCAGGATCTGGCACAAATGCCTTTCGGGTTTTCCGGATTGGGGGGATTTTTCTTTGTACCCGACTGTTTTTTGTTCAAGGTTAAATGTGTGACCAACAATATCAAAGAACCCTTTTGCTTGGAAAATATGGCTCTTGGCCAGAAGGGCTTCTCCGGTCTGACTCAAGTGCTGGTCTAAAAAATGGACCAGTGGCCCATAGGCCGTCTCTCTGTACAAAAGTTCTGAACCGATGATCCGTTCAAAGGCTTGGTGCATATAATCTGTGGTGAAATCGACTGCCGCCAGTTGGACCCGATCCTCCAATTTGTTTTTCAGAACATTGATCCGGGCGAAAAGCAGGGCATCTGGGTGAATGTCGGTCAAGGTCACCTGGGCCCCAAAGCTGGCGGCAACGAGTCCGCAGACCCCGACCCCGGCACCAAGTTCTAAAACGTGATATCCCTGAACCGGATACGAGGAGGTCAGCATATAGCTCAGCAGCAGTGAGGTAGGCCAAATTTTGGCCCAAAAAGGCAAATCCAGGTTTTTGTCTGTTCCTGCTGATGCGGCCAGGTTTTCTATGTAGGCCTCCATGTCTTTGATCTGGAGGATCTGCAGTTGCAGTTCACCAATGCTGATGGTTTCAAATTCCACAGGATATTTGGAACTGGCCTTGGTCATCAACTCTTTCAGTCCGGCAGCAGGGGAATACGGGAGGAGGGTATTGTCTTTGGTCATGGATAAAAAAAGCCAAACTGAGTTTGGTTTGAGATACAGATTTGGAGCGGGAAACGGGATTTGAACCCGCGACTTCAACCTTGGCAAGGTTGCACTCTACCACTGAGTTATTCCCGCTCAAAGAATTTTATGGAGGCGGCATCCGGATTTGAACCGGAGAATGGAGGTTTTGCAGACCTCTGCCTTACCACTTGGCTATGCCGCCTCAAAGTGGAGCGGGAGACGGGATTTGAACCCGCGACTTCAACCTTGGCAAGGTTGCACTCTACCACTGAGTTACTCCCGCCCGTGCGAACGAAATTCTTTGTATAGGAAAAGGGGTTTTGTTGTCAAGCAGATAAAGGCATGCTTTCTTCACCGCCTGTCAAAAAAATCCTGGGTTCCTCTTTACTTTTCTCAGCTTCGTACGATAAAGGAGATTTGCTGATCGGCAGACACATCGCTCAAAAAGAGAAGATGAAGGAGGTAATGATCATGGAACAAAGTGATCTTCAATATTTTCGAAATCTTTTGGAAAAGATGCTCGACGAGATCCAGGAAAAGGGACAGAGCACCTTAAATGATATGTCTGGTTCTGCTCAAGTCTATGCCGACCCGGCAGACAGGGCATCGCAGGAATCAGATCAGTTTTTCACCCTTCGGTTGCGGGATAGGGACCGCAAGTTGATCAGCAAGGTCCAGGCTGCTCTGGAAAGGATTGATGACGGGTCCTACGGGATTTGTGAGGAGTGTGGGGAAGAAATCAGCATCCCTCGGCTCAAGGCTCGACCGGTTACAACCCTGTGTATTGAATGTAAAAGCTATCAAGAAGAAGAAGAGAGACTGGGCCAAAAGTAAGTGTGGATGCGCGGGCATGGAGGCAAATTTTTTTCGATTCTTGGCCCATCAGATAGGTCCCGCTCTTGTCGGGAGACGGGTGGACAAAGTATTCATCCCCTTTTCTGGAGCCTGGACCATAAAGCTCGGGTCCAGGCTGCATGTCATTTGTGTTGTGGCGCACCGTCACCATGTCCTGTGTACTTCTCCTTTCAAGCCAAGCAATCCGCAAAGGCCACCAGCCGAGGTAGGCTGGTGGCGAAAGCGGATCCTAGGTCAAAGGATTGTGGCCT
>Ga0182239_1000148_pt1 | contig 25514 bp, 29 predicted proteins | sample hydfrate6_PW_210_FD_132456 | JGI IMG/M metagenome (GOLD analysis project Ga0182239, IMG submission 132456) | Subsurface microbial communities from deep shales in Texas, USA - hydraulic fracturing test 6_PW_210 | ecosystem: Environmental > Aquatic > Deep subsurface > Shale gas/oil reservoir >... | reverse complement strand
GCCTACCGCTGCTCCCTTCCGGGCCTTGCGGGGTTCGGCGGGCAAAGGGAGTTAGCGGAGCCCTTCAGCTCCGCCTCTCCCACCGCCGGCCCCGTGGGACAGGGGCTCATGGCTCCTCTCGGCTTCCGCCGCTGGATTTAGGAACCGCCCCTCGGGCTTCGGCCCCCGCATATCGACGGTTTCGGGTTCCAGGGGACGCCGAACCCCCCAGCCTAGTCCGCCGCCATTTAATAATATCCTCGATGCCTATATAAAGGTTTGGTAATTATCTCTCGACAACCTTTATTAGGAATGGGAGCACAATTCCATAAGGACGTTAAGATGATGCCATCTGGAGCGTTTTATTCTCTTTTCCTAGGGATGCTCTTGGGAATGAGCGGACAGATGCTACGGGTTGTTGTAGGGGTTAAGAAAGCACAAGAAAAGGCTATTTCAGAAGGCAGAGAATTCAAAGATGCCTTTGACACAAAAAGACTCCTTGTAAGCATATTAATTGGAGCAACAGCTGGAGTTTTGGGTGTTGTCAGCCTTTACTGGGGTGAAAAAGAGATAACCCGCGAGATAGCTCTAGGTTTGATTGCGATAGGTTACTCCGGGACTGATTTCATTGAAGGCTTGGTTAGAACAAAGATTCAGCCTAGATCTACTCCTTCTTAGACTCTCCGGTAATTACGGCAGAAGCTATCATGTGGGCCAATCTCAAAGGTTCAGGTATGAGGGAGCTTTTCTGGGTTAGATTTATTATCTCCTCTGCCTGCTGTGGGGGGAGCCCGTAAGCCTGATAAAATACTTTTCCTGGGATCAGCTCCCTTATTTCTCCGGCTTTTCTAAGAAGAGCAATCCTCTCATCGGCATCTGCAAAGTGCTTTCTCAGGGCATCTTCCATAGCCTTTAAATCAGGTTTTTTCCTTATCACCGTTATCACAGGCAATCCGGTTTCTTTGCTTAATTTTTCCACGTCAACGACGTTAAACCCCGCATACGTTATTCCCTTGAGCATTATAACCCTTAAATCTTTGAATCGGGAGTTATTTATCGCGTCAATCATTTTTTCGGTTGAATCTTTGCCATCGATTTCAATCCACCTTGTGACTACTCCCACAACATCTTGGGAACCCTTCATGACAACGCCAACTAAAATAGTGCGGCCTTTTCTGAGCTTAGATTTAAAAGAAAAAGTGCCGTCATCGAAGCCAATAACTCTTATCTGCGGCTTTACTTTCCTGATCATTTTGTTACCTCTAAGAGCCAGTCCAGGTATTCTTTATTAACGTGATCCACATCTATCCTTATTATCGCCGGCACGGAGTATGGATGCAATTCTCTTAGAGCTTCTTTGAGCTCACTCCAGAGGTCAACTTTTGTCTTTAGTATTGCTCCAACTTCTGTGTCCTCTTCAATCCTGCCCTGCCACCAGTAGAAAGCTTTGTGCTCTCTCAAATTGGCACAGGCGACTAGCTTTCTCTCCAGCACTCTTTTGTTACTCTCTCAGCACTTTCCCAATCAGGAAATGTTGTGTATACGAGAATCATCTCGCTCACTCTCCCTACCAAAAAGAGTTAGCAAAGATAAACTTAAATTTTATGGGGGTTATTTTTAATGGGGGGAGCTGATGGAAATAGTAAGAGCACATCTAAGGATATACGGAAGAGTACAGGGAGTCGGGTTTAGGTGGAGCATGCAGAGGGAAGCAAAAAAACTTGGTGTCAGCGGGTGGGTTAGGAATCTCCCGGATGGAAGCGTCGAGGCCGTGGTTGAAGGAGAAAGAGAAAGAGTCGAAGCACTGATAGGATGGGCCCATCAGGGGCCACCCTTGGCGAGGGTTACAAGAATAGAGGTAGAGTGGGAGGAACCAAAGGGAGAGAAGGGATTTAGAGTCGTGGGTTAACTTTTGTAGTTTACTCCCTCGATAACAACTTTTTGGGACAGTAATTGACCTTGCAGTAACTACACACGACTTTTTCTTTGCTCTTTTCGGGAGTGTGGAGAACGAGCTTTCTAAACCCTGGGATGTCCTTTATTCTCATAAAAACCTCTACGGGGAGTGTTCCATCTATGACAATATATGCCCTAGCATCTTCTTGCCTAAGGTTTCTGCTGAATATCTCCATTACCGAGACGCCGTTTTCATAGAGGTATCCGAGCAGTTCCGAAAGGGCACGGGAGTGCTTATCTTTCTCAAGCTCTATCTCAAGAACCTCCCATCCCATAATGGGTGCCACGTTTATAAGGCTTGGAAGAGGGTCAAGCCTCTCAAATATCATCCGTAGGGGATAGGTGTTTTCAATGTAATCTATGGTGTGGTAGATTATTTTTCTGTTTACTCCAACTACACGTGAGAGTTCGCTTATTGGAACCTCAATACTTCTCAAATAAATCTTTCCATTTCTTACACTTAACCCATTTTCAAAAAGGAACTCGGCAACTTTTCTTCTAGCCGGAAAGTTCTTAAAATAAGCATCCAATATGAGCATCATTTTTGACCACCTCGTATACAATGTTGTGTATGGATGAATATTTAAGCTTTTTCCCAAATTTTGAGGGGACAATCTTTTAAACCGTCTACCCAATAAGGCAACGTAAGTGAAGTGAGGGTGATGCCTATTCTGATCGTAGGTATTGATATAATCAGCGAAGAGCCAATGCGCTTTGCAGTGGTTAGCTGGTTTAATGGAAAGATAATCAAGCATGGTGAGTTTACATTTTACAGGCTTTTGAAGTTCATAAGGGCCAAAAAACCCGATATTGTTGCCATGGACAACATCCACGAGCTTGGAGAGTACCTCAGGAAGTTTATAATGGCGATTCCGCAGGGGACAAAGATAGTTCAGGTAACCGGCAGACCTGGAGAGCAAAGAGCTCTGTGGAGCCTGGCTAAGGAACACGGAATCAGAATAGGAGACAAGTTCAACCCCTACGAAGAAGCAAAAGCATGTGCCCTTTTAGCCGCTAGAGGAGTAGGGTACGAGGTTCTCCCCTTTGAAGATGAGGTCATTATAAAAGTCTCGAGAGGAAGAAGCCAGGGAAAAGGTGGATGGAGTCAGGACAGGTATAGGAGGAGAGTCCACAACCTAATCCAGAATAAAGTCAGGGAAATTGAGGAGACCCTCAAACGGGCCAGCATACCTTTTGACCTTGAAATTAAAGAGAAAGACCAGGGTCTGGAGAGAGGAGAATTCAGGGTCTATGCTTCCAGAGAGGAGCTTGCAGGCCTTATAAAGCCCATGAAAGGTGGGGATGTTGAAATAAGAATCCGCCCTGTAGAGAGAAAGACCTTCGAATTTGTGCCCTTAAAAAGTGAAAGTGTCATAAAAGAAAGAAAAAGCATTATTGTGGGGCTTGACCCGGGCATTACCGTTGGGATAGCAGCTTTAGATTTGAACGGCAAGATTTTAGCGCTTTACAGCGAGAGGAATATGGCTGTTAGCGATATTGTGAGATTTATAAGTGAGGTCGGCCACCCGATAATAATAGCCACCGACGTAAATCCCGCCCCCGGCTTGGTGGAGAAGATTTCTCGCTCTTTTAAGGCAATCCTCTTTGTTCCACGGGAGAGCCTAAAAGTTGAAGAGAAGAACGAGCTCTTAAAGAGCCTTGGAATAAGCGTTGAGGACGATCACCAGAGAGACGCTTTGGCTGCGGCTTACAAAGCATACCTCCGCTTGAAGCCAAAGCTTGACCATGTGGAAGCAAAACTCAAAGAAATGGGCATCACAAAGAAGGGAGAGGAAATAAAGGCTCTTGTGATCCAGGGATACAACCTTGGAGAGGCCATTTTGAGAGTAAAAGAAAAGGAAAAGACCAAAGAGGAAACAAGGCCCCCTGAAGCCGTTGAAGCATCTGTCGATCTTACCCCCTACGTTGAAAAGATACAGGAACTCGAAAACACCATAAGGTTGCTGGAGAGGGAAAATCAAGAGCTGAGGGCTGTAATTGAAGAGCAGAGAAAAATTATAGAAAGCTTGGAGAACAAATTGGCAACCTATGACGAGAAAATCAGGGAAAAGATCATCAGAGAGAAAGAGATGGAAATTAGAGAGAAAAGAATAGCCCACCTTGAAAAAGAACTTAGAGAAGCAAAATCAATAATAGAAAAGCTCAGCAAGGATCTGGTTTTGGCAAAGAGAATGCACCTTCTGGAACTTAGGGGTACTGCCGTCCCTCTAAAGGTAATTGAAAACCTGACGTGGAAAGAAATTGAGGAGCTGGAGCGTTCTGCGGGTATTAAAAAAGAAGACGTCCTCTATGTTGTTAATCCTTCGGGGGCTGGAAAGAGCATGGCTGAATACCTCGCAGAGAAGAAGATAAAAGCGCTTATCAGCGTAAGAACACTTCCTAATCCGGTATATGAAACGCTGAGAGAAAAGAAGATACCTGTTTTCTATGAGGGCGAAATCGAAGTGAAGAGGGTTGACGACTTTGCAATAGTTGATAGAAAAGAGCTCGAAAAGGCAATAGAGGAAAAGCTGAAGCGCTGGGAAGAGGAAGAAAAAGAGAGGGAAGTTCAAGAATTCTTAAAGCTTGTTGAGGAATACCGGCTGGAGAGAATCAAGGAGCTTAAGAGAAAGGCAGAAGAGGAACATTAAATCCCATTCAGGACTTCCCGAAGCAACCTCAAGTATTTCCCGGTTTCCTGAGCACCTTTTTGAGTTATTTCCACTGCAGTTCTTGGCCTATCAGAAAAGACTTTTTTGATTTTTACATACCCGGCTTTTTCAAGAACCCTAAGATGAGAATCCAGATTGCCCGGGGTGAGCCCCAGCACTTCAAGTAAATCTTTAAACAAAACCCGGGCTCTTGGGAGGAGATAAAGCATTATAGCTAACCTAATTGGATTTCCAAGTACGTGATTACTGGTTAGCTCCTTGAGTTGCTTCATCTTATCACCGCTCAATGGCGTTAAAGGCAAAGTAAAGATAGAGCAAAGAGGTTAAGGCGTACCCTGCAGCAACGAGAAAACCTGCCCATGCCATAGCGCCTTTTTCCATTTCCAGAACCAATGGAACCCCTAAAGCTGGCAACAGAAATGCTGGAACCATCCCCCTGTCTTTATTTCCTGCCCTTATGAAAACGAGCCACATCCCAAAAACTCCAAGGGCAATGAACGTAAGGAAGCCTGCGGCGACACTTGCCTCCTCCGTGATCCCCAAGTTAAGCCTTGGAACTATAACCCATCCAATTATTGCCCCTATGATCCAAGGGAGAGCTATAATAGAGAAGCTACCTTCCTCTACCCTTCCTTGTGATCTGAAGAGGGCTTCGAGTCTCTTGCCAACCATCATCCCTACCCATCCAACGAAAACAAACGCTCCACCCCAATAAATAGCTGAGAAAATGCTGCTAAATCCTACAATAGTCCCAAGCACATAATAGAGAGCCATCACCGCCAAGAAAGCTATGAACCACATTGCTCCATACATATACTGTGCCGCTATCAGCTTTCCCTCAACCCTCTCAAGCACACTTTTAAGTTCCTTAACATCTTCCATATTCCTCACCTCAATTTAGGGTAGTACATCTATTTATTTATAGCGTGGGGTTTCTCTGAATTTCAGAGAAAACCTTAAGCCAAATAAAACCAAATTTCTCTGATGAAAATTGAAGAGCTTTACGAAAAACAGGGCAGAGGCGTTAGGTGTCTTGTCTGTGAAAGAAGATGCTTGATAGAAGAGGGCAAGAAAGGGATATGCAAGAACTACACCAATTTAGAGGGAAAACTAGTACACATAGGCTATGGAAAACTGAGCGCCATCGAAAGCAGACCTATTGAAATAAAGCCCTTCTTCCATTACTATCCAAATTCCACCGCATTGACCTTCTCCGGCTTTGGGTGCAACTTCTACTGCCCTTGGTGTCAAAACTACCATCTAAGCTTTTCCGATATTCCCGAGTGGATCATGGAAGTTCCGCCAGAAGAGCTCGTGAGCCTAGCCTTAAAGAATGGAGATAACGGTCTTTGTGCAAGCTTTAATGAACCAGCAACCCTTTACACTTACCTCCTAGATGTTTTTGAGCTCGGAAAAAGGAAAGGGCTATACAGCTGTTTGGTCACAAATGGTTATTTCACTCTCAAAGCCTTGAGAAATCTGATCGAAAGCGGAGCTTCCGGGTTCAGCATAGACATCAAAGGGTGCCCTAAGATGAAAGTTCTAAGCGTTGATCACAAGAAGGTTTTCAGAAACGCCAAAGAAGCAATAAACTTAGGAGCCCATGTTGAGATGGTTTACCTTGTTGTTACAAATACCAACGATTTTGAAGAATGTTACAACTGGATTTTTGACATGCACTCAAAGATGCTCGGAGAAGATGTCCCCCTACACATAAACCGCTATTACCCGATGAACTACTGGAAAGAGCCACCTACACCAGTAGAAAAGCTGGTAAAATTAAAGGAGATTGCTCAAAAGGAGTACAATCTGAATTACGTTTACATTGGGAACATTGGCTCAATCGAACACGAAACGACGTATTGTCCTAAATGCGGCGAAAAGCTGATAATACGTTCTGGCTACAGAGTGCTGAAATGGAATCTAAGGGACAACAGATGTCCCCGATGTGGCAAAAAGATTCCAGTCTATGGAGAGTTCACTCGATTCTAAAAGTGATTCCCTTTTCCTTTGCCTTTTCCTGCACTTGAAGCTTGAAGCTGCATGCCTTACATATCTCTCCAGTAGTTGGCTGCCCACAGATTTTGCATCTATTGAGATCCCTGTGGGCATAAGCTTTCGCCAAAAGTGGAAACATCTTATCGTAACTTCTCAGGATTTGGTACTTAGTTCCCGGGTGCTTTTCTTCCATTTCATTTATCCAGTCTCTGATTTCTGCCCTAAATGCCTCCACCGCATAGGGACACTCAGAAAAATCTACTTCAATGTTGTTCAAAACCGCATAAAGTACTATCTCCTTCTCCGGTACTTCCCTAAGGGGTTTTATTCTTGGCACAAGACCCTCGTGAATAACTTCATAGTAAGGGCCAGTTCTCCCAAGTCTAGCCACATCTCCACGCATAATGTTCATGAGAAACATTTGAACTTCATCGTCCAAATTATGACCAACGGCAAGCTTGTCAGCATTGACATCTTGAGCAGCATAGTTTAACAACCACCTCCTCCAAACGCCGCAATAGGAACATGCCCCAACTCTTTCTCCTTTTTCAAAGCTTCCCATTATATTGACGGTCTCATCGAGGGTAAAGCCTATGTATTTCTTGAAGGAGTAGACGTGATGCTCAATTCCAAGCATCTTTGCATTCTTCCTCGCTATTTCAACGCTCTCCGGTCTGTAACCGGCTATTCCCTCATCTATGGTTATCGCTATTATTTCAAAAGGGAACCTCTGGCTGAGCTTGTGAAGGATGTGAAGAAGAACAACGCTGTCTTTTCCACCGCTCACTCCCACCGCTATTCTATCCCCTCTCTTAATTAATCCGTATTTTCTCACCGTCTGCTTTACTTTGCTCTCAACCATTTCATTGAAATGTTTGTGGCAGTAAAACTTCCCCTCGTATCTCGCATGATAAACAGCGTCTCTTCCACACTTTGTACATTTCATTTTTCTCTCGCCTCACTGCAGGAAGAGACTTTTCTTTAAAAAACCTTTCCCTATAAATGAAAAGATTTAAATAAATCTTTTCTTTACTCACAGTAATAATTTTGTTGGTGATTGCTATGGAGCTCATAAATACTAAGATTCCACAGCTCGATGAAGCCTTGGGAGGAGGGATACTTGAGGACAGTATTGTCTTGATAACTTATGATACCTATTCACAGGGATGGGCTCTCGCCTTCGAGATTCTAAAAAGAAGAATAGAAGAAGGAGATTTCGGAGTGATAATCAACTCGGTAGTTCCTCTTTCGATGCTGAATATGGAGCTTAGGAGAATTGGTTTTGACATCTTTAAAGAAGGCGAAAAAGGAAATCTTGGCATAATTGACATTTTTGCATCGTTTTATGGAATAAACTACCAACAGCCCTACATTTATTATGCCGACATGGATCAGGAAACGTATCTCCCAAAATTTATGAGCCTTTACAGGAAGATGCTGAGTGAGAGAATAAAAGATAGGCGACCAATAGGGATACAGGTAACTGCAGATGGATTTGCATTTCTAATAGGTGAGGAAAGAGAACTCAGAAACCTTCAAAAGAATTTGGCAGCAAAAGAAAACGCTCTACTTCATGAGAAAAGGAAGAGACCTATAAACATAACTCTTCTCAACAGGGACAGGGTCTCCCAAAGATACCTCTCATGGCTCTCCCTCTACAGCCAGTACCAGATCGACTTTAGCTCTCAAGAAGGAAGGCTTGAGGAGAAGATGTTCATAAGAAAATCCCCTTTGCCAAGCTTTAAACCAACCACGCGCATATTTAAGTTAGAAAACGGGAAGATAAACATTATCTAGCAAGCTCCAATGCAAGCCTGGCGGCTTCCTTTGCATCTTTTGTAAAGTGCACTTTCACGAGTTTTTTGTGGTCAAAGTAGCCATCCTGAGCAAGAAGCTCAAGTCTGTCGCTTGGATAACCTGTGTCCGTAACCACAATAACTGGCTTTGAGTAGTTATATGCCATCAATGCTTCCACCATAGTTCCGATTCCTCCTCCCAAGACCACCAAAACATCGGCTGAATTGATCATAATTGCACTTCTCTCCGCAAAGTCCATCCCGGTTTTTATTCTGATTGTATTGAACTCATTTCCTTCCTGCCTCTCCGGGAGAATTCCCACAACGACTCCCCCAAACTTTACAAATTCCCTGCTCGCTATCTCCATAATGCCCCCTCTGCCTCCGGTAAGGAGAACTACTTTATCTTTGTGCTTAGCTAACTCCTCGATGAATTCTTTTGTCTTTTTGACTGCTTTTGGTAGAGGCTCATTATCACTCGATCCTGCTATGGCTATTTGGATCATCTTATCACCCCAGAAGGCTTCTTAAAGCTGGGAAGAGGTTCACAGCGAGCAAAAACAATCCTATCCCTACAAATAGGTACGTTATGGATTTGGCAACTTTGGAAGGAAGGAAGGCTTTCAAAACATCGTCAAGCATCTTTCCTCCATCAAGTGGGACTAAGGGGAAGAGATTCATCAATCCTATGCCAAGATTTAGCACGTAAATCCAGTAAAGTGAAAACGCCAGAGGGAGCACGATCCCGTTAAAGCCCACCTTTGAGGTTATGTGTTGCGCTGGGTAAACTCCGAGGTATCCTTTTTCCGGATTGTCCGGATGAGAGCCCAAGGGGATGTTAATGACTTCCTTTTTCCCTTTGCGTATTACCTCAACTTCTATCGTTTCTCCAGCCTTTGTTTTGTTCATTATGTTGAAGAATTCCTCCACTGTTGCTATCTGCTGGCCGTTTATCCCTACGATGATGTCTCCCTCTTGGAGGTAGCTTTTAGCAGGACCTTCTGGAGCCAGTTTGGAAACCTCGACTCCAGCTGGCTGTATTATGGGATTTAAAGCATAGCTCAAAAGCAGAATAGCCAGAAGAGCCGTTACAATATTCGCCATAGAGCCAGCAGCATAAACCCTTAGACGGCTCAGCAAAGGAGCCTTTGTTAACTCCTCCTCATCCGGTTCAACAAACGCACCTGGAATCACGAAGAAAAGCACAAGACCAACGGACTTTAAGGGCAAATTCTCAGCCCTAGCAACAAATCCGTGGCTTAATTCGTGGACGAACATAACTACAATAAGCCCTATTAGCCCATACCATAGGGGAATTGTAATGCCCGGTATAACAAGCTGAACACCTGGGGTGGCGGCTTTTGTGCGAATATTCTGCATGGCAAGATTAAAGAGGGTGTAGAAAACATAAGCCATTCCGATAAAGCCGATTATTATACCAACGGTGGAGTATCCTTTCCAGAACTTCTTATACTTCGTCCCAACTTTGTCTATGAAGTTAACAAACCTTTTGGTTCTCCATATCGCAACGAAAAGGTCAATCTGTAGACCTTCTTCTTTTTCTTCTCCCCTTCTTCCAAATGCGAGATATAGAACTCCCCAGAAACCAAGTATCAAAGTTATTGCTGTAATTAAGCTCACCATTTTGTCCACCTAATTTCACTCCTAAGGGAAGTTTAAAAAGATAGTGCATATCCTTAAAAACAAAAGCCCTCAAGAAAAGTATGCGATGATGAGTGATGGGCGAACCGAAAGATGAGGATGGAAAGGTGATCGCTGAGCATTATTTTTGGAAGTTCCACTTTTCGTTACCGTATCTTTCTTCTATGAGCTTCTCTGCAAGTTCAAGTTCATAATCTGTCAGTTCTCCTTCCTCAAGAGGAAATTCCTCAAAGAACTTCGACTTCAACAGCTCATAAACCTCATCTCTACTGAGCTTTATCCCTTCCCTTTCAAGTGTTGTCACCCTTTCCCATATGCTTGAAACTCCCTTGTCCTGCAGTTTTTTCCGGGAAACTTTGAGTACTGAAGCGAGAACTTCAAGCCGAGTTGCATACATAAAGGTACCGTGCTGTAAGATGATTCCCTTTCTTCTCGTTTGTGCAGATCCACTGATTTTCTTGCCGTTAGCCAGTATGTCGTTTAACCCAGAAAAACCACCGCCTATTCCCAATTCCTCAAGCGCTCTGACGAGAGGAGCCGCTAAAAACCTGTAGCTTCTTTCTATGTTCTTCAAGCTCTCGTGAAAATCCTCCCCTATAATCACACTGTAGGTTATCTCGCCGTATTGATCGTGAAAAACGCTTCCTCCGCCGGTTATTCTTCTCACTACAGGGATGTTAAGCTCCCTGCACTTGTCAAGATTAACATCGTGTTCAACGCTCTGAAATCTACCGATGGTAATGGAACTCGGCTTGAAAACGTAAAGCCTAACGGTATCCTCAACTTTTTCTTCAATTCTCGCCTGCATTATTGCCTCATCTACCGCCATCTGCACTTCAGGTCTTGCAACTATTAGGGGAATGAACCTCATAATATCACCAAAGAGTGAAGAGAGCTAGAGCTTAAAAATGTGTGCCTAAAGAACAAAAATAGAGGGGAAGATTCCGGTCAGGGGCCGATTAGCTCATCACCCTTCAGCAACCTACCCTTCACATCATCCCAGTCCAAGCCTTTCTCTCACGATTAGTGGAGGATACCCAATTTTTGGAAAGACCAGCAGTGCCTTTGCCTCAATGGCCTCTTGAGGGATGCAGGGAAGGACATCTCCCTCAGCTAGACCTATATAATCTTTAAGATAAGGAAACTCCTTTATGTCAAGGGGGTAGAAATCGTGTATCCAATTGTTGTCACCTTGAATCACAAAGCACCTTTTTCCGTTGTACTCAACTATATCCCTAACCCTATGGATTATTGGATATCTCGTGTAGGGTCTCTTGTAAACCACAACGTCCCCAACCTTTATCTCACTCGGAGGAACCCCCTTGAGAAGAACAACGTCTCCCCGGTAAAATGTTGGTTCTATTGAGCCGCTTATTACAATAACCAGTGGCGAGTCTGTATGAAGGGCAATCTTTAAACCACTATGAAGAGCAAAAACAACCACAAGGCTGATGAGAAGAAATGCAACGTCCCCCTTCCATCCACTTAATAACTTTTCCTCCATTTCAATTCCTCCATGATTGTTCTAATCTTCGTTGGTATTGAACCTATGGCAGTGCATGTTTCCAGACTTATTCTCTTTCCATCGGTGATATCTAAATGATAGTTAGCCAACTTAAAGATTTCCTTCGGAAGTCCATGCCTTCCAAGGCCAACAATTAGCATAAAGCTTTCCCCTTTAAGAGCCCTTTCTGCAAGCTGATGAGAAGATATTTCCTTGTTTTTACTGGGCTTCCGTGTAGTTGCCACAATATGACCGAACTGGGGAGGGAAGCCGCCTTTTGGAAACTCAATGAGATGAAACTTGTTTGCCCTTGCAAGCTCTATGAGGTATTTTCCGCCCTCTCCAATTGTTGTATTTTGGGATATCTCCTCAGCTATTTCAGCCGGTTTCTTTTTTTCAAAGGGGAACCCTATGAGGGTAAGGTGGAAATCGAAGGCATAACAGATGGGAGCCGCTCTAGCGATGGCTCTCAGATGCGCTTCGTGAAGCTTCTTGGGATCGTATGAATTGTAAAGGGCCAAGGTAAGCATCCTGAATCACCTGATATTAGGAAAGTGGGAATGTTTATTAAGTTGTTTCCCCAATATATTTTTTGATAACGATGGTTGAGATTGGGGATATTGTGTTTTTGGTGAGGAACGGAAAATATGAAGAAGCATTGAAATTAGTTAACAATCTAGACAATAATCTAGATAAAGTGTTAGCTCTCAGTGCTATGGCTAAGGTAATTTACCCACAAGACATGGAGATGGCTTATGGTTTTTTGGAGGATGCGGAATATTTTTCTGAAAAAATTAAAGACAAGGGAGAGAAAGCAAAAGCACTCGCGAATATTGCCTCTGCATATTACAAGATAGGAGATACAGAATACGCCCTGGAGCTGTTTGAAGACGCAATAAAGGAAGCGGAAAAAATAAAGAAGCCTGAAGATAGGATATACCCCCTTGCAAATATTGCGTATTATATGGGCATTTCCGGACTTGTGGATTTCTCGTTGGATCTATTTGAGAGGGTTTTTGACATAGTGGTCAACCTAAGGGTAAACTATGTGAAGAAGACCGAGTACCTCATAGACTTAGGAAACATAATAGAAAGCGTTGGAGATGAACTCCCCTCAGAAGAGGCTATCAAATTTTACAGAAGAGCTCATGATTTGTTTGAAAAGCTCCACGTGCCTACCAAAGCCGCGACTGTTGAAAGGAAAATCGACCTAGCGAGAACCCTAGCCACAGTTGGTTTGCCTGAAATAAGAAAAGCCGTCTCGGAAGGCAAATACATCTACGCCACCAAATTAATTATACGCACATTTAACGATGAAAAGATATTTATTGGTCTTTTAGAGGTAGCACTATGGATGAAAAAGAACGAAACCCTTGGGTATAGCCAAATAGTTGAAACAGCCCTTAAATATCTCCAAGAACTCCAAATACCCAAGCGCTATCTACACTACGTGATAAAGCTACTGACCGGACTCGAAAGATTTAAAGAAGCGTTAAAGCTTTCCATGAACATTGAAGACGTGGAGCTGCGCTCTGAGATTATGGCAGAAATAGCCGTGGGAATGCTAAAAAGTGGGGAAGTTGAAGGTGCTTTCAAGATAGCTGAGCTGATACCCGACATTCATATCCGCGCCGCCACAGTAGCGGAACTAAGGAAAATACTGAAATACTAAAAGCAGATACCTTATGGGTGAAAATCGTGATATTCGATGCTCATTCTGACTTGCCAACCTACATCCATGAGGAAAGAAAGAACGGCAATGCAGTCTTAGAGAGAAACTTTGAGAGGTTCTTTGGAGATACAATAAAGTCAAGGGTAATGGCCATTTGGACAACACCAGAAAAAAGAGCCACGGCATTGAGGTATGCCTTGGAGGTATTGAACAACTTTCACAAAGACGTCATTGAGAGTCCAAGCTTTGAGCTTGTAACCAGCGTAAAAGACATGAGGAATGTCATTAAGGATGGAAAAGTGGCACTCTGGCTTGGACTGGAGGGTGGAGAGCCGATAGAAGATAGCCTAGACCTGCTTGAAGTTTTCTACGCCTTAGGTTTAAGGGTTCTAACGTTGACGTGGAGTCTAAGAAACGCCATAGGGGACGGTGTTTTTGAGAGAACAAAAGGAGGCCTAACCAACTTCGGCATAGAAGTGCTTGGAAAAGCGGAAGAACTCGGCATAGTTGTGGATGTAAGCCATCTAAACGAGCAGGGCTTTTGGGACGTTATCAACACAACGGCGTTTCCGGTGATAGCTTCCCACTCGAATGCTTACTCCCTTTGCCCAAATCCCAGAAACCTCAAAGACAATCAGATAAAAGCCCTAGCGGAGAGAGACGGTGTTATAGGTATCAATGCAATCCCGGGTTTTGTAGACAAAGAAAATCCAACGCTGGACAAAATGGTTGCCCACGTAGAGTACATAGTGGATTTAGCGGGCTACAAACACGTTGGATTTGGTTTTGACTTCGTTTACTACCTCAAAGGATGGAGTGGAAAAAGCATCAAGGGATTTGAAAACGAAAGTAAAATACCGGAGCTTTTGAAGAGACTAAGCGAGAATTTTAGCAAGAAGGAGGTTGAAGCAATAGCATTCAAAAACTTTGAAAGGGTTTTTGAAAGAGTCGTTGGATAACCAAAATCTTTTAACTCCTTTGCATTTCTCTCTCTTGAGTGGGGGGCATGGAAGAAATTTACTTCTTAACATTCAGAGAGGCCAGAATTTTACTGCTTTCCCGGGGAGAGGTTAGGGTAAACCTCGATTTGAGGAAAACGAACAGATCGCATGTAGTTCTCGTTAGGGAAGATAAAGTCGTTTTTCCCGATGGAAGTGAAGTGAAAAAAGACATCCTGAAAAGGATAGCAAAGGACGAAAACACAGTTTACTTTTTGAGTAAGGGACAATTATATAAAGCCGCAATTGCCGCTGACGGCTTTTACAAGCTCGTTCCCACAATTCCTCCAACCATAGAAATAAACGGCATCAGAATGCACAGGACAAAGGACACCAATCCCTTAAAAGACACCCGGAGTAAAGTAGAAGCAGTGAAACCAAGAGAAGGGGAGTTTGTCCTAGACACCTGCATGGGATTGGGATATACAGCAATAGAAAGCGCAAAAAGAGGGGCTTATGTAATTACAATTGAAAAAGATCCGAACGTCATTGAACTTGCTCAACTCAACCCGTGGAGCAGGGAGGTTTTTACATCCCAAAACATTCAGCTTATCCAGGGAGATGCGTTTGAGGTGATAAAGAGGTTTAATGACAAAAGCTTTGATGCGATAATACATGATCCCCCAAGGTTTTCTCTTGCCGGACACCTTTATAGTGAAGAATTTTATGCTGAGCTGTTTAGGGTTTTAAAGCCAAAAGGAAGGTTATTTCACTACGTAGGAAATCCCGGCAAGAAATACAGGAAAAAAGATCTCCAGAGAGGTGTGATGGAGAGATTGAGAGGGGTTGGGTTTAAGGGAGTTAAGAGAGTCGAAGAAGCCCTAGGAGTAGTTGCCTTAAAGCCATAACCGGTGATTGCCGTGCTCTCTAAGGCCATAGAGGAACTGAAGGACTTTGCAAGTAGAGAAGGCCTCTATGAAAAGAAGATTCTGCTTATGTTTAGCGGAGGCAAGGACAGCAGTTTAGCCCTTTATCTCCTCAAAAACGCTGGCTTAAATATCTCTGCAATAACCTTCATTCACAGATGGAGCTGGAGAGAGCCCCTTCCACACATGCTTAAATTTACGGCTTCTCTTGAGGTAGAGCACTACCTCGTCGATATAACTGAAAGCCTTCTAAGAAACTCCGTCGGAAGAAAAGGGCCGATATGCATTCACTGCAAGAAAGTTATGCTTAAGAACGCTTACTGGTTCGCAAGAGCAAACAGGTTTGACATCATCGCTAAAGGGGACAATGCAAACGACAAAATAAAAGGCGCTTTGCTGGATCAATGGGAAGGAGACCACAGACTAAGCACCATTCCGAGGATTGGGATTCCAATTTTGAGACCCTTAATAAACTACACGGCTGAAGAAGTTGAAGCCCTTGCAAAAGAGGCAGATATAAGAGTTTTTAGGATGTATGAGTACGGAAGGAGGAGACAGTGGAGGGAAGGATGCCCTCTGCAGTATATTGACAAGGAGCAGGTAATAAAGGAGGAGTACTTCGATTTGGCATATAAGGGGAACTATGAAATAAGCAAAATTGCAAGAAAGCATAAGGTAAGGATGAGCGTCCTTGTGCCGTCTTTCAGAATAATGTGCCACGGATGTAACGAAAAAGTGCTTAAAGAAGCTAAAACTGCCCTAGAAGACATTAAAAGGAGGTTTGTCAATGCTTCCTCTGGGAAAAATTAGAAACGAAATTTTGAGAAAAATAATTCTATCTGACCTTCCCGTTGGCGATGAGAAAATCGTTGTTGGGCCAAAAGAGGGCTTTGATGCGGCTGTTCTGGAATATGATGAGAATAACTACCTTGTGATCGCCACAGACCCGGTTCTTGGAGTTCCAAGGGAGCATTTTGGATTTTTCACGTACCACTTTGCCTCAAGCGATGTAGCCGTTTTTGGAGCAAGGCCTAGATGGCTGATTGTTGACCTTCTTTTATCCCCCGGGGCCAAAGAGGAAGAGCTGAAAGCTATTATGGAGGAGCTTAAAGAGGAATGCAAAAAATACGAAACCTCCATAGTGGGAGGTCACACTGGCATTTATAAAAACCATTAACGACTTTACAGCCACAACAACTACTATTGGAATTGTGAGAAAGGATGAACTAAAGCTTCCGCTAGCTAAGGCGGGAGATGACATAGTTATCACAAAGGGAGTTGCGATAGAGTTCGCAGTCGGGGCTGCGTGGTTTAAAGCCGAGGAACTCAAGAGCGTACTCTCCCCATCAGAAATCTCTCATCTAAGGGGGATGTACAGGCTTGAGAGCGTTGTTAGAGATGCACTTTTGGCAAGGGAATTTGCAAGGGGAATGCACGACACAACTGAAGGCGGTTTAACGGCTTTGCACGAAATAGCTGACAACTCCGGAGTGGGGTTTGAGGTTTATTATGAGAACCTCTATATGCATCCGCTTGTGGAGAAGGTCGTGAACTTCTACGGCGTAAATCCGCTAACCGTCTCTTCAACGGGGACTTTAATCATTATCTTACCAAGAGAAAATACGAGAGAATTAATCAAAAAGCTCCAAGCAAACGGAATAGGGGCTTTTGTCATTGGGAGATTCACAGAAGAAAGGGAAAGAGTATTGATTAAAAACGGCAAGAAAGAGGAGTTCCCGGAATTTGAAAGAGATGCATATGCGGAGATATACTAATCATTTCACCTTATACCTCAGCAGTGCGGCAATGCCACTAAGGGCCTTGAGCTTTTCGCCACCTTCGTGTTCCGAACTAACTATTACTATTTCTCCTCTTGTGCCCCTCACGAACTCCATTATCTCCTCTATCTTTTCCTTGTGCTCCCCTTTTAGCAGTTCGTCCAGAACTAAAAGCGTATCTATAGCCCCGTAATTTGCAGCCTCTTCGACCTCTTTCAAGCCATAGGCAACCAGCCCGTTCTTGGAGATCTCCTCAATAACCTTTTCTACAAGCTGGATTTCCTTCGCAACCCTATTTTCGTGGTAAACCCTATCAACGGTGCCTCTCCTGATTACCTCATAGATGCCAGTCCTTCCCGTAACGCTTGTGTCTTCTATAACAACTTTCTTGGCTAGATCGGGATAATTCTCACTTAGGAATTTGTAAAAGTTCTCCTTTGCAAATCCCGGGCCAGCCACAATAGCCTTGTCAACATTTTCCCTTTCCATTATTTCAATCATCGTTTTGGCAAGGTCGTGGAAGAATTTTTTCTCCTCGCTCTCCCTGTCAGCGTTATACCTCTTCCCCCCAAGGTTGTGAGTCACGTTTGCCATGATGTCCACACCGTACTCTCTAACCACAGCTATGTCAGCTTCCCCCTCGTCAATCACAACTATCATAACCTTAGCCCTTTGAGAGGCCTTGACAGCCTCTTCTAACCTCTCAAGATGGTGCTTTTTCCATTTTTCTTTCTGTATCGTTATCGTGTCGTTCTCTTCAACTGCTATTGTGTGGTATTTGCCAAGGGGAACCTCTTCTCGGGAAGCATACACTATGGGGCCGGTTACCCTTAGGGCGTTTGCGAATCTGTGAAGATTTATTTTTTCCACTTTAACCCCAAGAAACACCGGTATCGCTTGGACTTTTTCGGGTCTTAAGGAATCACTCCTCTGGCTCTGCTTTCTGAGGGTTTTAGCGTAAACAACATCGCCTTCCTCAATAATGTGATAGAGGTGCCAGAGATCATCGAGCGTCTCAATCTTGACTTTGATTTTGCCCTCCTTGGGGTCTTGATGAACTATTTTCACTCTCACCACCCATTCAAGATTTGAGGCTTGCTTTTTAAATAATGAGGCGCAACTTTTAAAAAGCAACACCCTTTATTCACCACGACTAGGCGGTGGAAACCGCGGGATGTTCCGCTCTGCGGAGAACCACAAACAGTGAAGAACGAGGTGAAAAAGATGGGAATGTACAAATACATTAGGGAAGCTTGGAAGAGCCCAAAAAAGAGCTACGTTGGAGAACTCTTGAAGCAGAGGATGATTAAGTGGAGAAGGGAGCCAAGCGTTGTTAGGATTGAGAGACCAACCAGACTTGATAGGGCTAGAAGTTTAGGTTACCAGGCGAAGCAAGGTTACGTTCTTGTTAGAGTTAGAGTGAGAAAAGGCGGAAGGAAAAGACCAAGGTGGAGGGGCGGAAGAAAGCCCTCAAAGATGGGTCAAGTTAAGTACTCACCAAAGAAGTCCCTCCAGTGGATTGCTGAAGAAAAAGCTGCGAGAAAGTTCCCCAACCTTGAGGTTCTCAACTCATACTGGGTTGGCGAGGACGGTATGTACAAGTGGTTTGAGGTTATCCTAGTTGATCCACACCACCCAGTCATCAAGTCAGATCCAAAGATCGCCTGGATTGCTGGAAAAGCCCACAAGGGTAGAGTCTTTAGAGGACTCACAAGCGCTGGAAAGAGAAGCAGAGGTCTGCTCAATAAGGGTAAGGGTGCCGAGAAAGTCAGACCAAGCATTAGGGCTCACAGAGGAAGGGGTAAGTGAAGTCTTTGGCTTTTCCTTCTTGTTCTCTTTTCTCTTGGGTTTTTGTGTGGAAATAGCTCTCTCCTGTTGTTTTCGAAACCATCAAATTTCATAAGAGATATAAAAACCTCTTCTGATAATGCAAATTTCGTAGAAGTGCTTTATTTTACCCATATAAACCATTTTTAAACCATAAAAGGAATTTCCATTCCGAAATCGTTAAATACTCAAAAGTTAATAAAGTTCTACAGAATTGCAGCATAGAGGTGGTATTTTATGGTCAGAGGATATTTTACGTTTGTGCTACACACCCATATTCCCTATGTAAGGAAACATGGCAAATGGCCTTTTGGCGAGGAGTGGATCTTTGAGACCATCTCTGAGACTTACATACCTCTTTTGATGGAGTTTGAGAGGCTCAAGAAAAAAGGGGCAAAGTTTCAACTGGTGATAGGTGTCACACCGATATTAGCCGAGCAGCTTGCAGATGAGTACATAAAGAAGGGATTTGAGGAATACATGGAGAGAAAACTCAAAACCATGCGTGAGGACTTGGAAAAATACGAGGATGAAAAGCTTAAACGTGCAATTTCTTACATGCTTGATTACTTCACTAGAGTCTATGAGTACTGGAAGAGCATAAACGGAGACATACTTGGGGTTCTCAGGCAGTTGCAAGATGAGGGGTACATAGAAATAATAACATCTGGAGCGACCCATGGCTATCTACCCCTTTTAGAGAGGGATGAAGCAATTGAAGGACAGATTGTCAATGGAATTCTCACCTACGAAAAATATTTTGGAAGGAAGCCAAAGGGTATATGGCTTCCAGAGTGTGCTTACAGGCCAGAGGGGCTTTGGCAAAGCCCAAGCAGCGGAGAAGTGTTGTGGAGAAAAGGTATTGAAACGTTTTTAGAAAAGTACGGATTGGAGTTTTTCTTTGTTGAAAGCCACCTGATAGATGAAGGTCCAGCAAGCTTTGGTTATGGGAAAATCCTCCCTGCAAAGACCAAGAAGTCCACGCTGAGACCTTACTTCATAAAGGGAACGAACATAGCTGTGTTCGCGAGGAACAGGGAAACTGGGCTCCAAGTTTGGAGTGCAGATATAGGGTATCCAGGGGATTTCTGGTATAGGGAGTTCCACAAAAAAGCAGAAAAGAGTGGAGGACAGTACTGGAGGGTTACATCCAAAGAAGTCGACCTTGGGGGGAAAGAACCCTACGTTCCAGAAAAGGCTTTAGAAAGGGTTGAAGAACATGCAAGACACTTTGTGAACTTAGTTAAGTCTCTCCTAGAAGAATATGAGAGAGAATACGGAGAAAAAGGCATAGTTGTTGCGCCTTACGATACGGAACTCTTTGGTCACTGGTGGTTTGAGGGTGTTAAATGGCTTGGAAGGGTACTGGAGCTTATGGAAAAGGAGGACATAGAGAGCACAACGATATCAGGGTTCCTTGAGAACTATCAGGGGGAGAGGTATGAGATAGAGCTTCCAGAGGGTTCGTGGGGAATGTACGGGACTCATTACACATGGTGGAATCCAGAAGTGGAGTGGATGTGGGAGCATATACATCTTGCAGAGAGAAGGATGGTCGCCCTTGCAAGTAAATATCTCCATGAGGACGAGTTTGGCGATAGAGTTTTAGAACAGCTTGGAAGGGAGCTTTTGCTTATTGAGAGCAGTGATTGGCCCTTCCTCATAACCACGGGTCAGGCAAAGGAATATGGCAAAAAACGTCTTTTGGAGCACACAAACTACTTCCACCGCTTGGCAAACGCTCTAGAAGCGTACTTCAAAGGCAGTGAATTTAAAGAAAGGGAATTCTTAGAAGAGGTGGAGGAGATTGACAATCCATTTCACCCAATAAACATCGAGGTTTACGTGATCGAAGAGCCTCCGAGTGTTCCCGATTACATTGAACTACCGGAAATTCCCTTAGAGGAAGAAGAGAAAGGGAAAAGCATAAGCGTTGCAAGTGCTCAGAACTTGGAGGAAAGGTGGGAGAGCAGTAAAGCCAAACGTCAGCTTGAGCTTGAGGAGATAACCAAGGAAGAAAAAGAATTCGAGAAAAAGCTTCTGGCTATAAAGGGTATAGGTCCAAAGACCGTCGAAAAACTAAAGAAAGCTGGAATTAAAAGCATTGAAGACCTTAAAAATGCCGATTTAGTGAGACTGGCAAAAGAAACTAGAATTCCAAAGAAGAGACTTGAAAAGGCTTTGAAATACCTGGGTTAGAAAAGTTTATCTTCTTTTCTTTCCTAATTATATTTGGTGGAACTTATGAGAAAAATTGAAGCTGTTGTTAGGGAGGAGGATTTTGATAGAGTTCAAAAGGCTTTAAAGCAGATGGGGATAGTGCCCATGACTGCTTATCCCGTCAAGGGTAGGGGTGTACAGGGAGGAGTGCCACCTTATGAGCTCATGCCGAAAATGAAGATTGAAATAGTTGTTAAAGATGAGGATGTTGAAAAAGTCGTTAGTACAATAATTCAAAATGCGAGACGAGGCATACCCGGGGATGGCAAGATATTCATTCTGCCTGTTTATGAAGCGATAAGAGTAAGGACGGGAGAAAAAGGAAACGAAGCTCTCTATTGAGAGCTAAATTTCAATTTTCTTTTCAGAGGAATGCGTGTCTGTGCTTGTAAAACATGTAGATAGCATAGCTCAACAGCAACAGCTCGGCAATTCCAAAGAGCACCATTACTCCAGCGACGATTTGGGCAGTAGTTGGAGATACTCCCAATCCTTGGGCGGCTTCTTGAAGTCCACTGGGGCTTATGAACACATCTAAATAAGCCCTCACTGCAAGGGCACCCGTTATTAGCGGAATTGGGGTTGCTGCAAAAGCCAGCATAAGTCCCGTATATCCCCTCTTCCTTAAACTCAGGAGAGAAAGCAATATCGGAATCAACAATATGAGGGAAGTTATTTTAAATTCCACCGGCAAGAACGCGGTTACAACAAAAAAGCTTATCATACCCCACACGTATGCTTTGTAAGCTCTATTTACGTATTTCATATACCCGGCAAAATCATACGGCGCGGCCTTGGAATATCTAAACATCGCCTCGACGCTCTTCATGTACTCTTTCTCCCCTAATCGCTCTATGGTCTTGTCGTTTGTAGAGTTCTTTAGCTTAACAGCTCGCTTTAAGAAAAAGTTAGCAAGCTCTTCGTTATCAATAATAACTTCATCAGCCATTTTTCTAAAATTCTCCTTTGCCTCCCTTATTTTGTTTAGAGCGCTCTGTTTCTTCCTTGGTGAGAGAGAAGTTAAAATTTTAATTCTTTCCTCGGTCTCTTCTAAAACCTTTGCAGTTTCCCTAAGAAGCTCTGGACTTTTCACAAAGAACACCTCCTCTAAATATTATAAAGAAAAGAAAAGGGCTTTAAGATTTTTGCTCTGCCTTGAGCAACTTGCCCACAGCTAAGTACATCCAGATTAATATTACGCCCCATGCAAGGGCCATAAATGCCAGAGCACTTGCCTTCATTTTCACCACCTCAGAGCTTTATTATTACCTCGTTCTTCTCTAGCTCTTCACCGTACTTCTTCTTGATAGCCATGTATGCTTCAATTGCACCGATGATGAGTATTATGAACATCACTATTCTTGCGTACCAGACCCAATTGGCGTATTCAGGCAGCTTGACATAGCCCGGAACTGCCTTGAAGTAGCCCTCTTTAATATATGCTCTTGTGGTACCTCCAAGGAGTATGATTGTATAGATTGGTGCAATGTACATTATGACTGGCTTGATCCATTCTGGAATCCTGATATATGCTCCCTTGTGGAGCTCCTCCCAGAAGTTGTCCGGCTTGAAGAGCCACACTGCAACTATAATGTCAAAGAGACCAAGCACGACGAGCAAGTATGATCCAACCCAGTTGTCAAGTTCTGTGAGGTAGTAAAGCTCCAAGAACTTCTTTGTTGGATCCAAGACAACTGGAAGTCCCAAGAGGAAGTACAATATGAACACCATGACTGAACCAGTCTTTCTGCTTATCTTAAGATCCTCTTCAAGCAGAGCGACAAGGTAGTTATACATCGCTATAGCTGATGTAAACCCTGCAAACCAGAGCAATAGGAACCACACTGCACCGAATAGTTGGCCAGCGGGCATGTTCATGAAGACGTTTGGCAGTGCAATGTAAGCCAGGCCCACACTCTTTGTAATACCTTCTTCCCCAAGGTAAGCGAAGGCTATCGGAATAGCTATTGAACCTCCTAGGATGACCTCGGCAAACTCGTTGAGTGAAACTGTAGCGAGACCGCTGAGGGCAACGTCATCTTCTGGACCAAGGTAAGAGGCATAGTTCTGTATGATACCCATACCAAGGGAGAGTGTGAAGAATATCTGTCCTGCAGCTGCAAGGGCTGATTGCCATGTTACTTCACTAAATCTTGGCTCCCATAGGAATTCAAATCCCTTAATTGAGCTCCATTCTGGTTTTACTGGTGAACCAAGGGTGAGAGACCTTATAACCAGTAAGATGGCCGCTACATACAAAGCTGGCATCATTACTTTAACCCATCTCTCGATACCTTTGCTAACACCTTGTCCTACTGCGACACCAAGGAGTGCAACTGAGATACCCCAGAAGATGAACACTTGGGTATTGTTACCGAGATAGCTAATAAGGAACTCCACGGAGTCTTTTCCAAAGTATGCTCCTGTTGCGCTGAAGTAGGTGTATGCTGCAGACCATCCGACGATGTGGAGGTAATAGCCGTTTAGGAGTGATGTAACTGAGAATGCCAACATACCACCGATCATACCAAATATCAATGCCATCTTTGGCTTCAAGCTTTCTCTGGCCATTAAGTAGAATGTTGGGCCCAACGTACCGTGGCCATACTTGCCTCCGTATCTACCCTCGACCCACTCAATCCACATCACTGGAATTCCAAGGAGGAACAGTGCAACAAAGTAGGGAATCATGAACGCACCGCCACCGTTCTTGGCGGCCTGATAGGGGAATCTCCAGAAGTTTCCGAGACCTATTGCGTTTCCTGCCATAGCTAAGATCAAACCAATTTTGGTTGCCCACTTATCTCTTTGCTCCATTCATTTCACCTCGTATATTGTTGTATTCAAAAATGATGCCGATGTACTAATATCGGCAAGTGTGTATCTGTTTTTCTTCATTAATAAATTTTTCTCTCAGTTTATTTCGACAAAAGGCGATTTACAACCACCTAAAACCTAGAAATTAGACATTTGTCAAGGGAGCAATACTTAAAACTGGTGTAAGCATGAGTTTTTTGACAACTGTCCAAAATTTCATAAATAATGGGCACTGCTGTAGGTTTAGTTTTAAAAAGGTTTTCAAGGTAATTAAGTGATGTCCCGATGATTGGAACAAGAGTGAGCTGAAGGGTGATGAGCGACTTCTCGCTGAGGGCATTTTACTTTTTAATTTGGTTATTGCTCAAAACTTTCAATACATCAATATACGTTTTTAGACATCAATGTATGGTAAAAATGCTTTTTGAGAGCTCCTCAATCAGAAAACTTTTTTAGATGTTTTTTATTTATAGGAAAATGTATGTACATAACCTTTTGTTTAAAAATATCGGTTCTCTAGGCACTTTCATCGAAAAGTTTATATAGGCTATTGCTCAAGTTTGTATCGCCAATCACCTAAATTGGAGGGATGAACATGGTTGAGCAAGACCCATTTGAAATTGCTGTTAAGCAGCTTGAGAGGGCTGCCCAATATATGGATATAAGTGAAGAAGCTCTTGAGTTTTTAAAGAGACCACAAAGAATTGTTGAGGTCAGCATCCCAGTCGAGATGGATGACGGTTCTGTAAAGGTTTTCACAGGATTTAGAGTTCAATACAACTGGGCTCGCGGTCCAACAAAGGGTGGTATCAGGTGGCACCCTGAGGAAACCCTTAGCACTGTCAAGGCTCTGGCTGCTTGGATGACCTGGAAGACTGCTGTTATGGACCTCCCATACGGTGGAGGTAAGGGTGGTGTCATCTGTAATCCAAAGGAATTGAGCGAGAGAGAGAAGGAGAGGCTTGCAAGAGGATATATCAGGGCTATTTATGATGTTATAAGCCCATACACAGATGTCCCAGCCCCAGACGTTTACACTAACCCACAAATCATGGCTTGGATGATGGATGAATATGAAACCATCTCAAGAAGAAGAGACCCATCCTTCGGTATTATAACCGGTAAGCCACCAAGCGTTGGTGGTATCGTAGCAAGAATGGATGCCACAGCAAGAGGTGCTGCCTTTACAATTAGAGAGGCTGCAAAAGCCCTTGGATGGGACGGCCTCAAGGGCAAGACCATAGCCATCCAAGGTTACGGTAACGCTGGTTACTACCTCCACAAGATAATGAGCGAAGAGTTTGGAATGAAGGTTGTTGCAGTCAGCGACAGCAGGGGCGGCATCTACAACCCAGACGGACTCCCACCAGCTGATGAGGTTCTCAAGTGGAAGAAGGAACACGGCTCTGTCAAGGACATGCCAGGAACCCAAAACATCACAAACGAAGAGCTCCTTGAGCTCGAAGTTGACGTCCTTGCACCATCAGCTATCGAAGAGGTCATTACAAAGAAGAACGCTGACAACATAAAGGCCAAGATCGTTGCTGAAGTTGCAAACGGTCCAACCACACCAGAAGCTGATGAAATCCTCTACGAGAAGGGCATACTCATTATCCCAGACTTCCTCTGTAACGCTGGTGGTGTTACAGTCAGCTACTTCGAGTGGGTACAAAACATAACCGGCGACTACTGGGACACCGAGACCACAAGGGCCAAGCTTGACAAGAAGATGACCAAGGCATTCTGGGACGTTTACAACACCCACAAGG
>Ga0182239_1000147_pt1 | contig 25783 bp, 24 predicted proteins | sample hydfrate6_PW_210_FD_132456 | JGI IMG/M metagenome (GOLD analysis project Ga0182239, IMG submission 132456) | Subsurface microbial communities from deep shales in Texas, USA - hydraulic fracturing test 6_PW_210 | ecosystem: Environmental > Aquatic > Deep subsurface > Shale gas/oil reservoir >... | reverse complement strand
ATAAAATCAAGTAGTTATGCAAAATCGATTTTTTGTAAGCCATTGATTTTATTGAGTTTTCATCGTGCCGACTTGCCCCGCCCGCCGGTGCGGCGCCCTTAAAAAACGGGAAACTTTAGTAAAAACATTTTTTATTAACAAAAGGCCTTTCCTGACTGTATGGTCGGGAAAGGCTTTCTAATATTTTTACAAACTTTAAGGCCAGATGCAGAATGGAGTATCAGGGTATGCAAGCACGGGAACCGAGTAACTGGTATGTGATGATTTTGCTATGTGCTCTTATCCTTCTTGCTTACAGCAATACATTCGATGCTTCTTGGCAATTTGATGATTTCCATAATATCACAGAAAATAATAGAAACCAGATAGAGAACCTTTATCCCAGTACATTACATAATGTACTGTTTAATGCGTCAAGCAACAACAAAATTTTTGACCGTCCTATCTCGCACTTAAGCTTTGCGTTTAACTGGTATTTTTCTCAGAAAGATGTCTTTGGTTACCATACAATAAATACAACAATTCACATTTTTACGGCTTTTTTTTTATATTTCACAATAGTTTCGCTTTTTAAAACACCAAATCTGCTTGGCACATATACGGGCCGTGAACATTTTATCGCTTTTCTTGCTGCCGTCCTTTGGGCAGTCAATCCTATACAAACCCAAGCTGTAACCTATATCGTTCAGCGTATGGCCTCCATGGCTGCTTTGTTTTATTTGATAGGAATACTCTTTTATATAAAGGGAAGAATCTGTTCTTTATGGAGTGTCAAGCTAATATTTTATTTTGGAGTTTTTCTATCTTTTGCACTTGCGGTGGGATCTAAGGAAAACGCCCTTATGCTTCCTGTTTCACTGTTTGTGGTAGAGTTGGTGTTTTTTAGAGACATCTCTAACCCAAGAACAAGAAAACATTTCATATGGTTAGGGTGCGCTTTATCAGTTGTGCTTTTTGCTATAGGCTTGATGCTTTTTATGAGCAATGGGTTTATCTCTCGCCTTCAAGAAGGTTACGCTAACCGAACTTTCACGTTAACAGAGCGTCTTTTAACCCAACCAAGGATAGTAATTTTCTATATTTCGCAAATTTTTTACCCGATAGCTGACCGGCTTTCCATTGTACATGATTTTGAGATTTCCACAGGTCTTTTTCGTCCATGGACTACATTACCAGCAATCTTGTTTATCCTTGGGCTTATAGGAGCAGCTTTCTGGCAGATAAAAAAACATCCGCTAATTTCATTTGCTATTTTGTTCTTCTTTTTAAATCATGTTATCGAGTCCTCGATTATCCCGCTTGAACTGGTTTTTGAACATCGAAATTATCTGCCATCCCTTTTTCTGTTTGTGCCGGTTGCAGCAGGATTCAAATGGATAATCGATTATTACTTAAATAAACAAAAGGTAATGGCAGGGGTCATTATAGGATTTGTCTCACTCCTAGTTATGGTCCTTGGCATAGGCACATACGTTCGCAATATAGCATGGGCCAATGAACAAACCCTTTGGCGGGATGCGTTGAATAAAGCCCCCCAAAGCGCCAGACCATATCACAACCTTGCAACGGGCTTTTACGCAGAGATTGGTAATTATGATAAGGTAGAAGAACTTTGTGAAAAAGCTATGGGCCTATACGACAGCACGAAACATAAGGCAAAAATTCTATCCCTTGACAATATTGCCAATGCCTATGCCAAGCGTGATGAAGATTATGATAAAGTGATAAGAATTTATAATCAGGTACTAAAAATCGAACCGGAAAGATCGAGAAGTCGATATCACCTATCTCTTGCCTTAATCCACACTGGGCAAATAGATAAGGCCCTTGAAAACATAAACCAATTATCAATGAATCACCCCGATACTGTGCAGTATTTAAACATTAAAGCTTTTATCCTCCTTAAGCAAAATAATCCTAAGGATGCACTCCCGAATTTGAAAAGAGCTATACAAGAAAATCCAGATGATGAAAAAACACTTCTCAACGCAGGGTTGGCCAAACTATTGATCGGGAAACACGAATCCGCAACCCATTTTCTAAGCCGCATTCCTGGTCGCTCACCACAAAAAGCAACAGCTTTGCTTTTACAAATTGAGAACAGTGTGCGTGGCGGAGACACTTCAAAAGCTAAGGAATATGCAGAACAGCTTATAGCAAGGACGAGTCCGCAAAAAATCCGCGAAACCATACAAAAAGCTAACGAGCCGGGCCTTACGTGGCCTATTTCAGAAGAACTGGTGGTACCGGTGATCGCTGAAGTGCTTCAGAAGCAATCCCTAAACATGTCAGGCTTGCTTAAAAAAACGGCGAATGATGAAGGTTAAGAACGTTAAACCCCTCCCCTTTCCTGTCTACTTTTGGGCGGTTGGTGCTGTTGCAGCAGGCGGTCTGGCCAACTCGGTTTATCTTGCGTTCTCCCATTACCGGGTGCATACGGATATTATGTATACCAGCTTTTGTGCGGTATCCCAGGCCATTAACTGTGATACTGTGTCCCAGAGCCCTTATTCCATATTACTGGGTGTCCCTGTACCTGTATGGGGAATTTTCGGGTATCTGGTCTTTCTGGGGCTGGTGTTTTTTGCCGGCACAAGGCAGGCCGGAAAAACCCGGGTCTGGCCGGTTTTGTTTTTCATCGCCCTGGGATTTTGCGGATACAGCGTTTATCTGGCCTATATTTCCAAGTATTATATCCGTGCCTATTGCATCATGTGTATTACCGGCTATGGAATCAATCTGGCCCTTTTGTATTTTGTATGGATCGTCAGGCGGCGGTTTCCGGAAAAAGGGATTTTCAGGGGTGTTTACAAGGATATTGCCTTTTTGTGGGCATTGAGGAAAAAGGTCTTCTGGGTGTTTTCACCGCTTTTGCTGGTGGTTGTATGGGCGCTTTTGTTTTTCCCGAATTACTGGGGCTTTGAACTGCCGCCGGTTTCCGCGGAAATCTCCACGGGCGTCACAGAAGACGGATCGGCCTGGATCGGCGCGCAAGACCCGGAGCTGGTTATTACCGAGTACACGGATTATATGTGTTTTCACTGCAAGAAGATGCATGCCTACCTTCGCCAGATCGTGGAGAAAAACCCCGACAAGATCCGTTTGGTGCACAAGCATTTTCCCATGGACCACGGGTTTGGCAATCCCATTGTGGACTCCCCATACCATGAAGGCGCCGGCAAGTTGGCCATTGCTGCTGCCTATGCCCAGTATGAAGGCCGGTTCTGGGAAATGAACGACCGGTTGTACGATATCCCCAGGGGCGTAAAATCCATAGATATCAAAAAACTGGCAGAAGAAACCGGCGTGAACCTGCAAAGACTATCCGTGGCGCCCCAAATCAAGAAACTGCGGTACAAGGTGAAACGGGATATGACAGAAGCCATTGAACTGGGTATCCGGGGCACGCCCGCCTATGTCATTGACGGCGAGGTTTTCCAAGGCCAAATACCGGTGGAAGCCATAAAAAAAATTCTGGAATAATCCCTGCTGCGCTATTAAAAAATTTTAAGGCAGGTATTAAAAATTATAATAGAATAGCGCATTATTTTGTTATTGAAAATTTTTTGGCAGGCCGCTCAAAAAATCTGCTTTTTTGTTTATTCATATCAATTTCAAAGAATTAAAATCAAAAAAACTGCGTTTTGAACTACCTTGAGAATGCTGCGGTACAATTCTTGTATGGTTTTTTGAATATATACCTTCAATTCTATCACGGCTATGAAAACAAGGAGCCAGTCTCGTGACACTGAAGCAACTTCATTCGATCCCTCAAAAGTCTTCCGGCTTTACCCTGCTGGAGCTCATGGTGGCCATAGCCATTGTGGCCATTCTGGCTGCCGTTGCATTTGGCAGTCTCAACACCCTTGTGCCCAGATACCAGGTGAAATCCGCTGCACAGGATCTGCGGTCGGATTTGCAGAGGGTCAAAATGGAGGCGGTCAAAAGCAACCAGGAGGCCCTGATCACTTTTGACAAGGCAGATGCCGGCAGCCAGGGCGGGTATACAACGTGTATTAACAATGACGGCAATCAAATCTGCGACGAAGCCCAGGGAGACGTCATCCTTGCTCAAAAAACGTTTACTGCCAACAATTACAAGCATGCACTTCTCAAAAATCCGGGCTTTACAAACGGGGAACACTTCAAATTCAACAGCCGGGGCATACCGGTGCAGGATGACGGCTCGTACTTCAGCAGCGGGAGCGTGGAGATAGAAAACGGAAAGGACAGCAACTATACTCTGTCCATTACTGTCAGTCCTTCAGGAAGAATACGGATCGATTAGGAAAATGATGATGATGATGCATACACATGCCGGGATTCGGCTGCAATGGAAACAGGCGGGTTTTACCCTGATCGAGCTTTTGGTGGCAGTGGCCATTTCTTCAATTGTGCTGCTGGCACTGGGCCAGTTTTTTATTTCCACCAACAAGACCAATACCATCCAGGAAAAAGTGGCTGCATCACAGCAGGATGTCCGAACGGTGATGGAGATGATCACCCGGGATCTGCGCATGGCCGGACTTGACCCCACTAAGGATGCGGATGCCGGATTCACTGATAACAGCGACGGGACAAATAGCAATTCCATTGCTTTTGCATTTGATTATTATGATGACGCTGGAGATCCCTACAGTGACGGTGATTGCGATGATGACAGGGAACATGTGTGCTACAGTTTCGATGAAGACAACGGCAAAATCATGTATCGATGGTCAAATGACGGGGGCGCCAACTGGCCGGGCGCCCAGTCGCTTACCCAGGACAACACTATTTCATCCCTGGAATTTGAATATTTTGAGGACAAGGATGCCCTGGACAGCAACACGACCATTTCAGACCCGGCTGCCAACCTCGAAGATATCGAAATCGTGAGAATAACCATCTGCGGGACCATCACCGGGGCATATGCTGAGGATTTGAACAATGAGCTTTGCTTTTCAAATGTTGTCAGACCCAGAAATCTGTAAACAGCCCAACTTGGAGCAACGATAAAATGATCCATGAAACCGAATCCGGATTTACCCTGATAGAGGTTCTTTTTGCCATGGCGCTGCTGGCTGTGGGTCTGCTGGGCCTGGGGTTGATGCAGGGCCATTTTGCCGAGGGCAATGCAAGATCCCGGCAGATTACCCACGCCACCGATATTGTGGCGGACAAGATAGAGGAGCTGTCCAACGCGGATTCCAGTGACACTGATTTGAACGCTGGAAACCACGGGCCTGTTACCATAACGGATTATCCCCTGGATTATGATCTTTCCTGGACAGTTACGCAGGATACCACCGACACCGGGGACCAGATTCTTGTTATTGACATAGAGGTGGACTGGACCACGGGCGGTCAGCCTCACAATATCACGTTTCAATGGGCAAGGAGCACGTAAGGCAAATGAATCAAATACCCCCTCTGAATGATAAAGGCTCGGTTCTGCTGGTCACCGTCATTATCCTGCTTTTGCTGACCTTAATTGGTGTCAGCGGCATCAATACGGCGTCCAATGATCTTCAGATCACCCGCAATTACAGAGTTTACAAGGAAAACCTGATGCTTGCAGACGCAGCCGTAAACCAGGCTTCTATTATTGTGCACAACAGCATACCAAGTGATGCTCCGACCGGCTTTTTACGAGATCGTCTGGATGAAGACGAGCTGGATGGATTCTACGATATCCAGGATCTCATTGATGAAGACAAGGACAAATACTTAAAAGATTCGGATGAATATGATGAAAACATTCTGCCTGTGCTCGGTGAGATCAACGTGAATGCAGTAATCAGTGATTTCGGTCAAAAGACAGTGACTACGCCTGTATCATTGTCTTCGGGCCAGAGCGACACCCAGTACGTTGTTTACGTGTCCACTGTGGGCGATGAAGACGATGACCCCAATTACAAGGGCGACGCCGTCATTATCGCCCGATCCCAAAAAAACGGCGGCCATGTGGTTGTCGAGGCAGGAATAGACAGACAATAATCCATAATCTTGCAAGCCGGAGGACGATCATATGAAACGTTTTTTAGCCACAGCCCTGGTTCTGGCCTGCCTGATGGCCGCCCCGAACCTTTTTGCAGAGCCGGAAGGCCCGAATGGTTCCAGGGAAATGCCGGAAACAGAAATCCTGATAAATGAGTTCCGGGCCGAAGGCTACAGGGTTTTGGGGCCGGTTCAATATCTTGGAAAAACCCTGAGAAAAATTAAACTCTATAACCATGGCACGCTTGCTTACAAAAAACTGGACGTTATGGATCAGAGGGGTGAGCATTATTACGTAAATAAATATGACTTTGTCTATGTTTTATCAAAAGATGGTCATTTGGTTTTGATCCACGTTGAAAGGGAGGGTGGTGATAATGCCTGATTTATTGAAGAAAGCAAAAAAAATCATCTTCATACTCGTTGTGATTCCTGTCTTTTTATCTTCAAACGCTTTTTCTGCAAACGAAGATTATACCGCCCTCCCGCCTTTTCTTTCAGCGGCAGTGAAACCCAATGTTCTCTTGGTGATGGACTATTCTGGTAGTATGCAGGCACCGGCAAATTATCCATCAAACCATAGGGGGTATTATGATAGTGGAGGTTTTTGGATTTATGATGAAGGCTGGCATTACCATTCTGGAAATTCACTTGTAGGTTATTATGGTGATTTGTCGGTCGAATATAACGATAGCCAAACATATTACGGCTATTTTGATTCAAATTCCTACTATGAATACAATGACTCGCATGATTTTTGGGAGAAAAGCGGCTATTCTGGAACCGGAGTGGGAAATTTGGATGCAAACCCGCCTGTCCTTCATGGCAACTTTCTTAATTTTCTGGTCATGTCCAGAGTGGATGTGGCCCTAAAAGCATTGATCGGGGGAAAGGCAGAGTGTCCGGAGGGCGTAGATTATTGCGAGCTAAGACCTCAGGGGTCGAGAAGATGGGTTGATGTTTCTGACACGGGCGGAACCCGAATTGCCCGCTTCCACATACGACCGGAAAATTACGATTCAGGAAATTATACGGATAAAGACATCTTGATAAGTGTGGATCCAGACACGGATTCGTCCATCGGCAGGTGCACAGACTTGGTTGCCAGGGTAAAAATAGATGCTGAAGAACGTGCGGGTATTGTACAGAAAAATGCCGATCAGGTTCGCTTTGGATTTATGGCTTATGCAAACGGTACCAATGATACAGCCGAGGAGGGGCTGATCAAATATGGTGTGCATGAAGACAATGTGGATGATTTGATTTCAGCCCTGGAAGAAACAGTTCCTTATTACGGAACACACACGGGGCATGCAATGCGAGAGGCCTACCGCTACCTCACCCAGGACGACGATATGCATAGTTACAATGATGATTATTATGACCCCGAAACCGCGATTGATCCGTATTATGAAGAAAAGGAGGACGGGGAACTACAGCCTGCCTGGTGCCGAAAAAGCCATGTGGTGCTGATTTCCGACGGGGTATGGAGTGGCATAGACCCGGATTACTGGGCTCATGAATTGCACACTGAAGATCTGCGGGAAACAGATGACGGCGGCGATGATGACAAATTTCCGGGTGAGCAGAACGCTGATGTTTACAGCCTTTTCACTTTTTCAGACGATAGCCAAGGCGAACAATCCATGAAAGCAGTTGCCGCTTTCGGCAACTACGAGGATGTTGACGGATGCTCTGACGGCACCCCGTATGGTTTGGATGTGGATGATGACAGCAAAAATGTTGATTTTGATGATTCTGATTTTGCGTGCAATCCCAGTGACTCTGCGGGTGATACCTGCTGCAGGGAATGGGACGAAGACGGTGACGGGGCGCCGGATGCCTATTACAATGCAAGCAACGGCGAGGAAATGGCGGTTGCTTTGAGCAAAATTTTCGGCACCATCCGGCAGGGAACCTCATCGGGTACTTCGGTGACTGCCATTACCTCCAAGTCAACATCCGGATCCGCGGTGACCCAGGCCGTGTTTTATCCGGAAAAGGAGTTTGATGACGGCAGGCGAGTTGTCTGGACAGGCAATGTGTTCAGCGACTGGTACCTGAATGCCTATATTGAGAGTTCCCTGGTGCAAAATATCCGGGAGGACACAGACGGCGATTACATCCTGGATGTGGATGGAGACCGGATACTGGAATATGTCATAGAGGATGACTCCCTGGAGGTTCAGGCATTTAATTCCGGAACAGACGGAGAAAAATCCAGTGACACCCCGGCTCAAATTTATGACAGTATTGAAGATGTGGCCCATCTTTTAAATTATGGAGAAAACTTAAAAGACAGAAGCGCAGGCTCAAGAACCATTTACGGTGCGGCAGAAGACGGGACCCGCTCCCTGTTTACTACCGGAAATCGCGAGGAGTTTGATGAATATCTGGGCACGGATGCTGACGAGTTTCCTGAATGCCTTATAGACTCCGGCGATATTCAGTATGAGGATTTGATCCGCTTTGTGCGCGGGGAGCATGTGGACGGGTGCCGATCCCGGGATGCGGATAACTCCGACTCCGTTTGGAAGCTGGGAGATATTATTTCATCTTCCCCCACTGTGGTCAACTACGGTGATTACCGGATGATTTTTACCGGCAGCAACGACGGAATGCTGCATGCCTTCCGGCTGGGATATATGAAAAACCGCGGCAACAAAGAAACTCCGATTCAGATAAGCGATTCTTACGAAACCACGGACACGGATATGGTGGGAAAAGAGGAATGGGCCTTTATACCCAAGGATGCCATGCCCTATCTGCGCTACATGGCAGATCCCAATTACGAGCATGTTTACACGGTGGACCAGAAGCCCTATGTCATTGACACCGGCGAAAAGGTGATATTGATCGGCGGCATGCGGCTGGGTGGCGCTTGCGGCAATGGTCCGGTGTCCCCGCCGTCAGACACGGATCCGGACGGACGCTCGGCTTATTTTGCTCTGAATATCACTGATCCCCAGAATCCTAAATACCTGTGGAGCTATGCTCCGGAGGGTCTGGGTTTCACCTATTCCGGCCCGGCCTATATCAAAAGAGAAGACAGTTCCGGGGACCTTCGCCACTACGCGCTTTTTGCATCCGGACCCACGGATTATGACGGCACTTCCACCCAGAATCTTCAATTTTTTGTGGTTGATCTGCTCTCCGGCAATGAACTTGATGTGTATGGCGATACACCCAATGAATTGAACCTCTCTTATGCATTTGGCGGCCGACTTTTTACAAATGGGCTGGATGTAAACGATGACGGACAGACAGACTTCGTGTTAATCGGTTACAGTGAAAGAGACAACGCAAATGCTTCTTATGCGGATACAGGCGGCGGGATCATAAAGATCTACACGGGTGATTCAGATCCGGGAGAATGGAAATATGATAAAACGTTTTTTACCACAAGTATCAGCAATCCGGTGACCGGCCCGATCGTGGCGATGGACTGCTTTCCCGAGTATATTGATTTTCCTTTCATATATTTTGGAACAGGCCGCTATTTTATCTCTGACGATGACACCGGCAATAATCCGAATTATTTATATGGAGTACCGTTCACCTATGATGAAAACAATGACGGCCAAAGCATAAACAGTGCGAACAACCTCAGTGACTTGGGTTGTTCTGAGCTTCAAAATATTAATTCCAATCCGAATCAGGGGGCATGGAAAATAGAATTAAACCAAAAGCAGGGAAACTTTCTTCGGGAACGCTGCTATTCCCGTCCGTCTACCTCGGATTACAACATTGTTTTCTTTGATACCGCCATGCCCACAGACGTGGTCTGTGAATGCGGGGGCAGAAGCCGCTCCTGGGCAATTAACTGTGCCACCGGAACCGGACTTGGAACAAATATTTGCGGTGACGGCACCTACACGGTAACCGATATACCTTTTGAATATCTGTCCCAGTTATCCGGCGGGGATATTCAGCAGAGGCACCGATCGGATTTCGCCGAGGAAGGAAGCGGGGCATCCTCATCCAGTCCCGGAGTGCCTGGGGATGAAGGCGGCGTGCCCCTTTTTCCGCCCTCTCCCACTTCAGGGGTGGATTACTGGAAACAATGGTAGCCCCGGGACGTTAGCTCCAAACAATTATTAACCTGCCCCTCTCAGGCCGGGGAAGCAAAGATTGCTGCCATCACATGCAACCCTTTGTTTCCCCGGTTTTTTCAGGCTGCGTGCAGTACGAATTCCACTTTCACAGCCTCGTATGGAAAAACAATTTGTCCGGCATCAGTGCGATCCAGAATTCCGGCGTTTAGCAGTGCGGTGATATCACCATGAACGGCCTTGACATCACGTCCGGCACGGCGTGCGGCTTCACGGATGGATACAGGCCCTGCTCCGCAAAGAACCTTGAGCAGTTTCCAGCGTTTGGCTGTCAGTACCCGCCAAAGCAATTCCGGAGATGAAAAACTGACACGGGCGGTTTCCCGGGGCCTGCCGGTTTTCCAGGCATGTGTAAAATCGGCCATTGCATCAGCAGGGTCCCGTATATCAAGAGTCAGGATTTTCATTGTTCCACCTCTCTATATCGTTTTGAAAGTCCTTGACCAATTGTTCCGGTGTCGTGAATTTGTAGACACTTTCTTTTCCGTGAAAATGCCGATGATCGCCTTTGCCGGATTCATTGTCATAGCGCAAAACACATTCGCCGCAAACAACATATGCAAGCCTGTACTTAAATTCATGGGAGCACCCCACCAGTGACTCTGGAAGATGCCATAACACCAGCTCTGCAAATGCCGATTCAGAGTAGATAATGCGTGTGCTGATGAGTTTAACGGCTTTCATGATGTAAATTATAACAACACTCCTGGTCGTTGTCAATTACACCAACATTTTGCTTTTCACTTTTTTGTAACGCACTCAGAGTGGAATCACTGGATTGCACATATAATGATCGTTTTTTTGAATTTTTACCAAACCCCGTATTTTCAGCGTTCGATGGCTGAAAACAGCCGGGATTTGCCAATTTTTCCTTGACTGATCTGCGGTTTTATCGCTATATAGTTAAATTTTCATTTGTATTTGCCTATTCTCACTATATATTTGAATCAGCACGGTAGCATGGGGGATCGCACGGGGTTTGATGCGTGGCGGTTTCCGACTCCTGGACATTGGTTTTTTCCATTATTGATTTAATTTCAGATAAAAAAGGAGTTATCCACCATGACCCAGTATGTTTACACTTTTGGCGAAGGAACCGCGGAGGGACGCGGGTCACAGAAAAATCTTCTGGGCGGCAAAGGCGCCAACCTTGCGGAAATGGCGCGCATCGGCCTGCCGGTTCCGGCCGGGTTTACCATCTCCACGGACGGCTGTGTGTATTACATGAAGCACAATGATTACCCCGAGGGCCTGGAGCAGGAAGTCGAGGCGGCTTTGGCAAAGACTGAAAAGCTCATGGGCATGAAATACGGGGATTCTGAAAACCCGCTTTTGGTCTCCTGCCGGTCCGGGGCCAGAAAATCCATGCCCGGCATGATGGAAACCGTGTTAAACGTCGGTCTGACCACCAAGACCATTCCCGGGCTGATTGAAAAAACCGGAAACGAGCGGTTTGTATGGGATGCCTACCGCCGGCTGATCCAGATGTTTGCCGATGTGGTCATGGAAAAGGCCGAGGGCTTCGAGCCAGAGGAGGGAAAAGAAATCCGTGCCCAGCTCGATGACATCATGGATGCGGTCAAGGAGCAGAAGGGTTATGAAGGCGATACGGATTTTTCAGCAGAGGATCTCAAAGAGCTGTCTGAAAAATTCAAGAAAAAGATCAAGGAAGTGCTGGGAAGCCAGTTTCCGGATGATCCCAAGGAACAGCTCTGGCAGGCCATTGGTGCGGTGTTTAAATCCTGGAACGGCAAGCGGGCCGTATCCTACCGCAGAATCGAGGGGATTCCGGACGAATGGGGCACCGCATGTAATGTGCAGAGCATGGTATTTGGCAACATGGGCGATACCTCGGCAACCGGGGTGGCCTTTACCCGCAACCCGGCCACCGGGGAGAACAAGTTTTACGGGGAATGGCTGCCCAATGCCCAGGGCGAGGACGTGGTGGCCGGCATCCGCACCCCCAATCCGTTGAACATGGACACCAAGAGCGCGCAAAACAAGCACCTGCCCTCTTTGGAAGAAGCCATGCCCGATACTTACAAAGAAATCGTGGATGTGCGCAACAAGCTTGAAACCCATTACAAGGACATGCAGGATATTGAGTTTACCATCCAGGAGGGCAAGCTCTACATGCTCCAGACCCGGGTGGGCAAACGCACGGGCATGGCCGCGTTAAACATGGCCATGGACATGCTGGCAGAAGGTCTGATTGATGAGAAACTCGCTGTCACCCGGGTATCTGCGGACCAGTTAAACGAAATGCTCCACCCCCTGGTGGACCCGGAAGCGGAAAAAAAGGCCAAAACCATTGCAGAAGGCCTGCCCGCCGGTCCGGGCGGGGCGTTCGGCCAGATCGTGTTCACCTCAGAGGATGCGGTCAAGTGGTACAGGCAAGGCAAGCATGTGATCCTGGTGCGCGAGGAGACCAACCCCGAGGATGTTGAGGGTATGCGGGCGGCAGAGGCCATTTTGACCGCCCGGGGCGGGATGACCAGCCATGCGGCCCTGGTGGCCCGGGGCTGGGGCAAGTGCTGCATTGTGGGCGCGGGCAACCTCAAGATCGATCTGCAGCAGCGCACCGTGTCCACCAACGGCAAAACCTTTAAGGAAGGCGATGTCTTTACCCTAAACGGCACCAAGGGCTATGTGTACGAAGGCGAACTGGCCATGATCGATGCCACGGAAAATCCGCGGCTGCAGGATTTCATGGCCATTGTGGACCGGTTTCGCAAACTCAATGTGCGCACCAACGCGGAAACCGCAGAGGATGTGAAACTGGCCAAGGAGTTTGGCGCAGAGGGCATCGGGCTGTATCGCACCGAGCACATGTTTTACGGCAAGGGATCGGAAAAGCCGCTGTTTCTGCTGCGGAAGATGATTCTGAGCGTAAACGAAGATGAGCGGCGGGCGGCTTTGGATGAACTGTTTCCCCATGTCAAAGACGATATCAAGGAAACCCTGGAAATTTTAGATGACCGGCCCGTGACCATCCGGCTGCTGGATCCGCCGCTGCACGAGTTTGTCCCCCACAGCGAAGAAAACCAGAAAAGGCTGGCAGAAGCCTTAAATATTGACGTGGCAACCGTGGTCAAACGCAGCACCGCTCTGCGGGAATCCAACCCCATGATGGGCCACAGGGGCGTTCGCGTGGGCATCACCTACCCGGAAATCGCAGAAGCCCAGATCCGCGCCATTCTGCAGGCCGCAGCCGAGCTAATAAAGGCGGGCAAAAAGCCCAGGCCTGAAATCATGATCCCGGTGACCTGCGATGTCAAAGAGCTCGATATCATGAAGCAGATCGTGGACCAGGTTTACGAAGATGTGGTTCAGGCTGTGGGAATTGACAAAATTGATTATGATTTCGGCACCATGATTGAAATTCCGCGGGCGGCCATGCTCTCTGATCAAATGGCGCAGACCGCACAGTTTTTCTCCTTTGGCACCAATGATCTCACCCAGATGACATTCGGGTTTTCCCGCGATGACATGGTCACCTTTATGACCGAGTATCTGGACCGCAGCATTCTGCCCAGAGACCCCTTCCAGACCCTGGACATGGAGGGTATTGCCCCCATGATCGAAGATTCTGTAAAAAAGGGGCGCACCACCCGGCCGGATCTCAAGGTGGGTATCTGCGGTGAGCACGGCGGTGACGGGCCGTCTGTGAAATTCTGCCACAGGGCGGGGTTTGATTATGTGAGCTGCTCGCCCTACCGCCTGCCCATTGCCCGGCTGGCAGCGGCCCAGGCGGCTGTGGAAGAAGAAGAGAACTGATTAGCCTGTAAAAAGTCGTTTTTACTTTCCCCCCTCCCCAAAACCCCCTTCTGCTTGCAGGAGGGGGTTTTTTATGTGGGGCGCAACAGCTGTGCATGGTTGCATCACACTGAAAAAATGCGTATGAATATAAGAAACAGCGGGAAATTATAAAGGTGACGCAATGAACAAGGCTGAAGTGATTGAAAAGATCAAAGCGCATCCCGAGATTCTGGAACGATTTTCAGTGCGGTCCTTGTCTGTATTCGGTTCGGTTGCCCGCGATGCAACAGATCATCGCAGCGATATCGATATTCTGGTGGAGTTTGAATCCGACGCACCGATCGGCCTGTTTGAATTCATATCCCTAAAGGAATCATTAAGCGAGCTGCTTGGAGTGCCTGTGGACCTGGCAACTCCGGAGGCCCTTCATCCTGCCCTTAAAGATGAAATTTTAGGGGAGGCGCTGCATGTATGGATTGATACGGCCAAAGAATTTGGAGACGCTGGGTTGTATATAGATGATTTATGGCAGCGTGTGGGAAGTAAACTCAAGGCTCAGGGAGTTGATGCCAATGACATTGATCAGGCGATTAAAGACTGCAGAAAAGATTGAATCGCAGTAACAATCTTCAGTTATTCAATATATCCGGATTTTTGCTACAACCTTAAACCTTTTGGTTATTTTTAATCCATGAAAACAACATCTTCCCTCCGTAACCGATTCCGGCTGATTTGCTGGATTGTTGGCTGTATTGTGGTTGTTTATGGTCTTGCCGGTTTTGTGGCCGTCCCCATGATCGCGGAAAAAAAACTGCCCGGGATTCTTTCTGATGCCCTTGATGCGGATGTCATTGTTGACGACATTGATTTTAACCCGTTTACCTTTCGCGCGGCGGTAAACGGGCTGTCCGTGTCCGGGAAAGACGGCGCGCCCCTGCTAGAGGCGGAGCATGTTTCGGCCAACGTGCAGCTGGCCTCTGTTGTAAAGATGGGGGCAGTCCTCAAGTCCGTTGAAATCATAGCGCCCCGGGTTAATGTGGTGCGCCGGGCTGACGGGAGCTTGAATTTTTCGGTTCTGGCCGGCGGCGATGACGGGGACGTTGAAAAACAAACCCCGGCAGATGAAAACGGCACCAGCCCGGTTTATTTCTCGGTTGCAGAGGTGCGCCTCACAGACGGTCAGGTTGTGTTTACCGATCAAGCCTCCGGGTTTGACACAACCATTGACCCGGTATTTGTTTTGATCGAAAATTTAAGCAGTGAACCCAACGCCATGGCCGACCTGGAGGTTCGTCTGCAAAGCAATGCAAAAGAAACCATTGCCTGCACGGGCCGGCTGGGGTTGTTTCCGGTGTCTGCAGAGGCGCGGCTGGATGCGCAGAATCTGTCTGTGGCCCATTATGCCCCGTTTTACCGGGATTTGACCGGCCTGGAGATCAGGGACGGCCGCGTGGATGTTTCCGGAGACATGATTTATCCCCAGCCCTCCCCTGTTTCGGAAAACCCATTGCTTGAAAACGGTCAGCTCCGCATCCGCTCGCTTCTGGTTCATGATCCGGATACGGGCAATGCGGCTTTGGACATTGACGAGTTCAGCCTTTCGGGAATCCGGGTCAATCCCGAAAAGCGGTCCGTGGATGTCAAAAATATATCCACCCAAGGCGGAAAAATCCTTTGCGAGCGGACGGAAAACGGGAGATTGAATTTTTCCAAACTCACAGCCGGCTCCAAACAGGCAGACGGGAGTGATACAGAACAAACACCGAAAAAAACAGACCCAAAGCCCTCCCCTGACCCCTGGAACGTGCATCTTGGCAGGATCAGCGTCAGCGGCTACAGCGTGGCATATACCGATGCCGTGCCCAAAGAGACGGTTTCCCTGGGGCTTGACGGCATTACCATCCGGCTCTATGACATGGCCCTGCAACAAGATCATCTAACCGAGTGGTCCTTTGCATCCCTTGCCCGGCCCGGCATTGTCTCTGCCCAGGGCACTTTTGGGCTCGATCCCGTGGCAGCGTCCTTTGATTTCAGGGTCAGCGAAGTGGACCTGGCGGGTGCGGCTCCGTATGCCAAAGACTTTGGCGCAGATATTCAAAAGGGGATCGTCCATGCCGCCGGCAGCGTGGAGGCGGGCATAACACCGGAGGGATTTTCTGCCCAATATGCCGGAGAAGCCTGGATTGACGATTTTACGGCAACAGATCCCCAAACCGGAAACGAATTTCTGAAATTTGTCCACCTGGGATTTGAAGACATCCGCGCTAAAATGGCCGATCAGGTTTCTGTTTCCCTGGACCGGATTTTGATTCAGGAGCCGCGATTTTCCGCAGGCCTGGCACAGAACGGCAGCCTGCTGCCGACACTTCTGGCAGGAAAAAGCAGCAAAAACGACAAGTCAGATGCTACGGAAAATCAAAACCAGATTTCGGGAGCAGAGAAATCCCAATCAGGTGAAAATGGCGGCACGCAGGCAAATGCCCTGGCCTACGAAGTCACTGTCAACCGCATTGACCTGGAAAACGGCGGGTTTGTTTTTACTGACCAAACAGTTGCCCCGGAAATTGCCGGCCGTCTGGATCCCATAAATTTGCAGGTCTCGGATTTCCGCCTGGCCCCAAAGGGCGCGGCCCTTGATTTCCAGCTAACCGATCTTTCCCTGGCTGGTGCAAGCCCGCTGGCTGTGCCGTATGGCGCAGATATCCAGGAAGGCCGGGTCAACGTATCCGGCAGCGTGGACGCCCGCACAGGTGCTGAAAATTCCGGAACCCGGTTTGAGGGCAAGGCACGAATCGAGGATTTCACTGCAGCAGACCCGGAAACCGGAAAACCGTTTTTGGCATTTGATCAGCTCGGATTTGAAAATATCCTGGCCAAATCCGCGGATACCACTGCCGTGTCAATGGATCGGATTTTGCTTCAAAAGCCGGTGTTCACCCTGGGCGTTGAAAAAGACGGCCGCATGTTTCCGTCCGCCCTGGCCGGAGGGGAGGATAGTGATGCCAAAGATACCACGGATAAAGCCCGGGCAAGGGATCAAAGCGCTTCTGCGCAAAGAGCGCCGGCTGGATCTGGTGACGGGCGGCAATCAGAGACACCGTCCTTTAAAGCCGATATCAGTAAAATTGAAATACAGGAAGGCGGGTTTGACTTTTTTGATCATTCGGTTTCCCCGCCGTTTGCCACCCGGCTTTCGCCCATTGATGCCAATCTTTCCGATGTGCGGCTGGATCCGGAAAATGTAACGGACTTTACGGTCAAGGGCCGGCTCGACGGACAGTCCCCCTTTACGGTGAGCGGCAAAATCCGGCCCCTGGCCCCCAAAGACATGACCCTGACCCAGGTGAAATTCGACAACATTGAAATGCCCATGTTTACACCTTATTTCGGAAAATATCTGGGATATGAAATCCAGAAGGGCAAACTTCACCTGGATCTGGGCTATCAGGTGGATTCCTTGAAGCTTGACGGGAAAAACCAGGTGCGCCTGAATCAGTTTTATCTGGGAGAAAGCGTGCAGAGCGACGACGCCATCAGTCTGCCCCTGAAACTGGCCCTGGCCCTGCTCCGGGACCGGGCCGGAAAAATTGATTTGAACGTGCCGGTTGAAGGCGATATGGGAAGCCCCAAATTCCGGCTGGGAGGAGTGATCTTTGACGCGTTTGTCAATTTGTTAAAGCGACTGGTCACCTCGCCGTTTTCCGCCCTGGCCTCTTTGGTGCCCGGGGCCGAGGACCTCAGATATGTGGATTTTGCACCTGGCAGCCCTGAGCTGACCGACAAGGAGCGTGATAAACTGGAAAAACTGGCAACAGCCCTTTACGAGCGGCCGAGCCTGCGCCTGCTGGTGCGGCCGGGTGCGGCTGAGCAAAGGGACCGGCAGGCACTGCAGCAGCAGGAGATTGAAAAACGGGTCAGGGCGGAAAAAGGCAATGGTGAGCAGCCGCTTTCAGACAAGGAATATGAAAAGATCCTGAAAAAACTCTGCAAGAATGCAGATATCAGTGTAAAAGACCTGTCTGTGGCTCAAATGGAAGCAGCGCTCAGACAAACCATTGAAATCCCGAATACCCGGCTGCGGCAGTTGGCTGACCAGCGCGGTGAGCGGGTTCGAAACGCCCTTCTGGCAGATGACCGAATCAAGTCCGGCCGGGTGTTTATGGTATCCCCGGAAATAACCGATCAGCCCAGGGTGGAGTTTGAACTGGAGGCGGAATGAGTAAAACGAATAATAATGTTACTTGCTTCTGGATTTAATTTCAGAAATCATTTCTTCAAGAGAAAGGTCTTTAAGCCAGTTTTCGCGATCCCGGGTATAGTCGCCCGTCCCCACCGAGAATTGATTCAAAAATCGTATCGTATCCACAACGCCCATTTCTTTATAAAGAATATGGGTTGCTCTCCTGCTTATTTCCGCAATCGATCTGCTCGCTTGTGTATTCATATATGCAACTCCATCACCAGTTCGATTGGTGATACCACGTTGGTGTTCAATTCTTTAAAATTTTTTGCCTTTTTTGAAAACCTGTCATCGCATGTGCAAAAATAATCAATTTTCCAACAAGATGCAAACGCCAAATGTAAAGCATCCAATGGCTGCAATCCTTCTTTTTCAAATTTTCGGGCGACGAATTCCACTTCTTCCGTAAGTGATATCGTCTCACTTGCCATTGAGAGAATTTCCAGGGCATCATCTTTACGATTGGGGTCGGGAATGCGATGAATTTCAAACAACAGGGCATCTGAGGAAATAAGTGTCAGCTTCCCGGATTCGCACAATGAGAGGATGGCCAGAACAGATTCAGCTTCAACCGCTATCCTCGGCTGGGATTTATCGTCAAACGGGCGCTGAAGACAGCAGCAGTCGAGATAAATTTTCATGAAGCCTCTTTCATGGTTGGGCTACAGGCGAGATCGTTGCTATATTAAAGATTGCAATAGGCTTCTTCTCGGATATCCTTGTGATCAAACCTGCCGTTTAGACTGTAGGTATGAATTTTTTCATGCTGTTTTTCGGATTTTCTTATAGTTTGAATAAATTCATATATTTTCTCTACCATCTCATCGGGCATCCGATCAATTTCACTTTTTATCATTTCTTTTGTGGGATGCATTTTCATTCTCCTATAAATATTTTCTCTAAATTTAATTTAACTCCAGTACGTTGTCAATATTCCGCCTATAATGCATTTTTGTTATCTTCAGACAAAACCGCCTGCTGCCGCAGGAGATGATCGGCCAGGACCAGGCAGACCATGGCTTCGCATACCACGTTGACCCGGGGAATGGCGCTTATATCGTGGCGGCCCTGAACTGAGATGCGCTGTGGCCGGCCCTGTTTGTCAATGGTGTCCTGTTCAACGGCAATGGAGGCAATGGGTTTGACTGCCGCGCGCATCACCAGGTCCTGGCCGCTGGATATCCCCGCCAGGATGCCGCCGGCATTGTTGGACAAAAACCCTTCCGGGGTGATGGGATCGTTATGAACCGAACCGGTCATGGCGGCTGCGCCAAACCCGGCCCCGATTTCAACGCCCTTGACCGCGCCGATGCTCATCAGCGCCTTTGCCAGGTCTGCATCCAGCTTGTCAAAAACCGGCTCCCCAAGGCCCGCCGGAACCCCTGAAGCCCGGATCTCCACAATGCCGCCCAGGGAATCCCCGGCTTTTTTCACTTCATCCACCCGCTGTTCCATTTTTGCGGCAGCTTCCATATCCGGTGTGCAAAACGGGTTTTGGCAGATAGCCTCGGGATCAAAATGCCGGCATTCAATGCCGCCAAGGGCTTGGGTGTATGCAGAAACGCTTATTTTATGGTTTTTCAAAACCGCTGCGGCCACGGCGCCGGCCGTCACCCGAACCGCGGTCTCCCGGGCGGATGCCCTTCCACCGCCCCGCCAGTCCCGGATTTTGTACTTGGCATCGTAGGTGAAATCCCCGTGTCCGGGCCGGTACATTTCGGCATAGGGCTTGTAGGCATCTGAACGGGCATCCTTGTTTTCAATGACAAGGGATATGGGCGTTCCCGTGGTTTTTCCTTCAAACACTCCGGACAGAATCCTTGCGCAGTCAGCCTCGCGCCGGGCTGTGCCGGTTTTGGTGCTGCCCGGTTTTCTGCGATCCAGCATTGCCGCCAGGGTTTGTTCGCTCAGATCGATTTTCGGGGGGCACCCGTCGATGACCGCGCCGATTGCCGGGCCGTGGGATTCGCCCCAGGTGGTGACTTTAAACAGGGTTCCGAAGGTATTGCCTGCCATAACGGCTCCTTATCTGTAAAACCAGATCATGGCAAATCCGGTCAGTATCCTTGTCATCGGTTGCTATTTGCATCCGGCAGGCGTTTTTATACAGGGGCGTGCGGTAATCCAGGGTTTCAACCACTTCCTGGAACACCGGATCGGTGCCCAAAGCCGGACGCCGGGAGCCGGTGGCGGGATCGGCCTGCATGCGTAAAACAATGGTTTCTGGCCGGGCCGTAAGCCATACAACAATGCCGGACTTGTTCATGGCGGATACATTTTCCGGCCGCAGAACCGCACCGCCGCCGGTGGCCACCACCAGGCCGGTCTGCCGGGACAGATCAGCCAGGATTTGCGTTTCTGTGTCGCGAAACGCGTCCCACCCGTTTTTGGCCACAAAATCGGCAATACAGGCGCCAGCGCGCTGCTCAAAGATATCGTCAGCATCTGCAAACGCCATGTCCAGACCATCGGCCAGGCATCTGCCAACGGAGCTTTTACCGGTGCACCGGTATCCGATCAGGTAAATGTTCATGGGGTATAGACCTTTTCCAACACCTCCCAGAAATCCGGGAAGGATTTTTCCACGCAGTCCGGGTCGGCAATGGTGATGTTGGGTACGGCAAGGCCGGCCACGGCAAAGCTCATGGCAATGCGGTGATCGTCATAGGTGGCAATCTGCGCCCCGCGGTCGGGCGGGCCGGTGATCACAAGGCCGTCGGGCGTGACTTGGGCGGAAACGCCGATCTTTGTCAGCTCCGCGGCCATGGCCGCCAGCCGGTCGCTTTCCTTGGCCCGCAGATGTGCGGCGTTTGTGATGGTGGTGGTGCCTTTGGCAAAGGATGCCACAACCGCAAGTGTTGGCACCATGTCTGGCATGTCGCCCATATCCGCATCCACGGCTGTCAGTTGGCCGCCGGAAACGGTGATGCCGCCGGGGTCTTCTTTTACCCGGCATCCCATTTTTTTCAGGATATCCAGAAAGCCGATATCTCCCTGGCGGGTGTTTCGGTCAATGCCGGTTACTTTCACCCGTCCGCCGGTGATCGCCGCTGCCGCCCAGAAATAGCCCGCCTGGGAGCAGTCGGGTTCAACCGTGTATGTGCCGGCCTTGTAAGCCTGGCCGCCGGGCACGGAAAAGCGTTCATATTGGTCTCTTTGAAATTCAATGCCAAACCGGGTCATGATATCCAAAGTCATTTCCACATACGGTCTGGATACCGGGCCATGGGTGACACGGATGTCCAGGCCGTTTTTCGTGCACGGGGCCATGAGCAGCAGGCCGGAAAGATACTGGCTGCTTGCCGAGCAGTCGATTTCTGTTGCGGTTTCCGCGACCCGGCTGCCGCCCCGGATTTCCACCGGCGGGCAGTTGTTTTGGTTCACAGACCGGGCAGAGGCACCTGTTTTTTCCAGGGCATGGAGCAATTCGCCGATGGGCCGTTCATGCATCCGCTCAGTGCCGGAAAGCAGATAAGGCCCTTTGCCCAAAGCGGCCACAGCCGCAAGCAGGCGCATGGAAGTGCCGGAATTGCCAAGGTAAATTGATTTGGGCCCTGGATCAAACCGCCCTGCCCTGCCCTGGATGACAATGTAATCGTCCTGATGCGCTATTGCAACGCCAAGTTGTGCAAGCGCACTTAAAGTATAACTTGTGTCCTGGCTATTTAAATGATTGTAAATAAAGGATTTACCATCTGACAAAGCAGCAGCAATGGCCGTGCGGTGGCTATAGCTTTTGGAGCCGGGAACGGTTATATCCGCATGGATTTTATCAGCGCATTTCACGGGACGCATAGTTTGATTATCCCCTCAACAACCGGTCCTGCAGCACGGACTGCAAATCCCGGCGGCCGTCAACGATTAACATCACGTACACCCGGTTTTCCATTATCCTGTAAATAATGCGGTAGGGCTTGAAAAATATTTCCCTGTATTCGCCAACACCCACTGCCATCAGCTCGGCCGGCCGTACTCCGCGCTCGGGAAATTCCGGTAGCGTGGAAAAAACCTTTTCAATCCGCGAAAGCACATATTCGGCTTTGCCGGGCGCGTCATGGGCGGCAATATAATGATAGATTTCCTTTAAATCCCTTGCCGCATCACGGGTCAGCAGGACATCAAAGCCGGCCATTATCCGGTTTCCTGCTGCCGGCGCAATCCGTCTATAACTTGCCCGGGCGTCACCACATGGTTTTGTTCCACCTGATGCATCCCAAGCGCCAGGATCTTGAGCAGCGCCAGGGTCTGCTGGGTCTGCTCATAGGACTTGATGTCCTGGATCACCACTCTGGCCTCACCGTTTTGCGTAATCACCAAAGGCTCCTGCTGTTGGGCCAGGTTGCGCACGATTTCGGCGGTATGGGCCTTTAGGTAACTGATGGGCTTTATCCGGTCAGACAGTTTCATATGCATTCCTCCCTGTTTTGTGAACCTGACTTAATATGGTCCATAAACAGGTCAATTGTCAACAGGGTTTGATGACACCGTAAAAATCCAATATCTGCGTTACGCGCGATTTCTCAGAATTTCACGTACGGCTAAGTACGTTGCATTCTTCGAAATCGCGCAAGCCTTGATCTTGAATTTTTTACGGCGCCATCTGAAAACCGACTTTTACAAGACCATCAAGTTTAAGGCGTCATAAACTGCCTGGCGCATCCGGGCGACCGGGGGTTTGCGGCCGGTCCAGAGGGCAAATTGGCGGGCGCCCTGGTAAACAAACATCCCCACCCCGTCGATCACTGTGCATCCGCATTGCCTGGCCTGCCTGAGCAGGCGGGTTTCCAGGGGGTTGTAGACAATATCCATGACCACCAGACCCGGGCGCAAAACAGATTCGGATACGGCCATGGCCTGTGTTTGCGGATGCATGCCCACGGGCGTGGTGTTGACCAGAATGTCAAACCGGCTGTTTTCCAGATCCGCCATTGGCACAAATTCAGCCCCCAAGTCCTGGGCCATGTGTCTGGCTTTTTTTTCCGTGCGATTTACAAAAATCACCCGGGTATCAACCTGGCCGCAGAGCCCGTGGCCCACTGCCCGGGCCGCGCCCCCTGCGCCGAGCACCACAACGGTTTTGCCGGAAAGCGTGGTATGATCCAGCAGCGCCTGCACCGCACCCTCGCCGTCGGTGTTATGGCCGATGAGCCGGCCGTGGTCGTTTACAATGGTGTTGACCGCCCCGATTTCCCGGGCCTGATCATGGATTTCATCCAGATAAGCCATTACAGCCACCTTGTGGGGAATGGTTACGCTCATGCCCCGTATGCCCAAAGCCCGGATCCCGGCTGCGGCACCGGCCACATCCGTAACATCAAAGGCCGCATATACCCCTGGATACCCGATTTCGGCAAAGGCCTGATTGTGCATGACCGGGCTTTTGCTATGGGCCACCGGGTGGCCCATAACCCCGTAGACTTCAGTGGATGCGTCAATTGAAACCGGATGTCCAAATGCCTGCGTCATTATTTCTCCGTGATGGTTTCATGGATTTTCATGCCAAAATGCCGCCCGGAGTCCTCGGTTGCCGCAAGCACCCGGTCGCCGGCCTTTAAAACGGCAACGGACACGGGTTTGCCGTCCGGATCCGTGAGCCGGATGGTTTCCGCGTTCTGCAAAATAGTGGTGATCTCGTGGTCGCCGATTTTTGCCCTTACCAGCATCAGGGGCCGTTTTTCAATCTTGAGCCGGCCCACAACACCCACCGAGGTGTTTCCCTGGAAATCCACGATCACCACTTCATCGCCTGCGGCCAGCTCGGACAAATACCGGGTCTTTCCCCCGGGCACCCGGGTGTAGGCGTGCACCGGCCCGGCATTGACCCGAAATGGCCGCGGGGCCACATACGGGTTGGAGATGCTTTCGGCATGCACCAGAAACAGGGCTGAACTGCTGTTTCCCACCAGCATGCCCTGGCCCGGGGCCATTTCCGTGCATGTGTCCACGCACACCCTGTCGCCCATTCCCACGGGCCGCAGTTCCGTGATTTCCGCGGTTTCCAGGCCGATTGTTTCGGTTTGGCCGGTGAGCACAGAAAGGGCTTTTTTGAGATCTGCTGCGTCTTCGGGTACATACAGGATGTGATCCACGCCCTTTTCAAGAATGGCAAATGCGGTTTGGGCTTCGGAAAGACTCTGCACCTCCGCGATCACTTTTGCTCCCCTGGCAATGAGATTTTCCAGGGGAATCACGGTCCAGTCCGTGCAGGTGAGAATCACCTGGCGGTCCCGGGCCAGTTGGGCGATCTCCTCTTCGTCTTCTCCGCTGCAGACTGTATAATACACCACATCTTTGCCGATCTGCAAATCCCCGTCTTCGGAAATGGTCAGAATCCGGCCCAGGGACCTGGCCTGGTCTGCATATCCTTCAGGGATGACCACCCCGTCCGCGCCCCCTTCAAGTGCGGTGGTGACCAGGTCCTTGTCCCAGGGATCGACTTTGACCCAGATGGTTTTTTTCATGGCTTCAAACGCCCCCTTTCCAAAAATGATTTCTATGCCTTGCCCAGCACGGCCAAGGCCTGTTCCACGGTGCCGTCATGAAAGATGATGGTTGCCATGGCCTGGATCAGCTTTGCAGGCGATGCGTGCTGAAACACGTTTCTGCCGATGGACACCCCGGCGCCGCCGGCCTCCACGGAGCTTTTCACCATTTCCAGGATATCGCGGTCAGAATCCATTTTCGCGCCCCCGGCAATGATTACCGGCACGGTGGAACCGTCCACCACTTCGCGAAAAGACTCAGTGGAGCCGGTATACGAGACCTTGACAATATCTGCGCCCATTTCACATCCCACCCGGGCGGCATGTTTGACCACAGAGACGTCGTATTCGTCGCTGATCTTCTCGCCCCGGGGGTAAACCATGGCCAGAAGCGGCAGGCCCCAGGTGCGTGCCTCTGCGGCCACCCGGCCGAAATCGTTTAACATTTCCTTTTCCTGGTGATCACCGATGTTGACATGGATGGACACGGCATCCGCGCCCAGCTTGATGGCCTCTTCCACGCTGCAGACAAGTGTCTTGGAATGGGGAAACGGAGACAGGCTCGTGGAGGCGGACAAATGAACGATCAGGCCGATGTCCGATCCCCCCCGGCGGTGGCCTGCGCCCACAAGCCCCTTGTGCTCAACAATGGCGTTGGCCCCGGCCTCTGCCACTGTGGCCACGGCACTTTTAATGTCCTTGATGCCGTCAATGGGCCCCACCGAGACCCCGTGGTCCATGGGCACGATAATGGTGCGGCCTGAATTTCTGTCCATGATGCGTTCCATGCGGATTTGCTTGCCGATAATTGTCATGACTGGGTCCTCCTTTGTAAAAAAATGATAAATTTTTGTCCGGCCGGCAGATGCACCGGAAAACAAAAAAAGGCCGTGAAGGAATGTCTTCCCCACGGCCTTTTTGCACAAAAAAAGCCGCGGGCAGTTTCGGGTCTGCCCGCGGCTTTTAAACGATTTTTTTATTCAAACTCGCATCAGCGCGCTGCCGGCAGACCCGTGGCGTAAAAATAAAAATAATAGCCGTAATAAAACCAGGTGCTGCCGGTGTATGTGTCTGCCATGCGAATTTCTTTCTATGGTTTCAATTCATGATGGCACCGTAAAAAGTTCAATATCTGCGTTACGCGCAATTTCTCAGAATTTCACGTACGGATAAGTACGCTGCATTCTTCGAAATTGCGCAAGCCTTGATCT
>Ga0182239_1000146_pt1 | contig 25866 bp, 26 predicted proteins | sample hydfrate6_PW_210_FD_132456 | JGI IMG/M metagenome (GOLD analysis project Ga0182239, IMG submission 132456) | Subsurface microbial communities from deep shales in Texas, USA - hydraulic fracturing test 6_PW_210 | ecosystem: Environmental > Aquatic > Deep subsurface > Shale gas/oil reservoir >... | reverse complement strand
CATATTAACACCTCCGTAATACATATTGTATTACATTATATGCAAATTGTCAATATTATGGGTTTCTTTCTCACACATAGTAAACAGTCTAGCAAAATGTCGTATAACGTTACTGGGATTTGCGCTCGTGCCTGATTCCGTAGGAACTGGCGTAAAGCTTGCTTTTCCATATCCGTTATTGGTTAGCCTGCAAGCTTTATGACAGAAGGCATGACGCCAATCCCATGTTATGTGATGTACCGGCCATATTTAAGTTACGAAAACAAAGACATTTGATTATTTTTCCTTCTTTTTTGGCTATATGTATCCCGTTCAAAATAAAACTTTCCTCTTTTCATATGATAATTAATACCCTTATTTTTTAATTCATCTTTTGTTAATCCAAGATCTTTAGTAGGAAAAAATTGAAGAGCAAACTTTTTATAATAATCATTATTTTTATTGTAAGCTTTCTTACTATTAGTAAAGTGTTCTATTATGTGTTTGAATTCTTCTAGACATTCTTTCTGTCCAGCAGCGTTCTTTGAAATTTTAATATAGGCAACTCTATTAACACCAATAATTAAATCTGTTAATTGAATAAAATTAGATAATTTATTTTTTGATACATTTTCATCTGAATCAAGTTTTAAGTCTACACCATTATCAACAGCATTTTCAGCTAAAGCTATTGTCATTTCAAATGGTGAGGTAACCCCAATACTTTTACAATAGAATGCTGCAGTAGCTTCATCACTCACATGAGGTTCTATTTCTTTTATTTTATCACCATAAATAATCTCAATATCATCTTCTGAATGACCAACTTTTAAAGCATTCTGATAAATATCTTTTAAAGTTTCTTCATCTTCTTTATTAAAAGCAAGCACAACTCCACCTGTATTTTTGTAGCCAAAATGTAAGTCATCATTTAAATCCTCGTATAATGCATTACCTTTAATACATAATTCACCTTTTAAAGTTCCTGCTTTAGCAACATAACCTCCATGAACTATACCAGTATTGGCCTTGGAAGCTCCCGTAGAAACATCAGATTCTTTTTCTATTAATGAAATCGAAAGGTCATATTTGGATAATTCTCTAGCAATAGCTGAGCCAACAACACCAGCTCCTATGATACTAACATCATACATAAATTTTCCTCCCTTTTGATTATGTTATTTATTAATAATCATGTAAAATCATTTTTCTCTTCAAATAATAATTTTCTCATAATGATTCTACATGTTATTTTCTAAATTTTTAGAAAAATATTTAAAAAATGCTGCCTCTTCTCTGCAGTACACCCTACAGAAAAGAGGCATGGAATATATGCTTAATTTATTAGGAGTGTCTATTCTATATTTTTTAGATCTGCTTCTATTTCTTCAACTAATCTATCTATTTCTTGGTAATCTTCTTTAGCACCATGACCTTTAGCAACAACTGGATCATATAGCTCTACATTTAAATTTGGCATTAAATCTAGTAGTTTATCAGTCATTTTTCCAGCCCAACCATATGAACCAATAATAGAAGCATAACGAGTTTTTGGTTTTAAGACATTTGCCAGATAAGCTGCGTAAACAGCACTTGGATGTGGTCCAGTTAGCACTGTTGGTGATCCAAAGACAACTGTTGAAGCATCAACTAAAGAAATTGCCAGGTCACCCAGATCTACATCTGTTAAATTGAAAGGTTTTACTTTAATGTCTTTATCAATTAAGCGATCTATAAAGTACTTAATTAAATCATCTGTACTTCCATGCATAGAAACATATGGCACTACAACCTCTGCTTTTACATTATCACTTATCCAATTATTATATGCATCCATTATCAACTCTGGTCTATCATAAATTGGGCCATGACTTGGGGCAATAACAGAAATATCATAGTTTTCTAATTTAGACATGTTTTTCTTAATAACCTTACGAAAAGGCATCATAATTTCTGCATAATACCTTTTTGCTGCTCTATATACCTCTGCTTCATCCTGAACAAATAAATCACTACTGGCCAGATGTGACCCAAAGAAATCACAGGAAAATAATATTTTTTCTTCTTTTAGATAAGTTGATATGGTTTCAGGCCAATGTACCCAGGGGGTCTCAATAAATTCTAGTGTTTTCCCACCCAGATCAATGGTCTCTCCTTCATCAACCGCTCTTATTTTATCTTCTTCGATGTCTAATAAATCCATCAACATTGATTTAGCTTTTTTACCACTTATTACTTCAGCCTCTGGATACTCATCTAATACCATTGGAATTGAACCAGAATGATCCTGTTCAGCATGATTAGAAATTATATAGTCAATTTTTTGAACGCCAGAATCTTTTAAATTATTTATAAAGTCTTCAGCAAAATCAGGCTCAACTGTATCGATTAATGCTGTTTTATCTTCCCCTTCAATTAAATAGGAATTATAAGTTGTACCATCAGGTAGTGGGATTAATTCGTCAAATAACTTGCGGTGCCAGTCAATTATTCCAACACTATAAATATCTTCCTTAACTTTTCTAAACATAAATCAAACCTCCAATTTACTAATTTATTGATATAATATAATTAAACCTGAGTATTTTTATCAATTTTATTATACTGCTATTTAACTTTTAGTTCCGTGACCTAACTCACATAAAAAAACACCCTAAAGAATATCTCTATTCCTCAGGGTGTTTTAAATATTTTATAGAATTTTAAATTAAATATCTGAAATAAATTATCTGTATAATTTTCTGTTTACTGCTTTTAAACAGGCCTTAGCTATAGCAAGGGTTATGTTGTTTTCTAGATAAACAGCACCAACCAATTTCTCCTCAAGCCTATTTCTATCATTATCAAATTTAGAAATTTGAGCAATAACTAATTCCTCTTTACCTTTTATAGTAAAGATATCTTCGACAAGCAGTTGACCACCCAAATCAAAATATTTATTTAACATATCAATAATAGCTCTAGCAATTAGTCTTTCGATTTTTTCTCCTAACTGTGCCTCAAAATGTTCTTCTACTTCCTGATCATCGATCAGCATTTTTACAGTACAGCAGGAGCGGTTATTTTCTGTATAAACTGTAATTAACTCAACTCTATTTGAACTAAATTCGGATATGTTTTTTGATATATTACTTCTAATTCTTGCAATACTAATTTTTTTATGATCTATTTTCTGATCATTATGTACCAAAAATACAGTCTCTACATCTCTAACAATTCTTTTGGGGTCTCTTTTTTTATCAGCAATAATATGTATCTCATCAATCTCCTGGCCCCCTGTAACAGTACAAGAAACAACTCCTTCAAGTTCTTTGATCATATCTTCCATTTCTCTGGACATAGTCACCCTCCCGTTTATATTAGTATTCTATAGAAAACTCGTACTCATTAAGCATTTCTTCACTTTGAAAACTGTTATCAAAAAATCCTTCATCAATTAATTCAATCATTTTAGAAGCCATCTCTGGATCAAATTGGGTACCAGAACAATCTTTCAATTCTTGAATTGTCTCATATTTATTTAATGCTGGTTTATACCTTCTACCAGTAGTCATTACATCAAACGAATCTGTAATATTTAAAACCCTTGCCCCAACTGGTATTTCTTCCCCCTTTAATCCTTCAGGATAGCCATAACCATCCCATCTTTCGTGATGGTGTAAAATTACTTTGAGTTCCTCTTTTAATATATCTATGTCTTTTAACAATTTATAGCCGTATTCAGCATGTCTCTGTATCTCTTTGTATTCACTGTTGCTTAACTGCTCACCACTTGTAAGTATATCATCATCAACATATATTTTCCCGATATCATGTATTTTTGCTACATTAACTATTTTTTCTGTTTTAGCTCGTGATAAGCCCAGCTTTTTAGCTAAATGATATGTATAATAGGCAACTCTTTTACAGTGACCTTCTGTATAGTGGTCTTTTGAATCGATAACTTTTAAAAAACTTTCTATGATTTGAGTGTAGGAATTCAGCTGCTGAATCCTCGAATAGAAAAAATCTTTTATTATGAATAAGAGTATAATTACTAATGAGAAAAATACATAACCAAAATATTTATATGAAGCAAATAAAATTAATCCTAAAAAATATGAAGTAACAAGATTTTTTGATAATTCCTGGAAATATGTAAACAAAGATGTATTATTTAAATCATCTTCTGCAATGCGTAAAACAATATATACCAATAAATTATCTACAACAAAATAAATTAAACTTGCTAAAAAAAGTGCTAAAAAAGGAAATCTATTTCCTCCAAAATAATTAGAACTTATTTTAAATACAAGTGCTCCAATTCCACCAGATAAAAAGAAAACACATCTATTAAATAAAAATTTATACCAAATAAAACCAGTTTTTCGGAATTTAAATTCTATTGTTCCAATTGCAGCAATAATACCTACCCAAAAAGGATTTAAATATACAAAGGTAGTCATAAGTACTGGTAAAATCATCGCAGTAAAAACATTAGAAATAGAATTAAATAACATACTAGAATTTTTTAATAACAATAGTGAAACAGTAAAAAAAGCAACTTCAACAAAATTAAATCCATGCGAATAATTAATGGCAAACACCAGAGCAATAATTAAGGCTAAGATATAAATTATCAGTAAATATAACTTTAGAGTTTTACTCAAAAAGTTGCCCTCCTTTCGCATTATATAATTATGGTAATCTGACAGCAAAATGTAATTTAATTAATTTTTAACCCCATCCACTTGATTCAGCAAATACTGATATTGCTGTACCAAAAGTTATTAAAGCTGTTGTAATTGCAACATAAAGCTTTTTCATTAAGTGTCAGCTCCCTTCGTAACTTTGTATCTAAGCTCGGTGTACGAAGGTAAGCTAAGCTCGTTTTTATTTAGGCTAGTCTCTCTGCCGTCAGATTACCATAATTATATATTTCAATGTTTTTCGTGAAAATCCTCTTTTATTACGAAAATTTTAAATAATTGTAATAAAATGTAGAAAAAGAGCAGTAAAACTGCTCTTTTAGAATATATTTCTATTATTGATAATAATTATTATTCTCTAATAGAAATTATTTAATTAATGATAATCTGTACTATAAATTTAATTTTTCTAATATTTTTTCTGCAATCTGTTCAGCTGTTAAAGTAAAATATTCTCCAGAAAAAGTCTATCTCTATTTTCCATTCAGGCTTTTCCGGATTATATTTCAACACATTTGAAAATAAATGGCTCCTATCTCTGCAAAACCCATAGGCATACCAGGATGACCTGAGCCACTTTTTTCAACTGCTTCTGCTGATATACCTCTAACTGTATCAGCTATTTTTTGAAGCATAATAGATTTCCCTTCTAATTATTTAAAAAATTATATAATAAATTATAGATGCTGTTATTATTTTCTGCTTCTAATAATTGCTCAAGTAGTTCATTATTATTAGCTATTTTCATTATATCTGTCAGAGCTGGCAGATGACTTTTTTTATCTTCTGGAGCAAGCACAAAAACAAAATTTATTGGATCAAAATCATGTTTGATATTAAAACCTCTTTTAAATACTCCCAGGCCAATCCCTGCTTTATTTATCCCATCTTCGAGTCCTGCATGAGCAAGACATATATGAGGTGCTATTGCAATATATGGACCTTTTTCTTCAACAATTTCTATCATTCTTTTTATATACCTCTGTTCAATAAACTCATCTGCAGTTAAAAGTTCTCCAGCAGCTTTAAGAGCGTTTTTCCAATCAAATTCTCTCTCAAAGATATTAATTAGATTTTTATCAAGAAATTTAAATAATCCGCTATCTTCATTATGATTATTTTGCTCAATTGAAGTACCATTACTAAAATAATTTTCAATAATATTTTTAACCTTATCTTTTTCATCTTTCTCTATAAATGGAGAAATCAATTTTGCAATTTCTTCAGCAGCATCATTGTCCACAAAACTTGTGTTTTCTTCTGAGAAAATTCCATATCCTATTTGATGAAGCTTGAGATAATTCTTTATTTTCTCAATATCATCTTCATCTAAAAATGGTTTAACTACAATCACATCTTTTTTCTCACATTTAAAAGGTAGAGTAGAGATAATAAAATCTATCTCTTCAAGTATGTCATCTGATTCTTTAACTTCAAAAGTTGATAGGTTATCTATAATTTTAATACCTTTGAATTCATTTTTTAATCTTACTTCCAACAAGTTAGTTGTTCCCACTCCACTTGAACATACAATTACTACTTTTGCAGGTTCTTTCAATGGGAAATTTAATCTTTCAAGTGCAGCCCCAAAATGAATTGTCAGATAAGCGATTTCTTCTTCACTTATTTCAATATAATATTCATTTTGAATTAATCTGGCTGCCTGTGAAGTAGCATTGAAAATTTCTGCATATTTTGACCTTATATCATCTAAAAGAGGATTTTCTATTGGTAGATCAAATAAAAGCCTGTTTAATGCAGCTTTAAGATGTATTAAAAGTCCTGAAAATAATTTTTCATCTCTTGTCAGATCAATTTCAAAATAACTGCTGACAATTTCAATTATTTGAGAAGCCAGCATTTCAATTTTAGTCTGTTTTTGACTGTCTTTTCTAAGTCTATCATTACGCATTCTTGCTCCAAGCAAATGAAGAGTTATAAATCCTATTTCATCTTCTGGCACTTTTATTGAAAATTCAATTTCCAACAATTCTGCAATAACTTCTGATATCTTAAATTCTTCATTTTCCTTAAGTTTTTTTAATCTTTCTGCATCTATTGTAATATCTTTATCTGATTTTAATCTTGAAACCGCAAAAGCAATATGGAAGACAAGACCTGCATAAGCATCATCTGTAAATTTATATCCCAATTCTTTTTCAGCTTCATTTATTATTTTTTCTAATTTTTTTAATTTTTCTTCTCCAAGAAGGTTTTTAATCTGAGAACTAAAACCATGTTCAAGCCTGCTATTATAGCCTTCTCGTTCATTTATTTCATTTAAAAGCTCAATCATTTCTCCACTTTCATATGTTTCATTTATTAAAACTTTCATGGCATGACGAATTTTTAATTCATCACCAACAATTTCTACACCATAATTTCTTTTTCTTATTAACTTAAGATTGTTTTTTTCAAGCCATTCTTCAACATTATCTAAATCTTTACTAACAGTTGTTATACTTAAACCTAAAAAATCTGCCAACTCAAACATCAATATTGCTTCCTTCTTCTGAAAAAGTCTGTATAAAATAATGTATTTTCTCTTTTCAGCTGACCGAAAATGTCGATTATTATAAAAATCATCAAGAGTATTATTTAATTCTGAAACTCTGTTTCTATCACCTTCAATATAAATACCATAGTTTGGCTTGCGTTTCAAATTAAAATTAGTACTGCTTAAAAAGTCTTCAATTTCATCAAGATCATATCTTATCGTTCTTTTGCTAACAGAAAGCATTTCAGAAAGAGCCTTAATCGTAACAGGCTCTTTCTGATCTATTAAATATTTAACTAATGTTGATAATCTTTTATTTTTATTCATTTTAAGCAAATAACCTTGCTATAAAACCAATTACAATCCCTACAACACCAAAGTCAGCATCACCAAAAGTGGTATTAGCAAAACCCAGCTGTCCGAGCACAGGAAGCAGCATAGCAGGCAGGAATGTAATCAATAATCCATTTACAAAACCACCTAGCATAGCTCCTTTTTTACCACCGGTTGCATTACCAAATACTCCAGCAGTTGCACCAGTAAAGAAATGAGGTACCATACCAGGAATTATCAAGGAAAGACCAATTGGACCTAAAAAGAACATACCAATGATTCCACCTAAAAAGCTGAAGAGGAATCCGATAATAACAGCATTAGGTGCATAAGGAAAAGTGACAGGACAATCAAGTGCAGGTTTTGCATCAGGAACAAGCTTTTCTGCAATACCCTGGAATGCAGGAACAATTTCTCCAATAATCATTCTTACACCGCTTAAGATAATACTAACACCAGCTGCAAAAGTAATACCCTGCATCAGTGAAAATAGGAATATAGATTGGTCTCCAGCATATTCTCTAAAAACTTCTTCACTTGCTGCAAGAGAAATTATAAAGAAAATAACAATCATAGTAAGCATAGTTGACAGTACAGATTCTTTTAGAAAACTTAATGAATCAGAAAATTCCATTTTTTCAGTGCTGTCTTCAGGATCTCCTACCAGTTTACCTACCAGACCGGCTGCAACATAACCTGTAGTACCAAAGTGGCCGATAGCGATATCGTCACCACCTGTAATCTTTTTCATAAAAGGATCTCCAATTGCCGGGAAAAGTACCATTACAAACCCTAAGATGAGTGCACCGACAACTATCAGAGGTATACCTGTCATACCAGCGGTACCCAAAACAGCAGATAATAAAGCAGCCATAAAGAAGATATGATGACCGGTTAAAAATACATATTTAAAAGGTGTTAATCTTGCATAAATTAAATTAGCTATAAAACCAAATCCCATAATTAAAGCTGTTTCTCGTCCAAAAGTTTGCTGAGCTAAAGCAACAATGGCTTCATTAGTAGGTATTACACCCTGGATATTAAAGGTTTGCTGAATCATTGGTCCTAAATTATTCAGACTACCAACAAGTACATTAGCACCAGCACCAAGGATTACAAAACCCAAAACACTTTTTAAAGTTCCTGAAACTATTTTTGAAAACGGCTTTTTAAGAGCTGCCAAACCTATTAATGCCATCATACCAACTAATAATGCAGGTTCACCTAATATTTCGAATACTATAAAATTAACTAAAGCCATTAATTTTCACCCCTTTGAGATGCTTCTAATATTTTCTCCTTGATTTCTTTTTTATCAGTCATATTTTTTACACTATATACTTCTGCATTGTGTTCTATTTTCGCTGCTATTTCTTCACTTGCGAAAATAAAATCGGCTCTTTCTCCCTGAATAGATGATAAATCTCTAACTTCAACAGTTCCTTTAATTCCTTCTTCTTCCATTGCTTTTTCAATATTCATCTTTAAAATTAAGCTGCTCCCCAAACCCATTCCACAAACTGCTAGAACCTTCATAAAATACCACCTCCTCTATTGATTTTTTTCTACTGAACTTTTTATATAATCAATTATTTCTTCACTACTTTTCATGGCTGCAATTTTATTAACAGAGTCTTCTTCCATAAGCACCTGAGATAAATCAGCAATAGCATTAATATGTTTTTTATTATCCTCTGCACAAAAGGCAAATGCAATTTTAACAGGGTCATTATTTTTATTTCCAAATTCTACAGCTTCTTTTAAAGTAACAAGGCTCATTCCCATTTTCTTTACTCCATCTTCAGGTCGTGCATGTAATAATGCAATTCCTTTACCAATTACAACATATGGTCCATTATCAATAATTGCATCTTTCATTGCCTTAATATACTCTTCTTCTACGTAATCTGCATCTTTCAGCAGTTTCCCTGCCTTTTCTACAACTTCTTTCCAGTTATTTGCTTTTACTTTAACTTTTATATTATCTGTTTTTAAAAGATCAAGTATCAATTTTACCGCCCCCATAGTTTTATTAGATTAGTTTAAACTTTTTTTATCCCTGGTCTTATATTATATATATATTATACTGCTCTAAATATAATAAAATCAATAGATAATAAACAGCCTTTATTTCAGTCAATTACGGCAAAAAACTTTTTTAATTAATAAAAATGACGGAATAAAAAAACTGGAGATGCTTAAAAAACACCTCCAGGTTAATTACTATCTATTAAATTAATTATTATTTTTTAACTATAAATCTTATATATTTTTATAATTTTTAATCAATATTTGACTCTGTCATTTCTTCTGGATTAACATATTTATCAAACTCTTCTGCAGTTAAATAATCAAGCTCGACTGCCGATTCTTTTAAACTTATATTTTCTTTAAAAGCCTTTTGAGCAATTTCTGCTGCTTTATCATAACCAATTATCGGATTAAGTGCAGTTACCAGCATTAAAGAACGATCAAGATACTCTTCTATCTTTACCTCATTGGCCTCTATTCCAATTAGACAGCGCTTTGTAAATGAATTAGTACTATCTGTCAGCAGTTTAATCGAGTGCATGATATTATAGATTATCAGAGGTTTTGAAACATTTAATTGAAAATTACCACTAGCTCCACCAATATTAACTGCCGTATCATTTCCCATCACCTGAGCTGCTGCCTGAAAAAGTGCTTCTGCCTGAGTTGGATTTACCTTGCCGGGCATTATTGAGCTGCCAGGTTCATTTTTAGGAAGAGAAATTTCTCCAATACCACAGCGAGGACCAGAAGAAAGCCAGCGGGTATCATTAGCAAGTTTCATTAAAAATGAAGCTGCTGTTTTCAAGACCCCACTTAAATTTACAAAATTATCATGTGCTGCAATCTTTGCAGCCTTATTTTCTGCGGCTTCAAATTTTTTGCCGCTCTCTAAACTTATGTATTTAACCGCTAATTTATCAAATCCACTCCTGGTATTTAAACCTGTACCTACTACTGTTCCACCTATGGGTAATCTCTTTAGATACTTAATGCTGTCTTTCAACATCTCTATTATCTCAGCAGCCTGTGCAGCAAAGGCCTTTAGTTCCTGACCTAAAGTTATCGGTACAGCATCCATGAGATGAGTTCTTCCAGTTTTGGTCAAATCCTTATATTTTTCAGCTTTATTTAATAGCTCTTTTTTTAAATCTTCAAGATTCGGGATTAAATAATCCTCTACCTGTAATACAGCAGCAACAGCCATTGCAGTTGGAAAAGTATCATTAGTTGACTGAGACATATTAACATCATCATTAGGATGGACCGGTTTTTTACTCCCCAGCTCTTCTGCTGCCATCTCTGAAATTCTATTTGCAATAACTTCATTTACATTCATATTTGTCTGAGTACCTGAACCTGTCTGCCAGACAGAGATAGGAAAATGCTCATCCAGAGCCCCAGAAATAACCTCTTCAGCTGCTCTTATTATATAATCTCTTTTAACACGGTCAATCAAGCCCTGTTCAAAATTTGCAAGTACAGCTGCTTTTTTAATAATCCCATATGCATGAATTACTTCGATTGGCATTTTTTCTTCACCAATCGGAAAATTACTTACTGCCCTAGCAGTTTGGGCACCATAATACTTGTCTTTTGCTACTTTAACCTCGCCAATACTATCTTTTTCAATTCTATAATCCATATTGCACCTCACATTTTTTTATCCATTATAACCTAAAGCTCGAGACATCTTTTTGGAATAATCTACAATCAAATCAGAAAGCTCAGCTATTCTTTCTTTGTCCATTCTTGTTATTGGGGCTGAGATACTAAAAGAAGATTCTATCTTTCCTCTATGATTAAAAACTGGTCCAGCTATACAGCGAATACCAAGCTCCTGTTCTTCATCATCAACTGCATATCCCTGTTCTCTAACCTCTTTTAAATGTTCAATCAACTCATCTGGGTCTGTAATTGTATTTTTAGCTTCTTTTTTCATCCCTTTGTTATCTAGTATTTCTCTTACTTTTTCTTCGCTAAGATGGGCAAGTATCGCCTTACCAAGACTTGTTGAATGAACAGGTACTCTTTTACCAACCTCAGAATACATTCTTATTGTGGCATTACTCTCAACCTTATCAACATATATAATTTCACCTTCATTCAATATCCCTAAATGAACAGTTTCATCTGTTCTCTCCTTAAGTTCTTCTAAATAAGGTCTTACCCTATTTCTGCTTTCAATATCATTTATTACTCTACTGCTTAGTTCAAAAAGTTTTATACCTGCTGCATATTTTTGGTTATCTTCATTTTTTTCTACATAACCTCTGTACTTTAATGTATCGAGGAGCCTAAATACTGTACTTTTATGGAGATCAAGCTTTCTACTTATTTCGGTAACTCCCATTCCATTTTCAGATCTAACCAGTAGTTCTAAAAGATTAATTGCTCTATTCAAAGATTTAACAAGCTGATTTGGTTTCTTCTTCGCCATACTTAGCTTCATCCTTCCTGATTTATACTCTATTAAAAATCTAATCTATAGGGTAGATTAAATTATTTAAATATACTTCTGTTCTTATCTATCAGCTCTTCAATTGCTTCTTGAAAACGTGAAGGCCTTTTAGTTTTTATATAATAATAACCTATTATTGAAGTGATAAATGCTCCAGCACAGTCTTCCATTAAATCAAACATTGTATCAACAAGACCTGATTTCTGCATATTTAAAGCAAATATTCTATCCATCCAAAACTCAAAGATCTCCCAAAAAACTCCTATTGTAACTGCAAATGAGAATGCAAAAATAGATAAAAATAGTGGGCTTAATACTACATCAATATTTTCATTTTTATTTAAAATATAAACAAGTATAAAACCAATAAATCCCAGAACTGTTCCTGATATAGCATGCAGCATGCTGTCCCACCACCAGAAACGATAATAAAAATTTTGCAGTTCTCCCAAATACATAGAAGCAAAAATAAATATTATCACAACAAGCTGCAGTTCACTTGGTATATGGATATAATTTTTTTTAATTAAATAATACTGAAAATAAATCAAGACAATAGCCAGAATAGAAGTAAATAGATTTAACCAGTTTTGAGCCATTATATTACCTATTACAGCTATAATTAACAGCAGCAGAAAAAAACGAGTTATATATAATTGGACCTTTTCTGCATCCATTATTTATTAAGACCTCCTTAAAGCAGTTATTATCTATTAATTAAAATCATTCTACTACTTTTAAAATTTCCTCTCTTGTCTGCTCGAGGTCAGGAAGATAACTCTTCATTAATTTTATTTCACCTTTAACTATATATTCATCCATATAAGCGGGAATAAGCAAACTTTCTGTCTGCTCTAATTTCATTTCTTCATCTTTCCAACTTATAACTCCACTACCCTCTAAAACTGTCAGTATATGGAATCTCTCACGATTGCCAATAAATTTATATAAGTTCTTTACATCAATAATATCCATTGCTAATTTATCATGGAGGCAGTAATAAGTATAATCATAATCACTAGCACTTATTTTTAAACCATTTCTTTTTTCTGACTTTATTTTAAAATCAATTACATCCATCGCTTTAGCCAAATGCAGCTCTCTATCTCTGCCGTAATCATAAATTCTGTAAGTTGTATCACTACTCTGCTGGATTTCTGCAATCATGATTCCAGATCCAATAGCATGCAGCATCCCAGGTTTTATAAAAAATACATCTCCCTTTTCAACTTTAACCCTATTTATATATTCGTTTATCTCATCACTCTGTACCGCTTTTTTAAATTCACTTTCAGAACAATCTTTTGTACCAAGAATTAAATAGGCATCTTCCTCAGCATCCATAATATACCAAGCCTCAACCTTAGAAGATTCGCCTTCGTTTTTAGAAGCATATCTTTCATCCGGGTGAACCTGTACAGAAAGCTGAGAATGAGCATCTATTATTTTAAAAAGTAAAGGAAATTTTTCTTCTTCAACCTCTTCACCCAAAATCTGTACAGGATACATATCTGTAAGCTCTTTTAAACTTTTTCCTTTAAGTTTACCATTTTTTACAATGCTAATCACATCTTTATGAGTAGAAATATCCCAGCTCTCACCTATTTTACCCTCAGGAAGATCACTTCGGTAGGTAGCTAATTTTCTTCCACCCCAAATTTTTTCTATATATTTATGGTCAAACTTTAACGGATAAAACATAGTTTACCTCCCAAATATAATTTATATTAATGATTTATATATAATCATCATGATAATCTTTATAAATTTTAATTTCTTTTTCCCTGGACTGTGAAATCCCGAGTGAGCCATTTATTTTGCAATTTTCTGCAGCATTTTTTAGAGCACCTTCAAAAGCTGTTTCATAGTCCTCAAAATCTAAATAGGTGCTTAGGAATCCAGCAATAAAAGCATCTCCTGCTCCAAGTGTATCTACTACATCTTTACTTATAGCTTCTTTGTTAATTAATTTATCATCAAACTTCATATAAGCACCTGCTGCTCCCTGAGTCAAAATTACAACCTCTGGACCAAGCTCATAAGCCCAGTTTATAAATTCTTCAGGGTCTTCTGTTATTTCTGGTTTAGAAAAATATGCAATATCAACATCTTTTATAATTTCTTCAATGTATTCTTTATTACGAAAGTGTGAAAAATCAAAAGAAATTTTTGTTCTATACTTTAATTTTTTAAGATAATCTTCAAAATAGCTGTAAACATTGCTGTGAACAATTTTAGAATCTTTTATTAATTCCAATACAGAACTGCCTATTTTTAATCCTTTGTATACACCTTTATCTATTTTTTCAACTCTGTTTTCTCCTTCTTCTTTTTTAATGACTGAAACAGCATTTCTACCTTCTCTTATATCATTTATTGGATATGCTACATTTTCTTTGCGAAGCACATCATAAAGAAATTTTGCAACATCATCTGTACCAAATGTACCATAATATGCCGATTTTTTCCCAAGTCTCCTCGCATTTACTGCTGTATTATATGCACCACCACCAGCATATATCTTTTTTTGAGAAGGATAATAATCTCCCACATTGTCACCAACTGAAAAAATATCATATTGCATTTTCAACACTCCCCTCATAATTTCATCTCTCAATTTTTAATTTATTTAATTATTATTCAAAAATATTAATTTATGAATTTGACATATAACTTTATTACTTAATTTAAATCAGTTTAATTTTCTGTTGAAATGAGCAAAATTTCTAACTGGTTTTATTTTTTCTATAATTGGAGGTATAACAACCAGCTGGATAACCATCCCCGGAATTCCAGTAATAAATACACCTTTCATAAAAGGAATAAATGGTGGATTAAAAGCAAAAATTGGTCCTACAACAAGTAATGCCAGACCATAAATAACTCTTCCAATTATCATTGCAGCAATCAAAGCTAGATAAATATTCCTTCCCTTTCTCGAGTAAATATAACCTGCAACTAAAGCAAAAGCTGCCAATTCAAAAGCCATTAAAACAGTTATCGGTGGAGAAAAAGGTGGCATACCTGTCAATAAAGTACTGATCAGAGGTGTAATAAATCCAATTATTGTGCCAAACACTGGTCCTAAGATTAACGCAGTTAAAAATACAGGAATATGCATAGGTGAGATCAGATTTCCTAAAGTAACACTGCCAACAAAATTTATCAGTCTAGGCAGTAATATTCCCAGGGCTAAAAGAATACTGGCCCAGACAAGTTTTCTCGTGTTATTATTCATTTTTCTATCACTCCAGACTTAATTAATTAAATTCAACTGTATTTATCAATCTTTCAAAAACACTGTTTTTTACTTCCTGAGAATCTTTTTTTGAAACAAAAATTATTTTCAACATCTTATTACTTTTTTCTGATTCAAGATAATATTCATAGAAAAATTGATCTGATTCAGCCCACTGGAGGCGATAAATACTCAAATCATTAATTTTCCTAATACTTTTGTTTGGCATTTTCCCCTCTTCTTCTGCAGTTAATGCAGCATAATTATAATGCTTGCGGGCTGTTTCCATAAAGTTTTTATCACTTAAATCCAGAAGCAAAAACTCGCCAGATGTGTTTTTAGAACTAAAGCTATATTTAAATACAGTTCTTCTATTTTCTTTTTCTTGAGATTCTAAATTCCATTCTTCTGGATAATTTAAATTAATTATATCATTTTTCAGCTCTTTTTTTAATCCAAAACTTTCTTTCTCTTCAAAATCCTTCTCAGAACTCATCTTTTGTTCTGAATTGACAATCTCATTTTTATTATTTTCTCTATTCTGCCCTCTCTTTTTCTGTGCTATATATTCATTCAAATATTCTATTCTGCTGTCCGGAATCGGATGTGTTTGAGTAAATTCAAGCAGTTTGACATTCATGCTCTTTTCTTTAAAAAGCATCATCAAATCCACCAAACCCTGAGGATCATAGTCAGCTCTCATCATCAAATCGACAGCATAAATATCTGCTTCTTCTTCCTGTTCGCGCGAATACCCCCTGCTGATTAGATTCTGAAAAACATTTGTCATGGTTTGATACTGCTGGTCAGTTATTAGATTAAATAAAATATTTATAACTGAAAGCCCAACATTTCGCTGCAGATCTTCATAAAGATGTTCTTTTACCCCATGTCCAATTTCATGAGCAATCAAAGCAGCAAGTTCTTCAGTGGTATCTAATTCTTTTAACAGACCATCAAAAATCATTATATTGCCTGCACCAATGTAATAGGCATTTATCATTTCATGATTTATATGATGAACTGTAAAATCTTCATCTCTAAATTTCTTCTCGACTATACTCTTTTCAAGTCTTTCTAATATCTGATAAGCATCCTCATCTTCTCTGAATTCTCGGATTTCATACTCTTCATCCAGATTCTCATATAATTTTGCAGCGGTTTCCCTTTCATAAGACGAAAAAGCATAAACCCCACTGCTCATGATGACAATAAAAAACAGCAGCAATAACATGAGAGTCCCAATATTAAAATAACTGATATATTTTCTTCTACTGCCTTTCTGTATATCTAGTTTATGGTTTTTAAAAAACATTATTTAACCCCCTTTTTCATGTCCTATATCATATCTTATATGATTTATATGCCTTTATCTGCTTTATTATATATATTGTATTCTTTTTTTATAAAAATTAAAACCCCTAATCCAGATTTAAAGAATATAAATCAGATTAGAGGTTAATTTCATAAATGTTTATTTGTAATAAAATTCAAAATCACTCTTCATTAAGTATCAATTAAGTTAATCAATTAACTGAAGAAGATTTTCTTTCTCTACAGCAATAATTCTTTTGCTTTCCTCAAATGCTGGGCCACCATATGTTGAATGTGAGTTTACTGCAGCTTCTACTGAAAGTCGTTTTTTCAGTTCTTCAGCATCTACTTCTATAATATCTTTAAATAAGATATGCCAGTCCTCTTTAGTTAACTCATCCAGTTCTTTAGCTCTCTCGTCTGCATATAATACCGCCTCACCAACAATCTGATGTGCTTTTCTAAAAGGTATAACTTTTTCTGCAAGATAATCTGCCAACTCAGTTGCATTTAAAAATCCTTTTGAAGCTGCTTTTTTCATCTCATCTTTATTCACGTGCATTGTTTTAAGCATTTCTGGATATAATTCAAGTATAACTTTTAATGTATTTACACTATCAAAAAGCCCTTCTTTATCTTCCTGGAGATCTTTATTATATGCCAGTGGTAAGCCCTTAATAGTCATCATCAGCTGATTTAAACTTCCAATTATACGACCGGCTTTACCACGCACAAGTTCTGCAAGATCAGGATTTTTCTTCTGCGGCATAATCGAGCTTCCCGTAGTATATTGATCTGCAAGCTCAATAAAAGAAAACTCCTTGGAATTCCAAAGAATAATCTCTTCACTCAGGCGGCTTAAGTGAATCATCAAATTAGAAGCATTTGCTAAGAACTCTAAAACACAATCTCTATCACTAACTCCATCTAGCGAGTTTTCACATGCTCTGTCAAAACCAAGCTCTACAGCAGTCCACTCTCTATCCAGATCAAATGAGCTGCCTGCAAGGGCACCTGAGCCTAATGGAGAAACATTTATCCTTTTTTCTGCAGCTTCAAAACGCTCATAATCTCTTTTTAACTTAAAATAGTAAGCTAAAAGATGATGACCAAAGGTAATAGCCTGTGCTCTCTGAAGATGTGTATAACCAGGCATAACAGTATCTTTATGTTCTCCTGCAGTATCGAGCAGTATTTCCATAAATTTAAGCAGCAGTTTTTTAATCTGATCATTCTGATCTCTTAAATATAGTCTCATATCAAGAGCTACCTGATCATTCCTGCTCCTGCCTGTATGCAGTTTTCCACCTACAGCTCCAATTTTGTCGGTAAGCCTCATTTCCACAAGTGTATGAATATCCTCTGCTTCAGATGAATCAAATTTATTGTTTTTCAATTCTTTTCGCAAATCTTCTCTTACTTCTTTTAAACCGGCAGTGATTTCTTCTGCTTCGGCCTGAGAAATAATTTCTTGACGCCCAAGCATTTTTACATGAGCTAAACTTCCTTCTATATCATATTCCATCAAATTAATATCAAAAGGTAATGAAGCATTAAACTGGTCCATCTTTTTAGAAATTCCGCCTTCAAAACGGCCTCCCCATAATTTCATTTAGCTCACCCTCTATTTATCTCTATTTTTTTGATTTGCAACCTGTACCGGAAGTGCCCAAAGATTAATAAATCCTGGAGCTGACTGATGATCAAATACATCACTTTCATCATAAGTTGCAAGACCATGTTCATATAATGAGTAATCAGATTTTCTACCCACAAGTGTACACTGTGATTTATATAATTTAACTCTTGCTGTTCCATTAACAGTTTGCTGTGATTTATCAACAAATGCATCCATTGCTTCTCTAAGAGGTGAGAACCAGAGTCCATAATATGTCATTTCTGCATATTTAGCTGCCATAGATGCTTTGTAGTTTTTAGTATCTCTATCTAAGGTTAAGGATTCCAATCCTTTATGAGCAGTCATTAGTATCTCTCCAGCTGGTGCCTCATAAATCTCCCTGGATTTAATACCAACTAATCTATCTTCAACCATATCTATTCTCCCAACACCATATTCTGCACCTAAATCATTTAATTTGTTTACAATCTCTATAGGAGAAAGGCTTATGCCATCAACTGCAGTTGGCACTCCTTTTTCAAATTCAATTTCAACATATACTGGCTCATCTGGTGTGTCATCAACATCTTTTGTCCAGAGATAAGCATCTGCAGGTGGTTCTTCCCAGGGATCTTCTAAAATTCCACATTCAATACTAACACCCCAGAGATTTTGATCAATACTGTAAGGGCTATCTTTGGTAGCAGTTACTTCTATATCGTTTGCCGCCGCATATTCGATTTCTTGATCACGAGATTTAAATTCCCAATCTCTTAGTGGAGCAAGTATTTTAATCTCAGGTGCTAAAGCCTTATATGATACTTCAAATCTAACCTGGTCATTTCCTTTGCCAGTACATCCATGAGCAAAGGCATCTACATTTTCTTTTTTAGCGATCTCTACCATTCTTTTAGAAATAAGCGGTCTTGCAAGTGCAGTTGCCAGTGGATATTTCTCCTGATAAAGTGCATTAACCTTTAAAGCAGGAAAAACATAATCAGTAATAAATTCTTCCCTAATATCATCGATATAAGCTTTTGCTGCTCCCGTTGCAAGTGCTTTTTCTTCTACAGCCTTCCAATCCTGTTTCTGTCCTAGATCAGCGGTATAAGTAATAATTTCCGCATCATATTTATCCTGCAGCCATTTAATTGCTACTGAAGTGTCTAGACCTCCTGAATAAGCCAATAAAATTTTGTTGATTTTCTTTTTGCTCTCTGTCATCTTAAATTATTCCTCCTCAGTTTTTTAATCTTTCTTGACTAAAACTTAATTAATTAATATTTAAAATATCAAATATATATTAAAAATTAAAAAAACCCGCCTCCAATAAATAGAGACAGGTTAATTCCGCGGTACCACTCTGCTTGATAAATATAATTTATCCACTTTAAGTTAATTTAACGCATTTCTACGTTTTTTCCTACTATATTCAGAAAAAATCCTCACAGATGCGTTCAGTAATTTATCTATCAGGCTTACACCATCCCTGATTCGCTTTATTTTTTACCTACTATTTCTGATCAAAGGAGTTATGTACTATTAAATTTAGATTTAATTTAATAATCTTCATTTTAAAGTATTATATAGTATTTTTTCATTTATTGCAAGTAGATAGGAATTAATTTTGTGATTATATTATGATAATGCAATAGCAAAATTATTTTGACAAAATGTAAGCATAAAAATTATTAATAATAATAACTAATACTATTGAAATTGATTCTCAATTATGGTATATTATTATTAAGTTAAAAAATTTATTTAATACATATTACTTTGAGGAGGTAATAATAATGTTATTGAGAGTAGGAGAAAAAGCCCCTGAAATTGAAGCAACAGCATATCATCAGGGAGGATTTAAAGAAGTAAAACTATCAGATTATGATGGAAAGTGGAGAGTAGTTTGTTTTTATCCAGGAGATTTCACATTCGTCTGACCAACTGAACTGTCGGCAGTTGCCGTCAAGTATGATGAATTACAAGAACTTGGAGTAGAGGTTTTAGCGGTAAGTACAAATAGTCACTTCTCTCATAAGATCTGGGACGAAGTCGAACTTTCTAAAATGGTAGATGGAGGAATTCCATTCCCAATGCTTTCAGATAATTCTGGTAAGATTGGTAAAGATTACTGTGTTTATGATGAGGAAAGTGGAGTTGATGTAAGAGGAAGATTTCTTATCGACCCTGACGGAGTTCTCCAGGCAATGGAAATATTAACACCTCCTGTAGGAAGAAATGTTGAAGAATTAATCAGACAAATTAAAGCATTTCAGCTGGTTAGAGAATCAGAGGGAACAGAAGCAACACCTTCTGGATGGCAGCCGGGTAAACCTACTTTAAAACCAAGTCCTGATCTAGCAGGCAAGGTTTATAAGGTATGGTCAACTGACAATGCTTTTAATGAATAATTAGATCTATTACTTAATTATCAGGGCCAGTTAATTTTTCTGCTGGCCCATTTTTTATTCAACAGTCGTTTCTCTGCTCATAAAATAATCTAAGCAGCCTTTTTAGTTCTTTGATCGGTGTTTTATGATCATCTACTCTTAGGTCAATATAGCGGTCATCTAGATTATTAATTCCACAACCCTTTTTTACAACAAATAAAGCTGCAGCCTGTCTACCTCTTCTATCTCCTCCTGCTTCTTGCCCTGCTTCTAAACATGCGATAATTCTATCTGCAAGTCTACCCTTTTTATATTCAAATGTTTCTGCCATATCTTTTAGAGTCTTTCTGCTAACAAGCAGATTCCCTTGAACAGCATAATTTTTACCTTCTATACTTCCGGCCCATTCAGAGCAGTCTTCCCCGGTGTGGACAGCAGTATTACCAGCTTTATCAATTACTGCCAGCTGTCTGTATTCTCTACTCGAGTCAGCCTCAGTCAATATTTTTACAGCTTCATCCGGAGTTTTACCTTCAGCTAAAAGCTCAAGCCCATCTGGACCATAATTGGGATTGCCCCAGGCCTGAGTTGCAACTGCTCCAATTTTTGCCTTTGCCCACGGTACCATTGATCCGACTGCTAAAAACTTGGAAGCTACTCCCACACCCCATTCTCTATTTTCTGGATCATAAGCAACTATAGAAAAAGTATTAACTAAATCTTTATCAATCATAGTTTGCCTCCATTCAGAAAGAACTTAAAAATAAATATTAAAATTACAGCTAAGATTATGATGAAATTTTCCTGTCATTTTAAAATATAAATTATTTTCTAATAAAGATGACAGGCAGTAAAATGATTTTCTTCTACCTCTCTAAACTCAGGTTTTTCCACCTGACAGCGATCAAAAGCATGAGGACACCTTGTATGAAAACTGCAGCCAGCAGGAGGATTAATTGGACTTGGAACCTCACCTGTAAGTCTTTCCCTCTCCGTTTTTATTTCAGGATCAGGTAAAGGAATTGCTGATAATAATGCCTGAGTATATGGGTGGAGTGGCTTATCATAAATTACATCACTTTCTGCTAATTCCACCATTTTTCCCAGATACATAACTCCAATTCTATCACTTATATACTGGACAACACTTAAATCATGGGCAATAAATAGGTAGGTGAGTCCAAATTCTGCCTGAAGGTCATTCATCAAATTTAATATCTGTGCCTGGATAGAAACATCAAGTGCTGCTACCGGTTCATCTGCAACAATAAATTGAGGATCAGCTGCAAGAGCTCTAGCAATACCTATTCTCTGCCTCTGACCTCCAGAAAACTCATGTGGATATCTATCAAGATAACTTCTGGAAATACCTACTGCATCAAGCAGTTCTTCGACCTTTTCCCTGCGGTTATCTTTGTATAAACCATGTGTTTTCATCGGCTCAGCTATAATACTTTTTATTTTCATCCTCGGATTCAAAGATGCAAAAGGGTCCTGAAAAACCATCTGAAATTTTCTCCGCATCTTTTTAAGTTCTCTTTCACTAAGATTCATCAAATCTATACCATCAAAATCAATTTCTCCTTCAGTTGCTTCTATCAATCTCAAAAGCAGCCTACCGGTTGTAGATTTACCACAGCCTGATTCACCGACAATACCTAAAGTCTCTCCTTTGTAGATATCAAAGTTTAAACCATCTACTGCTTTAACTCGAACTTCTTTACCAAAGAAAAGACCTTTTTGGGATATAAAATGCTTTTTAAGATTTTTAATTTTAAGCAACTTTTCTTTATGCTGATAAAATTTTTTTTGCATTTCTTCTTTTTGCTTTAAATTATTCATTGCTAGTTCCCTCCTCATAAAGCCAGCAGGAAACAAGATGCTCAGCTGCTCTTAATTCCATTTCTGGAGTTGATTTTTTACACTTTTCAAAAGAAAATTTGCAGCGATCAGCAAAATTACAGCCTGCCTTTAAATCATGAAGATCTGGCGGCTGACCTTCAATAGGTTCAAGTCTTTCTCTGCTTCCTGGTTTAGGAATGGATTTTAATAAACCCTGTGTATATGGATGCAGCGGATCAGAAAAAAGTTTTTTTACTGGAGCTTTTTCCGCAAGTTTGCCTGCATACATAACTGCAACACTATCACTTACCTCAGCAACTACACCAAGATCATGAGTAATAATAATAATTGCTGTACCTAAATCATCACGCAGTTCTTTAAGCAAATCTAAAATTTGAGCTTGAATTGTTACATCAAGTGCGGTTGTTGGCTCATCTGCAATTAAAAGATCGGGCTTACAGGCAAGTGCCATAGCAATAATCGCCCTCTGCCTCATACCTCCACTAAATTGATGTGGATACTGATCTGCTCTTGATTCTGCAGACGGTATGCCCACTTTTTCTAGCATTTCCACTGCCCTCAAATTTGCCTGCTTTTTATTCATGTTTTCATGAATTCTCAATACTTCTGCAATTTGGGCACCAACTTTGTGAAGTGGATTTAAAGAGGTCATTGGATCCTGAAAAACAGTGGAGATTTCTTTACCTCTAATCTTTCTCATCTGACTGTAATTCTTTTTTAAGAGATCTTCTCCCTTAAAAATAACCTCTCCCTCAACTATCTCATTTTTTTTAGAACCAATTAAACCCAGAATAGTTTTCGAAGTAACACTTTTTCCACAGCCTGACTCACCAACAATCGATAAAATTTCATTTTTTTCAAGTGCAAAATTTATTCCATCAACTGCTTTGACCAATCCACTATTTGTATTGAAATATGTTTTCAAATTATTAATTTTAAGTAATTTAGACAAATTCAATCCTCTCCTATTAATCAATGTCATTCCTCAATCTAGGGTCTAAAGCATCTCTTAAACCATCTCCAAGAATATTGAAACTTAAGATGGCTAATGTAGCAGATAAACCTGGAAAGACGGCATTCCACCAGGCCATCTCCATCCAGTCTTTGCCCTGGTTGAGCATAATTCCCCAGGAGGGAACATCTGCTTCCACACCTAAACCTAGAAAACTCAGTGCTGCTTCAGCCCTAATAGCAAATCCAAATGATAGGGTTGTCTGAACAATGATTGGAGCCATAATATTGGGGAGAATATGTCTGAGCATAATCACCAAATTGTCTACACCAATAGATTTAGCTGCTTCAATGTAAAGTGAATCTTTGATCGAAAGCACAGAGCCTCTAGCAATCCGACCAAAAATCGGAATATAGACAAGACCAATTGCTATCATAAGATTTGTAGAACTTGTTCCCAGAACAGCCATAATAACAAGAGCCAGAAAAATCTGGGGAAAAGAAAACATAACATCCATAATTCTCGAAATGATATTGTCAAGTATTCCCCCATAATAGCCTGCAACTATACCCATGCTGACACCAATAAATAGTGAGATGCCAACAGATATGATACCTACCTTAAATGAAATACGGCTCCCGTAAATTATTCTGCTTAAAATATCTCTACCAAACTGATCAGTTCCAAATAAATGATCAGAACTTGGAGCATTAAGCATTACACCTGGATTCATCTGATAGGGATCATAGGGTGCAAGTAACGGGGCAAATAATGCCATTATTAAAAAAACGAGCAAAATTACCAGGCCGGCAAAAGCTAATTTATTTTTATAAAAACGGTACCAGAATTCCTTCAAAAAAACTTCCTCCTTTAATATCTTATCTGGGGATTTATGACTGCATAAATAATATCTACTAGCAAATTAATTGTTACAAATCCAAAAGCAACAAATAATATACAGCCCTGCATTAAGATATAGTCTCTATTTGTAATTGACTGCAGAGTAAGTCTTCCTACTCCAGGCAGCGAAAATATTTTCTCAATAATTACAGAACCACCAAGAAGATAGCCCATCTGAATTCCTAAGACTGTAATAACAGGTATCAGGGCATTTTTTAAGGCATGACTAATGATCAGCATTTTCTGTGTTACACCTTTTGCTCTCGCCATCTCTATATAGTCCTGTTTTAATACTTCTAGCATTGAAGAACGTGTCATCCTCATCACAACTGCCCCAACTGAAGCCCCCAGTGCAATTGAAGGCATTGCCATATATCTTAAATTTAATATTGGATTCTCAAAAAAGCTGACAAATCCTCCGGAAGGAAACCAGCCTAAAAACAATGAGAAAACCAAAATAAATATTGTCCCAAGCCAGAAATTTGGTATAGAAACTCCAAGCAGACCTAAAAAACTTGCTGTATAATCAAGCAGAGAATTCTTTTTTAGAGAAGCAAGTGCTCCTAAAGGGATTGCAATAAAAACACTATATAAAAAACTCATAATCATTAACTCAAAGGTAACAGGTAATCTTTCTATAATAGATGTCAGCACACCCTGGTTAGTAAAAAATGACTGTCCTAAATCACCTTTAAATACATTAGTAATCCAGATAAAATACTGAACAACAAGTGGTCTATCAAGACCATATTCTGTCCTTAATACTGCAGCCTGTTCTGGATTATAATTTGCACCCAGCAGAGCTGTAATTGTATCTCCAGGTACAAGTCTAATCAGGAAAAAAGCAACAATAGAAATCCCAATTAAAACAGGTATTGCTACCAAAATTCTTTTTGTTATGTATCTCCACATTTACTAAAAACCTCCATCTAATTAAAAATCAAAAGTCAAAACCGAACCTAGTTGAGGTCGGCTTTGACTTTATAAAAATCCAGACTAATAATTATTTTTATTCATCAATCCATGTTTCAGCTAGAGAAATTGTTGATACAGTTGGATTAACATCAAAACCTCTTACAGATTCCTGCATTGCAGATGCCTGTGGATTTACATATAAAAATACCATTGGAACATCTTCGGCAATCATTCTCTGAGCCTCTCTATAAATTTTTCTGCGTTCTTCTTTATCACTAACTCTTCTACCCTCTTCAAGCAAAGCATCAACCTCTTTATTAGAATAAGCCTGCTGATTCCAGATACCATCTGTATGGAATATGTTATACAAATATTCGTCAGGATCAACAAAGCCTACCCAGCCAATAACCGTCATCTCAAAATCTCCACTACCAAGGTTTTCAAAATAAACTGATGATTCTAATGATCTAATTTCAACATTTATCCCAATCGGAGCTAATTGTGCCTTAATTACCTGAGCAGCATTTAATTGATCAGGATTAGAAAGAACTATCAGTGTTGTATCAAAACCATTACTATAATCAGTTTCTGCAAGAAGTTCTCTTGCTTTATCAAGGTCCTGAGCCGGATATACTTTTAATTCGTCATCTGCCCAGTGACCTGGAGGAATAGGTCCACCAGTTAGTG
>Ga0182239_1000145_pt1 | contig 25878 bp, 16 predicted proteins | sample hydfrate6_PW_210_FD_132456 | JGI IMG/M metagenome (GOLD analysis project Ga0182239, IMG submission 132456) | Subsurface microbial communities from deep shales in Texas, USA - hydraulic fracturing test 6_PW_210 | ecosystem: Environmental > Aquatic > Deep subsurface > Shale gas/oil reservoir >... | reverse complement strand
GATTCATCTTCTGGGCTTTCGAGCACCCGAAACCACCGGGCGCACGGAGGTCATTCAAAACTACCCGACAATATAACATCTGCTATGCGGCGTGCAACTCAAAATTCGAAGGAGTTCCGACAGATTTGAAGCCGCTCCGGTATGTAATGCCCATGGGCGCAGACACGAAAAAATTTCATCAGACGCCCGACACTTTCTCCGTCTCTCCGGTAAGTAAGGGCATAAACCAAAACGAGGAGCCACCGACCATAGACATCAACGACCTGTTTGACTTAAATCATGAAGAGTATCAACCAGTTTGCCGACGAGATCGCCGAGCAGCGGTTGCAGGACAAAATGCAGGAGTCCGGACGAGGTCCGGAGAATGGGGGTAAGAATGCGGAGAATTTGGAGCCGAAAGAGAAGCGGGGTATGACGGATTTCCCGAAACGGGAGTGATCGGGGCGATAGCACAGACACCCTGAAAGCGACGTAAGTCGCTGACAGCACGCAGAAAAACAAAACCCGTCCAGTAACCGGACGCGGATAGTGGACGGGTCTGTCTTTTTTAATTGGTGGAGGGAACAGCTCCCGACCGCAACTAAGCCTCCAGTCTCGATATGCCCCGTAACACACTGAAAACAAAGGGCTTCACATAGGAAGTCAAGTCACGCCCCAAGTTCCCGTCGGGGAAGCAACTTTTCTCTCCCGATTTCCAAGGTCCGGACGAGGATGCTGTGTTTGCAGCGAAAGCGGATACGAACGGCCTCGCCACAACCATGGTCCTGTTTCTCCGTACATCCGGTTCGATTCCGAAAACGGGAATCGAATTGACCTACCTACCCGGCAGTTCCGTGCCGCGACTCATGATCTCGATATAGCCCGCATAGCTGAACAGGCGGTTGCGTTTCTGGGCGGTCAGCTCATTGACGATGCCGAGCTGTTCCAGATGGCCGAGTGCCTTGTTGACGGTCGCTGGGGTGATACCGGTCTTCACTACCAACGAGCCTGAGGTGGCGATGGGGTGCTCCATCAGCGCCCGGTGGACCTGCAGCGTGGATGCCGCCGCCCGTCCCAGGCCACTGATCTTGTCGCGATCCTGGTTCGACAGGTCCAGGAGCTGCTGCGCTGCCTCGACCGCCTGGGTGGCGGTGACAATGACCGCCTCGGCAAAGAAGTCGAGCCAGGCCTCCCAGTCACCGGTCATACGCACGTTGTTGAGCAACTCGTAATAATACTGACGGTGCGTCTTGAAGTAGAGGCTCAGGTAGAGCATCGGCTCCCGCAGCACCTTCTGCTCGCACAGGAGCAACGCAATCAGCAGACGACCGAGACGGCCGTTACCGTCCAGAAACGGGTGGATCGTCTCGAACTGCACATGCGCCAGCGCCGCTTTGAGCAACACCGGAGTCGGCTCCGGCTTGTCGTGAAGGAAGAGCTCCAGCTTGCTCATGCACTCCAGCACCTCTTCGGCCGGAGGCGGAACGAAAGCCGCGTTGCCAGGCCGGGTACCGCCGATCCAGTTCTGGCTGCGCCGGAACTCGCCCGGGGTCTGGTTGCTGCCCCGCCCCTTCGTCAGCAGTACGCCGTGGACCTCGCGGAACAAGCGCAGCGACAGCGGCAGTCCTTCTTCCAACAGACGCAGGCCGTGATCGAGGGCGGCGACATAGTTGCTGACCTCCCGCACGTCATCCAGCGGCACACCCGGTTCCTGATCCAGCTCGAACAGCAGCAGGTCGGACAGGGACGACTGGGTTCCCTCGATCATGGAGGAGAGCACCGCCTCTTTGCGAACGTACATGTAGAGGAACAGCGAGGTGTCCGGCAACAGCGTCGAGACGCTGTCCAGCCGCCCGAGCGCCAGCAGCGCCTGGTCAAACTTGCTGCGCAGTTCCGGAGTCCAGTCGATGGGCGGACGCGGTGGCAGCGGCGCGGGCACGAAGGCCTGGGCTTTCTCACCCACCGTCGATATGGTCACGTATTTGCCTTGGAGTGCTCGCTTCATCCTGCCTGCCTCGAACCTAAAATAAGACTCACCTTTATTTTATCTTAAACACACATCCTAAAATAAAGGGTCGGGAAGCAAAAATCAAGCGGATTTCCCGATTGGCCGTTTCGATTTCCTCAGACGAGCGTTCGACGTTGCAACGCATCTGCTAAAGCGAAAAAAAGTTACAACCACGGCTCCGATTTTACGGTTCCAGGAAAGCCCCTGTTATCAAAGGGTTTCGGGCCGCTGCCCGGAATGGGCATTCTACGGGGGTGGGAAGTACCGTTTCAACCCCGCTTCCTTTTCAAGGTCGCTTTCGGACGTGCGTTTTCTCTGTTCCACCGAAAAATCTCTCGAACTCGTCTTGAACAATTCTTGATGTTCAACCCATTGAAAATTCGCTGTTTCGACGAAAGGCGGCTTCGACGGAAGCTCGGAAACGCGGGAAATCCGGGTGAATATTTTTTGCGCTTCCGAGGTGAGTCGGATTTGCGTTAGCTCTCAGACCGACAGAATCGGAGGGAACGACGACCTACCGCAAAACAGTCTCAAAGCCCGCGCTCCTCGTAACTCCTTGATAATAAATGCCGAAATCATCTCACACAACCACTTCCCAACATCCCGACCAGAGAAACGATTTTCTCCCCTGATTTCCCTGCACCGGACGAGGGTGACTGGTTTGCAGTAAAACCGGATACCACGCGCTTCTCAGCAACAACTTCGAATCCGGTTTTCGGACGCCGGTTCGGTTCCCAAAACAGGAATCGAATTGGCCTGAGCATCACCCCTTCGGCGGATATGGATCGTTGCCGTGGCTGTCCTTGTTCTGGATCTTCCCGTCCTTGCCATGGATGTAGAACTCTGTGCCTTGGTTCTGGCTGATCTTACGCCCGGCATCGACGGCATCCTGCTTCTTGTCGAAGTGGCCGCTGCTACGGGTCGCCCCATCTTTCTTAACGTCCCAGCCGCCGTCAGCGTTGGGCACGACATGATGTGATCCTGGTTTCTTTGGCATGGTTGCCTCCTGTTTACTTGTGAAAATTCCCCGACGAGATTTGCAGTATGTACAGCAGCCACGAATCGGTCCGGAGGAGAATGGCCCTGAGCTGCTCATCGGTCAGCGCAGTCTCCAACTCGTGAACCCGATTGAACAGCTCGATCATCTTCACCAGTGCCCGGGTATCGTGCATCAGGAAGTCGGTCAGCGGATCGTTGTTCAGCTCCCGGCAGACATAAAGTACCCTGGCTCGACGTGTAGGCTTGCCCTCATGTAGCAGGTCCTTCTGATTCGACACTCCCGGAATCCACGCGGCGACGAGATCATCTGGTGCCAATCGCCTGAGCAGATGGTTCCACAGCTCCCTGAGCGAACTCAGAATGTGCCTTGCCCGGTCAGCATTGTTACCATACAGGGCATCCCGAGCACCGATGTAGGGTCGAGCGAGTCCCGGGTCGATCTGCTGCAGAAGAGCGATGCAGCCCGATGTTTCCAGCTCTGCTTCGGCGACAAGCTGAATTTCTGTTTCGTCCTCATCCCGTTCATCCCAGGGGCGAAGGGTCTCGAGCGCGAAGCTGGTGGTGTAGATCTCACGAGTGGCCCCCGGCAAAACGAAGGCAGGCAGCCGCGTAATGTCCGAGATCTCCCGTAGAGACTCTGCCAAACCTCCATACGATGCTGCCACATGGGCTATTGAGCTCTCCAGCCCCGCGATGACCGGCATCTCGATCTGGAAACGCCCCCTTATCGCCTCGAAATCGATGCCCGCCATGAGCCGTTCCGTGGCGGCAAGCCGCAGGGAGGTATCACACAGGGCCAGCTTGGCGGATGCCTGAAGCTGGGAAATGTGCGAGAAATCGTGCTGGAGAGGCTTCATACGCTCAAGCCATGACTGATGTGCAGCCGCAAGGCTCTCGGCAATGCGGTTTGTCGCAGAGGCCTTCTTTATCAACTCCTGCCAGTGCTGATTAGCGTTGGCTATCTCTTGTATCCGAGCCATGGCTCCAGACATTTCGAGGGCACGACTGATTTCCAACTGCTGACGACGTATGGGTTCCAGCGTGCGCTCCATCTGCTCGATCACGCTCAGATAGGACGGCTTGGCCAGCTTGTTGATGGCCTCCATGTCGTGATGGAGTTTGGCGAGGGCGGTTTTGGCTGTTTTTATGTCGTCGGGCATGTTTTCTATCTTTGTGCCGCAACAGAATTAACAGCGCCGACTAGCGAGCCCAGCTTCTGTTTGAGGAATGTCGCACGCGCCTCCACAAACAGCTCGAAGGCTACGAACGAGAGATCCGTCCCCGCCGGTATCAGAAGATCCTCGGCTTTCGTTCCGTTTTGCCTGGCAAGCCATTGCTCGAGCGGCTCGTCCTGCTTGGATTTGTTCTTGGATGAATTCAGCAAATGAAGATTGGCGATGCCGTTCCAGTTCTCGGGATTTTCATAGAAAGAGCGCCCTCCCGGATTATTGAAACCGACATGCGCATCCAATCTCTTCTTTCTGAAAGACGCTGCGGGATGCAGGTGATCGATGTCGAGAGACTGGGTGAAATCCAGGTCCGGGAACAAGAGCGCCAGAATGGAAAAGCAGGAAGAATCGTCCTTTTGAGTTTTCAGCAATCGGTCGATGAAGTCGTCGTCAAAAGTGAGGTCTTTTGCAGTACCTCGGTAATCGGTCACGATTTCATCCAGCGGGAAGCCAGCCGGGTTCGAGAAGCCGGTGCGGATGATCTTCCGCAGATTGGTCAGCAGAGCATCCCCTTGACCACCGAATACTCCCTTGAGCAAAGACATGTGTAGCCACTGACGGATTCGCTTCCGTTCTTCCTCGTGACGGGCTCTGTTGTTGATGTCCGCATACAGCCCTTGCTTGCCGTTGGTCTTGTCCCGACCTTTGTGGAATAGATAATAGGCAATCGGAATGGCCGCGTTCTTGGCTCTCAGGGCGGCATCGTTGAGGCCGAATGACCTTATGAGGCGGAACACCTCCAAGATACAAGTTTTGATGTTGTCCCATTCCTGCTCGATTTTGGCGACCTGGTCTCCGGTGAAATTCTTGACCTTGAATCGCACATCCGCGTCGGAGAGCATCAATGCCGTTTTCAGAACGAAATCACGATTGATGGAAAACTCCATATCTGATCCGAAACGGACCTGGTCCACCAGATCGTCGATCTGTTGCCTAGCATCCTTCTTCCAGTTGGCCACAGCGATGGACATCAACAGATCCGAGAACGCGAGGGGTGTTCCACCGTGGTTGGTGCGGATGAAGATGTCGAGGACGTGATCAATGGATTGATTGGTTTCGTTGTAGAAATGGATGGTGCTGTCCCGACGAATGGCGAAATACAGTCGAGTGAGCGCCTTACGTGCATACTTGTTGGATTCCTGCCCCATCCCCTGAAGAAAATCCATGACGATATCGAGAACGTTATCGTCGGTTTCGGCTGCATCGAAATCGAGGATTTCGCCGACCTGAAACCAAATCTTGTCTGCCTTGCCCGAGTCCTCATTGAACTGCGCGTCCGTCAAGAACTTGAATTCGTAGCTCATCATCTCCTCATTTGATTCTTCATCGAGAGGAGCCGCGAGGTTGAGGTAGAGCTTGCGAGGCGGAAGAATGCTATCGTCCTTGGTTCGAGGCCACCATTTCCGCCTCTTTTGAATTTTGAGTGGGTGATGCAGGATACAAGGGTGCTGGGCCGTTGGGGTCAAGGGCGGGCGTAGCCCGGCGTAGCGAACCCTTGACGCCAAGGGGCCAGCGGTACGCTGGTCCATGGCTGGATGCAGCGCAGTTGGGCATCCAGCCATGGAGACACATGCGGCTGGTGTGTGCCTCGGATGGCGTACCGTAGCGTCGCCGGTGTTTGACTCTTCGTTCATCTGAAACGTTATGCATGCAAAGCTGTTCGAAACCGCGCTGGGCATCACGGAGCCGTGGCGCGTGGCCGGTGTCGATTTCGACGCCGCCAAGAAGGTACTGACGATCTCGGTGGACTTTGTCGCAGGCAGCCGCTTCGAGGTGCCGGGTGTAGCTGGAGCGCATCCGGCGCACGACACGGTCGCCAAGCGGTACCGGCACCTGAACTTCTTCCAGCATGAGTGCTACCTCGAGGTGCGCGTGCCGCGCGTGCGCCTGCCCGAAGGCGGCATCCGCCAGGTTGAACCTGATTGGGCGGGTAAGCTTGCTGGCTTCACGCTCTTGTTTGAGGCGCTGATTCTGGCGCTCGCCCGCGAGATGCCCTTTGCAGGGGTCGCTCGGATCGTGGGTTTGTCCTGGCATCGCGTGGCCGCGATCTGCAAACGCTACGTTGATCTGGCGCTCGATCAGGCCGACTTCTCCCAAGTCAAACGCCTGGCGGCCGATGAGACCTCGCGTGCCCGCGGTCATGAGTACATCACGCTGGTTGCCGATGCCGACGAACGTCGTGTGCTCTTCGTCACCGAAGGACGCGATGCAGCCACCATCGGTGCGTTCGCCGAGGACCTGCAAGCCCACGGCGGCAACCCGCAAGCGATCGAATCGATCTCGATCGACATGTCGCCGGCGTTCATCAAAGGGGTCGCGGCTCACCTTCCCAACGCCACCGTCACCTTCGACAAGTTCCACGTCATCGCCCACGCCAGCGCCGCTGTCGACAAGATGCGCCGCATCAAGCAACGCACCGACCCCTCGCTCAAGGGCTTGCGCTGGAAGTTGCTCAAAGACCGCGACACGCTCACGCCCGCTGCCAGAGCGGACCTGGATGCGCTCGTCGCCCAGGTGACCACCAAGCGCACCGCACGCGCCTGGACCTACAAAGAGCAGTTGCGCGAAATCCTCAACCGAAAGCAGATCAACGTCATGCGCGACATGCTCCAACAGTGGGCCACCAACGTCATGCGATCCAAGGTCGAACCAATGAAGAACGTCGCCAAGATGATCCGCAAACACCTCGAGGGCATCGTCGCATGGGCTCGTACCCGGCAAACAAACGGTTTCCTCGAGGCCATCAACGGCCTGTTCCAAGCCGCAAAACGCAGGGCCCGTGGCTACGCGAGTTTCTCCACCATCCGCACCATGGTGTTCCTGCTCGCCGGCAAGCTCGACTTCGGAAAACTCAATCAGCATGTTGCCTGACCCACTCGTTTTTCAAAAGAGCCCCATTTCCTGGGCAGTTTGTATGCGTAGGTGCCCTTGAGCCCGATGTAAAGCGAAGTCAGTCGCTGCTGGCCGTCGATGACGGCGAAGAAGTCACCATGCCCCTTGGTATCGAAGTCCGGGTTGTTTTCTTCGAAGCGCTCGCAATACCGTTCCAGGAATTGGTAGAAGCGGAAACTCTTCTTGACCTCCGGCTCCAGGACTTCCCAGAACATAAATGTATTGATCGGATAGCCTCGCATGATCGAGTCGAACAGGACGCATATCTGAGAGCTGCTCCAGGTGAATTTTCTCTGAATGGCAGGCAGCAAGTAGCGCCGGTTGACGATTTGATTGATCGCCTTCTCGATTGTTATAGCTTTCTCGTACTCGCCTGCCATCTATTCCTCACTCTCACTTCGAACTGGAGCATCTACTCGCTCATTTACAGGGATAGCCTTGTGCTTCTCGCTCGACACCAACCAATCGCGCACAAGTCTCGCAACCTCGTCGGGGTCGGCGCTTTTGCCTTTTAGCGAACACTCCCAGACCACCGCCACTCTCCAGCCCGCATCTTGGATGGCTTCGATGTCCCGTCGATCTCTGGCGATGTTTTCGTCGAACTTCTTGCGCCAGAAATCCACGTTGGTTCCGGGCGTCGTAGTCGCCTTGCAGCCGTGCCGGTGCCAGAAACAGCCATGGACGAACAATACCGCCTTGAACCGGGGGAAGACGATATCCGGTGATCCCGGCAACCTCTTGTCGTGAAGCCGATATCGCAGTCCGATTTTGTGCAGCGACCTTCGAAGCTTCATCTCCGGTCCGGTGTCTTTTTGACCGACCTTGGCCATGATTCTCGAACGTGTCGTTTTGTCCACGGTATCCACTGCCGCTCATCCTCGGTGCCCGCCGCTCATATCCTGTCGACGATTCTTTCCAGCTTGTCGAGCTGCTTGCTCTTTTTCAGGAACTCGGAATACGCCTCCTGTGCTCCCCGGATGAGCGAGTCGTAGTGGACGATTCTGCTGCCCGGCGAAATTGCCGCCATGGATGATTTCAATCGCTCCGGGTTGCTCCCTTCCTCGTCGATGGGCTCACCGAGAACGAAAACCACTTCGATGTTCGGAGCCGCGTCGCCTTGGGCGAGCAGGATTTTCTTGAGCTTGTCCACGTAGGTCTGCCCTTGCTCCTGCAGTTCGAGAAGCTTCATCTTCCGTTTGACCCGCTTCAGCTCGACGATGATGTGCTTTCCGGCCATCGTCCGATAGGCGATGTCGACACGCCCGAGTTTTTCCTTTTCGGTCATGTCCTGCGTGAGCACGCCGTCGGTGGTGAGTCTCGTCTCCATCACCTCGCTGGCGGTCGCTCTTTCCCATGCCGGGTCGAGCAGCCACAGATGATCGAACAGATACTTTTGCAGGACGCTTTCCTTGGCGTTGTCGTCGGCTATTCCTTGAAAATCCTTGATGGCATCGAGGCGGGACTTCACGATATCCCGGTAAAGGGAAGCCTCAAGAGAGTCCCTGTCCGCGAGAATGGCCAGGAGCTTGTCTATGTCATGGACATGCGCGGCCAACTCTTCGGCCGAGCCCCGCAATTTCATGCGCTCGAACGCCAGGATGCCGTGTCGATACATGAGCTTCCGGTCCTCGTCCTGGTCGACCGGCAACGCGCTGAGCTTCGCGATCAGGGTTTCGGCGCTTTTGCGGAAGCCTTCCGGCAGGGAGTCCAACCATTCGGCCAGGGCCGGTGACGTCTCCTTGGCCTTTTCAACCTCGTGGAGTCGCCGCCATTCCGTCCAGCGCTTCTCGACCTGCGTGAGTTGCTTTCTGAGGAAAGCGATCAATTGAACATATCGTGGATCGTCTTCCTGGACTCGCTGCCTGTCGCTCGTGGCTATATCCGGTTCATCGTCCGCATCGAGGAAGTCGGCCTCGATTTGCCCGGTGAGGTATTTCGTGTAGAGGCGACCGTCGTTCAACTTGTCGAGGATGTTTTCGTGAAAGAGCCGACCTCTAGCAAAGACGACGATGCTGTTCAGGTTGCCCGCATCGTCGCTGTCGAGCTGTTTCGGCAAACGGGCGGTCCCGATCCAGCCGGTGACCGACCAGTCCCCATCCCATGCGTCGAGCCGATCCGAGAGGGCCTCCCGCTCCAACAACTGGCCTGCGGACGAAAGATCGGGCTCTTCGTCTCCGAAACTCCAAAGGAACTGGACCATGGGCAAGTCGCCCCGATCGGCCGTGCTGATCGGATGTCCGTCGATCAGAATCTTGAATCCGTGAGCCTCTCCGACTACGGAAAAGCGACGAGCGAGTCGTTTTCTCAAAGCCGTGGCCCCGCGTCCGAGACGCTGGCGCTTGATATCCTTCAACAGAATCACGGTCCCGTTGGTGACTTGTATTTCCTCCCGAGGCAGCTTTTCCGGGCTGTAAAAAGGCTCCTTGTCCTGGACCGACTTGTGAATTCCGTCGATCGTCATTCTCAGTCCATGGGACTCACCGTTCTTTGCCGAGTGAACTTCGATCGTGTTGGCTATGGAGAACAGAGACAGCTTGCCGAGGCCCTTTCTGCCCATAACGGGGCGTCCCTTGGCGGTCGTGCGACCGGTCTCCTGATCCTCGTCCCGGCGACGATAGCCGACCCGGAGGTACTTGGTGTTCATGTCCTCGATGGACATTCCGATACCGTCGTCCTTGATCTCGATGAACTTCCCGTCCGGATCTATACCGATCTCGACGTTCTCCGCGTCGGCATCCCACGCGTTCGCGACCGCTTCGGTCAACACTGCGGCGATGTTGCTGTAGAGATTGATCCCAAGATGATCCAGGACGTTCAAATCCACGGTCATCCTGTAATGGTCGTTGCCCACAATGCCGTCCGTTCCGATTCCCTCGTTCATTGGTCGTTATCCTCGTTTACTTTTTCGATGACCTTCGTGGAAATCAGCGCTTCCAGATGCCGATGGAGTTCGAAGGGCAGCTCTCCGCCCTTTACGAGGACGCCGAGCTCCATGTTGCGCTCCATCGCGGCGGAGGTCAGATTCGCACTGGTGATGAAAGCCAGTTCGCCGTCGGCGACGGCACATTTGGCATGAACGGCTCCCGACAACTGTCCGGGCAGCGACTTCTTTTCCGACGACCAGACGTAAACGTCGATCGAGGGGAGAATGCTTTTCATGGCCTTGACGGAATCGTATGTCACCCGCCCGCCATGCTTGTCGGACGACTCGAGCAACACGTCGATCTGAACCTGGCGTCCAATCGCTCCACGGAGCGCCCGGATTATCGAATCGACCTCGTAGGCGACGAAGCTGACGAGAAACAACCGTCTCTTGGCGGCTTCGATGACTTCACACAGCACCTGCTCGGTGTGCCTGACCGGAACCTGACCCGTCGAGGGGCCTGTCCACACCAATTCCACGGCCCCACGGTTCTCTCTCAGGATCGCCGCCGCAGACGCTCCCCGGAGAGCGGATGCCACGTCACTTGGAGAGGTGTTCCTGCTGTTACGCCACGCCCGATCCAGACGTCCCACCAATTCCTTGTCCGCGTTGGGGCCGAAACTCGAACGAGTCAAAGCGAACTGCTCGACGGAGCCCAGCGTCTCGATCTTCGACGCGACGGTGGAGATACGATCCGGATGCAACTCCAAGCCAAGCTCGGCGATCACTGCCAGAAGGTCATCCATTCGAGCCTCCATTCCCGGCGAAGAAAGCGGTGTCGGAGACCTCGAATGTTTTTACGAGCAGAGCCCTGTCCAGATAACGATTTCCACGTTCACAGGACGTTTCGGCGACGAAGGTGCAGGCATGGCAGGCGGCGGAATGCAACGAACGATCGACACCGGGATTGTGTTCCGAGCAGAGGGGGTCGGAAGAGCAGACGGTGGCGCGATCCAGCGCCTGCTCGATCAAGCGTCCCAGATTCTCGGGTTTTCCGAGCTCGACGAGTCCACCGAGAGTTCCGTCGGAATCGGCGGCCGCCGTGTAGAGCAACACCCCTGCCATGGGTGATTCGCTGTCGCTCTTCGCATAGATGCGTTCCCGGATGCTCGCCGCGTTGTAGCCACATTCGAGAGCCAGCTCCCGAATGAGAAGATGAGCGAACGTGTGCAGCATGGCGTATCTGATGCCAGGATATCCCTCGTCGGGGTCCAGCCCACGTGCGTTCCGCCAGCCCCGATGACCCGCCTCCAGCTTTTGGCTTCTGGCCTGAACGGCTTTTTGCTTTTCCCATTCGGCCACGGCATTCTCGTCGAACCTGATGAATATCCCTTCACCATGCACCTCGCTGGCGGGTATCCAATCGGGCTTGTTCCGGCTGAGATCGGCCATCGGCGGTCGCTCGTCCGGATCGGTCGATTCCTCTGGAGCCTCTACCCGGGTGTAGCCGATCAGGGCGTTCACTTCGCGGAGACGTTCCAGCAGCAGCACGCTGGCCAGACGGTCTCGATAGCCCTCCGGTGTTTCGGTCTTGCTGCTCAGAAAATGCGGCCAGTCCGTCGGAGGATCGTCCGAAGTCAGGACGTCCCACTCGGGGTCCTTGATGTCGCCCTCGGATATAACCGTGGTGCCCGATCTACCTTCCTTTCGGTCTTCGACGGCCTTCCAGATATCCCTATGATCCCATTTGTCGATTCCGGGCAGGCTGCCGCTCTTGACCAGGGTCTTCACGATCACCTTGATCTCGTCGGCCGATTCCGCATCCGAGAAGTATTCCCATCCATCCAGAATCAATTGACCGAGCTGGTCACGTTCGAGAGGGATCGCGAGCACGGACAGCGTGATCGGGAACCACCCGTTGGTCGCCCCCAGGAGGATGGTTCTGGGGTCCTCGCCGCATTCCTCGTACTGGTTGAGGTGGGGATGCCGTCCTCTACAGGCGGGAAGGTTTTCCTGTGCCTCCCGCCCGAAGGCATGGACTAGAGAGCGTGCGGCATCGCAGGTGTCGCATTTGACCCAGAGGTTTTCGGTCTGCAGGGAAGCGCCTCGCTCGAAGAAACGCAGCGTCCCTTTGCACTCGGAGGGGCCGCCATGCACGAACCAATGCCAAGGAAAATCGTCGAGGTGACCGTTTCTGCAGGCGAGCAGAAAACGGGCGGGAACCGCGTCGGCGTTCTTGCCTTTCTCACAGTTCGAATGCACGAAATGGGTCTGCTCCGGGCGGTACGGGTTGGCCTTGATGTCGAACAGGCCCGAATCGTATTCGGCCAGCAAGCCGCATTTGACGCATCTCAACCAACGCGGAAAGGGGCGGACCGGCACGCCGATCTTGCCTTCGGCGGACATGGGGTCGACGCCGTCCTCCCTCAGAAAGGGGGGCATCCGCAACCGTTCCACTTGAGGGCCGAGCACCCGGCGAACGGCGGCGAGCAGGCGTGCCTCCTCGATCGGAGGGCATCGGTCCGGATTCCAGCGATCAAGACCCATGGTCAACACCGAAAGATTCGGCAGGTCGATCAGAGCTCCGGGACCATAGGTCCAGAGCAATTGACTGGGACGGACTTGTCCGACGAGATAGGAACTCATGCGTCACCTCCGTTCGCTTTCTTGACCTTCGGTTTCCAGGACGGAGGTTCGGTAGAGTGCTTCGAAGCATCCATGATCAGTTGAACTCCGGGTTCCACTTCGCGCATCGACATGGGGACCGTGAATTCGTCCCATGCCAACGCTCCGGGCTTTTTCAGGAGAGCGGCGAGGTCGCCTTGCCCACGCGCCGTCTCGTAACCAAGTCTGCGCCCGGCCTTCACCGCTTCTTTCACCCACCGGTCGATCCGATCGGCGGTCATGCTGTCTGCGGTGGCTCTCGCCGCCTTGTCCTTCACCTTCCAGGCACGCTCGGACAGCACCTTCCGTGCTCTCAGGGCTTCCGCCTTGCCGGAACTGTCGAGGGATTGCGCCCCCGGATTCGGGTTCATGGAATCGTTTTCGAGCCGGAGGAGGCTCACCATCGCGCCGGTCAGGCCACGATCCAGCGCTCTCGCCGCGAACGGCGTGACGGACTGGGCCTCGACATGCTTGTAGAACGTCGCGTGATAGTGCTCGAACGTTTCGTAGTGTGACAGATCGCGAGGCCGCGACCAGGTGAGCACGGTACAGACGAGTCCCGGGAAGGAACGGCCGACACGGCTCGTGGCCTGAATGTATTCCGCCGTGTTCTTGGGTTGGCCGTTGACGACCATCAATCCGATGCGGTTGACGTCGACACCCACCGACAGCATGTTGGTGGCCAGCACGATATCGATGGCCCGCGTCTCGCCCTTCTCCCAGGTGGGTTTGAACTTGACCTCCAGTTGGTCGAGCTTCTTGGGAATCTCCTTGTTCGAAACCCGCGAGGTCAGCTCGTCCACGATGCGTACCGAACGCTGGCTCAGCCCCGGTCGTTTCACGTCGCTCATCTGGACGCGATAGGCACGGGTCTGCACGTCGTCCTCCGCCAGCCGCCGCATACCCCCCAACTCGCGCAAGGAGTTGAAATACCCGACCACGGTCATATACGGATCGGCCGCCGCTCCGAAGCGCTGGAACAGCGACTGGGCGGCGGTCAGCAGAGCGACGTAGACGCGGATCAGAACGGCAGGACGGGAGCTGCCCGGCGAACAGATCCCCATGTAGAGACGCCCGGGCTTGTCCTCCACCGAACGCTGCACCGAGAAGAAGTTGTCCTCGACATCGAGGCCATGGGGCGGGAACACTGAAACTCTGCGCAGGAAGACGTTGTTCACCTGTTCTTCGGCCTTGCGGACCGTCGCCGTGGAGGCGACAATCTTGGGCCGGATCGCCTTGCCGTCGACCGCCCAGGTCGAAAGTTCGTCCACGGCGGTTTCGTACAGACCGACCATGGTTCCCAGCGGTCCGCTGATCAGATGGAATTCGTCCTGGATGATCAGATCCGGGGGCCGGATGGGAGTGATCTCCTTGACCTTGACCGCTTCCAGTGAACCTTTCTTGGTGTGATTGCCGTTGCAGTCGGCCTCGGGCCAGAGCAGCCCGTGGCGTGGACATTCGCGGTTCGCCTTGCCGAAGAGCGCTCGCACCTGCCCACGCCAGGCCATCATGGCGAACTTGTCCACGGTGGCGATCAGCATCGAGGGCGGGTGGCGATAGATTTCGTCGTCCACCACCAGGACCGGAAGTCCCAGATTCTTCGACTTCGCCTGACTGAACTCGCACCGGCCGTACTTGTCGCCACAGTAGACGAAGGTTCGGCCGAGGTCCCTGTCGACCCTTATCTCCCGCCCGGGAGCGATCTCGGAACCGCACCACGGGCAACTGGTCAACTGGGCCGGAGTCGATCCCGTCCCGTACTTGCCGTCCCGTTCCTTTTCGATCGCCGCGTGGCTCTCGTCGGTGGTGTTCGGCGTGACCCGCTGGCCGACCCAGAGACCGATGGTGAACGGTGCGTCCCCCCAGACCTCAGGTTCGGCCCGGCGTAGCACTTCCATGGCGCAGATCAGAGCCGTGGCCCGTTGAAACTGCTGCAGTGTCAGCAGCCGCAAGGTGTAGCGCATGATCACGGCCAGACCGCGTCCGCCATCGAGACCGCCCAGGTCGCCCTGGAGGCGGCGGACGCCCATGGTGAAGGCCGCCACACCGAGATAGGCCTCGGTCTTACCGCCGCCAGTGGGGAACCAGAGCAGGTCGGCGAAAGCCTCCAAGGGTTGGGTGCGGTCCCGGTGCGTCGGGTCGGCGAGCGCAGGAATCGAAAGCAGCATGAACGCCAACTGGAAAGGTCGCCACGAGCGGTTCTTGCGGACGTTCAGAGCGTCGAGTGTCACCTTGTCTCCACGGCGCTTGGCGAGCGCGTAGATGCTGTGAATGCGCTGCGAAGCCATGGCACGGTTGGCGAACCCGAAAGCGGCCAGCGCCCGGTCGTCTGCCGCCAGGACGTCGACGCCTTCCCTGAGCCTTTCCAGTATCAGATTGCAGCGATCCATCGCCTCGGTAGCCGGGATGTCGTATCCCACGACCTCGCTGCCGATGGCATTCCGGTTTTCGGCGATCCACTCCGCGTAGTCGTCCGTCAGCACTTTCAGCCCGGCGACCAGTTCGTCGCGCTTTTCGGGTGTGGCGAGCTCGGCGAGCCGCTCCATGTCGAGCAGGCCGTCCTCGATCATTCGGCGCATGGCCGGGCGGTCTTCCGGTTCGAGACCGGGCGTTTCGGTCACCTGGATCTCGTACTCGGGCAGCACGGCGGTCCTGACCTCCGTGGCCCGCTCGCGATCTTCCTCCGATACGGTCGCGTGGACCGAAATGCCATGTCCGACGGCGAACTCGACCCGGTCCCGATAGATCATTTCGAGTGCTTCACGCTCCTCGTCGAATTCGTCGGCCCGAAGGATCGGGCGACGCCGGAACACCGCACGCCCCTCCATGTCGCGCACGATCAGTTCCGGCTGGAATATCCAGGCCTGATCCTGGTTCTGTTCGGGCATGGTCTGGGTGTTGACCAGAAAGAGCGTCACCAGCCTGTCGCCGTTTTCCAGCGGGGCGCTGACCGAGCCCTGCACCACGACCGAAGGGCAGTCCGCGTCGATCCGGATCGGCTCGATGGTCCGCTTCTTCAGGGAGACCACGGCGGAGCCGCCCGAGGGTATGCGTTTCCAGCAACGCGGGGATTTGCCCGTCTCTTCGTTCTCCCGCTCGCTCTGCGTCCGTTCGTAACGCCCCCAGTTGGCAAACAGTTGGACGTTTTCCAGTTTTCCGTCGACGCAGAAGGTGAACCCCATGGAAGACGGAACCAGGGATTGATTGGTGGACGTGTCGACTTCCTCGTCTCGCTCCTCGGAATCCGGGCGTCCCGATTCGCCGAAGGTGTCCGTCTCCGCTGCATCCGGAGCCGTGTCCATCGGAGCCAGCTTGCCTACCAGGTAGCGATCGCGAACGCTCATGCCTACGATCTCCTCAACCGGCCCGTCCGCCGGACCGAGCAGGTCGTCGATGACGGCCAACTGGAGAAGTTCCCGCACGTAGTCCTGTTCCTCAGCGGAACCGCCTTCCAGTACGGGCAGGGCATCGAAGGCGATGCCGCAAGCCGTCTTCAGCGCCGCCTCGAATACCGGCCACTCCAGTCGCACCATGGCAGCCTTGGATTCGGGTGCGGTCACACCGAGGTCGGTCAAGGTCTTTCCGCCATCTACGGGAAGGACGCCATCGAAGAAGAAGGTCGTTTTGTCGAGCTTGGCGCGAATTCGGTAGATACGGGCGAACGAGACCGCAACCAACGGGTCGCCACCTGCGATCAGCACGGCGTCACCTTCCTTGACACCCCGGAAGAGCGAAGAGCCGTGATCGACAGTAACCGAAAAGCGCCGGTTGCGTGCTTCGTCACCGAGGCGGATGAGCCAGGCAGCGTTATGATTGGTCGTCTTCACTCCTAGGGAATTCATAACATTGCCTCACTTTTCTTGAAAAGGTAATCAAGCATTGAGTCGATAGCATCAATGTCGTGCAAACTATAAGCAGACTCCAATTTTCGAGCTATTGTTCGAATAGCCTCTATGTCTGGTATTGGAAGGTTCTTAAGGCCGACAATCCGCAGTTGAGCCATAGGTCTTCCCTTTTGGCCGAGTGGGCCGTCCTGATAAAGTTTACTCATAATGCTAGATGTTAAGAGAGCGCAAATTGCAGTCGCACTGAGCTTCGCCGAGGGAAGAGGTTTGCAGACATAAACATTCTGGTGTGCAACAGCCAGATCCTTTGTCGGCACCATGGCGCAAATGAGTTGGTCTCCTGTCTTGCGGAGGATGAAGCGATCTCCGGTGTGGAATTCGCGTTGAGATAGGGTGCCAAGAAAGCCAATCCCGATTGTTGGCTCATTACACCGATCCATAGATGAATCAATCACCATAGGAACTTGGACTCCGTCGCCGACAGCGCAAATGTCATGACTTCCCTCACGGATTTCCAGAATCTCGCCTAAACGATGGCGGCAATTCTTGTAGACACGGGCCGCAAGCTCGCTGCGAAATACCTGTAAATCACCTTCACTTATCGAAATAGGAGTGGCTAAAGTCTGGTGAGTCAAATGGATAGAGCCTGTCAATTGGTCGCCCAGATGTTTCAAATCAGAATGTCGCACCTCGGTTTGGCGCTTCGAAGCGTAATCACGCTTGGTATGTCCAGCAGCAACGGCACACGATACGACGGCGGAAAAATAACCGAATCCCAAGTCAATCAAATCCAGTTGCTCGAACATACACCATCTGATTCGCACATCCTTGAACTTCGGGAGACTTAAAAATGAGCTCGGTAACAGCAACGATGTGGAGCCACCAATCCCAGTGATTTCCGTCGCGCGCCCAACAAACCATTTGAAAAAGTCTTTAGCTCCATGGCAAAGTTCATGAAACCGGATAGAGAAGTAGTCGATTTCTACTTCGAGTTTCTTTGCCTCTTCCAATCTTCCTTCTTTTTTCATTTTTGCCACTGGACTACCCTTCCCTGAGAGGAAGAGCCAGGGCGGATTCCCTAAAACACAATCGAATCCTTGGCGATCAGAGAGTATGGCTTCTGGAAATTCCAGTGGCCAATGAAAGGGCTTTCTTGGTTTCATCCCCACTTGCATGCCGGTAGACAAAGCGATCGCGGCATTCTGAGCAATTTGCTCGCCCATCCTCTCGTTACCACTCAGAAAATCACCAGCCATGGTTGCGAGCGTGTCCAGCGCGGTATCGAGTGCCCGGGCATTGCCACCACACCGGAGCGCTTCGCCGATCATGGCGTCGGCGATCAGTTCGACGGATTCGAGTTTCCGCCGCGCCTCGCGGTCCAGCCGAGCCATGGCCTCGACATCCCTTATGTCCCGGATGGTGGTGGCACGGAGCCGCGTGCGCAGTTCGATGGCCTCGTTAACGGCCGCCTCGACGTTCTGGCCGAAGATGCGGAGCTGGTACTGCTGCCCGGATTCCGTATCCATTCGCAACCGGGTGAGTTGTTCCAGCCGGTGAATACCCAGCAGACTGTCGCCGGAGCGAAGGTTGTGATCGAGAAAGCCGAACGGCCTCCCCTTGGCGAGGGTCACCAGCCAGATGGAGAGTTTGGCCAGCTCCACGGCCAGCGGGTTGATGTCCACGCCGTACAGGCAGCGCTCGGCCACCAGGCGACGGGCGATGGTCAGCCGTTCGTCGAGCTGGGACGGCAGGGGTTCCTCCGCACCGAGCTGGTCGAGCGCCGCGCCGTCGACGGTGATGGCCTTTCCGGCCGCCTCTTCGTGGAGCCAGGCCTCGACCAGCTTCTCACCGAGATAGCGGCAGGCCTGAACGAGAAAGGCCCCAGAACCCATGGCGGGATCGCAAACCTTGAGGTCGAGAATCTCCCGAGACGACTTGAGCGCCCATTCCTCGCGGGGCTTGCCCTCGGCCGGGCCGACGTACACCACAGGTTCGAGCGTGGTGGTGACGATACTTTCGGTGAGGGATTTCGGGGTGTAGTGGGTGCCGGTCTCACGCCGGTCGGCCCCGAGGGTGACCATGAACGAATTGTCGCGATAGACGATCGGATCGTCCCAGGCGTCGGTGCGGATCAGATTCGTGAAGGGCCGGATACGTTCGGCCAATGCGGTGTCTCCACCACAGACACCCAACACCCGCCCGAAGACCGTGTCGTCGGCGGGCTTGGACAGGCCGTTCCTGATGGCCGATTCGCTCCGTCCGGTGACGTCCAGAACCAATTTGACGAGCGCCGCCTCGCCGTCCAGACGGGCCGATTCCAGTTCCGCGAGAGCCACGTTCGGGTTCTTCGCCTTCTGTGATCCCTGCAGGCCCAGGGTCACGCGGGGAACGCGAGCCACGGTGTGTTCGAGGAGGCCTTCGTAGACATGCCCGATCTGCTCGACATCGAGCGCCCGGTAGGACAGCAGCAGCGCACCGCCGGACTGCTCCAAAATCTGCAGCGAGTTCAAAAGCAACAGCACGGTGCGGTTGTCTATTGGTAGCGGCGCGGCCGAGGTATCCCGCCAACCGGTGCCCTTGGCTCGGCCCTCCAGGAACGGGAAACGGTCGGGATCGAACAACGAGCCGCCCAAGGCGGGCATCCGCAGGCTTTCATGCTCGATACCGCCATAGACGGCCCGGAACACGGCGAGCAATCTGGCCCAGGCATCGTGACGCCGGTCGAGCACTTCCGGCCCGTACCGATCGGCTTCTTCCGCCAGTTGCCCGCGCAGGGTGGAAACGGCATAGCACCGGTCGTAGACCGAATCACCGAGAAGGAGCAGCCCGCGCTCTTCGGCGCAGAGGACGAACACCAGCCGCATCATCACGGTCAGTCCGGCCTCGTATAGCTCGGCGGGTTTCACGTCGCGGAGCAGTTCCCGATTGCGGTCCTCGTCGGCCTTGTCGAGACACTGCACGAGTACCTCGACCGCACGACGAACCTGCTCGCCGAGGGTGTCCGTGACCTCCTCGTGATGCTTGAGGGATTCGTCCAGAAGCGATTCCAGGGTGTCTTCCGCCGGGCCGAAACAGCGCCGGACACCGAGCAGCGACTGGAAGGCCTTCAACGTGATCGGCTCCTGAAACCAGAGACGGCCGTACCAGGACGCCTGGCTGGAGGTGGAACCCACCGGCGCGTTGACCAGCATCCAACGTTCGCCATCGGTCAGAAGCCCCACGCGCACGCCATGGGCGCGGCAGAGCAGGGTCATGCGCTCCTGGAGGGAAACGGGCCAGCCATCACCTCGCTGGACGGATTCGAGATCGGTGTCCGGCGGCAGAACCGTGATGAACAGGCGTGGCTTTCCGTCTGCGGGAGAGCGGACGATCCAGTCGGGTTTGAACGTCCCGGCGTGTTCCTGCGACGAAACGCTCGGGAGTTCGTCCGGCCAGTCGCCCGCGTGGACGAGGGATTCGTGGTCGTATTCGAGCATTTCCGTCAGCACCAGACGGACCCATTCCCGGTGCAATTCCGGCAACAGCCTGTCTTCCTGGTCCACCGCCTCGCGCCATTCCTCGTAGGCGGCCCTGAGTTTCTGACGTCGCGGAGTTTCCACCGCTTCCAGCCCTTGCGGGAACGCCTTGTCCAGCATGGATACGGTCAGGAACGGGCCGGATATCTCGATCAGGGAGAGCCATTCGGCGTGTTTGGATAGATTCTTCATGCCGGATCAGACCCTCCTTGCCTGTGATTGCGGAACGAGGAACACGACGGCCACCGGGAACGTTCGATCCACCGGGTTGGCGTAGTGTTTTTCGATCGCGGCCTTTTCTTCCTCCCGCTCTTCCGGAATCCGAGCCAAACGGGCTTCCAGGGCATGGATGTCTTTCTTCACCTGCGCCATCTCCTCGGGCGAGAACCCGGGCAGATAGAGCTGGCCGCCTTGGCGATCCGACTTCAGCTCCTTGCGGATGCTGGCCTCGAGTTCGTCCAGAACGGTTCGGACATCGGCGATTTCGCTTTTCATGCGCCGGTCGAGGGTGTTCTCGAGAAACTTCAAGCGGTCCCTGGATCTCGCTTCGACAGCGGCCATGAGAGCGTCTTCGTGGCGCTCGAACCTGTCCTTCAGAACGTCGAACAGCGCCTGGTCGGGTTCGATAGGCGAACCTTGGGCGACCAGAGCTTCCAGCTTGCCGACTTGGGAAATCCGGGCGAACCGTTTGTGTTCGAGTTCGCCACCGGCGAGGGTCAGCTCTTCGTGAAGGCGATGGTGGTCTCCGCCGGTGATCACCAAGCGCGACCAGACCGCCACCGCAGGGACTGTCAATTCACTGTCGGGTACGGTTCGGATCGCCACACGGTGAAGTCGCTTGACGTCGCCGAGCTTCCAGATCTCCTCCCGAAGCAGGCGCAGACACATCTGCACCAACCGGTGGTTGAGATGGGCCAGGACGACATCGTCTCTACCTTTGGCGACATCGTGATCGAAGGTGATCGGGCGGCGAATGCCGGTATGGGGGTGTTCCAGTCCGACGGTGGCTCTGCCCCAGGAGCCGGGGAGGACGGGAACGTTGAACATACCGGTATGCTTTCCATCTCCTCTCGTAATGGGCTGGAGCGGCGGTTTTTCAGCCAGATCCAGAGCGACTTCGACCGCACGCGAAATGTGTTCGGGTGACAGATGGAAATCGTTCTTCGCTTCCATGAGTCTTTCGTGCAGGCGGGCGATGCGCTCCTGAAGACGCTTTTCCGCCGTGACGAACTTCCTCGCCTTGGCGGCCTTGGCTTCCGCAGAAGCGGTATCAAGACCGCTGCGCCTGCCGAGCATGGCTTCTTCGATCTGCCGGGCGATGACCGGCCCGACGCTGCCGAGATCCTCCCGGATCGTGTCGATTTTGAGGACGGCACGCATCAGATACTCGTGATCGCCCGCGACATCGCCGGGTTTGACGGATCTGTCGGCGGCTCTCGCGGAGAAGCCTTTCCCAACCGGATGCCAGATGAAGACGGCGTCTTCCTTCTGTCCATGGCGGTCGATACGGCCGTTGCGTTGCTCCATGACATTCGGATTCCACGGAATCTCGACATGGATGAGGTAGTTACAGTGGTTCTGGAGGTCGATACCTTCCGAGGCCGCGTCGGTCGCGAGCAGGATGCGAACCGGTGAAATGTCCGGATGCGCCTGGAACGCGGCTTTGACCGATTCGCGCTCGTCCGGCAGCATGCTTCCATGCAGGTACATCAGGCGATCGCCGCCGTAGCCGTTGGCGGTGAGAATCTGATGGAGCCACGAATGGGTGGCCCGGTATTCGGTGAACAGAATCACTCGCTTTCCGTTCCAGCGTCCATCTGTCTTCAGATGGTTCTCGAGCCAGTCGAGAATGGCCTTGGCTTTCGAGTCGACGCGGTTGCGTGCTTTCTCCCCCCATGCGGAGAGACGGTCGAGCATGTCTCTCTGATCGCGTGACAGAGGTGGCGCGAGTTCGCCCACCACCTCGACCGCTTCGTGCTGGGCTTCTTCGACCAGTGAATCGTCAGAATACTCTTCTTCGGTTTTCAGGATCGCCTTGCGCAGAATGCGATCGTCCATGGTGTCGCGATCGCCTTTGGGCTTGCCGCGCTCAAGAGTGTCCCGATGTTTCGCCAGTGTGAGCGCGAAAGCCATGGGCGAGGAAAAGAGACGCTTCTTGAGAAGCATGTGAACGAAATCGGTTCCATATTCGAAGCGCGTGCCCTTGACGCTCTTCGAACGGTCGGCCGTGTACTCTCCGAGCAGGGCGTGGATCTGCCGCTCTTCCTCCGAGTAGTCGATTTCGAGACCTTCGAGCTTACGCACCGGAAACACCGGCTTGCCGTTCGCGTCGACGATGTCGCTCTTCAGTCGACGAACCATGACGCGATGTAGCTGTTTCTCGTCCGGCATCACCGTCCTGGCGAACCGCTGATCGTCCAGCAACTCCAGCAACGAGGTGAAGGACTCCTGGTACCCGTTGTGGGGTGTGGCGCTCAAAAACAGCCGATGGGTGAAGTGAGGAGCGAGTGAGCGGATCAGCCGCGTTCTCTGGCTTTCCAGGGCATACATGGACGCCGACGCCGGTGCGACGTTGTGCGCTTCGTCGACGACCAGAATGTCGAATTTTCGCGGATAGGTTATGTGAGGAGGGAGGACGTCCTTCAACAATCGGAAACCCTCGCCGCTCTTCATCCAGTCCATCGAGGTGATGAGACGTGGATAGGACGTCCAGGGATTCACATGGATACCGCGTTCGCGACGGAGGCGCTTGACGTACTCGGTGTCGACGATCCGAAACTCGAGGCCGAATTTCTCCTGCATCTCGGTCTGCCATTTGACCTGCAGGCTGGCGGGGCAAACGACGAACACGGTCCTGGCGCGATGACGGACGAGCAGCTCCTGGATGACCAGTCCCGCCTCGATCGTTTTACCCAAACCGACGTCGTCCGCAATGAGGAGATTGACACGGGCCATCTCGACGGCTCGAACCAACGGATCGAGCTGGTAGTCCTCGATGGTTATCCCGCTCCGGAAAGGCGATTGCAGAAAAGAACGATCCGCGTTGGTGACGGCTCCCCAGCGAACGGCGTCGAGAAAGGCTTCCAGGCGGTCGTTACTGTCCCAGCCGGTGATCGACGGCAGACCCGCCTTTTCCAGGACCTGGGCTCCGGCCTCCATCTGCCAGACGACCTGGATCTCTTCGCCCATGGAATCTTCGTCCAGGGATGACAGGCCGACGAGGTGTTGGTCACCGTTGCTCGCCGGTGACAAGGCTCCACTGGAAACATCGGTGACCACCCATTGACGACGTCGGACTTCGACGAGTTGACCGGGCTCGGGAACGGCACCGAAACGAACGACACCGTTCGCTGAACTTGCGCTTGTCGTTGTCATTGTGACCGGTTCCTCCGTCTCGACCGATACGCTTTCTTGGTTGCTTCCGATACGTGTGACAGCAAGCTGACCCCGATTACTTCTCCAAGGATGGGGGGAACGGCGTTGCCGATCAGCCTGCCGATGGACTTCTGGCAGACCTGTTCTCCCGGTCGAGTGAACTCGTAATCCGGTGGGAAGCTCTGCAGGATCGCGCCTTCTCTGAGTGAAATAGCTCTGTCTTGCTCCGGGTGGCCGAAGCGGCCGTTACCGAACCCGAAGAATTGGGTCGTCATCGTTGGGGCGGGATCGTCCCAGGTCATGCGGCCATAGACGCTGGGATAGGTCTTCCCGGAAGATTTCTTGTGGCAGTCGGCCACCAACTCCCTGGGCCAGTCACGCCATGTTCCCCCGGGCCTGGATGCCTTTATGCGACGCATATTGATTTCGGAAAGAGCGGAGCACTGGTGCAGAGGGTCTTTCGGGTGGCTCGTTCCGGCCTCCAGAGGAGGCAGGTTGCCGATGGCATCCTTGACGGTTCTCGGCCTCTTGCCGAACTGCTCGGGAGTCAGAAGTGAGATCGGGCCGAGCTTGGACGCCAGCAACACCAGACGGTTGCGCTGTTGGGGGACGCCGTATTCGGCGCAATTGACCACCCGGTATGCGACCGAGTACCCGTTGCCTTCGAGGTCGGCCACGAACTCGTCGAAAACGTTCTGCTCGATCAGTCGCGGAACGTTCTCCATGGTCACCAGATCCGGTGACAGTTCGTCCACGAGTCTCGAAAACTGCAACAGGAGCCACCAGCGCTTGTCGGATTCCGTCGCCTTCTGGTTGTAGGTGGAAAAGGTCTGGCATGGAGCGCAACCAGCCAAGAGTTTGATCCCGTTCTTTCTGTAGTGGCGCTCCAGTTCGCTGGCTTCCAGCTCCTCCACCGATTTGAGCAGGAATCTGGCGTTGTTGTTGGCGACGTAGGGGTGTTCACAAGCCGGATCGATGTCCACGCCCAGGCGGACATCGACACCGGCCTTCACGAGGCCATGTGTCAGTCCGCCCGCCCCGCAGAACAAGTCGACGGCATAGACCTTCCGGCTTGGCGTCGCTCCGATTTTAGCCTGTGTTCCGTTTTTCATTTTTTCGAATCCTTGCCTACATCTTCCTTGGACGAGTCGGCGGACGCGCCACCGGCCTCGACCCAGGCGTCGACCTGATCCTTCTTGAACTTCCAGACTCGGCCCATGCGATGCGCTGGCATACCGAACCGGTCGATCCAGCGATACACGGTGTCACTGCTGACCCCGAGGTATTTGCATATCTCGTCCACCGATAACCAGCGGTCTTCAATCTCGGCCATTTCTTTCAGCTCCTGTCGGACGCTTTCGCTTTTTCGTCATATCCGCCAGCGGCGGAAGCCTGGTCGTCGAGCACAATAATCCCAACTTAACAGGCTCTTAAATTACATTTCCTGGAGCCGATTGTCAACCGCTTTCAGCCGCAAAAGGCCGCAGACGGCAGCTCAAAAGCGCTCCCAGTTGCCATTGGCGATTCTCTCCCCGCGAGACGGGCATGGCATCCAATAGGTCCAGGCTGGTTTCGAGGTGCGCCCGCACAGCACCGCCACCATCACCCGCTGGTACATGCTGTGCCCGCCGGGCCGGAAGCCTTCCAACCGGTCGATGGGCGGCAGGTCGCGTTGCGGGTCGGTGAAGGTAACCAGCTCCCCATGGATCAGATCCCAGTCGCCGGTCGGGCGTCCGAAACGCGGCGTGCCGATCTCCTGCTGCCTGCGGGCGTCGGCCAGAGGATCGGCGGTGCCCCTGGCCAGGATCAGTCCCTCCGGCACTTCGAGGGCCGGAAAACCGGCGTGGAGATGGTAAAGCCTGCCCCAGACCACGGCTGGTTCGATGCTGCAGGCCTGGGCGCAGAAGCGTTGATGGTTCCAGTAGCCCCGTTTCAGGGTGCCATAGACGAAGAGCCGGAGGATGGTCACGGGAGTGTCTTCCGGGATTGTGTTCAGGTTCGCGGTGTCTCCAATGTTCATGCATTCACTCCTTCGGGCAATGTCCCTTTGCGCTCCTGGGGTATGAAGCGGAATTCGCTGTTTTCGACGGCCCGCACATCCTCGTGGCGGATGGTGAGCATGGTCATGGGCGGCACCTCCAGCTCGCGCCAGCCCTTCTCTTTGTCCACGGCAAAGTCGATAAAGGCGTCGTCCGAGGCGTAGAGCACCACCCGGTGCTGACGGTGGATGCGCAGGCAGAGCGGCTTGTTGCCCTTGAGCACGGTGATGGTGCCGGGGTCGAGCCGCGAGACCAGCACGGCGCTCATCTGGCCGCGACAGAGGGCAAGCGCCTTCTTCAAGCCCTCCTGGTCGATGGAGCCTTCTGGCGCGAAGCGGTCGGCCAGACGGAAGATCAGCTCGCTGTCCACTTCGGCGAAGCGCGGCAGCCCGAGACGGCGGAACAGATAATCGGCGTTGTAGATGGTGCCGTTGTGGGTACCGATGACGATCCCGGCCCGGATGGGATGG
>Ga0182239_1000143_pt1 | contig 26092 bp, 22 predicted proteins | sample hydfrate6_PW_210_FD_132456 | JGI IMG/M metagenome (GOLD analysis project Ga0182239, IMG submission 132456) | Subsurface microbial communities from deep shales in Texas, USA - hydraulic fracturing test 6_PW_210 | ecosystem: Environmental > Aquatic > Deep subsurface > Shale gas/oil reservoir >... | reverse complement strand
GCCTTTTTTGCCTCAAGCTCAAGCAGGGCGATTCCTGAAAAAGCCAGGCAGAACACCGAGGGTCCTAGTCTATAAAGCCGGGATCGTCGGCCTGAGGTCTTGATCACCCCGTCGGCCTGGTGTAATTTTCAACCCATGGTTTTTTTGCTCAAAAAAGACACAATCCTTTTGTCCCGTTTTAGGGCAAAAGATATGTCAGATTTGCCGGAGGCAAATCTGAACAGTTGCAAGGTGGTGACTCAATGCACGAAACCCGAACGACCCGTATGATGCAGGAGCTCAACAATCTCCGGACCCGGAACAAGGAGTTGGAGGATATGCTCGTTGAGTGCAAGCGGGCGGTAGATGCAAATACAGATATGCGATCGTTGTATGAAGTGGCCCAGGACTTGATCGAGCTGAAAAGAGCGGAAGACGCCCTGAAAAAAGAACGGGACTATTTTAAAAATGTGTTGGATAACTCCGCGGATGCAATAGGCATTGTGGATGCCAAGGGCCGGTTTATCCGCTGGAACAAGCGGGCCGAAGAGTTGTTTGGATACAGCTTTCATGAACTCAGGGGCAAATCCGCTTTTGACTTGTATGCCGATCAAATGAAAATGCAGGTCATGCTGGAAACCTTACGAGACAAGGGGTATGTTCGGGATGCTGAGGTGACAATTCGGACCAAGTCCGGCCATATTCTTCCTTTGGGCATGTCCATCAGTCTGCTTCGAGAGGGAGAAAGGACCATCGGCAGTGTATGTGTGGCCAGGGATCTGACACAGATTAAGAAGACCCAGGCTGCTTTGCAAAAGAGCAAAGAGGCGGCTGAGGCTGCTAATCGGGCCAAAAGTGAGTTTCTGGCCAATATGTCTCATGAGATTCGGACCCCGATGAATGCTGTTTTGGGCTTTAGTGAAGTTTTGCTGCATAAAGTGCACGACGCTCAAAGCAGACGTTACCTGCGGACCATTGTATCCAGCGGTCAAACCCTGCTCACCTTGATTGACGATATTTTGGATCTGTCCAAGATTGAGGCCGGCAAAATGGCCATCAGGCCTGAGCCTGTAGATTTGAGAGAACTTATTCATGACATAGAGGCTATGTTTGAACCATCGTTTGATGACAAAGGAGTGGATCTGTTCATTGATCTCCCTTCCGATCTGCCCCAGGGTCTTGTTTTGGACCAAGTGCGTATCAGGCAGATATTGATCAATCTGGTAGGCAATGCCTTGAAATTTACGGCCAAGGGTTTTGTCCGGATCAGCGTGGACTGGAAGCAGAACAAAAGGTATCCTCACTCAGTTGACCTGCAGTTTGGAGTGGAAGATACAGGGGTGGGCATCCCCAAAGAACAACATGAAATCATTTTTGAGAATTTCAGGCAGCGCAACTCGCAATCCACACGAGAGTATGGTGGAAGCGGCCTGGGACTGGCTATTACCCAAAAATTGACCTCTATGATGGGGGGAAGCATATCCCTGATCAGTGAAGTCAATCAGGGGAGTTTCTTTCGCATCCATTTACCAGGAGTGGAATGGAGGGCCAATGCACAGTTTTCAACATATTCACGAGAGATGAACTCGCAGCTCCCCCCGGCCACAGTTTTGGTGGTGGATGCAACGCTGGTAAATACTGAATTGGTGACCAGCATTTTGGAAACCACCCCCCTCAAGGTCCTTGGGGCCCAAAGTGCCAATGAAGCTATGGAAATCTGTGATCAAAAGCGGCCTCAGCTGGTATTTTTGAACCTGAATCTGCCGGACTTAAGCTGGGCACACGCTGCCGAACTGATGAAAAAACTTCTGCCCGACTTGCCGGTGGTGGCAATTACTTCCTATGAAACGCACGAGGGACAAGAAGTTTCGGAGTATTCGTTTGATGCCTTCCTCGCCCAGCCGATAACCCAAAAGGCAGTCCTGAGCCTCTGTTCTCGTTTCCTCGGCCTCAAAGATGAGTCATTCCAGTGCTCAGATAGGGAAAAGAAAAATACGACTCTGGAAGGGGAGAGCGAATCCAAACAGCTGGAGGCATTTCTTCGCACAGGCAATGCCGAGATATTGGATCGTTTGCGTACTGATTTTGCCTCCCGTTGCTCTGAATTGAGTACGGCCTTGGTTATGGACGATGCCTCCTGTTGGGCTCAGGACCTCAGGCAGGCCGCAGGGGAGGCCGGGGCAAAAGATCTTCATGACTGGGCTCAGGAGTTGCATGCCCGGATAGAGGATTTCAATGTCCCAGCGGTCCGGGCAATGATTCGCGATTTTGAGCAGAGCGTGGGTTCTATAGATGTGATCCGGACGGTAAAACTGTAAGAGGGCGTGATGCCGGCAGACAGGGACGGCTCTCCATTGATTCTCATTGTAGACGACAGTGTAACGAACCTCCAGGTTCTGGGAAGTATGCTTCGGGAGCATAAATACAAAACAGCAGTGGCTGAAGATGGTGAAGCGGCCCTGGCCTTTGTGAAACGACGACAGCCGGATCTGATCTTATTGGATATTGCCATGCCCGGCCTGGATGGCTTTGATGTCTGCACCAGGCTCAAAGAAAGTCCTGCCTACGCGTCCATTCCGGTCGTTTTTCTCAGCGTGCGCACTGAAACATCGGAGAAGGTTCGAGCCTTTAAGTCCGGCGGGGTGGACTACATTGCCAAACCCTTTCAGCGAGAAGAGGTGGTAGCCCGGATAGAGGCCCATCTCCAACTGCAACAGACCAAAAGGATGCTTCAGGATGCAAACGAAGCCCTGGAGCAGCGGGTCAAGGAGAGGACATCAGAGCTCATGGCCAGCAATGCAAAGCTGGAAGAAGCCAATATCGCTTTGCGGGTCCTGCTGGAGCAGAAGGACGAGAGCAGGGGCATTATGCAGGAAACCATGGTGGTCAATTTAAAGCAGTCTGTGCTTCCCTTGCTCAGCCAACTGGAAAATGAAGGTCTGACCAGCCGACAGGCGACGTGGATGGGGATGATCCGGGCCAGCATTGAACATATCCTCTCTCCGACCCAAAAGAGCTTGGCCCAGGAGTACGGGTTTACATCCACGGAGTCGCGGTTGGCTGAGTTGATAAAACAAGGACTGAGCACAAAGGAAATAGCCTCTATGCTTCAGCTCTCCAAACGTACAATCGATACGCATCGGCACAACATGCGCAAAAAATTGGGCTTGTCCCACACCTCCAGAAATCTCAGGGCCTGCCTTCTGGATATGGAATCCGTATGATACGTAAATGGTCTACGTATTTTGTCCACAGTTTTCCCGCATTGTCTTAATTTTTGCTTGCTTATAGATTGTCCAGGACATGATGAAGAGTCAGACCGTTAGGCTAACGGTCTGACATGAGGGGATAACAAAACGATTATAGGGGGTGATGCTGGGCAAAAGTGATTGTTTGTTCTTTATAGAACGCCTGGTCTCGTCCGGAGCGGTGGAGGCCATGGCCATGGCCCGGACTTGGTGACAATGCGGTGCTGACACATTCTTTTGCAAGGAGTAAACGCGCATGATTTTGACTGAAAAAACCTTGGCCCGAAAGATCGCAGTAGGGGTCAGCGGCATTTTTCTCCTTCTGTTCATCATTGGCCATATGCTTGGCAATACAACAATATTTTTCGGGCCCTCCGGCCTGAACAGTTATGCCCATCACGTGCAAAGCCTGGGTCCGATCCTTTGGCTGGAACGCCTGATTATGCTGGCCCTGGCCGCTGTACATATCTATTTCGGGATTACCTTGACCCTGGAAAACCGGAAATCCAGATCTACTGACTATGTCCGGCGAACGTACCAGCGCAGCACCATTTATTCCCGGACAATGATCTACAGTGGACTGGTCATTTTGGCCTTTCTTCTCTTTCACCTCTTTCACTTTACTTTTCGACTCATCCATCCGGAGATTTCCCATCTAGTGGACAGCGCCGGCCGTCATGACGTGTATACCATGGTAGTGGGCGGCTTGCAAGGCTTTTTTATGACCCTCGTCTATGTCGTTGGGCTGGCGGCCTTGTTCCTACATTTAAGTCACGGCGTTCAAAGCCTGTTCCAGACCATGGGTTGGAATACCGACCGGACCATGTCCGCGATCACCAAAGGGGGCCGTATTGCCGCTGTGGTCATCGGGGTTGGTTTTTTGGTTGTGCCGCTGGCGGTTTTTTTCAGATTTTTGAATATCTAGGGGGTCAATCGTGATACTTGACGGCAAATGCCCAAGCGGTCCACTCAAGGACAAATGGGACACCCATCGGCAGGCCATGAAGCTGGTCAATCCAGCCAACAAACGAAAGTATACTGTTTTGGTTGTTGGCAGCGGTCTGGCCGGGGCTTCAGCAGCAGCCAGCCTTGGTGAACTGGGCTACAATGTGGAAGTCTTCTGCTACCAGGACAGTACCCGGCGAGCCCATTCCATCGCGGCCCAAGGCGGGATCAACGCACCCAAAAATTATCCCAATGACGGGGACAGCATATTCCGTCTCTTCTATGACACGGTCAAAGGCGGGGACTTCAGGTCCAGGGAGGCCAATGTCTATAGACTGGCCACGGTCAGTTCTCAGATCATTGATCAATGTGTGGCTCAGGGCGTGCCTTTTGCCCGAGATTATGGCGGATATCTTGTCAACCGCTCCTTTGGCGGGGCCCAAGTCTCCCGGACGTTCTATGCCCGGGGACAGACCGGACAGCAGTTGTTGCTCGGGGCATACCAGGCCCTGTCCCGCCAGGTAAAGGCCGGAACGCTCAGTGTCCATCCCAAGACCGAGATGCTCGATCTCGTGGTTGTCGATGGGGAGGCCAAAGGGATTACTGTCCGGGATCTGGTCAGCGGACGAATCGACTCCTATGCCGGTGATGCCGTGGTCTTGGCCACCGGCGGATATGCCAATGTCTTCTATCTGTCCACCAATGCCATGGGCTGTAATGTGACCGCAGCATTTCGGGCCCATAAACGGGGCGCATTTTTTGCCAATCCCTGCTATACCCAGATCCATCCGACCTGTATTCCGGTCACTGGAACCCACCAGTCCAAGCTGACTTTGATGTCCGAATCCCTGCGCAACGACGGCCGGATTTGGGTGCCCAAGAAAGAGGGTGATAACCGGCCGCCCAGAGAGATTCCGGAATCCGACCGGGACTATTATCTGGAGCGCAAGTATCCCAGCTTCGGCAACCTGGCTCCCAGGGACATCGCCTCCAGGGCGGCCAAGGAAGTATGTGACGAAGGCAGGGGGGTCGGACAGACCGGCTACGGTGTGTATCTGGACTTTGCCGATGCCATCAAACGGCTGGGCCGCAAGGCGATCGAAGAACGTTACGGCAACCTGTTCGAGATGTATGAGCTGATCACGGCAGAAAACGCCTACGAACAGCCCATGCGCATCTACCCTGCCCCGCACTACACCATGGGCGGTCTGTGGGTGGACTACAATCTGGAGAGCAATGTGCCCGGCCTGTTCGTTGTTGGCGAGGCCAATTTTTCGGACCACGGAGCCAACCGGCTGGGGGCCAGTGCCTTGATGCAGGGTCTGGCCGACGGATATTTTGTCCTGCCCTACACCATTGCCAATTATCTGGCCCAGACCGTTCCTGGGAAGGCTGGAGTGGACCATGATGCCTTTCAGGCCTCAACCAGGGACGTCCAGGACAGGATGCAGACCTTGCTTTCGATTCAGGGTAAAAAGACGGTCAATGAATTCCATCGGGCCCTGGGTAATATCATGTGGGAAAACTGCGGCATGGCCCGGAGTCAGGAAAGCCTGAATCAAGCCCTGCAAGAGATCCCGGCCTTGCGTGATGAGTTCTGGAAAAATGTGGCAGTTCCCGGTCAGGGGGCTGACCTGAATCAGGAACTGGAAAAGGCCTTGCGGGTGGCAGATTTTCTTGAGTTTGGCGAGCTTATGGTCCATGATGCCTTGAATCGGAATGAATCCTGTGGCGGTCATTTCCGGGTTGAGTACCAGACAGAGGATCACGAGGCCAAACGTGATGACGAGAATTACGCCTATGTTGCGGCGTGGGAGTTCAAGGGCGTGGGCCAAAGGCCAGAACTGCACACAGAGCCCCTGCACTTTGAAAACGTTGAACTGGCCGTAAGGAGCTACAAGTAATGAATCTCACACTCTATGTATGGCGGCAAGGCGGCCCAAGGGACAAGGGCAGAATGGAGCGCATTGAGGCCACGGATGTGAGTCCGGATATGTCTTTTTTGGAAATGCTTGACGAGGTGAATGAAAAACTCATCCGGGAAGGGAAAGAGCCCATAGCCTTTGATCATGACTGCCGGGAAGGGATATGCGGAACCTGCGGCCTGGTTATCAACGGCATACCCCACGGTCCTGGGGAACGAAGTACGACCTGCCAGTTACACATGCGCCACTTCCATGACGGGGAGGTAGTTTACATCGAACCATGGCGGGCCAAAGCGTTTCCTCCAGTGAAAGATCTGGTTGTGGACCGGAGCGCCCTGGACCGGATCATCGAGGCCGGAGGCTATGTATCCGTGGGAACAGGCCGGGCTCCGGAAGCAAACACAGTCCCGATCCCCAAAAGGGATGGGGATCAGGCCATGGACGCTGCTGAATGTATTGGTTGCGGGGCTTGTGTGGCCGCCTGTCCCAATGGGTCGGCCATGCTTTTTGTGGGTGGTAAGGTCTCCCATTTGGCCACCCTGCCTCAGGGTAAGGTGGAGGCTGCGCAGCGGGTGCAGAATATGACCGGTACCATGCTCGACTGCGGATTCGGAAACTGTTCCAACCATTACGAGTGCGAAGAGGTCTGCCCCAAAAAGATCGATCTCAAGTTTATCGCCCAGTTGAACCGGGAATACATGAAATCGGTGTTCAAGAAGAAGTAAGCGGTTGGTGACATCGCGAATAAGGAGACAATATGCGGAACATTGATGCCCAGGAGGTTCATTCCAGGGTCCGGGAGATGGTCATGCATGCGGCCACGCACCTGCCCCGGGACGTTGAACAGGCCCTGGAAAATGCCAAACAGACGGAACCCACTGATACAGCTCGGGAAATTTTGGACCAACTCCTGAAAAACGCCCGTTTGGCCCGGGAGAAAAGCTTACCTCTGTGTCAAGATACCGGCGTGGCGATTTTTTTCGTCGAACTTGGGGCCCAGTGCCGGATTCAGGGCGGGGATTTGACTGAGGTACTCAATGAAGCCATGGTCGAGGCCTATGAAAAGGCCTATTTGCGCAAATCTCTGTGTCATCCTTTGACCCGGGCCAATACCGGGAATAATACTCCGGCCTTTATCCATTATGAACTGGTTTCCGGGCAGGAGCTGAAGATCCAGTTTATGGCCAAAGGGGGCGGCAGCGAGAACATGTCCAGGTGTACTATGCTTACTCCGGCCCAGGGCTGGGAAGGGATCAAAGAGTTTGTATTCAACCGTATGGCCGAAGCCGGCCCCAATCCCTGTCCGCCGACCATTGTCGGCGTGGGCGTAGGTGGAACATTCGATCTGGCGCCGGTTCTGGCCAAAAAGGCCCTGTTTCGTCCTCTGGATCAGCCCCACCCGGATTCAGATGTTGCAGCTATGGAAGGTGAACTGTTGCAGGGAATCAATGAGTTAGGGATCGGTCCTATGGGCCTGGGCGGGGCCACAACCAGCCTGGGGGTGCGCATGAATGTCTCTCCTTGCCACATAGCCAGTCTGCCCTTGGCGATTAATGTTCAATGTCATTCATCCAGACATGAGGAGGTTGTGCTCTGATGCAGACTCATAAACTGACCACCCCATTGACGGATGAGGCTGTCCGGGAATTGCGAGCCGGAGATGTGGTCCTGCTTTCCGGGACGGTGTATACCGCCCGGGATGCAGCCCATAAGCGGATCGTTCAGGCCCTGGACCGGGGCGAGGAGCCGCCGTTTCCTTTGCAGGGAGCGGTCATATATTATGTCGGGCCCACTCCCGCCCCTCCAGGGCGGCCCATTGGTTCGGCCGGGCCGACAACCAGCTATCGGATGGATTCTTTTGCTCCCCGGCTTTATGGACTTGGGGTGAAAGCGACCATGGGCAAGGGCAAGAGGGCGTCTGAAGTCAAGGCGGCCATGCAGGAATATAATGCCGTCTACCTCGGGGCAACCGGCGGGGCAGGTGCTTTGCTCTCCCAGCTGATCAAGGAAGCCAAGGTCATTGCCTTCGAAGAACTGGGGCCGGAAGCGGTCAGGGAACTGGTGGTCGAGGATTTTCCGGCCCTGGTGGTCAACGACCCTTACGGTGGTGAACTGTATGTGGAAGCGAAAAGGAGAGTTGCATGAGTGTACCAGCCAAAAAAATTGCCGCCATTACTTCGACCATTTATACCTGCCTCGGAGTTGAGGCAGAGGCCCAGAGCATGGTGGCAGCCTCCCAGACACAGGTACAGCCCAGATTTCACGTCGGGAGTCCCTGGGCTTTTTCCGGCCGGCAGGCCATGATGGACAGACGATACCATGTGCAGTTTCGGCTCAATCGTTAAGTCGAAAGCGCATACGCCAATACCTTAACAGTGCATATAAGAGCAAAAGTGCAAGGAGACGTATATGAGTGAAGAGCACGGGAAACTCGTGGCCGGCTCTCTGGAGGAATCGGTAGAAGTGAAAAATCCTCTCAAGATCCAGGATCTGACTTTTCGGGACGGGCATCAATCACTGTTTGCCACCCGTGGGCGGACCGAAGACCTGGTTCCCATTGCCGAGGAAATGAACAAGGTCGGCTTTTTTGCTATGGAGGTCTGGGGTGGGGCGACCTTTGACACCATGCACCGCTTTCTGGGTGAGGACCCTTGGGAGCGGATCCGGACCTTGAAAAAGTATATCCCTGATACGCCGTTTTCCATGCTTCTTCGGGGGCAAAACCTGGTTGGGTACCGCAACTATGCCGACGATGTGGCCGAGTCCTTTGTCGAGCGCTGCTGCCTGAACGGCATCGATGTCTTCAGAGTCTTTGACGCCTTAAATGACTATCGTAACTTTGCGACGGTAGTGAAGGTGATCAAAGAGCAGGACAAACATTTCCAAGGGTCCATATGCTACTCCCTGACCGAGCGGCGCATGGGCGGGCCGGTATACAATCTCCAGTACTACAAGGACAAGGCCAAAGAACTTGAGGACATGGGTGCGCATACCATCTGCATCAAGGACATGGCCGGGCTGATCGCGCCCTATGATGCCTATGAACTGATCAAGACCTTGAAAGAGACTGTCCAGGTTCCCATTCATCTGCACAGCCACTTCACTTCGGGCATGGGCGATCTGTCCATGCTCAAAGCCATTGAGGCAGGGGTAGACATCATCGATGTCTGTCTTGCTCCTTGGGCCTATCGTACTTCCCACCCGGGCCTGGAACCCCTGGTTGTCGCTCTGCAAGGAACCAGCCGGGATACTGGCTTTGATCTCAAACAGTTGACCAAGTGCTCGCAGCATTTCATCAAGATAACTCCAAAGTACAGGCACTTGCTGGATGACCGTATTTCGGTCATCGACACCAACGTCCTGTTGCACCAGACCCCGGGAGGCATGCTCTCCAATCTGGTCAACCAACTGCGGGAGATGGATGCCATTGATCGTCTGGACGATGTGTTCAAAGAGCTTCCCAGGGTGCGCAAAGAATTGGGTCAGGTGCCTCTGGTCACGCCCACAAGCCAGATAGTGGGTACGCAGACCGTAAACAACGTCCTCTTTGACACAGAGGAGGAGCGGTACAAGATGATTACCGCCCAGGTCAAGGATCTGTGCTACGGTCTGTACGGCAAGACACCTGCCGGTGTCGATCCCGAGGTCCAGAAAAAGGCCCTGAAGGGGTATCCACGGGGCGAGGAGCCCTTTCATGGCCGGCCGGCGGACATTCTGGAACCGGAGCTGGAAAAAGCCAAAAAAGATGTGGAAGGCTTGGCCAAGGATATCGATGATGTACTGATATACGCCCTGTATCCGACCACAGGAAAACGGTTCTTGAAATGGAAATACGGCCTGGAGGAAATGCCTGAAGAGGTCAAGCCTCGCAGCCTTGAAGAGGGACAAAAGATCGTGGATCTGATTGAAAAGGCCAAGAAAGGGCTTGTGGTTGAAACATCCAAAGAAGCACCAGCCAAAGGAGACGATGTGCGTACTTTCAATGTATATGTAGACGGTGAATATTACAAGGTAGAGGTAGAGCAGGTGGGCGGACAGCCTGTGGTCAGCTCGATCGCGCCGGCCGGTGCCCAACCGGCCCAGCCAGCGCAAGCACCTGCCCAGCCGGCGGCAAAGCCCCAAGCCGCAGCAGCCCCGAAAGCAGCTCCAGCTTCGGGCACAACAGTTGAGGCCCCTATGCCGGGCATGATCATCCGGTTTGAAGTGGATCAGGGCGAAGAGGTGAGCGAGGGAGATCCTCTGCTCATTCTGGAGGCTATGAAGATGGAGAACTCCATCAACGCCCCCACGGCCGGGACGGTAAAAGAAATCCGGTTCAAGGAAGGGGAGAGCGTGAAGAAGGGTGATGTTTTAGTGGTTATCGGCTAACAGATGAGGAGGAGACTGGGAATGAAAACACGCAAAAAAATAACAGTTGTCGGTGCAGGCTTTGTGGGGGCTACTGCAGCCCACTGGGCTGCCTTGAAAGAATTGGGCGATGTCTGCCTGATTGATATTGTGGAAGGAATGCCCCAAGGCAAGGGCTTGGATTTACGGCAGGCCTCACCCATTGAAGGCTTTGATTCTGCTGTTGTCGGGACTAATGACTATGCCGATACTGCTGACTCGGACATCGTGATCATCACAGCCGGTCTGCCCCGCAAACCGGGCATGAGCCGGGACGATCTGCTGGCCAAGAATACAGAGATCGTCAAAGGCGTAACTGAGCAGGTTGCCAAGTATTCCCCTGAGGCAGTGCTCATTGTGGTGGCCAACCCCCTGGATGCCATGGTCTATGTGGCCCACCATGCCAGTGGCTTTCCGCCGCACAGGGTCCTGGGCATGGCCGGAGTATTGGACTCTGCCAGGTTCCGGACTTTTATTTCCATGGAACTGGACGTGTCTGTAGAGGATGTGAACGCCTTTGTCCTGGGCGGACACGGAGACAGTATGGTGCCTTTGCCCAGATACAGCACTGTAGCCGGGATTCCCCTGCCCGATCTTCTGCCGGCGGATAAGATCGAGGCCATGGTCCAGCGGACCAGGGACGGGGGCGCGGAGATTGTGGGCCTCTTAAAGACCGGAAGCGCTTTTTTCGCCCCCTCGGCAGCTGCAGTACAAATGGCCGAATCCATACTCAAAGACAAAAAGCGTATTTTGCCCTGTGCGGCCTATTGCGACAAGGAATACAATGTTGGCGGTTATTTTGTGGGTGTTCCGGTCAAGCTTGGGGCCAATGGTGTCGAGCAAGTTATTGAGATCTCCTTGCTGCCCGAAGAACAGGCCGTATTCCAAAAGTCGGTGGATGCGGTCAAGGGTTTGGTTCAAAAGATAGATGTCTAGTGCTGGCCCAGGACCGGGCATGGAAAGCATGTCCGGTCCTTTGTAAAATCCTTGGTGATGAAGGAGATACTCATGGCTCAGGAAGGGAAACGATATCGGATTTTAATCGGCAAACCCGGTTTGGATGGGCATGACCGGGGGGCCAAATGTATTGCCCGCGCATTGCGGGATAATGGTTTTGAAGTGGTTTATACCGGTATTCGACGGACTGCGGAAGAAATTGCAGTGGCAGCGATTCAAGAAGACGTTGATGCCGTTGGATTGTCTTCTTTGTCCGGTGCCCATCTGCAGCTTTTTCCCGAGGTCATACAAAGCCTGAAAAAGCATGATGCGGCTGATATTCCGGTCATCGGCGGGGGAATTATTCCAGAAGAAGACATGCCTGTGCTCAAAGAACATGGGGTCAAGGCGGTATTTACGCCTGGGACCAGCATGGATGAGATTATTGCCACTTTTCGGGGCCTTTGTGAATAGCAGACAGACGTCGGACGTCGGATGTCGGAGGTCGGAAGACGAGGCCGGAGATCAGAAGTCGGACTTTCGAAAATACAATATTGCAGATCCACAGCTGATTTTGACAGCCCAGCCAGTAAGGCAGGGATATGCATTGGGAATGAGAATGGATATTGAGCAGATAAAAAGAGGGATTGAAAGCAAAAACAGCCGTGCCCTGGCCAAGGCTATTTCCCTGGTTGAGGATGGGGCAGAAGAAGCTGACCAGCTTCTGGCCTCATTGGATGCTTCACGCATCGAATCCAGCGCTGTGATCGGGATTACCGGAGCCCCGGGAGCCGGGAAGTCAACATTAACCGATAAACTTGTTGCAGTCTGCCGGGAACGGGGTAAGCGGGTTGGAGTGATCGCCATCGACCCGTCTTCGCCGATCTCAGGCGGAGCAATTCACGGAGATCGGATCAGGATGATGCAGCACGCCCTGGATCAGGATGTGGTAGTCCGCTCCATGGCTACCCGCGGTCGATTGGGTGGTCTATGCGCCGCGGCAGGAGCTGCGTCCAGGATCATGGCCAGTGCCGGGTGTGATCCTATTATTATTGAAACTGTGGGTGTTGGCCAATCGGAGATGGACATTATACGCATTGCGGATGTCACTGCCCTGGTGTCTGCACCGGGCCTTGGAGATGATATTCAGGCCTTAAAGGCCGGGTTGTTGGAAGTAGCCGATCTTATGGTGGTGAACAAGGCCGACAAACCCGGAGCTGAAATGTTGGCCATGGAGCTCAACGAGATCGCCCGGGCCAAAGGCCGACAGGTAATGATGACTGTTGCCGCCCAGGGACAGGGTGTCTCTGAACTCTTGGATGCCATGCTGGAAATTTTTGAGACCAAACGGGCTTCCGGGCAACGGGATCAGCAACGGGCCGAGTGCCGTAACATGGAAGTCGTTGACTGGGGACTGGAGATGCTCAGGCCATATCTCTATGCCCAAAGCCTGGAACAAGATCAAAAGACCGGGGGGGATCCCCGGATCAGGGCCAAGGAAATAGTGGACCGCCTGTTCCCTGCATCCACCTGGTGAAAAATCAACCTTAATCTGTCGCTCCCTCTTCTTCGTCCCCCCTTGAGGGGGGTTGGGGGGTGTTTCTTGCATTGCGACAGATGATGAATGACAAAGCACCAGGTGTAAGGGTCCACCAGAGATCCTCCGAGGTGGTCATGTGCACAGGCGGGATCTGAAAGAAAATAAACTTGAGGCCAGATGCAGGTCTGATTGCCTCTTGCCCACTCGTCCGGCTGAACAAATGCAGAATGGGCGGGTCAGAATTTTAAAAGGGGTGACGCATTATGTCCAAACATCCGAAATTACAAGAATGGGAAGATAAGGTTCTGACCAAGGCCCTGGAAAAGTTTCCGGAGCGCAAGGCGGAATTTAAAACTGTCGGTGGATTGGAACTGCCCAGGCTCGGACTGCCAGCAGAAATTGATGATCAGTATCTCAACCAACTGGGATTTCCCGGCCTGTATCCCTTCACCAGGGGGGTACAGCCGACAATGTATCGTTCCCGGCTGTGGACCATGCGCCAGTACGCCGGGTTTTCCACAGCCAAAGAAACAAACCAGAGATACAGGTATCTTTTGGATCAGGGTCAGACCGGCCTTTCAGTGGCCTTTGATCTGCCAACGCAGATCGGCTATGACTCCGACCACCATATGAGTAAGGGCGAAGTGGGCAAGGTTGGCGTAGCTATTGATTCCATGGAGGACATGGAGATCCTTTTCGACCAGATTCCTCTGGGCAAGGTCTCTACCTCCATGACCATTAATTCTCCGGCAGCCGTGCTTTTGGCCATGTATGTGGCTGTGGGGGAGAAGCAGGGTGTGCCCATGGACAAGATCAAGGGCACCATTCAAAACGATGTCCTCAAAGAATATGTCGCCCGGGGCACATTCATTTTTCCTCCCCGTCCCAGCCTTCGCCTGATCACCAATATATTTGAGTGGTGCGGCGAAAATACGCCGGCCTTTAATACCATTTCCATTTCCGGATACCATATTAGGGAAGCTGGTTCCACCGCGGTTCAGGAAGTGGCCTTTACCCTGGCCAACGGCTGCGCCTATGTCCAGGCTGCTTTGGACGCTGGATTGGATGTGGATGTCTTTGGCAAACGGCTTTCCTTTTTCTTCAATGCCACCACAGACCTGGTAGAAGAAGTGGCCAAGTTTCGGGCTGCCAGACGAATGTGGGCCAAGCTGATGAAAGAGAGATTTGAAGCCAAGAATCCGCGCAGCTGGATGCTGCGTTTCCATACCCAGACAGCGGGACACACCCTGACCGCTCAGCAGTTGGACAACAATGTGGTCCGGGTTACCTTGCAGGCTTTGGCAGCGGTCCTGGGCGGCACCCAGTCCCTGCACACCAATTCCAAGGATGAGGCCTTGGCCTTGCCCACTGAGGACTCAGTGCGCACAGCTCTGCGCACCCAGCAGATTATCGCTCATGAATCGGGTGCAGCCAACAGTATCGATATTTTCGGTGGTTCGTACCTCATAGAAGAACTGACGGATAAGATAGAGGAAGAATCCTGGGCCTTGATGCAGAAGATCGAAGATCTGGGCGGAGTTATCCCGGCCATTGAGCAAGGGTTTATTCAGCGCCAGATCGAGGATTCGGCCTATGACTATCAAATGAAGGTTGAGAGTAAAGAGCGTATCGTGGTTGGAGTCAACGAGTTCCAAAGCACAGAGGATATGAAGGTTCCTTTGCTGCGTATCGATCCGGAAGTGGAAAAGGCTCAGGTAGGAAGAGTGCAGGCTGTGCGCGAAAAACGGGACGCTGATCAGGTCCAGAAAAGGTTGGCAGAACTCCGACAGATTGCCCAGTCTGAAAGCAATGTCATGACTTCTATAGTTGAGGCGGTCAAAGCCTACGCCACCATTGGGGAAATCTGCGATGTGATGCGCGGTGTCTTTGGTGAGCATCGAGAGTAGACCGGTTTTCAATATACAAAAGGAAGCAGATATATGTCCACGCAGACGACAAAGCAAAAGATTGAAGAGCTCCTGGAAAAAGAAAAAGCCATGCTGGCCATGGGTGGAGAAAAGGCGGTTTCCAAGCACAAGGAAAAAGGGAAGCTGACGGCAAGGGAGCGGCTGGAGCGGCTTTTTGATCCCGGCACTTTTGAAGAAACAGATATGTTCGTTAAACATCGGTGTGTGAATTTCGGCATGCAGGATGTGGAGATTCCCTCTGAAGGGGTGATCACCGGACATGGTCTGGTCAATGGGCGGCCTGTGTGCGCTTATGCCCAGGATTTTACCGCCCGGGCCGGGAGCCTGGGAGAGATGCATGCCAAAAAGATCTGCAAGATCATGGACTTAGCCTTGAAGTCAGGTGTCCCCATGGTTGGTTTAAACGACTCCGGCGGAGCCAGGATCCAGGAAGGAGTGGATGCCCTGTCCGGGTATGGACAGATCTTTTTCCGCAATTCCAACGCCTCCGGTGTGATTCCCCAGATATCAGCCATTATGGGGCCTACAGCCGGTGGGGCAGTGTATTCTCCGGCCATGACCGACTGGATTTTTATGGTCAAGAATACCAGCTATATGTTTATTACCGGACCGGAAGTCATCAAATCCGTGACCGGGGAGGAAGTTTCTTTTGAAGATTTGGGTGGAGCCATGTCCCACAATACCAAAAGCGGGGTGGCCCATTTTGCGTGTGAAAATGACGGGCAGGCCATAGACGAGATCAAACGGTTGCTCTCCTTTCTGCCTTTAAACAATATGGAAGATCCACCTCTGGACCCTCCCAGGGATGCTCCGGACAGACAAGCTCCTGATTTGGACACTATTGTTCCGGATAATCCCAATCAGGCCTACGACATGAAAGGGGTCATTCGGTCCCTGGTGGATGATGGCGATTTCTTTGAACCCCACGAACACTATGCCCAAAACATCATAGTGGGATTGGCCCGGTTGAATGGGCATTCAGTGGGCATTATCGCCAACCAGCCGCAGTATCTGGCCGGCTGTTTGGATATCGATGCCTCGGATAAGGCCACCCGGTTCATTCGTTTTTGTGATGCCTTTAATATCCCCATGCTGACCATTGCCGATGTGCCAGGCTATTTGCCTGGTACCCAGCAGGAATGGGGCGGGATTATCCGGCATGGAGCCAAGCTTTTATGGTGCTATTCCGAGGCCACCGTGCCCAAAATGCTCCTGGTTACCCGCAAGTCATACGGTGGATCGTATCTGGCCATGTGTTCCAAGGACCTGGGGGCCGATTTGGCCTTTGCCTGGCCGACAGCGGAAATCGCGGTCATGGGAGCCAGCGGAGCGGCCAATATCATTCACCGCAAGGAGATCAAGGAAGCAGATGACCCGGATGCCAAGCGCAAAGAAAAGATCCAGGAATACGACGATATCTTTGCCAACCCGTACCGGGCGGCCAACCGGGGGTATATCGATGCAATCATCCTGCCCAGGGAAACGCGGCCCAGGCTGATCCGGGCCCTGGAAATCCTCAAGAGCAAGCGGGAAGTCAGATCACCGAAGAAACATGGTAATATCCCGGTATAACCCACGTGCCTGTCATGGGCGCGGGCACGCTTGCGCTCATAAAGCATACAAACGATACCGATCCCGATTGAGAATAAAAAAATCAGTATCGTTTGAGGCTTCTTGTTCATTGGAGATGGGAAAGACCCACGGACAGTTACCAGAGGTCAGTTGCCATCCGGCAAGAGGCATGAATGAGTGGATAATCAATCGGTCGGCAAAGCCGTACTGTCTAAGAGGGGAATGTTATGTTGCAGAAGATTGATCACTTGGGAATTGCAGTCAAATCTCTGGAAGAGGCCATAGCCTATTATGAGAAGGCCTTGGGACTGGAGTGCGAGAAGATTGAAGAAGTTGAATCCCAAAAGGTCAGGACGGCCTTTTTTCAGGTAGGGGATACCCATATTGAGCTCTTAGAACCTACTTCTGAAGAGAGCCCGATTGCCAAGTTTCTGGCCAAAAACGGGGAGGGCATTCACCATGTGGCCTTTGCCACAGATGATATCAACGCCCAGCTTGAATGTGCCCGGGATTCCGGGTGCAAACTCATCAACCAGGAGCCGGTTCCAGGAGCAGGGGGCAAGAAGGTGGCCTTTCTCCATCCAAAGTCCACTCATGGTGTTTTGACCGAGTTCTGCTCCAAGTAGGATATACAGGCAAGGGCCTGGGAGCACTCCGCTTGCCGGGCTGCAATGGTGTGAAGGATAATACAGCAGAAAGCAGTGCCAGGAGTAGGAACGAATGAAGATTCATGAATATCAAGCCAAAGAGCTTTTTGCCAACCAACAGATTCCCATCCCTGAAGGCTCTATGGTCACCAGCGTTGATCAGGCTGTGGATGTTGCGGATACGCTTGGTGGATACCCCGTGGTGGTGAAGGCCCAGATCCATGCCGGAGGCAGAGGAAAAGGCGGGGGCGTCAAGCTGGCCAAATCCAAAGAGGAGGTGCACGAAGCGGCTTCCTCTATTTTGGGTATGAATCTGGTCACACATCAGACCGGTCCCCAGGGGCAACCGGTGAAAAAGCTGCTTGTAGAACAATGCCTGGATATTGCCCATGAGATGTATATGAGCGTTATCCCGGACCGGGCTTCAGCCAATGTGGTCATCATGGCCAGCATGGCTGGAGGAGTGGATATTGAAGAAGTCGCGGAAAAGACACCTGAGAAGATCATCAAGGTGGCAGTGGATCCTATGCTTGGGATCCAGGCTTATCATTGCCGCCAAGTGGCTTTTGGTTTGGATCTGCCGGCAGAGGCCAGGAAAGAATGCATGGCCCTGGTCAGCAATGTGTACAAACTGCTCATGGCCCATGACTGTTCCCTGGTGGAAATAAATCCCTTGGTATTGACCACGGATAATCGTCTGCTGGCCCTGGATGCCAAAATAAATTTCGACGACAACGCCTTGTTTCGGCACAAAGATATTTTGAATTACCGGGATGTTGATGAAGAAGATCCTTTGGAAGTGGAAGCATCCAAATACGGGCTGAACTATATCAAGATGGACGGCAACGTGGGAAATATGGTCAATGGAGCCGGACTGGCCATGGCCACTATGGATATTATCAAAAAGGCTGGGGCAGAGCCGGCCAACTTTTTGGACGTCGGCGGCGGAGCCAGCGCTGAGATGGTTGAAAATGGGTTTCGGATTATTCTCGGCGATCCCAATGTCAAAGGTATATTTATCAACATCTTTGGCGGGATCCTGCGATGCGATGTTTTGGCCCAGGGAGTTGTTCAAGCGGCCGCCAAGGTCGGTTTGAATGTTCCAGTGGTGGTTCGCATGGAAGGGACCAATGTGGAGCAAGGACGTCAGATTTTGGCTGAATCCGGTTTGGATCTGCGTACGGCCAAGGATTTGGCGGATGCCGCCCAACAGGTAGCCGCTCTGGTCAATTAGTTGACCGCAATCTGAAGGATAGGATATGAGTATATTTGTCAATAAAGAAACCAAGGTTATTGTACAAGGAATTACCGGCAGGGAAGGCCAATTCCATACCAGGCAGTGTGTAAGCTATGGAACCAATGTGGTCGCCGGTTCTACCCCAGGAAAGGGCGGACAGGAGATGGACGGCATTCCGGTCTTCAATACTGTCCACCAGGGAGTGGAAGCAACAGGGGCCAATTGCAGTCTGATTTTTGTTCCTCCAGCCTTTGCAGCGGATGCTATATTGGAGGCTGTGGATGCAGGGGTAGATGTGGTCGTGGCTATTACAGAAGGGATCCCGATCCTGGATATGATGCGGGTCAAAAATTACATGCAGAATAAGCCGGTTCAGTTGATCGGTCCAAATTGCCCGGGGATTACCACCCCTGGGGAATGCAAAGTGGGCATCATGCCCGGAAATATCCATATACCTGGCGGTCCCATAGGCGTGATCTCCCGCTCTGGAACACTGACCTACGAGGTGGTGGATCAGTTGACCAAGCAGGGAATCGGACAGACCACCTGTCTTGGAATCGGCGGTGATCCAGTCAATGGAACAAATTTTATCGATTGCCTGCAGGCCTTTGAACACGACACGGAGACCAAGGGTATTGTTATGGTCGGTGAAATCGGCGGAGATGCAGAAGAGCGTGCTGCTGAATACGTGCAAAAGTCTGTGAGCAAGCCTGTGGTCGGTTTTATTGCAGGGTTGACTGCACCTCCAGGACGACGGATGGGGCATGCAGGGGCAATTATCAGCGGAAAAAGCGGTACCGCCCAAGGCAAGATTGAAGCTATGCGGGCCAGCGGTATCCATGTTTGTGAAGACTTGGGTACTTTGGGCCACTTCTGCAAAGAAGTCTTTCCCGTATAACACATTGGACACTCTTGCTCCATCAAGGGTGTCCCAAAAATAACAAAACAGTGTTCACGCTCCAGCATGCTGCTTGAGGAACTAAATTTTGGAATTTTACCAATTACTTTTTTTCGGTTTTAACCTTTTCTCTGAAACGGTATGTCGGACACACATAACCTGGAGTGTAAGTATTTCAGATGTATTTATTCACCTGCTCAAGAGTACATCAAAAACGAAATATGTGCTTGACATGCATGGAGTATGACGCTAGATTGCTATAATAATGAGCCATAAGTAAATAAATCAAAGCCTGCTTACAGTCTGACAGCAGTATATAGAGTTTGTTATGACCAAAAATGCCCAATCCCCCTCTCGATCTCGAAAGGATGTGTACAAGAACGTATCGATAGCAGAATTCGGCCAACGCACCCCGGATTTTTCCACCATGGGCCGGAAGATAGATAACCAGTATGCCCAACACCGGGATGTGGTCGTGGTCCAGGCCTGCCGAACCCCGTACGGCCGCGTGGGAGGCAAGCTCGCCGGCTACGATGCCCCCCAGCTTGGGGCCCTGGCCATCCAGGAGGTCCTGCGCCGGGTGGAAGGAAAGGTCTCCGGACAGGACGTGGACTATGTGATCATGGGCCAGGTAGTCCCGGCCGGATGCGGCCAGGTACCCGGCCGTCAGGCCTCTATTTTGGCCGGACTTCCGGAGAGCGTTCCCTGCATCACAGTGAACAAGGTCTGTTCTTCAGGGATCAAGACCGTGGATCTCGGAGCCCAGATGATCCAGTTGGGCCGGGCCGAGATCGTCATTGCCGGGGGACAGGAGTCCATGTCCAACTGTCCATACTCCCTGCCTGAGATGCGCCAGGGCAAGAAGATGGCCCTGCCCACAGCCCCGGCCTATGACCTCATGGTCTACGATGGATTGTGGGATCCCTTTTATCAGCGGCACATGGCCCTGCACGGCTCAGAGACCAGTGACGAATTCGGATTTACCCGGGAGGACAACGACGCCTGGGCCCTGCATTCCCAGCAGGCAGCTGCCCGGGCGATGGCCGAGGGCCGCCTGGAGGAGGAGATTTTTCCGGTCCAGGTTGGCCGGGGCAAGAAGCAGGAAGTCATGGACACGGACGAGCAACCCCGCCCGGAGACGAGCATGGAAGGGCTGGCCAAGCTGCCCCCGGTCTTTGGGCACACCAGTGCGGTAACCGGCGAGCCAGGGAGCGTGACCGCAGGCAACGCTCCAGGAGTGAACGACGGCGGGGACGTATGTCTGCTCATGAGCCGGGCCAAGGCTGAGGAACTTGGTCTGACGCCCCTGTTTTCCATCGTGGACTACGCCGAGGTGTCCCAGCCGACCAAGGATATCGCCACTGTTCCCGGCCTGAGCATCAAGAAGGTCTTGGATCAGAACAACTTAAGCGTTCATGACGTGGATTTGATCGAGATCAACGAAGCCTTTGCTGCTGTGGCCCTGATCAGCGCCCGCAAGATTTTAGGCTTAAGTGACGAAGAGATGAAGGCCAAGGTGAACGTGAACGGCAGTGCCATTGCCTACGGCCATCCCATTGGGGCCACCGGGGCCCGGATCGTGATGACCCTGGCCTATGAGCTGGGACGCCGGGGCGGGGGCCTTGGCGTGTGCGGGATCTGCTCCGGCCTGGCCCAGGGCGATGCCATGCTGATTAGAGTGTAGAAGACAGAGGTCAGAGGTCAGAGGTCAGAGGTCGGAGATCAGAAGACAGAGGACAGAAGTCAGAGATCAGAAGTCAGAAGATCAGAAGTCAGAAGATAGACATCAGATTTGTGCCGGATTGATCGAATATGAAACCTGTGAATGGCTCTTCTCCGTCATTGCCCGGCCCGGATAGTTCGAATACACCGGGATCAGGCTTGCCGGGCAATCTAGAGGAAAGCCATTGTATCAGCTCTGGATACCAATATACCAGAACAAAAACAGAGAAAGGACAGTGAAAATGGATGTAAAGACAATCATGGTCATCGGAGCCGGGCAGATGGGCAACGGTATAGCCCAGGTAGCGGCACAAGCCGGGTATACGACATATATGAGCGATATCTCCCAGGAGCTGGTGGATAAGGGCATGGCCGCCATCTCCAGGAACCTGGACCGGATGGTCAAAAAAGAGAAGATCTCCAGCTCGGACAAGGAGCAGATCCTGTCCCGGATCACCCCGGTCATCGACCTGGAACCGGCTTCAAAGTGTGACCTGACTGTGGAAGCGGTGGTGGAGAAGATGGAGATCAAGGCCAAGGTATTCCAGGAGCTGGACGCCAAGGCCCCGGCCCACGCCATTTTGGCCAGCAATACCTCTTCGTTGCCCATTACAAGCATAGGAGCCTGCACCAAACGTCCGGAAAAAGTCATCGGGATGCACTTCATGAATCCGGTGCCGGTGATGAAGCTGGTTGAAGTGATCAATGGCCTGGCCACGACAGAAGATGTGACCAATGCGGTGCGGGCGGTTTCCGAGTCCATGGGCAAGATCCCTGTGGAGTGCCGGGACGTGCCCGGATTCGTTTCCAACCGGGTGCTCATGGTCATGCTCAACGAGGCCCTGTGGGAGCTCTACGAGGGAGTGGCCACTGCCGAGGGCATCGATCAGATCATGAAGCTGGGGATGAACCATCCCATGGGTCCCCTGGCCCTGGCCGACCTGATCGGCCTGGACACGGTTCTGGCCATTCTGGAAGTGCTCCAAGACGGCTACGGCGATCCCAAATACCGGCCCTGCCCCTTGCTCAAGTCTTTTGTCAACGCCGGCTGGCTGGGCCGCAAAAGCGGTAAGGGGATCTACGAGTACAGCTAGTTCTCACTGCAACGCCTGCACCACGCATTGTGCAGGCGTTTTTGGTTGTGCTTTGAAAATATGCAAAACAGTGCAAAACATCAGGTCATTGACCAAAAGACTACAGAAAATTTGCACGCAGGGAGATGAGCAATGTATTTTGCCAAAGAAGTCCTGGATAAATGCAGCAATCTGCGCGTTCAGTGGGAAGACGAGGTCCGGCGTCTGATCAATAAGAAAGGAGAGCGCAAAGAAGCCTTTACCACTGTATCCAATCATGAAATCAAGCGCTTGTATACTCCTGAAGATATAGCTGATCTGGATTTTGAACGAGACATAGGATATCCGGGCCAGTTTCCCTTTACTCGGGGAAACCAAGCCACAGGCTACAGGGGACGGCTGTGGACCTACCGCATGTTTTCAGGAATGGGTACGGCCAGGGACACAAATGAGCGCTGGCACATGCTGCTCCGCGAAGGACAGACCGGCTTGAGCACAGCTTTCGATTTTCCCACCCTTATGGGATACGATACGGACAGCCCGAAGGCTTTGGGGGAGTGCGGCAAGTGCGGTGTGGCCATTGATACATTGGAAGATTTCCAAATCCTGGTCGACCGGATCCCTTTGGGCGAAGTGACCACCTCCATGACCATTAATCCTCCGGCCACAATCATGTGGGCCATGTACTGTGCATGTGCCCAGCAGCAAGGTGTGCCTTTAGATCAGATCGGAGGTACAATTCAAAATGACATGCTCAAAGAGTTCATTGCTCAGAAGACCTTCATGCTCCCCCCTGAGCCCTCCATTAAACTGATCAGTGATACGGTAGAATTCGGGGCCAAGCATGTCCCGCGCTGGAATACAATCAGCATCAGCGGTTACCATATCCGGGAGGCCGGATCCACGGCAGTCCAGGAACTGTCCTTTACTCTCAGAGACGGGATGGCCTATGTTGAAGATGTTATGGAGCGAAAGGGCCTCCATCCGGATGAATTCGCTCCCAGGCTGTCCTTCTTCTTTAACTCTCACATCGATTTCTTCGAAGAACTGTGCAAGATGCGAGCGGCCAGACGTATTTGGGCCAAGGTTATGCGGGAGCGATACGGGGCCAAGAACGAAAGATCCTGGTGGATGCGTTTTCATACCCAAACTGCCGGATGCTCACTGACCGCCCAACAGCCATACAACAACGTGGTCCGCACAGCTTTGGAGGCTTTATCGGCAGTAATGGGCGGGACCCAGTCTCTGCACACCAACTCCCTTGACGAAGTCTGGTGTCTGCCTACGGACCATGCGGTACAGATTGCCTTGCGTACCCAGCAAATCATTGCTGAAGAGACCGGGGTTGCCAACACCCTTGATCCTTTGGCCGGCTCTTATTTTGTGGAAAAGCTGACCAATGAAATGGAAGAGCAGGCTTGGGAATATATTGAAAAGATCGATTCCATGGGCGGCATGCTGGCGGCCATCGATCAGGGCTATCCGCAAATGGAAATAGCAGACGCGGCATATACCTTTCAGCAGCAGTTGGAGTCGGGAGAGCGGGTCATGGTCGGTGTGAATAAATATGTAACCGAAGAAGCGGAAGAATGCCCTATCCTGGATATCGATGAAGAGGTTGAACAGGACCAACTGCGGCGATTGAATGAGATCAAACGCACAAGGGACAGCAAAGCGGTCAAGCGGACCTTGGACGACCTGCGTACAGCATGCAAGAAGGGAGACAACGTCATGCCCTATTGCATCGAAGCGGTCAAGGCCATGGTCACAGAACAGGAAATCTGTGATGTCTATCGCGAGGTCTATGGGGAATATCAGGATCCAGGGTTGTTCTAAGAGAGTGTTTCGTACTTTGAAAGAGGGTGACGAGAATGGCTGATAAGACGCTGCGTATATTGGTGGCCAAGCCGGGACTGGATGGACATGACCGGGGGGCCAGAATCCTGGCCCGGGCATTTCGGGATGCGGGTTTTGAAGTGGTGTATACCGGATGTCATCAGACGCCGGAGCAAATAGTGAATGCGGCAATGCAAGAGGACGTGGACTGCGTTGGGTTAAGCTGCTTGTCCGGGGCGCACAAGGCCTTGTTCCCCAAGGTTGTGGATCTGCTCAAAAAGCAGGGTGCGGATGACATCGTTGTTGTCGGTGGTGGGATCATCCCCAAGCAGGATATGCCTTTTTTGCGGGAACGCGGGGTGCAGGAAATATTTACTCCTGGTACGCCTTTGGATGACATCATTTCCTGGGTCAAGAAAAATGTCAGTCCCCGAGATGATCTGTAGGATACATCCGGTGCGGGGCGCAGAAAGGTCTCATCCCAGAATGCTGGTAGAAGTTACGGTGTTACAATTTTTGACGGGTCCTTATGAACAAGGGGATGGTTTTGGCCAGGGAATCGGAAAACGCAGAACAAGTTCACAACAGAACGCAGCAGATTGTCGATCGTGTTCAGGCTGGCGATGTGCGTACTGTGTCCAGGTTGATACGGCACATAGAAGACAAGAATCCAAAAGCCACAGAGGTGATCAAGGCCCTGTTCCCTTTGACTGGGCAGGCGCATGTCATTGGACTGACTGGAGCACCTGGAGCGGGCAAGAGCACGCTCAGCGACGCACTGATCACTAATTACCGGAAACAAGGGAAAAGTGTCGGCGTTCTGGCTGTTGATCCTACCAGTCCGTTTACCGGCGGAGCAATCCTTGGTGACAGGGTCAGGATGCAAAAACATGCTGAAGACAAAGATGTTTTTATCCGCAGCCTGGCGACACGAGGGGCCTTAGGAGGTCTTTCGGATGCAGTGGACGAAGCGATTCATGTCCTGGACGCCATGGGCAAGGACATCATATTGGTCGAGACTGTCGGCACAGGGCAGTCGGAAGTCGATATCATGAATAACGCCCATTCCATATTGCTGGTTTTAACCCCGGGCATGGGCGACGAGGTGCAGACAATCAAGGCCGGGGTCATGGAGATCGCTGATCTGTTCGTGATCAATAAAGCGGATCAGCCTGGAGCAGGCAAACTGCTCAACGAGTTGACCAGGGCCTTGGACATGGCGGACAGCTTCTCCTCCGGATGGAGGCCACCGATAGTGACGGTGGAAAATCTGGCCCAGGCAGAATCTTTCCTGACCAAGGTGGATCAGGTGCGGGTGACCATTGATGAACACTATGAATTGTTGCAAAACAGCGATGTTTTGCGGCAAAGGGAACGGAGAAAGGCCGAGGTGCAGCTCAATCATGCCCTGGACAGCGCTTTAGTAGACTCGGTGGTCGGCTATTTGCGGACAAATGGGCAATGGCAGCAAATACTTCAGGTCTTGGCGGACAAAACAAATGATCCATATACATTGGCTGAAAAGATCGTTTCCCTGGTCTATACCCTGGACTGGGAACAGCGGTTGGAGTCTCTCAACATCGCTGATGCATAAAGGGACAAGGGGAATGCACCATGAACTATGAAACAGTTCAGGTAGAAATTGCAGAACATATTGGAACCATTACTTTCAATAGACCCGAGAGCCTGAATACCTTCAATACTATCTTGGCTACCGAATTTGCACAGGCTCTTCAGGAGCTGGAGACAGATGACCAGGCCCGGGTGATAGTGGTCAAAGGAAAAGGAAAGGCATTTTGTGCTGGAATCGACGTCAAGGAACTGGAAGGAAAACAGGCCGTTGATTATTATGCCTGGGTCAAACAAATGGAGGAAATGAGCCTGATCATTGCCCAAATGGGTACTCCGGTCATTGCCTCGGTCCAAGACCTGGCTGTAGCCAACGGAATCGGCGTGGTTGCTTCGGCTGATCTGGCGATTGCTGCAGAAGGGGCGCGTTTTGGGGCCACTGCTGTCAATGTCGGTCTCTTCTGCATGGGGCCGGCTGTACCCTTGTCCCGAAATCTGGGCCGAAAGAAAGCATTGGAACTGCTCCTCACCGGGGATATGATCGATGCGGAGGAAGCGTACCGCATCGGTTTGATCAACAAGGTTGTGCCCAAAGATGCGCTGGAGACCGCAACCCAGGAGATGGCAGCCAAGCTTGCCAAGAAGAGTCCG
>Ga0182239_1000140_pt1 | contig 26301 bp, 26 predicted proteins | sample hydfrate6_PW_210_FD_132456 | JGI IMG/M metagenome (GOLD analysis project Ga0182239, IMG submission 132456) | Subsurface microbial communities from deep shales in Texas, USA - hydraulic fracturing test 6_PW_210 | ecosystem: Environmental > Aquatic > Deep subsurface > Shale gas/oil reservoir >... | reverse complement strand
GAACCTTGAACCTTGAACCTTGAACCTTGAACCTTGAACCTTGAACCTTGAACCTTGAACCTTGAACCTTGAACCTTGAACCTCAGGAGTATTATATGACTGAAGAAATGGTTGTGGAACTGATCCGGCGGGCGGTTATCGCCGTGCTGCTGGCGGCCTCTCCCATGATGATCGCCGGGCTTGTGGTGGGACTGGTGGTGAGCATCTTTCAGGCCGCCACCCAGATCAACGAGCAGACCATGACCTTTGCCCCCAAGATCGTGGCGGTTCTGGCTGCTCTGGTCATTGCCGTTCCCTGGATTTTGAATATCGTGCTTGGGCTGGCCCATGAAATTTTCGGAAACATGATCATTGGAAGTTGAACTCTTTGAAATTGAGACCTGGTATGTGTTTCTGGTGATTTTATCCCGCATGGCGGCGATAATGGGATCGCTTCCCATTTTTACCGCCTCTCAGGCGGCCATGCGCCTTCGGCTCGGGGTGGCCGCCGGTCTGGCGGTGCTGCTTTTTCCTGTGCTGGAGATCTCCCTTGCGGCCATTGATAAAACCCCTGCCGGCTTGATTTTCATTATGGCCCAGGAAGCTGCGCTCGGATTTTTTCTGGGTTTTGTGATCCAGCTGATTTTTTTTGCCGTCCAGTTCGGCGGAACCATTGTGGGCTACCAGATGGGCTTTGCCGCCGCCAATATTCTCGACCCCCAGCACCAGCAGCAGATCCCCCTGCTTTCCCAGTTCCAGAACGTTTTTGCCATTCTTCTTTTCCTGGCCTTAGATATTCATCACCTGGTGATCCGGGTCATGGCCCGTTCCTATGAGGTGCTGCCCCCGGGAAACCTGGACATGGAGGGCGGGGCGGTGTTGTTTTTAATGGATTTGACCGGCCAGATGTTTGTTTTGGGCCTGCAGCTGGTAGCGCCGGTGATGGCGGTGCTCATGGTCTCCATGTTTATTCTGGGCATCATGTCCCGGGTTTTTTCCCAGCTCCAGGTGTTTCTCTTGTCTTTTCCCATCAATATCTCCCTGGCCCTGATCTTTCTGGGCCTGGGCGCGGAACTGGCCTTTGTGCTCCTGGAGCGGGAGTTTGCCCAACTGCCGGACAAGCTCATGCGCATTTTGCAAATGATTTAAAGGGGATTTGAAATGGCCGAGGAACAGCAACAGGAAAAAACCGAGGACCCGACTGAAAAGCGGCGCCGGGAGTTTCGGGAAAAAGGGCAGGTGGCCCAGAGCCGCGAGGTCAACACCGCCATGCTCTTAACCGGCCTGCTGGTGCTCTGGTCTTTTTATGCCCCGGTTTTCTGGTCGGATTTGCAGGCCTTTCTGGCCTTTTTCTGGCGCACCTGCAGCGAGCTGCCGGTATCTGTGGGCTCCATGCGTCCAATGATGGTTTTTATTATTTCCGGGTGCGCGGCCATTGTCTGGCCCCTGCTGCTCACGGGCCTGGTGCTGGGGGTGCTTGCCGGATATCTGCAGGTGGGGGTGTTGTTTACGGCAAAGCCCCTGCAGCCGGATCTGAGCAAGCTCGATCCCATCAAGGGCCTGGGTCGGATGATATCCAAGCGATCTGCCTTTGAGGCTTTGAAATCCTTCGGAAAAATTATTCTGGTGGGCGTGCTGGCATACTGGACCCTGATTGGCCGGTTTGATGAATTCATGGGCCTTGCCGGTGTTGCGCTTCCCGGGGTTGTTTCCTTTATGGCGGATGTGGTGTTTGTGATTCTGGTCAAGTGCTGCCTGCTGCTGGCCCTTATTGGCCTGGTGGATTACATCTTTTCCAGGTTTGAGATGGAAAAAAAGATGAAAATGACCAAGCAGGAGGTCAAGGAGGAAAACAAGGAAACCGAGGGGGATCCCCAGCTCAAGCAGAAGGTCCGCGCCATTCAGCGGGATATGGCCAGGCGGCGGATGATGGAGGATGTGCCCAAAGCGGATGTGATCATCACCAACCCCACCCATTACGCGGTGGCCCTTTCCTACAGACGCCGGGAAATGGATGCTCCCGAGGTTCTGGCAAAGGGTGCGGACCACATGGCCCGGCGCATCCGGGAAATCGCGTCTGAACACAATGTGCCCGTTGTTGAAAATCCGCCTGTGGCACGGTCTTTGTATGAAGTGGAAATCGGGGACCGGATTCCGGAACACATGTTTAAGGCAGTGGCTGAAATTCTGGCTTACGTATACAGCTTGAAAAACGGGGAAAAGAAATGATTCGTGAAATAATGGCGCAGCGCTGGGACCGGATTTTTGTCCGAAGCGACGTGTTTGTGTCCCTGGGGCTGGTGATGATTCTGCTGGTAATGATCATCCCCATGCCCCCGATGCTTCTGGACTTGTTTCTGGCCTTGAATATCACCGTGGCCCTGATGATTCTCATCATTACCCTGTATGTGCAAAGATCCCTGGAATTCTCCATTTTCCCCACGGTGCTGCTGGTCACCACCCTGTTTCGCCTTTCCCTGAATGTGGCCTCCACCCGTCTGATCCTGCTTCAGGGCCATACCGGCGAATTCGCCGCAGGCAAGGTCATCCAGTCATTCGGGCAATTTGTTGTGGGCGGCAATTACGTTGTGGGCATTGTGGTGTTTCTGATCCTGGTGGTGATCAATTTCATCGTGATCACCAAGGGTGCGGGCCGGGTGGCCGAAGTATCGGCGCGTTTTACGCTCGATGCCATGCCCGGCAAGCAGATGGCCATTGACGCGGATTTAAATGCCGGTCTCATCAATGAAGAACAGGCCCGTAACCGGCGCGAGGACATAACCCGGGAAGCGGATTTTTTCGGCGCCATGGACGGGGCCAGCAAGTTTGTGCGCGGAGATGCCATTGCCGGCATTGTGATTACCATGATCAATGTCTGCGCCGGGTTTATCATCGGCGTGCTTCAGCAAAACATGCCGCTTGGCGAGGCCGCCCAGAATTACACCACCCTGACCATCGGAGACGGCCTGGTCAGCCAGATTCCGGCGTTGGTGATCTCCACCGGGGCGGGTATCCTGGTTTCCCGAAGCGGCGGGATAGGCGATTTCGGAAGCCAGCTCAAAACCCAGTTCAGCGTGCATGTCCGGGCCATCTGGGTTGTTGGCGGGATTTTACTCGGTTTTGCCCTGATTCCCGGATTGCCTTTTTTGCCTTTTCTGGTGCTTTCCCTGCTTTTGTTAACCATGGCCCATTTTGTTGGCAAACAACAGAAAGCCGATCAGGCCGAAGCCGAAGTCCAGCCGGAAAAACCCGAAACCGAGCCGGAAGAGGATTACGAACAATTGCTGAGCGTGGATCTGCTGGAACTGGAGGTGGGCTACGGTCTGATCCGGTTTGTGGACGCCTCCCAGGACGGCGAGCTGCTCGGCCGCATCCGGTCGATCCGCAAGCAGTTTGCGCTTTCCATGGGTTTTATTATGCCGCCGGTGCATATCAAGGACAACCTGCAGCTAAAGCCCAATGAATACCGGCTGCTGCTAAAGGGGGTTTCCATTGCATCCGCGGAGATGACCCCGGGTCATTTCCTGGCCATGGATTCGGGCGGGGCAACCGAGAAAATCAAGGGCGTTTCCGCAGTGGAACCCGCTTTCGGCCTGCCTGCGGTCTGGATTTCCGAAGACAAAAAGGAACGGGCCCAGATGGCCGGCTATACAGTGGTGGACTGCAACACGGTAATGGCCACCCATATCAGTGAAGTGGTCAAGCGGCACGCACATGAGCTGCTCGGCAGACAAGAGGCACAGAACTTGCTTGATAATATTTCCAAGAGTTATCCCAAGCTGATCGATGAACTGATACCCAATCTTATGAGCCTTGGAGGCGTGTTGAAAGTGCTGCAGAATCTGTTGCGGGAAAATGTATCCATCCGGGATCTGAGAACCATTCTCGAGACCCTGGCCGACTGGGCACCTGCTGTCCAGGACCCGGATCAGCTCACCGAATACGTCCGGCAGGCCCTGGCGCGCCAGATTACGGCATCAGTGGCGGGTGAAAACGATACCCTCGCGCTTATCACTTTGGATCACGACGTGGAAGAAACCGTTGCCGGTTCGGTCCAAAGAGGCGGCCAGGGAGGTGTGCTGGCCCTTGAGCCCAAAAAGGCCCGGTCCCTTCTGGAAGGCATCGGCGGGCAAATGGAGAAATTCACCGGCGGCACCAGCCCGGTATTGCTCTGTCCGCCGGCGATCCGACTCCATGTCAAAAAATTGACAGAAAGATATTTTCCCAACCTGACGGTTATCTCCCATAACGAGGTGGCCCCGCAGGTCAAAATTCAATCCCTGGGAACGGTGAGGTTCAATGCAGGTTAAAGTCTTTGAAGCAGCGGATATGCGTTCGGCCATCGCAAAGGTCAAAAAGGCCCTGGGCCCGGATGCGTTGATTTTATCCACCCGAAGCCTGGCAGACAGCAAGCAGGGGCGGGGCAACCGGTCCGGCATTGAAGTGACTGCCGCTGTGGATGCGGATTTGTCCCCGGCTTCTTCGAATACAGCCGGAACCGGTTTTCAGCAGGTTCTGGAAAAAACCCGGAAACCAACCGTATCTGCGCCGGATTCTGACAGCGGGGATCGGCCGGAGGATGCCGGCCTGATGGCGGAATTCAGGCAAATGAAGCGCTCTTTTGAAAACCTGTCCAAAAAGGTGGCCGGATGGGAAGGCCGGATGGAAAGGGGTTTGCCGGCCGGACCGGGGCAGGACGGAAGGCTGCCGGGCCTGTCCGGGCTGGGCATCAGCGATTCAGTGCTGGATTTGCTTGCAGAGTCGGCATGTCGACAGGAAGACGAATTTTTGGCCGGTCAGGACCCGGACCCCAGGGAGGTTCTCATCCGCGGCATCCGCGATCATATCCGGATTGAAAATCCCTTGTCCGCAGGTCTGCACGGTCAGCGACGCCTTGTTTTCATGGGTCCCACGGGAGTCGGCAAAACCACAACCATTGCCAAGGTGGCGGCCTGTGCCATGCTTCATTACGGAAAGAAAATCGTCCTTGCCACAATTGACAATTACCGGATTGCCGCAGCCGAACAATTAAAGATTTACGGGCAGATCATGGATGTTTCCGTTGAACTGGCCCGCTCGCCGGATCAGCTGGCAGATATTTTTCAAAGGCACGCAGACAAGGACCTGATTCTGGTGGACACGGCCGGCAGAAGTCCGAGAGATGACATGCGCCGCAATGAACTGGCCGCATACCTGGATCCGGCCCTGAAAACGGAAAATCATCTGGTGTTGTCGGCCACCACCGGCCGGCAGGACCTGGAAATGGCCATTGACCGGTTTTCTTTCCTTGATCCGGCCGGCCTGGTGCTCACCAAGCTCGATGAATGCGAGATGCTGGGACGGATCCTCAATGCAGCTGTCTGCGCCGGGCGGCCGCTTTCTTTTTTCACCAATGGTCAGCAGGTCCCGGAGGACCTGTTGTTTCCCGAGCCGGACAACATGGCGGAAATGATCCTTAACCCTGAAGAGGCGGTGGCACAATGGAATACCCCGGATACCCGGATCAGGCCGGAACACTGCGTCAACTGAGCCGGGATTTTGAAATGGAGTCTCGTATGAACCAAACAAGCCCGAAAACTGCACGGGTGATGTCTGTGACCAGCGGCAAGGGCGGAGTGGGCAAGACGGTCTGCGTGGCCAACCTGGCAGTGAGCATGGCCCGGCAGGGATACCGGGTGCTGGTTATTGATGCGGATTTGGGATTGGCCAATATTGATTTGTATTTCGGTGTGAGCCCCAGGTTTAATCTGAATCATTTCTTTTCCGGCCAGAAGGCGCTCGAAGAAATCCTGGTTCCGGCAGCAGATCAGATCACCATACTGCCCGCCGGCTCCGGGGTGCAGCGTTACACTCGCCTGGAAGCCGATCAGAAGCTGTCTTTGATGGAGGGCCTTGATTCCCTGCACGGAAAATTTGATGTGGTGCTCATTGACACCGAAGCGGGTATTTCTGAAAACGTCACCTATTTCAACGTGGCCGCCCAGGAGATCCTGATGGTCACCACCCCGGAGCCCACGGCCATATCCGATGTATACGCCCTGATGAAGCTTCTTTCCACCCGGTACTATGAAAAAACATTCAAGCTGATTGTCAATTGCGTGACCTCGGCAACCGAGGCGCTGGATGTCTATCACAAGCTCACCCTGGTCAGCAGCCGTTTTATTGACATCTCGATTGATTTTTTGGGCGCCATACCACTGGACTCCCGGTTTACAGAGTCGGTGCGCCGGCAGAAAACCCTTGCAGAGCTGTATCCCGATTCCGGGCCGAGCCTGGCTTTTGCCGAACTGGTGGCCGCAATGGAATTGGAATCTGAAACCCTGGCACCCAAGGGCACGCAGCAGTTTTTCTGGAAACAGCTGCTGGCCTGCAGTGAAGCCCGGTAGAAAAGAGGAAGACAAAATGATGTACCAGGCAAACGTATATGATCAAAGAGATGAGCTGATCCGGTCCCACCTGGATTTTGTGGATTTTGTCGTATGCCGGATGCGGCCCCAGATTCCCGTATTCGTTTCCAAGGACGAGCTGCGAAGCGCTGCCATGCACGGTCTCATGGAGGCTGCGGCCCGGTTTGATCCGGGCCGGGGTGTGATGTTTAAAACCTATGCGGAAACGCGCATCCGGGGAGCGATTCGGGATGAGCTCCGGAAGATGGACTGGTTTTCACGATCCATGCGCGAAAAGCACAACCGGGTCCTTCGGGAGATCAAGCGGCTGGAGCAGGACCTTGGCCGGACGCCCACGGAAGAAGAAATTGCCGGGGCCATGGACATGGAACTGGGCCAGTACCACAAGATGTTAAACGAAATCGGCCATTTGGGCATTGTCAGCCTCCACGAGGTGTTAGACGGCGATTCCGGTGGCGATACGTTTATGGACCAGCTCGAGGATCCCCGCACCCGGAGCCCGGAGGATTCTCTGGGCAAAAAGGAGCTGGTGGGTATGCTGGCCGGGGCCATTGACCGGCTTACGGAAAAAGAGCGTCTGGTGGTGACCCTGTTTTACTACGAGGAATTTACCCAGAAGGAAATCGCCGGCATTCTGGAGCTGTCCGAGGGCCGGATTTCACAGCTTCACAGCCAGGCGCTGGTCAAGCTCAAGGCAACGCTGCCCCAATAGCCGGGAAGCGCTTTTCAAGGATTGTGCAAATGGAATCCCTAACGACTCTGATGATTTTTTTGTTTTGCCTGGCGGGCATTGCCTGCGCCGTTGTCCTGGCCGGTGCCATTTGGTGCCGCCGGGTGATTTTGTCCATAAACAGCCGAATCAATGAGCTCAACGGCCGGATCCGGGAGATGGAAGACCGGGGCGGAACCGTTTGTGAGAACACGAATACCCGGGTCCGGAGCCTGACTTCAGATCAGCTAAGCGCCCGGTTTGAGCAGGCTGATAAAATGCCGTCATCTGATGTTTCCGCCAAATACCGGCATGTGGCCCGGCTGGCGCGCTCCGGGCTGGGCGCAGCCGAGCTTTCCGAAATTCTGGATGTCTCGCTTACGGAAGCAGATCAGATGCTTTTGCTGGCCAGGCGGACAGGCAAAACTGCATAACCCGGTCAGGGATATTTTTTCCGGCGGCCTGCCGCTAAACCATATCCGCAAGCTGCCGATAAGCATTCTGTAAAGGATTTAAAATCACGGCCGGTTTTTCGGTTTTCAACCAAACAAGGGTGAAAATGCATGGGATCAGGAATTTACAGCGCCCTGTCGGGTGGTATCGCCAGGATGCAGAAAATGGAAACATCGATCAACAACCTGGCCAATATGGGCAATCTTGGCTACAAGGCCAGTCAGCTGTCCTTTGAATCCCTGATCAATGATCAGCTTCAGAACAGCTCGGGCAAGGGCATGAATTACTGCCGCACCGCATCCCGGTATATTGATTTTTCCCAGGGACCCCTGGTGGAAACCAGCCGCAGCCTGGACCTGGCCATTGAGGGGGACGGATTTTTCAAGGTGGCCGGGGAAGACGGCTTTTTTTATACCCGTCAGGGCAACTTCCGTTTAGACGGAGAGGGCAACCTGGTAACCGCCACCGGGGGATTGCAGCTGGTTGGCGGCAACGGCCCGGTGAACCTGCCGCACAATGACGTAAACATTGACGAGAAGGGGCAGATCACCGCAGACGGCGTGCAGATCGGGCAGGTGGATATCTACGGGATATCCGATCCCCAGGCCCTGAATCAGCGGCCGGACGGTCTTTTTGCACTTGACGGGGAAGCACAGGAGCAGCCGGCAGCAGACGGTGACCGGCTCCACCAGGGCAGCCTTGAGCAGTCCAATGTCAGCGCCATGCGTATGACCACGCAGCTCATTGAAACCCAGCGGGCCTACACCGCGTATCTCAATACCATGAAACTCTATAGCGATCTTGGCGAAAAGGCCCGTGAAATCGGGCGGATCGGATAGCGTTAACCAAGCAACGGACTACAAGGATAACCTCATGATTACAGCACTATATTCTGCAGCAACCGGTATGGAAGCCCAGGAGACCAATATCAATGTGGTTGCCAATAACCTGGCCAATGTCAATACCACCGGGTTTAAAAGAAGCCGGGCCAATTTTCAGGACCTGCTTTATCAAAACGCCAGAGCCGTGGGCAGCGCGGCAACGGCCGACACCCAGGTGCCCACCGGCATTCAGGTGGGGCTGGGCACCCGAACGGCCTCTGTGGAAAAGGTGCATACGGTCGGGGATCTGCAGAGAACCGGCAATGATCTGGACATGGCCATTGAAGGAAACGGGTTTTTCCAGGTGGAGCTGCCCGACGGTGAAACCGCCTATACCCGGGACGGAAGCTTTAAAAAAGACAGCGAGGGCCGGCTGGTGACAGCCGACGGAAATCCGGTTCTGCCGGAGATCGTGATTCCGGAAAACGCCACCAAAATCGCTGTTGGCCAGGACGGGACGGTCACGGCATTTCTTGACAGCGAGGCCGCCGGCAACGAAATCGGAACCATGGAACTGGCCCGTTTCGGCAACCCGGCCGGGCTCATCAGTCTTGGCAACAATCTGCTTCAGCAATCCGACGCATCCGGGGACCCGATACTCGGGGAGGCGGCCAATGATGGTTTCGGCGGCATTGCCCAGGGATTTCTGGAGGGGTCCAATGTGAGCATCATGCAGGAAATGATCAACCTGATTTCCGGCCAGCGCGCCTATGAAGTCAATTCCAAGGCCGTGAAAGCCTCAGATGAAATCCTGCAGCAAACCACCCAGCTTGTGGTGTAATCTTATGCGTGCTTTCCTTTTTTGCCTGTTGTTGATCATTGCTGCGCCCTTTCCGGCTTCCGGCCTGGAAGTCGTGTTCAAAGCCGATGTGGTGGCCCGTTCGGATATGCTTACCATCGGGGATGTGGCGGATTTGCGCCCTGAAACCGAAGCCCGTGACCTGGCGGGGACTGAGCTTTTTGCCGCCCCGGATCCGGGAGAAACCCGGTGTTATAAAAGCCGAACCCTGATGGCTTACGTGCGGCAGGCCGTTTCCGCAGATCACAAGGTAAAGCGGGGAGGGGCGGAACAGGTATGCGTTCGCCATGACGGAGCCAGGCTTTCCGGGGGAAAGATCCAGACCCTTGTCAACGAGCACCTGCAGTCAGCCCTTTCGCACCTCGGGGCCAAAAAGGTGGCCTTTGAAATGCGCAACCCCCCGGACAGTCTCAGTCTTCCAAAGGGTGAGGCGGAATATGAAATTCTGTTTGCCGGAAACCGGATACTGGACGCCAGAAAAGTTACAGTGATTGTTCGGGTGGACGGAAATGTGGTGGAAAATCTCAGTATTGCCGGCCGGATCCGGGCCTACCTGCCCGTGGTGACAGCCGCCCGGAAACTGGGGCGCAATACAGTGGTCACTGAAAATGACCTGGCCATGCGGGAAAAAAATATTGCCGACCTGCGCCGACCCTGCCTTGATTCGGAATCCGCCGTGGGAAAACGCGTCAGGCGCGCTGTGCCCATGGGGCAGGTGCTGGAGAAAAGTGATCTGGATGCGCCAGTGCTGGTCAAGCGCCGTGAGGTGGTGACAATGATTCTGGATCAGGGCCCCATGCGCATCCGGGCCCGGGGCATGGCAACGGTAAACGGCAAAATGGGGGAAGTGATCCCGGTGCAGAACATGAGTTCCAAAAGAGAAGTCATCTGCGAGGTGACCGGAAGAAAACAGGTACGGGTGGAATTTTAAAATGAAATCAAAACTATTCATCCTGTTGATGGCCGCCCTGGTACTGGGGGCATGCGCCGGCCGGCAGCAGCCCGGCCCCTCCGGGCAGGATTCATCCATTGAAAAGCCGGCAACCCAAAGCCGGGAGAAGGCCTTGCAGAAGAAGCCGTCTGCCGCATCCCGTACAGGATCTCTCTGGCAGAACAACGGAAGCTCATTGTTTGCCGCCAATATCGCCACCGGAGTGGGTGATATTGTGACTGTCACCATATCCGAGCAGGCCAGCGCGGCAAAGGAGGCGGAAACCTCCACCGGCCGTTCATCTTCGGCCTCTGTGGGTATTCCCAAATTATTTGGTTATGAAACCGCACTGGCCAACAAGAACCGCAACCTGGACCCGTCGAGTCTGATTTCCGCAAGCACGGACAACTCCTTTGAAGGCTCGGGCAGCACCTCCCGGGAGGAGCGGCTGTCGGCCACCCTGACCACAAGGGTCATTGAAGTAGTGGAGGGCGGGAACCTGAAAATTAAAGGCTCCAAGACCGTGCGGGTCAACAACGAGGACCAGATCATCCGGCTGACAGGGATTGTCCGGCCCTATGACATCACAGCTTACAATACCATTGATTCCAAATACATCCTCGATGCCCGCATCGAGTATACCGGCGATGGCATTATATCGGAAAAACAGCGTCCGGGCTGGCTGGCCCGGCTCATTGACATTGCCTGGCCTTTCTGATGAAAGGAAGAGGAATATGAAAAAACTGACAATTCCCATAGTCCTGTGTCTGATCCTGGCCTGGTCTGCTTCCGGGTTCTGCGCCCGGATCAAGGATTTGACTGAACTCCAGGGCGTGCGCGACAATCAGCTTTTGGGATACGGCCTGGTGGTGGGGTTAAACGATACCGGAGACAGCGATAAAAACGGCATCACCATGCAGACCGTGGCCAACATGATGGAGCACATGGGCATGACCCTGGACCGCAGTGAAATCGATGTGGAAAACGTGGCTGCTGTCATGGTCACTGCCAATCTGCCGCCTTTTGCCAGGGCCGGCACCAAGATCGACATCGTGGTTTCGTCTTTGGGCGATGCCGAAAGCCTGTCCGGGGGAATGCTTTTGCGCACGCCGCTTATGGGCGCAGATAATGAGGTCTATGCCGTGGCCCAGGGATCCGTTGTCGTTGGCGGAATCTCCCTTTCCGGGCAGGCCGCCTCTGTTGAAAAAAATCATCCCACGGTGGGCCGGATCCCCGACGGGGCCCTGGTGGAGCGGGAAGTGGGGTTTTCATTGCCGGGCAGCGGCCCGTATGTGTTTCATCTCAAGGAAGCCGATTTTACCACGATTTCCAGGATGGTGACAGCGGTCAATTCCGGTTTTGACGAAAATATCGCCCGGGCGGTGGACAGCAAGAGTATGGCGGTGGATCTGCCCGCTGATTTTTCCGCCAGCCCGGTGCAGTTTCTCTCCCGCCTGGAGAATCTGGATGTTCAGCCGGATGCAAAGGCCAGAATCGTGGTCAATGAAAGAACCGGCACCATCGTCATGGGCGCAAATGTCCGGCTTTCCACCGTGGCGGTCGCCCATGGCAACATCAAGCTGACCATACGGGAAAGACCCGGTGTTTCCCAGCCCGCCCCATTTAGCCGGGGAGGGCAGACCGTGGTGGTGCCCGATACCGAACTGGAAGTGGAAGAAGAGAAGGCCCGCTTCATGGTCATGGAGCGCGGTGTCAATGTGGGTGATGTGGCAGCGGCCCTAAATGCCATCGGTGTTACGCCCCGGGATGTGATCGCCATTTTCCAGGCTGTAAAAGCCGCTGGCGCCCTTCAGGCCGAACTGGTTGTGATGTAGTACATTTAAAGGATATTCAATCATGAAACTGGCGTTTGATCCCCGGCTCAGTCTTCCGCAGGCTCCGGTGGACAGAAGCGATGATACCGGAAAGCAGAAGGATCCTGAAGCGCTCAGGGCTTTGTGCCAGGACTTTGAGTCCATTTTGATTCAATCCATGTTCAAGGAGATGCGAAAGACCATTCCGGAATCAGAGCTTCTGGATACGGATATGGCCTCTGATCTTTTCGACGAGATGATGGATATGGAAGTGGCCCGGGACATGGCCCGAAAAGGGGGCTTTGGTTTGGCTGATCAACTTTACCGGCAGCTGCAGGGCCCGGGGGAAGGATTGGATTGAAAAATATTTTAAAGTTTTTTTGCAGTCTTGCCGATAAGTAATATCAGAAACAGGTAAAACGTATCAGAAACGGGCCTGAAAATGAAAATCCGGTGCATTCCGCCCGGATTCGGGTTTCAGGCCGGCAGGGATGCAATCAAGGGACATAAGGCCATGAAAATAGATCCGGCGCATGTGGTAAAGCAGTTTGAGGCCATACACAAGAAGCAGTCCGTGAATGCTGCCGAAAAGACGGCCAAAGCCAGGGAAGGCGACAAGGTGGTTTTTTCAGAAGAACTCCGTGAAATGCAGGGTGTCAACAACGATATGTCTGCGGACGCACAGCGGCAGGCACGGCTTGATTCGGTCAAGGAGCAGATTTCAAACGGCTCCTATTCCCCGGATTCGGTCAAGGTGGCCGAGAGCTTGCTGCAGTATATCGCGGGAACCCAAAACCATGAATAGAGCCGATCTGCCGGCATATCTGCGGGAACTCCAGGACCTGATCGCCCGGGAGCGCAAGGCCGCAAGCGAATTGCAAGTCGATGAAATGATGGCTTTGACCGCCCGCAAGGAGTCACTGCTGCAGGAATTGCTGCCCGTGGTTGACTCCCTGGGAGAATTGACCGAGCAGGAACGGCAGATGGCCGATGCCGTGTACTCGGAAAACCTTAGAAATGCGTATTTTTTCTGGTCAGCCCTGAAATGGGTCCGTCAGTCTGTTTGTTTTATCAATGACCAGATATCTCCGGCATCCTACAAGGGCAACGGTTCCGTGGCCCGGGCCCGTCACAGTGGGGCGCTGCTTTCCGGGAGGGCTTAGGTCATGAGTTTAAATATCGCATTGCACGCCGGTTTAAGCGGGGTTTTGACCCACCAGAAGCAGGTGGAAGTCACGGGCAACAATATCGCCAATGTCAACACCCCTGGTTATTCCCGCCAGACCCTGAGCGTGTCGCCCGGCAAGGCCCTTAACATCAACGGCCTGCTTCTGGGCCAGGGCGTGGATGCGGAAACCGTTAACCGGGAATATGACAAGTTTGTTTCCGGCCAGCTCGTGGAACAGGGCGATATGCTGGGCCATGAGGAGGCCAAAAGCAGTCCTTTGGCTGAAATCGAGCGAATCATGGGCATTGGCGAAGATTCTTTGGCCTCTGAAATCGAGGGTTTTTTCGGGGCCTGGCATGATCTTTCCGCCAATCCGGGCGGCTCGGTGGAGCGCGACCAGGTAATCTACAAGGGAGAAAATCTCCTTAATTCTTTTTCTCAGCTGGAATCCGGGCTTGTGGATGTGCGCCGGAATATTAATGACAGCTTAAATGCCGAAGTCAACGGCATTAATCTGAAACTTCAGAAAGTTGCCGAGCTAAACGCCAGCATCAAGGACAAGCAGTCGCTGGGCCATGTGGCCAACCGGGATCTGGATGAAAGGGATGTGGTGATCAAGGAGCTTTCAGAAATCCTTGGGATGCAGACCTTTGAAACCGGCCAGGGCCAGGTCGGCCTCCAGTTGCCCGGAGGGGTTCCTTTGGTTCAGGGAAACCGGGCCATGGAGTTTGAAGGCTATTACGAGGGCGGAAATCTGCAGGTGCAGATCCGCTCCGGTGATGTTGTCCTGGAAACCGACCGAACCAATTTCGGCGGTAAATTTCGCGGGCTGATGGAATTGCGCGATCAGTTCATCCCTGAGCTGGAGCAGGATCTCGATGATTTGCGCCATGGCATTGTCACCAATGTCAACGCCCAACATGAGGCCGGCTATGATCTGGACGGCAACACAGGGCGGTCGTTTTTCACCCGGCCGGCATCGGCTCAGAGTGAAACCGGATTTGCGGATCCCGTAGCCCTTGCTCTGGATACCGGAGACATCGAGATCAACGGCAGCACCATCACCATTGATGCACAAAACAATTCCCTTTACGGCATCCGGGATGCCATCAACGATTCTGATGCAGGCGTGATTGCCTCGGTGGTGCATGACGGCACCGACCATCATCTGGACCTGACCCCGAAAACCCGGGGCGCGGATGTGGAATCCGATTTCAGCCAGATCTCCGATTTTATTGATGAAGATACCGACGGGGATTTCTTTGACGCCGCCGGCTCCGAGCAAATCTCGGTGGCCATTGATTCCACCGACCAGGTGGCTGCGGCCGGGTTTCCTGAAGGCGCACCCGGTGACAATGTCAATGCCATGGCCATCCATGAATTAAACAGCTCAAAGCTTATCAATGGTGATCAAACGTTTGTGGACGCATACGGCCGGATCGCAGCCACCGTGGGAACTGAAACCCGGAGAAACACCATGGCCCGGGAGGGTGCGGCCGACACCATGGATCAGCTGGAAAACCTGCGCGAATCCATGGTCGGGGTTTCCCTGGAGCAGGAAATGATCAACCTGACCTTGTTTCAGAGGGGGTTTGAAGCCTCCTCGCGGTTTGTGCAGACCATAGATGAAATGATGGGCACGCTTATCGGATTAAAGAGGTAATCGCATATGAAATCCACCCTGGCCATGAATTACCGCATGCTTTCATCCAATCTGGAGCGGTCCTCGAACCGGCTTTATGATTTACGCCAGCAGGCGGCCACGGGCAAGCAGATGAACCGCCCGTCGGACAATCCTTCGGGAATCCGGCCGGTTCTGGATTACCGGGTCAAAACCCAGGCCGCAGAGCGCAGTTTAAACCAGATGTCCATGGCCCAGGGGGAGATGGAAGTTCTTGACTCCAGTCTGGACCAGGTGGAAAACATCCTGGTGGCGGCCAAGGAAACCGGAATTGCCGCCATCAGCGGGGCGGCCAATGAGGCTGACCGGCAGACCTATGCCGACAAAATCGGCCAGCTGCGCGAGGAATTGCTCCAGGCGGCCAATACCCAGAACGGGGGCAAATACATGTACGCCGGGTATTCGGAAAGCACAGTCCCTTTTCGGACGGTTGATGATGGGACCGAGGATTGGGATGTGGAGTATGACGGTGACGGTCATGCAAAGACCGTGGACATCGGTACCGGCAATCAGGTTCAGGTGGCTTTGCCCGGAAACGAGTTGTTCCTGGGCGATTATGACAATGATGGCATCACTGATGCGGACGGCGAAAATCTTTTTGCCGCTTTAAAGGATTTTGAAGCCGCCATAAGGAACAATGACAAGGCAGCCATGAACAATGGCCTGGAAACGCTCGAAGAGAGTGCCGACCAGGTCCGGCGGCTGCGGGGGCGGATGGGCAACAATGCATGGCGCATCGAGCGGGCCAGCGAGCAGTTAAACGGTGCGGCCATTGAATTTGAAAAAATTCTGTCAAGCTACGAGGATGCCGATGCCCTGGAGGTTTTCTCCCAGCTGGTACAGCAGGAGACCGCATTTGAAGCTGCATTAAATGTCACTACCCGTATTTCCAAGCTCTCCATTTTGGATTTCATGAGGTAAAAAATAAGGGATCCGGCAAACAAAGTGACGTTGGAAACGCTGCAACCGCCTGTTTCCGAACAGGAAATCTATATTGTTGATCAAGTCAAATCACGAAAGGAACAAGAGAATGAAAAACGGTTTAATGAAAGTGTTATGGATCTGTCTTGCCGTATCAATGCTCTGGACCGGCACAGCCCTGGCTGCGGGCAAGGTTGTGGTGGTAACAGGAGCCAGTAAACAGGACGCCAAAGATGTGGGTACTTATCAACCCGTGTATGACGGAATTAAAGAAGCCCTGGCGCAGCGCGATACGGAGATCGTATTTCAGTACGTAAAACTTGACGGAGCCCCGGACGAGGCCACCCGGGTGGAAAGAGGCCGCGAGGCGGCAAAAAAAGCCCTGGCTGAAAATCCGGACGTGGTAATGGTGTTAAACGACGAGAGCGTTGTCTATGTGGCCACGCAAATCAAGGATACACCGGTGGTGTTTGGATATATTTTCAGCGATCCCGAGCAGCTGGGTCTGCCTCAGGATAATGTTACCGGTGTTACCCGCAGAAGCTTTGCTCCGGATATCTGGAAGCTTGCCCGGGAGGTGACAGGGGCTGAGACCGTGGGGCTGATAAGCAAAGACAGCCGCTCTATGGCCGGTGTGAAAAGCTACATCCTGGCTGGTGCGGATAAGCTTGAGCAGGTCAGCGGTGTGCGCGTTGAGGATGTGTACCTGTGCGACACGTTCGGGGAGTGGTCCGGCCTGGTCAATAACTGGGAGCATGATCTGATCTATCTGGCTGACACCTCCCGAATTGAGAAAAACGGTGAACGCATGGATGCAGCCGAGTTGGTGGGCTGGACCGTGGAAAACGCCGACGTGCCAGTGATTGGCGCTACAGAGCGGGATACCGAGGCAGGCGCAATGTTTTCCATTGTCACTTCAGAAAAGCAGATCGGCTGGCAGGCCGGGCAGATGTCGGCAAAGATTCTCGACGGCACGCCGGTATCTGATATACCCATGGAGGCCGGCGAAAAGGGCAAGCTGCTGATCAACGGGACAACGGTTGAAAAAATGGGGGTTGATATTCCATATGACACTCTTTCCTCGGCTGAAAAAATTTATGAATAATTGAAACAACTCCGGCAAAAAGGATCCGCCTGCTGAAAATCCCTGTTTATCGTTGACATGAAAAGCCATTCATGTGACATGTCCAAAAGATGGCATGTCACATGAATGGTATGCATCCGGGAAATGCTTCCGGAAAAGTGAAACCGTGTCCGATGCAGCGCCAGGGAGGGCGGCAGATGCTTGTATTAACCCGCAGAGCCGGTGAGGGGATAATCATCGGCGATGATGTGAAAGTCACGATCCTGGAAAGCCAGGACGGCAAGATCCGAATCGGGATTGAAGCCCCACGGGATCGGAAAATTTATCGTCAAGAGGTGTATGACCGCATATGCATGGAGAACCGGGAAGCCAGTCAGTGGGATGCAGAAAAACGCGATATTCTGGAAGCCGTGCTTCTGAAAAAGGAGGCGGGCAATTGAGTTCCCAGGAAACGACCGGCAAAAAGACTTTGCAGACGCGTTTTGGAGAGGTTTCATATGATCCTGACAAGATGATCCGGTTTCCCGAAGGCCTTGTCGGCTTTGAACAACTGCGTGATTTCGTGGTGCTGCCCAACAAACGTACCGATGATCCGCTTTTTTGTTTTCAAAGCGTGGATGCGCCGCATCTGAGTTTTTTGCTGATCAACCCGGCCCTGTTTTTTCCGGATTACCAAATCGCTCCGGGTCCGGAGGAACTTGAAAAGCTGGCCATAAAAGAACCGGACCCGTATTTCGTGCTCACAACCATCACCTTTCATGAGAACCAAAGCATCACCCTCAATCTTCTGGCTCCGGTGATCTACAGCCCGAAAACAGACCGGGCCGTGCAGGTGATTCTCGACGGATCCGGATACAAGGCAAAAACGCCGCTGCCGGAAAACCAATAAACACCGATGCCGATTCCCGGGCAGCCCTGCAAACAGGCTACCACGATGGTTCAAGCACTTGCTGCAAGATTTTTTCCGCTTCCTTGTCCCCGCCTGTAAACCCGGCCTTCAGATCCACATATACCTGAACCGGTGACACACTGGCAATGGGCACCCGAATGTCTTTTTCAATGTCTGCCACGGTTTTTTCAGAGGGTCGGCAGTACTGCAGGCGCGATGCGGCCTGAACAGGATGCCCTCCGTAAAACACGCCTGGATCTGCGCTGTGTATCATAGCCACGTTGGCATCTTTTGCCCCGGTTTTTTCAAATCCCAGTTCATCTGCTGCAAGCTCCGCACCCCCGTAAACCCTTGCCTGTATTTGGCGGTAATAGTCAATGCCCGAGGCCATGTGAACGGCTGCAGACAGCCCTGTAAAGGCCAACTGAAGCCCTTTTTTGCGGCAGGTTTCCGCTATTGCGTTTTCCGCCTGAAGAAAATCCGCGGATGCGTAGAAAAAGGAAACCTGTTCACGGGAGTTGTCAGCCGATGCCATGTGCTCAAGGATTTTTCGGGGGCGGGCCAATATGATCTGCTGCCGCCTGTTGTCGATCCATTCCCGGTCCTTTAGAATCTGCTTTACATTGGAAACCAGACCCAGGCTAACGCCCGCCTCTGCAGCCAGATCCCGGGTCTTCCAGCGCCGTCGCGGATGACAGAGCAGTACCCGCAGAAGCCGTGCGGCTTTGGGGCGATTGAGGGATTTCAGGCGTCTTTTGTTGGTATAAGGGTTGGGCCGCCCCCGGGTGTGGAGAAACAGGCCGTCTATGGCGATTCTGCAGTTTCCGGCAAGATCCATGTATCCCACCCCGTATTTCCGGCAGATCAGGGCCGCCTGCTCTGAAATATACGGGGCGGCAAATACCGGGTAGGCATGGGACCATCTGTTTTGCTGGACCATCAGGTGGTTGACCGCCTCCCTTGCCAGTCTGGGCTCTCCGTTGGTGCGGGTGTTGATCAGCAGCACACGGGGGCCGGTTTGTCCGAAAATTTCCATGACAAAATCCGGGCCGTCGTTGTCGCGGATTTGCCTTTGCACAATCGTGCTGTCCACCATTCCGGTTTCATTCAAAAGCGCTTCAAGTTTTTCCTGTAGGGCTTTCTGCAGCTCATCTGCGGACAAGGGCTTGCCGGTCATTTTTTTGCATCACCTGTTTGGGTCTGGGCCTTGATATCCCTTTTTTTTGTGAAAAAACATTATAATTTAGTTTAAAATTATATATTCAACGCATGTTGAATGTTAATTTAAAATGAACAAAATTAAAAATCAAATAATTTTTATTGATAATGTTCTGTTCAACATAAGTTGAACAATCAAAATCGATGAAATTTGTAATTAAACTGCTTACGAGCAGACAAAATGGTTTCCTTCCTCCACAAACCGCCATCTTCGTCTCAGGAGAGGTGACAGCGACAGCATCGGCATAACCAGGACATAATCCGCTTGTGCCGATTTTCGCATGTGTCGGGGCGGGTGCGGTTTGTTTGTCTGCGGCGTGCTTTTGGCGCTCGTCCCGGGGCTTTGGCTGGAATTTTAAAAACTCGGGCGGATCGCCCTCAGACAGTTTAAAATTCCGGTCGCCAAAGCCCCGGTCCGATCTTATGCCGAAACCGCGCCAATGCAGCCAAACAAACCACCCCCGCCCCGCCACATGACCAGCGTACCGGAAATATGCAGCAGCGATTGCTTTTTAATGGGAAGTCCTCTGAATTTGAATCGATGCAGGGTTGATGTCCTGGAAGGGTGTTTCTAATGTGTTTTAAGGGGTTATCAAATTTGATGGAATCGTAAAAAGGCCCAAATCGGATATAACCGCCAATCAATAAACAAATAACTTGTTGATTTTAATTAACACTTAATCACTTAAAACTTAACACTGCCTGTAAAAAAGACTTTTTACAGGCTCATCAAATTTGAGCATGGTCTCCAAGGAAGCCCGAAGGGCGGGGGCGGGTTTTTGAAGCGACATTGAGAATTTTTGCGGGAAAATTCAGCCGGTGCCGGAGCCGGAAAATTTCAAACTGTTTGAGGGCGAATGCCCGAGTTTGTAAATTTTGGCGAAGGCATCGGCTGAATCCGCAAAAAGGCTCAGGAGCGAAAAAAACCCGCCCCCGGCCGCAGGGCTTTCTTCCTCCAGAGCAGCACCATTTTCAACCCAGAAGAAGTCACAAGCGCAACATCGGCATAACCAGGGTATAAGCAGCTTGTGCCGCTTTTCGCATGTGTCGGGGCACGGGCAACGAGGCCAACCCGGCTGCCATGCTCACGAACAAAAAGCGAAACGTAAAGGTGGTGATCATGAACCGATGACGTTGTTTTTTTGGGCGTCATGCCTAAACAATTTCTGGCTTTGTCCGATAAGTTTTATTCAACGGCTATGGCGCAAATCTATACAGACCCAAGGATGTTGGGGAGTTGAAAATGAGCGGGGCCTCCTACAGGCAAAAAAATGAAGCATCCCGAAACGAGCTGCAGCCGGAGGGCAACTATTTTCCCGTGTCCCCGGATACGCTCAATCCCAATGCACTGACCGATTTCCAGGTATATTTTAAACGGGGCAGCCGCTATGTGCTCTATACCCGGGAGCGCCAGTATTTTTCCCATGAGCTCAAGCAGCGACTGGTGGAAAACGGCATTGATACGGTTTATATTCCGTATGACCAGCAGCCCTCCTATGAATCCTACATGCTCGATAACCTGGAGTGGATTTTAAATGATCCGGAAATTTCCGTGGATGTTCGATCGCGGGTGTTTCTGGACATTACCGCCGGGCAGGTGAAAAAAATTTTTGAAGACCGGATGCCGGCACTCGACGAAAATACCCTTAAAGGGGTGAGCCATGTGGTGAAATCCAGCCTTTCGTTTTTGTCCACCCCCGAGGCCATGGAAAATATCGGCCGGTTTGTTTCTCATGATTATCAGACTTTTTCTCACGGCGTGCATGTATTTACCTATACCATGATGCTGATGAATTGCCTGGCCGAACAATGGGAGGAGCAAACCCTGGTGGATGTGGGCGTGGGGGCGTTGCTCCATGATATCGGCAAAACCCACGTGCCGGTCAGGATTTTAAACAAGCCAGGGCCGTTAAACGAACAGGAATGGAAGCAGATCAAGCTTCATCCTGTACACGGCATGCGCATGTGCACCAACGTGGATTTGCCTCAGATGAGTTTGAACTGTATTGTGTTTCATCATGAGAAATTTGACGGCACCGGCTATCCCACCGGTATGCAGCAGGAGGAAATTCCCGTGCCGGTGCGCGTTTTGACCTGTTGTGACGTCTATGACGCCATTACCTCAAAGCGTTCCTATGCCCCGGCCAAAACACCGTTTGAAGCATTAAAGATCATGGGCGAGGAAATGCAGGGCGCATTGGATCCCAGGATTTTCAAAATGTTTATCAAGGTTCTGGGTAAAAAGCAGTAGCCCGGCAGTTCGGGGTTTTTATGATTTTTTCCGGTTTTTCGGGGAACCGGCCCTGGTAAAGCGGTATTTCCGGATGCCCTCCAGGATGCCGCCGGAGGTGGGGCTCTCTGCGAAATAGATTTTGTTTACCCCTTTGAGTTCCTCGAGTTCCGGGCTGTAGTTGCCCACCACCACACCCATCTGCTCGCCGCGCAGCATTTCCGCATCATTGCCTGAATCCCCGCTGACCAGAAAATGCGACAATGGGATTTCCCACTTGTAGCTTAAATATCGGATGGCCTTGCCCTTGGATGCCCGGTAGGGGATAATGTCGAGATATTTTTCATGGGAATAGACCAGGGTGTAACGGAGCTTTTTTTTTGTCAGGGCGTCGTGGATCTTTGCGATCCGGTCCTTTCCCGGATCCATGTCATAGCTGACCTTGTATTTGCGCTGGGCCGCCTGGTCCTGGAGCTTGAGAAAGCTGAATTGTTTCAGTGTGTTTTTGATTTTTTCCGGCTCCCAGCGCTGGGCGATATGCGTATCCCATCCCTGATCATACTGCAGGTCCAGGCCATAGTAGATTTCCGTGCCCACGTCCGAGACCACCACATCCGGCCGGGGCAGACCGTGTTTTTCCAGTACCTCCATGGCCGAGTCCGCCCGCCGGCCCGTGGCCACGCCAAAGCCCACTTTCTCACGGTTTTCCGTAAGCCACTGGATCAACTCGGCAAGATCCTCGTTGTCCTGGCCGATCAGGGTGTTATCAATGTCGGTGATCAGGAAGAAATTGACTTTTGACAATCGCTTGCCAACGGATTTTTCCCTGGCAGAGGCCCTTTGCTGCCGGCTGGAGCCGAATCTTTCATCCAGAAGCTGGATCACGGCATCTGTGAAGGACTGGGCGTGGCTGTCCCAGGTGTAGTATTTGCGCACGTTCATGATACCGTTTTTGGAGTATTGCTGCCACAGTTCCTCATCTGTGAGGATTTTCCGGATGGCGTCGGCGATTTGCGTCTGATCATCGGGATTGATGAGAATACCGTTTTCGCAGTTGCCGATGATATCCCGCGGGCCCCCGTCATTTGTGGACACCAGGGGCAGGCCCGTGGCTGCTGCTTCCAGCAGGGTGAGCCCAAAGGGCTCTGTGAGGGCCGGATTGACAAACACCCCGCGTTTTTCCGCGGCAATCCGGTAAAGCTCGGGTACTTCGTATTCCACGTCATGTTTTTTGGGGATGGCCATTTTGCCGTAAAGGTCATAGCGGTCCATCATCAACAGCATTCGCGTGAGTACATCCTTTTCATTTTCCTCCATTTCGTTGATATCCTTGCGGATGCCGGCAAACACGGCCAGGTTGGCCATGGCCTGCAGTTCGCGATCTTCACCGTAAGCCTGGACCAGGCCGGAGATATTTTTGCGCTTGTCCGGACGGGAAAGCGCCAGGATCAAGGGTTTGTCCGGATACATCAGAAACCGTTCCATCTGGTTGAGCAAATTGGCCTGGGCATACTTGGAAAATTCGGATTTCTCCACTTCCGGCAGCCGGTGGTGGTAATACGGATGGAAGCGCTCAACGTCGATGCCAGGGGGAATGACCTTGTATTCCGGGGTTTTGGCGTTTTTGTAAACCCCGTACTGATCCTCGATTTCCTGGTTGGTGCTGGTAACAATCAGGTCGGCTTTTTTCAGGATTTGTTCTTCTGTCTTAATGCGGGTTTCGATATTGTATTTTTTGTTGATCTCCGATTCCCGCATGCCGTCGTTTAGCAATTTCTGTTTTTTGGGAATTCCCAGGGAATGGCCGGTAAACACAAAGGGCAGCCCGTAGAGCTCTGAGAGTTTCATGGCCACATATCCCGCATCCGGATAATGGCCGTGAAACAAATCAGGGATATCATCTTGTTTTTTAATGAATTTGATGACCTTGTCCACATATTCATCCAGGTGGGGCCAGAGCAGTTCTTTTCGCATATATCGCTTGCCCCGGCACTGGATGCGAACAATGCGGCAATTGTCGCTGAACTCTTCCACGGGCTTTGCATAATCGTCTGAAACCCTGGGGTCTTCGATGAGGCGTGTAAACAGGTCCACCCGGCGCACATTTTTGCTGCGGCTCAGATGCCTGGCCAGCTCCACCACATAAAGCACCTGCCCGCCTGTATCCGCATCCCTTCCCAGCTCAGGATTCTGAAACCTGACCAGCCCGTGGATGCTAAACATCTGGATATAAAGCTCTTTATCCGTTTCCGTCATTGGGTCCTCCTGTGGTGGGTTGAAGCAATGGCAAATAAAGCTCCCGGTCTTCCGGGATGGCGCCCTGGATTTGACAAATGCGGGCGGCAAATGCAGCGGCTTGGTCGAGGATGTGATCCGGGGACCAGTTTTGCAGATATCCCAGGGCCACCACTGCGGCATAGGCATCACCGGCGCCCACAGTATCCACAACCGGCCCTTTGTCCGGCACCCGGGTTTCATGGCAGAAGCCCGGGGTGTAGAGGCGGCTGCCGCGTTCCCCCATGGTCAGCGAAACCATCTCTATGCCATTGGCTTCCATGAGCCAGCCGATGAAGTCGTCTTCGGATCCGGCAGGTCTGCCGGTCATCTCGCGGATTTCCTTGAGTTCCTCGTCATTGATTTTAAGGATATCCGCCCTGGCAATGGAGGCGAGAACCGTCTCTGTGCTGTAGCAGCCGGGGCGCAGATTGATATCACAGAAGCATTTGCTCCAAGTCCTGCGATTGTCGAGAAACTTCTGCATCCGGGCGGCCATTTCCGGCGTGCGCTGAACCAGGGTGCCGAAATAGATCAGTTCCGGGCTCTGGTTATTTACACAATCCGGCGAGTCAGGCAGTTCGATGTGGTCATAGGCGGTATTGGTGATGATTTCAAAACTATGGCTCCCGCCCTGTTGAGGGTGAACCATCACCTTGCCGGTGGGATGCCGGGGGTCTGACTGGATGTGGCTGGCATCAAATTTGTTTTGCCAAAGAAAGTCAGAAATTTCTTTTCCGATATCGTCCTGCCCGATGCGGGAGATAAAGCAGACCGGCAGGCCCGTTTGCTGCAGGTGATAGGAAAAATTAAAAGGCGCCCCGCCGATGCGCCGGTATTGCGGGAAAATATCCACGAGGATTTCGCCGATGACAAGAATCACAATTGTCCTCAGGGGCTTGTGTTGGAATCGATTGGGTATTTCATTGCTATAATAAAGCGGTTTTGCGCAATTGTCAAACAACGGGCGAAGCTTCGCCCTTTTGTGGGCTGCGGTCCGAAGCCGGTGCGGCCTTGCCGGAACCGGACGGATGAAAAACAAGATTGAGCTTGACAATCAAGCCGTTCTTGATCATATTATTACTTGTTCATATAATGAATTGAATAAAAAGGGCGGCCGTATTTCGGCCGCCCGGAAAGAAGGGGAAAAATGACAGTGCCGGAAAGTCAAAACATTGCAGAAGTATGCGCAACCAAGATGATCCATCACGATATCATCGCGCAGGTGGGTGCATCCATGCCGGAAGACCGGGGACTTGCGGATCTGGCCGGGTTTTTTAAAATCTTCGGGGACAAAACCCGCATCCGCATTCTCTGGGCATTGTCTGCAGCGGAAATGTGTGTCTGCGATCTGTGCTGTCTTTTGGGGATGAAGCAGTCCGCTGTTTCCCAGCAGCTCAGGATATTGAAGCAAACCCGTCTGGTCAAATACCGGCGGGAAGGCAAGGTGATATATTATTCCCTGGATGATGCGCATATTCGCCGGGTTCTGGAGCTGGGCCTGGAGCACGTCATGGAAAGCCAATCATCCTGATTAAAAAAGGAAATTGTCATGTCTGAATCTATAGATAGTCTCAACGGTCCGGCTGCGCACGGGCGTGACCCGCAGTGCTGTGCTTCATGCGGATGCAGCCATTCATCCGCCGTAGGCGAGGCCGAGGCCTTTGATGTGCGGCGCGAGGTTATAAAGCTTGTTGCTGCAGCAGTCTTGTTTGCCGGAGTGCTGCTTTTGGAATATACGGCTGTGATCCGCCTTCCGGCAATTGGGTTTTATGTTTTCATTGCAGCGGCTTATTTGACTGCAGGGGTCGGGATTCTGGCGGCAGCCGGGCGCACGCTGGTGAGGGGCGATTTTTTTGACGAAAACGTGCTCATGGCCATTGCCACCCTGGGAGCCATGGCCATCGGGGCCTTTTCAGAGGCCGTGGGCGTGATGATCTTTTACCGGGCCGGAGAGTTTCTGCAGGGCCTGGCCGTGTCGCGCTCCAGGCGCTCAATTGCCGCCTTGCTGGCCCAGCGGCCCGATGTGGTCAATTTGAAAACCGAGACCGGAATTTCCCGGGTGGCACCGGAGAGCGTGGCCGTGGGCAGCCTGGTTCTGGTTAAGCCGGGGGAGAAAATCCCCCTGGACGGCCGGATCACGGACGGCGCATCCCAGGTGGACACATCCGCGCTCACAGGGGAATCCGTGCCCAGAGGGGCGGGTGCGGGAGACGAGGTGATGGCAGGGGGTGTCAACCTTTCAGGCACCCTGACCGTTGCGGTCACCCGGCCTTATGATCAGTCCTCCATTGCCCGGATGGTGGAGCTGGTGGAAAATGCAGCCGCCCGCAAATCCGCCACTGAGCAGTTTATCACCGTCTTTGCCCGGTATTACACCCCGGCGGTGGTGGCCGCGGCCGCGGCCGTGGCTTTTTTGCCGCCAATGCTGATCGACGGTGCCGGGTTTCAGCAATGGATTTACCGCGCCCTGGTGCTGCTGGTCATCTCCTGTCCGTGCGCGCTGGTGATCAGCATTCCCCTGGGATATTTCGGCGGCATCGGCCGGGCTTCCAGGCACGGGGTGCTGATCAAAGGTTCAAATTATCTCGATGTGCTGGCAAAACTGCACACCGTGGTATTTGACAAAACCGGGACCCTCACTGAGGGCGTGTTTGAGGTCAATGGCGTTGAAAGCGCAAACGGATACAGCGCTGAGCAGGTGCTGGCCTTTGCCGCCAGGGCTGAGCAGTATTCCAACCATCCCATTGCCAGGGCCATTGTCAAAGCGTTTGACAAAAACGGAGAGCCTGTGAGTCCGGAAGGTGTTTCCGGGCACGGGGAAACCTCGGGTTCAGGGGTTGCCGCCCGGGTGGATGGCAGG
>Ga0182239_1000139_pt1 | contig 26357 bp, 21 predicted proteins | sample hydfrate6_PW_210_FD_132456 | JGI IMG/M metagenome (GOLD analysis project Ga0182239, IMG submission 132456) | Subsurface microbial communities from deep shales in Texas, USA - hydraulic fracturing test 6_PW_210 | ecosystem: Environmental > Aquatic > Deep subsurface > Shale gas/oil reservoir >... | reverse complement strand
TTGGATTACTGTAAACGGTAACTGTCTTTGTAGTTGAATCAGTTGAACCATGTCCATTATCAACGGTCAATGTAACACTGTAATCCTGATCAGATCCAGATACTGAATAGGTATGTGTTGGATTCATGTTAGTGGATGTTGCAGTATCACCGAATTCCCAATCGTATGTTGAAGCATAAGATGACTGACTGGTGAATTCAACTGTTTCAGTATCATCTGTTGCATGAGTCCATGAGAAATCAGCATATGGATTTGCATAAACCGTTATGGTCCTATCTTTCTGATCAGATAATCCATGGGAATTTTCCGCCGTTAACTTCACATTAAAATTTTTACTTGGTCCAGAAAACGAATATTTATGAGTAGGATTTCTTTGTGTTGATGTTGAACCATCACCAAAATTCCAGTTCCATGAATCAGTATAACTTGAAGTATCCGAAAATTCAATTAATTCCTTGTCAGAGCTTGAAGGAGTCCATGTAAAACCTGCATCTGGTTCGCGATATACTGTTATAGATTTAGTGACACTATCACTACCATATTTATTATAAGCTGTTTGTGTTACATCATATGTTTGGCTGGAGCCTGATACAGAATATGAATGATATTGTGAATTCGGCATAATCTGACATGAATGTGTTGATGTGTATCCATCCCCATAATTCAATTCATACGATGTTGCATTGCTTGAACGATCCATAATTTTTACTCGTTCGGTATAACTATCAATTTGTTGTAATGAAAAATCAGCAGTTGGTGGACGAGGATCACTCATCACAGATATGTCATCAATCAAACACAATAAATCAACCTCTACTGCATCATTTCCTGCAGTGATTACTGGACGAATTCCTATATCATGTACACCATTAACCCATGACACATCTACACTTTGCTGAGTCCATGTATTATTAATTTGAATAGGGTAAACATAACCTACACGTATATCATCTACATAAAAATAAACTGTTATTGACATATAATCAGGATTCCCAGAAGCGTGTACAATTGGTTTCAGATTATATGTTATGGTATCAACACATGTAAGTTCAACATTTTTTTGATAAATGCCTTTTGATGTTCTTGATGAGGTTGATCCCAATAAATGTAAATCTGCTTTAGCACCATATGATCCAGTATATCCATTATTTGAAATAACAAATGTCCCATCGTCTGATAAATCTCCGCTATCTCCTGACCACCCCGATAAATCTCCAGTCTCAAACCCACCATTTGTAACTTGTTCAGATGCACTAACAGGATTGATCATAAGCACAACTAACAATACACAAAGCAAACTGAATCGTTTGACTAAATTATATGTGGTTTTTCTGGACATGAGTAACTCTCCATAGCATAAACTATTATCACACTAATTATATATTATACCTTATATATAATTTAACATGGTCTTCATATTTTCCACAGAGTGTCTCTTTCAACTAAAAATAGAAATTAGATTAAAACAAAACCAAGATCATGCATGTACATGCTCTTGTTCTGTTCCTTCAAATGAATTCACAGTAATTACATTCATTTGTGAATCCAATATGCTGCTTTCTTTAACATCTTCTAACGTATATCCAAGATTGTATAATTCAGATATAAGCACAATGATGTTATGACACAGTACCTTACAGAGAAGTTCATTTGCCTGGGATTCAAATACCTTACTTCTAAGCTTACCTGACATTTTGGATTTGATCATATTAAACGCACACTCAACATTATTTCTATTGTTATAATGTTTGTAGAATTCCTCTTTATTTTCGTGGAATATATCATACATTGTACTCCATATCTGAACTCCTTTGGCAATTCTTCTTGCCCTTTTCGAAGGTAAGAAGAATGGTTTACCTCCGTGCTCAGCTACGATTGAACAATTCTCACGAGATGAATATGCTCCATCCCCATATTGTTCATTGATTGTGAATCGGCTTGCAGTTCGACCCACAAGTTCCCTCAAACAAGATGAATCGTTGGCATATGTATCCGTTACTTTAACCGCAGCAAATGTTCGGGTTTTCACACCCACGTTTGCATGAAGTTTTGCCCACATCTTCTTTTTCTTAACGACCCCATATTTCTTGTCGTGCCAGGTATCTGTTACTTTTGTTCCAAATCCTGTTGAGTCTATTGCAAATCCAGTTTCTACTGCCGAAAAGGGTTCACTGGTCTTTTCAATCAGATATGTGAGGAGAGGGGTCAAGTTTGGATCTCGTAGATATTTAGAAACCGTATTGTAGTGAGGAAGATGGTCAATATATCCATCCTCATGTGCTCTCTCGCCCTGTGACTCAAATCTCCTGCCAGAAATTGTCGTATATACCTTATATGTGGCTGCAAAGATCACATCACTCAGTGGTACTCGAGGTCTACCAATATCTTGTGTAGGTTCATCGATCCAATCACAGGCTTCCTTGAGGACTTCAAGAAATGCTTTTGTTTCTCCACGCTGAACTTTGTTATATACACTCCACGATTTGGAATATTTCTTTTCACTTTTCTTGAGTGCCTTAATTTGTTTGTCCAAAACTTGAACCGAAGGAATTTTTACATTTTCTTCAAGTGCCCATACTGCATGGATATGCTTACACACGTTCGCACTATTCTTAAAATCCTCGCAGTTGCATGAATATACCCCATCCCCACTGATAGTAACGTCATATGATTTCCTACCATCACCTGGAACCAGCCATCCATTATTGGTTTTTGTCAGTTTCTTTGTCTTAGCAATCCTTAATCCTCTAACACTTCGAATTGGGTCGACATTACGCATACGTGTAATTCCATCGATAAATGATGAAGCCACATATCTAGGATTGATGGAAGCGAGTGATTCAATTGTAGGTACGGGATTTGAATTCTCGGGTTTGGCTTTTGGTACTTTTACCTTCTGGATATCATCTTCAGATTTTTCCTCTAAATATTCATTATACTTTTCTTCCAATTCTGAGATGGGTTCCTTTTCAGGCTCAACGTAGGTAACTTCATCTGAATTAAGCTCTGTTAATTCTATGTCCACATCTTTATTGGAATTGTTATGTTCTTCTTTCTCATTCCATCTAACGAGTTTATGAGCATTCTCAATTTTATCCATAATTCATCATCCCTATACATCGTTGATACCTCCAATTTTCAACATGTTCTCATGAATTTTATATTGTTACAATCCAATAAACCGCTAATTCTAAAGGACTGCATATCGATACCAAGATTACTTGGATCGTTTTGCTTCTATCCAAAATCCCATAAAAATGGAGACTGAAAGCCTCCATCATTCATCTACAATACATTCGCCTAACTTCTCCTGTACCTCCTTCATTTTTGACAAAATATCATCTTCATTGGATTGTAGCCTTTGATAGAGTATTTCGGGTGGCTCGTATTCGATTTCTTCATATTCAATTTCCTTGTACTTGGAAATACTTAGATCGTAATCGTTTTCCCGAATCTCATCTGCAGGTACAAAGAAACATTTCCCTGTACGGTCAGAAAAGTCCTGATTTTCCCTGTCATGGAACTTTTCGATTATGTCGGGGATGTCACCCTTTCCATCGATGAAAGTTCGCTTATCGTCCAATGTGAACCCATCTGATTCCATATTGTAGAACCAGACTTTTTCGGTAGGTTCGCCTTTGGTGAAGACAAGAATTCCTGTCGATACACCTGCATATGGTTTGAAGACTCCTGAAGGCATGGATATAACTCCATTCAGCCTGCATTCGTCTACTATCCTCTCTCGAATTTTTTTATGGGCATTGCTGCTGCCAAATAATACACCATCAGGAACGATTACAGCACATCTACCACCTGTCTGTAATAGGTCACACATTAGGTCCAGATAAAGTAATTCAGTTTTTGTCGTAGTAATACTGAACTTGCCTTTGATCTCTTCTTTGTTGATGCTACCCTTGAATGGTGGATTTGCAAGAACAAGCGTGTATTTTCCTTTCTCTTTTTCACATTCCACGAGACTGTTTCTGTGGGCTATATGTGGATTTCTGATACCATGCATCATCAGATTCATCATGGCAATGCGTACCATTGTCTGATCGATATCTGAGCCATAGAACGTATCATTGAGCAGGGTTTCGTAGTCTTCTTTGCTTAATTGATCCCCGACAAAATTATGCTCAAATCCCTGTTCATCCGTCTCAATGAATTTGTCAGATGTATGTTCTTTCAGGATATGCATCATTGCAGAGACAATGAAACCTGCAGTACCACATGCAGGGTCACAGATCGTATCTCCAACTTTTGGTTGTGTCAATGCTGCCATCAGTTTTCGAATATGGTTTGGTGTCCTGAACTGGCCATTCTTCCCTGAAGTCCTGAGTTCACTCAAAATATATTCGTAGATGTCACCCTGTGCATCTCTGTTCTGTTCGGTGATATGAAGATCATTGATAATCTTCACAGCTTCTGAGAGCAATGAACCTGAAGTGATTACAAAAACCGCATCATCCATGTACTTTGAATAGAGGGATTTTTTCCCATCGATTGTTTTCAGGAACGGGAATACTTTAGTCCGAACGTGTTCAAGCATTTTATCGGAATCGTATTTTGTCCAGACTGACCATTTGTATTCATCGTTTCCTCCGAAAACAGAGTTGTATTTTTCGTTTCTTAGTCGGGCATTGTTCTTGTTTTTGTTATCTTCATCCTCCAATCTTTTCATGAAGAGCAGGTAGGACATCTGTTCTATGGCTGTCAGGGGATTGGAAATTCCATTACTCCAGAATCGATCCCAAAGTTTGTTTATATTGGTTTTCATCTCAGGACTTAGCATAGTCAAACACCTTGTAATTGATTCGATGTTTTTTGTATGGATGTTTTGTTTAAATCTATAATTTTATTTGGTTTATCAATATAATCGTTTGTTGTATTTACAACCGTATTTGCGGTATCAAGTAAATTACGTCCAGTTGGATTCTCTTCAAAGAATTCCACGCCTTCATTGCCAACAATTACAAAAGATATTCCTATAAGAAGAATTATAACACTACAAATTAAAAAACGCTCATTTTCTGTATGCAATCCTACAAAAAATAACACAAAAGTAAATAAAAACAGAATGACTCCAAATACAATAAGTATCTTTGAAAGCATATAAAGGACTATTATAGCAATCGTACAAAGTGCAATAATAAATGGAACGACATTATCGTTTCTATTCACTTAAACAACTCTCCTTTTAGGGACTTGGTAAGAAATAAATTGAACATTTCATCCGTTGTCTCGGCAGATTTTACCTGACTGAATTTCATGTCTTCAACAGATTGTACAAAATCAGCAAATTGTTTTTGGAGATGGAATGGTGGAAGATAAACTTTAAACTGGTTAATTTCTTTAGGACTTATTCTGGGTAAATTTGCACCATTGGATCTTTCGGTTGCTAAAGATACATAATATGGATGCTTTAATAAAGTTGTAAGAAATTGTTTGTTACTGAGACCAGGTTTTGGTAATATGGGAAGTATGTCCGTACTACAAATACCTTCAAAATCGGGCATCGCAACTTTGGTTAGATAAGGACGTAATTTTCCATAAAGAATATGTTCTTCAGTAAATGCAAACTTACTACTTTTTATTTCGCCCCTTTGAACATTTTGAAAATTATATATTTCGCCACTATTTGATTCAATGTGCTCCAATCCAACATATTTTGTATTGTCAGCAATATCCATTGGTTGGATTTGCTTCTTGTCAATATCACATATTTTATTTAATCTAACGATGTTCCATTTATTAGGATTATTTACTGGATCTCCAAACATCTCCAGAAATACACTCCTTACCAATTGATCTGAAATGTCAAGAGTTTCTTTACGTAGAGATCGAATCTCATCAATACAGTCAAGAAATTTGACTATTCTTTGTTGAGTTTCTATGGGAGGAATGGGTATTTTTAAGCTCTGCACATCTTTAGGATATAAATGAATACCCTTTACAACTGCCTTCATTTGTGTTTTAATTTCGTTGGAAATAAGAACAAAGTGCTTGTACTTGTTATACAAGTCTTTTGAATTGCTTCTTATCACCAACCATTCACCAGTTGGGATTACATTTTCTTGATAATTCTTTATATAGCAACTTTTAGAACCAACATATTCACTATTATGAGCTGCATTTAAAAATAGTGAATCACCTTCTGTAATACATTTGCCTTTATATTTATGGAAAAAAGCACTATCGACAAATGAATCAAATGCTCCTATGAAATCACCATTCTCATTAATGTCTTTTATTTTCAAAATGGGATATCCGTGTGATTTTTTTTCACTTTTACTTGGAGTTTTGCCATTGAAAACATTACAAACGTCGCCCAGTTTCTTCCATTCCCAACCATCGGGTAGATTTCTATCAGTTTTCATTTATCGTTCCTCATAAATTTTTCAGAAATAGCAACAGAATCCTCTTTCATCTGTCCAATTACTGATGCTCTCCGTTCCATGCCTTCGTTAATGGCATCCTGGAGATCTCTCAGAAATTCAGCAGAGATGTTTTCAATCACAGCATGACTTTCCCCATGATCTGTAGTCACATACCATGAAAAAAGATCCTTATCTGGAATGTACTCAAATACATTTTTTCCCGCAACAAATTGGTGTAGCGGGTTATTAATCTCAAAGAGAATTAACTCCCGCATATATGCGGACTGCGATAATCCCTTCTTATCGCAGATGTATTTGAATCTGGAAAAATCATCCTGTCGCAGCTTTGTAGCCAGGGTTTTGTATTCCATACATGGGAATACGCAGTAATAGTATATAAATTAATTAGGTAAACATATGTTTACCCCATTTTTCAATTTATGCCATTTTTCTGTTTTAAAATCAACTTAGTATATTATTCTCGATGTATATCGTAATTAGCAATATTTGATTTATTTAGTTTATATTAAAACATGAAATTAACTGCATGATTCAAAATTCATCATAAAAATAAATGCGTTGCTCTTCACTCAAATTATAAACGAGGTGTTTTGGTTTGTTTTCAGTAATGTTAACGGGTAATTGATACTTGAAAAACGGAAGAGGTGGATTTATCAATGTAAATGTATAGTTCCCTGTTCCAAGCTTAAAAGTAGAAATCCCTGACTTATTGAAAGATTGCTTTCTGATTGCAATTATCGGCTTTTCATATTTTCCACCATTTGTGTCCTTCAAATAGTGATTGTAAACGTAGAGATCGTATTTATCAACGGGTTTGTCATTTTCATGAACTTCTACATAAATATCTGAACGGTTGATATATTGGTCTGATACATCTATCCAGTTGTCATTTTCATCAATAACTTCTATGTAACATAAGTCTCTGTTCCAGTGCTTTGCAAACTCAAACCTAGCATTTCCAATTACACGATTACATGACGGATCTACAACAATCCAATTTCCATTTTCATTTTTGTATTCTGCCCAACAATGATCACCCGCAAGACTATGAATAAATCTGGCCTCTGCTCCATTATGCCTCATTAATTCGACAAAAACTCTTGAATATTCTTCACAATTAGCAGTACCGAAATGAATTATCCATGGAACAGGAGCATCTCGCCAAAATAACTTAATCTCCTCGATACTTCCAGAATAATTGTATAAGCCAAATTTCTGTAACTTGCTATCTTTATCAAAATTACTATATGGATTATAAAAATAACGTGATTCCCATGACATTATTGATATAGCCATTTCATTTGGGTCACTAGAATTACCAATAACCATTGAAGATGTTTCATCCATCACAGTTTCGCCATATACATAATCGAAAACTGCAAAAATTGGAATCTGCATTATACCTATTAAAAATAAAAATATGATTAAAAGAATTATAAAGGATTTTGATGCTGTTTTTTTATTAAACGCTTGTGTAAAACTATATTTTATATTGTTAAACACAGACTTAAGATCGGAGTTCATGGAAATCAATTATTTATTGGAATCATTATTCTTTGATTGTTTTTCATCAGGTTTTCTCGTTTTCAGAATGTACAAAAATTCAATCAATGTTATACCAATTGTAAAGACAATTACAATAGACAATTTAGTAACCGTTTTTTGCATGTTAGTTATACTTTGATTAAGTACAGTAATTCTTTCATTAGCTATAGTGAGTTCATTTTTTATGTTCGTAATATATTTGTTAGAAATAGTTGTAGATCCATTTTCATATAGTTCTTCATATTGCTCTTTATAATATGCTGTTTCATTTTGAGATTCTTCGAATAGGATTTTGTAATTTTCATTGGTTGAATTATCAACCGTTTGAGTTTCCGTGGAAGAATCGTCTCCTGGTGGATCTGCTGCACATATTGGCAACGATAGAACAAATATCAATACAAAAAGTAAAGATAAAATTGATTTAATTTTATATGACATAACATTACCTCATTTTTAATACATCTGAATCCTAGAAAAGTTATCAACAATCTCTTCCAGTTCATCCATGTCATCGAAAATATCAAGCGGACGATATTGTGCAATTGGATCATGACTGAAATCGGAAAGTTCAATATATTTGTTCATGATGAACTGACTCAGAGCAACGTTCAACAAGCGTTTCTGTTCTGTGGAATAATCATTTCCATCAAGCACCTTTGCCTCAAATTCTGCCGTAATCACGTCTTCGGGAGTATCATCGAAATCGACTTCCAGAATATCCCGCAGGAATTGAAGGTAATCAATATTACGTAGTCGTTGGACACGATCTATAGTCAGCCTCTTGTCGATACCTTCAAGCAATGATTCCAGTTCTTTTAGTTCGGTAGAAGTAATTCCCGTACCCTGACGAATCTTATCTGCAATAGGATTATTATCCAGCAAATTGCCTATATCAGGATCATCCTTGACTTCAAACTCAATGTCCTTTTCCATTAAAATGTGATCAGGTGCATCGATTTGATACTTTTTGCCTTGTTCGGGTTCATAATATTTCACCAGTGGAGCAAACTCACGTACAACCTGATCAACTTTAGCAAAAGTAAGGTCATCCCAGAACTTGTCCTGTAACATTGTTAGTATCAGAGATTTATTGTTCTTTACTTCCTGGAGATTATCCTTCTGGAGAATATTGGTTGCATATATCTCGAAGTAATTCTTCAACTCGTTGATTGCTTCCCTATCTTCATTCAAGATGTGTATATACAAATCTTCGATATCAAGAATGAAACGCATTATATTGGGATCATTTCCACTATTGTACATTATCAGTGGTACAATTTCACTATTCAGGTCGCTGATATATTGAGAGAGTTCAAACGGACTGGATTTCTTGATCTTCTCAATCGCTGGCAGTTTTTTCCTGACTATATGGGAATTAGTGTCAAGACTATTGACCGTCTCGATTACATGCGTCCCAATAATTTCCTGTTGCTTCTCGTTAAGATCTTTAGTCAGCAAGGCTACTCTCTTAATGAATATCTGTTCAGGCAATCCAATACGTTTTCGTTCTGTATCTTCTGCCTGTCCTCCAAGATGATATTCAACATTTGAATGATCGCCAACTTTGAAATCTAGAATGAAAAAATTGTTCTTTTCTCTGTTTGGCAACCATTCAAGATGATTACATGATTCCTGATTACGTGTTCCCCTGCCAAACATCTGCCAGAAACGCACACTGGAACGAACAGGTTTTATGAAAACAAGATTGCATATTTCTGGAATATCTACTCCCGTATCAAGCACACCAACAGAAAGAGCAATTCTTGGATCTGATTTCGTTTTAAATCTACCTACTTCATCTTCATAACGATACTTATCGGAAGTAATTACTTCAACATATCTTCCAATATTGGGTGCCACTTCGTCAAACATTTTCTTCATATGGTCAGCATGGTCTATGCTTGCACAGAAGAATATCGTTTTACAGGGCAAGCCGTCGTCGGATTTATAACAGGTGTCTAGGAAAGTCTGAATAATGAGTTTATTGGTTTCGTTATCCATGAAAATGAAATCAAATTCATTTCCTTCAAATTTCAAATCATCGGGATTTTCTTCCTGTCTTCGGAGTTGATCTTTAAGTTCTTCAGAAAGCCCACTACCATCAATACCTTTTGTCAATACTTCTGTTTCCATTATCTTTGTTCTGTAGGGTACTAGAACACCATCGTATACTGCATCTTCATAAGGATATTCTGCAGTAGGTACACCAATATCACATCCAAACAGTTGATAGGTATTCTTGGATTCATTTGATTTTGGTGTAGCAGTGAGACCCAACTTCATCGAATCGAAGTATCCCATTACGACATTATTTTTGTCATAATACGATCTGTGAGCTTCGTCATATATAATAAGATCAAAAAATCCAGGACTGAACTTCTGGTACATCCTGACATCATCGCCATCTGGATTTGTCATGAGTGTTTGAACCGTGGAAGTGTATAATCTGGATGAGTTGGTAAATCCATTCCGTAGATCGGCTATCGGCTCTTTAAAGAATTTCTGAAATCCCTGTGTATTTGCCTGCGTTACAAGAACCGAACGATCCGCTACAAACAAAATATTCTGAACGTATCTGGATTGGATAAGACCGTCACATCCTGCCATTGCCACTCTTGTTTTTCCCGTGCCAGTAGCCATCTGTATAAGAGCAGAACGATATCCCTTGGAAAAATGCTGATTCAGAATTTTTACAATCTCAACACTTTTCTTCCTGTCAACGATTTTAGAATTGACACCATATTGAACGGGATCCTTTTGTTCAATGTATAATCTTAATCTTCTCCATAGATCGTCCTGACTGAATGGACCGCTTACCTCACGTTCATACCCATTATGATCTATAAATCTCCATTCTAAACCATTGGTCAGGAAAATAGGTATAGGTCTGCCAATCTGTGCTTCGATATCTTTGGCATAAGTTCGTGCCTGAATTCTGCCTTGATCTGAATCTTTGGAATATTTCTTAGCTTCGATAATAGCAAGTGGTGATTCATCATCTGCCAGAAGAAGATAGTCAATGAACTTATCGTCTTTTTTGTGAGTACCATCATCCAATACATAGTTATGATTAACAAAATCAGACTGGACTGTACTTACCTCTGCAAGGATGAATTTAGGCGACCACCATTTTTCCAGTTCAGGATCTATCAGGTCTAAACGTGTTTCTTCTTCACTATAATTTGTGGCACTCATCAAAAATAATTACCACTTGGAAGATATATATATATAACTATTGAATTGATTTTCGATTGTAAATGTTTCACTAGTATTCACCTTAATAAAATCGATATATGCAAGTGGAATAGCGTTACCAATAATATTCCTCATCATTATTATAGGTTCTATTTGTAATAACAATCTTAATAACAATTCCAAGAATTACACTAATCACAGCAACTATCAAACCAATTACCACAGAAGGCATCACATTCCACAACGCGGAACCCAATATGAGCACTAAAATGATTATCCCAGAAATATATCCAGCTGAAAAAGAATGATGTTCATACAATCCTAAAACGATTCCTTGAATGAAGCCAAAAAATGCCATTAGAGCAATTACAGAGTAATAAGAGGAAATAACCGACAGCGATGTTTCAGATTTAGGCACTTTGTCCGAAAAATCCATTTGACCGATAATGCATGATTTTGTCCAAAAAAATCTATCCTTTGTCCGAGAATAATATTAATCCTGGCCAATTATTCAACAATATTAAAAAGATGACTTTTATCATTGAAGCGTTCACTAATATAAAGGATTAAGTTATCTTTCTCTTGTGCGAGTTTGAATCCTTTTTTGAAGTTTTTGTCCATTCTCATGTTTGTATAAAATGCCCAATAATCACACTCATCAAATGCATATATTGGCATATTCTTTTGACTTCGCCATATCAGAAAATCTTCAAACAAACGAGCATCATGTTGATTTATAATGGTTCTAAGATCGAAGTAATTAAACACACAAACTGGATATTTACAATTATCTAATGGATTGTTGGGTAACAATTGTTTTAATCTAATATTCGGGAAAATGCCTTCAACAACGACAATTATTCCACAAATGTTTTTAATCCCATATTTCTTCAATACATCTGAATTTTTATGTTCAATATCACGAACACCTTGTGTAATTGCCTCTTTGATTGCTTTTTTTACATCCTTTTGGATTTTATTCCTTTTTCCTTTTAGGGAATCTGTGGAAATATTTCGACTTTTGCACTCTATAAACCAACTTGATCGTTTTAGATTTAGTAAACAATCAAGTTCACCTTTTTCATATTCAATATTTCTATCAACGTTCTTTTTAGTAGGAATATCTTCCATCAAATCGAAGATAATGTTTTCAAATATCTTACCTTTTGCATCTCTGTATTTCTTATTTTTTTGAAGTAAGTAATCAACTTTATGTGGTAAATATTTGAGTAAAGCTGATGGTTCTATTAAAATAATTTTGTTTTTGTAACAGAAAAGGGGATAGTCACGAAACCTTAAATCAGGTTCCTTTTTTATTTTATCAATATTGAATGAACATATCTCTAAATATCTATTTACATCATCTTGTGTAAAAGGCATATCTACTCCATTTGAATCTTTGTAGTGTGTAACAGTTTCAACTAACTCTTCAAAATTGGTTGTAGAACTTTTTTTCCATCCTTCGATATAGTTATTATCAGGAATGGAAATGAAATTTAAATCGAAGTATTCTTCTTTTGTAGTAAATTGGTATGTATTAGAATATGGATTTTTGGATTCTTTGTTTGCATAACTCTCCATTAGAATTATAGATATAGATAAAAATGCATCGAGGGAGATATTGTATGTTTTTACGAAAACATCACTAAAGTTACCATATCTTAAAAATATATAATCAATAACAGTTTTAAAATCAAGGCTAGAAGTTGAAAACGTATCCTGATTCTGAAATACAGTTTTTAATGCTTTAATCTCAGATTGGGGATTAGGTACACGATGAATCAAATTCGAAACAGTGTTTTTAGTAATAGTAAAATCATCAGCATTTTTTGATAAAAACTGTTTGATTAATGGTTGGATTAAACCTCTTCTTTCAGAGTTATATCTATAAATAGCATTTAATTCATAAAATGTATCTAAATCAATTTCATTCATCTCTAATTATATAATAAAATTGATGCTATAAAAATATATGGGATATTTGATCAATGTTTCTTCGCGTATCATAAGTGAATTTACTTTATTTATGGATTATATTCAGAACGTGGAATATATGTTGATATGTTTCAACTTGTCCGAATAGTACTATTTTGTCCGAAAAATCATGTCGTTGCCCGAAAAGTACCCCATTTATCGGACAAAGCGAGATTTAGGAAAACCATTAAAAATCGCACTCATTGTAATATTCCCCATAAACACTTTTATCTCTGTCAAAAGGACACCAAAACCAGCACCAAAACCAATAGAAAATAGCCCTGCTTGAATTTTAAGGTCATTGAATATATCCTGTGTGTTTTCCATACTTGACCACAAATATGCATTTCTAAAATTCCAATTTATTTTTATTTGAATAATAAATATTACATAGGACATAAATAATTGTCGAATTGATTTTCGGTTGTATAATTCAAAACCAATTTAAGATCTATTCAACACATGACTTTGTGGTCAAAATGCGACTTTATAGTCAATAATTCAAGTGTAACAGATGTTCTTTTACCACATACCCTAACACAGAATCCGCCTTCCGTATCCAATCATGTTGATGATAATTGACATTTTGTGCTAATTTGTACGTATTTCTTGTTATTGAAAATATTACTTTATAGTCAGAGAGTGTACTTTATGGTCAAATTGAAAACTTTATAGTCAAACAGACTTTATGGGCAAGCCCCATATTATAAAAACTGTTTTATATTAATTAGTTACATTACTACTATTGTGTTTGGAAAAGATTCATCTCAAATGTTGGTTGTTACAGCAGCAATGCTAGTTTTCTTTGCTCTGATTCCAATCATTGCAAGTATGACAGCAGAATATACGCATACACCTTTACAAGGTACCATACTTACTGATGGTTTTGCAATTCCAAACCAACAAACAAAATCACAATATTATACGCAAGCAGCATGGTTTTCGATTAGACATGCTGAAGGTAATATACTTGATGAATTGAGTGACATTTCTTATAGTGAATTTGGTAATATCGATAACGATCAAAAAAAAGCAAGTTTGTTATCTGATGAAGTGGAAAAACAATTTAAAAATTATACAAGGAGTACCATTAATGGACAACTTGGACACGGGATGATTAAGGATTGTAATATTGATTCTTATGACCCCGTCTATGGTGAAGAATATACTCGTGCTAAATATGTGGAAAGAAATGGGAATTTTGTTGATTTTATGCCCGAGCCATTTGCATTGATCGAAGTAGTTGAAGATGATGAACAGGGTACATATAGATATGCATATGACGTATATGAGTTGCGTTTTGATATTGATTCAAGTAATGGAAAATTCGCGTTTATTTTACCAATGAGTGTCAGATTAGATAAAATGATAGAAGTTATACACAATTTACAAGAATCTGGTGGAATAATTGATCAAGTAAATGAAGACAGTTCAATTAATACACAAGATCATTTTTATGTTTATCCATCAGATGCATCTATAATTTCATTGCCACAGCGATCTGATATGGTATATAAAAACACTAGAAATTTTGCTGAAGAAATTGCAGATAGAGAATATAACAAAATAAATAATGATTTCCAAAACGAAGATCATTATGATAAACTGAGTTTTGATGTAGAAGTTGTGGGAGTAGGTGATGACTGGGATGTAGATTATGTATCAAGCGAAAGACATGAAAAAACCATTCACGTAAGTGGAGTTGATGGAAGATGTTGGTTGGAACAACGGTCATATACCTATACTACATGTACAAGCAACCCACTCGGTGGTGTCAGCTGTACAACACATACTGTAACTTACACTGTTAGGTTATTCGAATACACCAGAGATGGGTATATAAAAAAATACTGGGGACATATTGATGGATCATATAATTTTGGATTGGATACAATGACAACTTCAGTATACGAATACAATGGAGAAACAATAGCAGATTCAAATGGTCTTGAAACCCCAATGATAGAAGATGTCACACGACAATATTCACCAAGTGAGCGAGAAGATCATAAAGTCGATTTTCAGTTACAGTTTGGTACAACATCAAGTCGTGACTATTTATCAGATTATCGTCCATCATTACCTGGATGTCCATCATCATATAAAAGTAGACTTAGTAAATGTACAGCATTGAACCCTGGTAGTATAGCTCCTCCGTGGTGGTATCAACACTTCTTTGACCTTCAACAAGAAATTGAAAGATGGGGACCAACTTATACAACATATTCATCCGCTACACGTACATGGGATGCCGATCCATATCAATATGTTCCTCCCTGATTAACATGTGAAACCAGAAAGTATATATAATATACTTCTCAAATTATAAATATATGAAATGGTCCACCCATAAACGAATTGTATATGAAATATGCAACCAATTCGTTGAATCAAAATACGCAAGAGTCGCAACAAAACACAGTATTGATCCAGACAAGTACTTCCAGGATTATAATGCACACCATTTCAATAATAAAGGTCTACAGAATATAAAACACTATATAACAAAATCTCGTAAATGTCTTTTACATAACGGTAATTTATCTGAAGCAATGAAAAATTTTGGTATCGCTTCACATTATATTGCAGATGGAGTATTGCTTCCACATCTGATTCCCAAAGCATACGATAGAGAACAGCATGCTAGATATGAACATTTAATAGATGTTATTGATAAGGAAGACGGCTGGAAAATATTCCAAAACGTAATGGATGATGATGCTGCATTTGATATTAATAATATTGGTGACGTGGATGATGTAATTGACTATATGTCAAACATATATACAAATAAGAATAATCTCCAAACGAAATTAGGTATAAACAATACATCACATGACATGAATGATGATGTATATCTTGCATATTTCCTATTGTATAATTTTGCTCTTAACCTTACTAAACCTGTATCCTTAACAGAAAAACATAATAACAAAGCAAATGAAATATTGGAAAAGAAATATAGTAAAAATAAGGTAAAATTATATGGTATCTTTACTGCAATTGGATATATGGGATCTATTGGACTGTTATTTGTAACCAATCCAATAATTGCAGGAATGGTATCATTATTAATAACTCTTGCAGTTTATTCATATTTCGATATGTTTTTCGAATATCGTAAATCAACTCCATCCATATTTGTTAATGTCATGGCAGATAATATTTACAAGTTTACCAAAAACCCATCTGATGCATGGTATAAACTAAAGATAAGTAAATAATAACCTATTTATCAAATATATTATATTATATTATACCATACCTATCAGTAAAAACTATACAAAAACGACATATATACCTCATTCATGGTGTTAAAAATGAAATTACAAATTATCGATATCGACTATTACGTAAACAAAAATACATATAAACCAATAATAAGAATTTTTGGTCGAGCAGAAGACGGTAAATCAATACAGGTAAATTACAGTGGATTTAAACCATATTTCTATGTACAATCCGAAGTACCAGAAACAAGTAAAGATTTGAAAAGACTATTAAAAAATAAGTACAGGTCAATCCAGAACATCGAAATAGTTGAAAGATATGAACCAATTGGTTACCAGAAGCAAAAAACCAAGATGTTAAAGGTATTTGTTGATGTTCCAAAAAGTGTTTCTGAAATAAGAGATGAGATACTTAAGCAACGTGGTATCAAAAATGTATATGAAGCTGATATAATGTTTCATTTACGTTTCATGTCCGACATGGATATTGGTGGTACATCATGGATTGAAGTTGATGACTCTAAAGTAAAATCGGCACCACCACAAAACAAAAGTGATTATATTGCAAACGTAATATCTTTTAGAAAACTGGATGTACAACATAATTCTGATATACGTTTCCTTGGTTATGATATTGAATGTTTACCAAATGGAAACAAAATGCCTACACCCGACGTTTCACCAATAATAATGATCAGTTGTGCATTTAGTCATGAGTATGAAGGACATAAAGCAATTGTACTAGTTGCAAAGAATGTAGAAAATACAGATGATGATGTATATACCTATAACAATGAATCTGAAATGCTAAGAGCATTCTTTAAAGTGATAACCGAATATGATCCAGATATCATATCTGGGTATAACATTGATTCTTTTGATAACATTTACGTAATTGATCGAATTAATAAATTAAACGAAATGTATGGTGAAAATCATATCAAACCTTTGATTGGAAAAGTCGATGATTATAAAGGTAATTTTACATATCGGGAATTTAATGATAATAAATTTACAAAAATCCAGGGACGTATTATTGCAGATGCTCTTCCACTTGTCAGAAAGGAATTCAAATTAAAAAGATATACATTGAAAAATGTCTCAAAGGAATTATTGTCACAAGAAAAATTGGATGTTGAAGCATCCCAGATGAAAGAATACTGGGAAGATGACGGTAAAAAGATACTGGAATTCATTGATTATTCAAGACGTGACTCTGAACTTGCACTTGAAATAATTACCCAGTTCAAACTACTTGATAAATACTTTGCACTTGCCAGAGTAAGCCATGCATTAATGCATGACGTTATCAATGGTGGACAATCGGGAATGATCGAACAGGTATTGTTGAATAGATTCGGCAAAGCGGATAGAGTAATGGCACCTAAACCCAATGATAAAGAAGTCGAAGAAAGAAAAATAGCAGCAAGTAGCTTCAAGGGAGCAACTGTATTACCCCCTTCAAAAGGATTACATGAAAATGTTATGGTATTGGATTATAAATCATTGTATCCAACCATTATCATCTCACACAATCTATGTTATACTACCATTGTTGACCCAGGTGAATATCCATCTGAAATGATAATAGAAACTACAACAGGTGGAGAATTTGTTAAACCTCAAATATGTAAAGGTATAATGCCAAAATTCCTTGAATATTTATTATCCGAACGTACCTCCGTTAAAAAGAAAATGAAAAATGAAACCGATGAAAATTTGTATAATGTATTGGATGCCACTCAACTTGCTCTCAAGATCTTATTGAATAGTTTCTATGGATATACTGGATACGCAAGAAGTAGATTGTTTACATTACAGATTGCAACTTCTGTGACTGGTACTGGTAGATCCAATATCGAAAAAACAGAAAATATTATTTGTAACGAAATCAAGAGCATCATTGTGAAGAACGGGAAAGCATACCCTATAGATGATTTCAATGATTCAGGTATGGATTTTGATCCTGATACTGACATTAAAGCTGATCTTTCCGTTGTATATGGTGATACGGATAGTGTATTCATGCACTGTACACCTCCTGAAGGTGGAGAGTTTGATGAAATAGAACTTGGAACATTGAAAATAATGGGTGACAAAGCATCCGAGATCATAACAGGAACTTTACCATCACCCATGGAACTTGAGTTCGAATCCGTTGCAAAACGTATATTACTTCTTGCCAAAAAACGTTATGCATATCACCTTTTCGAGCCTAGTGGAGATGGGTGGAAAAATAAAATTAAAGTTAAAGGTTTAGAAACCGTTAGACGTGATTGGTGTGAACTTACATCGGATACATTAAAAAAGGTATTAGATAAAATACTCAAGGAAGGTGATGTTGACGGTGCACAGGATTATGTCGATGGAGTTGTTGATAAAGTTAAGCATGTAAACGAAGATCAGGATGAAGACTTAATTAATATGCTTGTAATGACAAAAACATTCTCAAAACCCATGGACGAATATAAGAATGCACAACCACATTTAACAGTAGTTAAAAAATTGGAAAAAAGAACAGGTGTTTCTCCTACAATTGGAACCAGAATTCCATATTTAATTACTGCTGGTAAAGGTAAAATGGTAGACAAAGCAGAGGATCCTGAATATGTAAAACAGTATCCGTTCAAGAATGCAATTGATACCAAATATTACATAAATAAACAGATTGTACCACCAACAAAAAGAATTCTGGATGCAGTCCACCAAGATACACATGAACAATCCAAACTGGGTATTTATGGACTAAATGTATCGGAAACAATGAATACCAGAGTAACTGTATCTACCGATACAGAAGATAATGGGAAACAATGTGGATTATTTGATTTCAAATAATTCACTTTCCCTTCTTTTTATGTAATAGGTTAGATATATCTACCATATATTGACCACGTTTTTTGTTACATACAACAAGTTCATTTCCTTCTAATATGGAAGATAGATTAATATTATAGGATCCACGTTCAACTATGTCAATCGATGCTGTCTTTTCTTCATCTTCCTCGACATCAACACCATTTTTCAATTGTTCAATTACTTTATTGACTTCATCTTCATCCATTTCATTGATTCTGTCAATGATACTTTGTATTTTTTCATCTGGATGAATAATTGGTAATTTTTGATCTGTGTCTTGTGTATCCTGTTTGTCTGGTTCTTCCTGATCAGATGACCTACGTGAAATGAATTCAAATTTTCTACCATTACATTTCTTACATCCAGATAGGATAACAGAACTCCCATCTTCATATATTTCTCCGCAATTTGTACATCGATGACTCATGATATATGTTATAATACCTATTTTATAAATATGTTATTAATATATCCATATTCCAAACCGCAAAGTAGAAAACAAATCAAATGATATTAGTAGATAAAATAATGGAAATGATAATAATGTATAATTTTAACAAAAAACAAGAAACACCCATATTCGTTTGTGATATGGATGAAACTCTCATTACAACTGATTATAAAACAGATAAAGAAAAATACTTCATGGAACTCAGTCACAAAGAACCTATCCAACCAATGATGGATATTTTCAACATAGCCAAGGAAAAAATGGATACTATTATATTAACAGCCAGACATCCAAAATTACAGAATGAAATAATACAGAAGTTCGATTGTGATACTATATGCAGAGATTATTGTATTGATATGGAAGAAATAAAAAGATCAGTACATTCAAAAAACCTTTCACGTGAATTCCTTCAAGATATGGTTGAACATAAAACACGAATAGTAAATGAATTCGCCGAAACACGTTCACATGTATTGTTCTGTGATGATCGGATGGATATATTTGATCATATGGAATTCGAAGACAATGTGATCCCATTGAAACCAATACATCTATGGGAAAATTCAATGACTATGGAAGAAAGAAAAATTCATTTCTTTAAACCACTACAAATGGATGATACATATGCATATTGATGATCTACAATTGCCTGATAATTTCATACAATATTATAAAGATAAAGGTCTGAAATCTCTATATGATCCACAGGCAGAATGTGTTGAACGTGGATTGATGAATGGCAAGAATATTGTAGCAGCTATACCAACAGCATCGGGTAAGACATTTATTGCTGAACTTGCAATGGTATCATCTATAATAAAGGGTGGAAAAGCAATTTATGTAGTACCACTCAAAGCTCTAGCAAGCGAAAAGGAACAACAGTTCAGTGAACTTGAAGCAATGGGATTATCTGTTGGAATGTCAACAGGAGATACGGCTTCAAAAAGTACATGGTTATCAAAAAAAGATATCATTATTACAACATCAGAAAAAACAGATTCTCTAGTTCGCAACAAAGCTGAATGGTTGAATGATATTACAACTGTTGTATTGGATGAAGTTCATTTATTGGGTGATCCTGGTAGAGGACCAACACTTGAAATGGTAATAACATTACTTAGAAAAATCAATCCAAATATCCAAATCGTCGCACTTTCTGCTACTGTTGGTAATGCATCTGAAATTGCGGATTGGATGAATGCTGAATTAGTATACAGTACATGGAGACCAACCGAATTACATGAAGGAGTCTATCATGATGGTTGTATACAATTTGCCAGTGATCCTGATAATCAGATTAAAGTAATTGGACCAAAAAGTAAACCACTTGAAGCATTAGCCCAAGATACAGTTATAAATGGTGACCAGTGTTTAATATTTGTAAACAGTAGAAAAAGCAGTAAATCACAGGCCAGGAATATTTCAAAAAGAATATCCAAACATCTGGAATTTATGGATAAACATGAACTTGAAAAAATATCAGCCGAAATTCTAAAAACGGGTGATACGGAAACTACCAAGGATTTGGCAGAGTATGTAAAAGGAGGTACTGCGTTTCATAATGCGGGACTTAATTCAAAAATACGCAAAATCATTGAGGACGGATTTAAAAATAATTATATCAAGGTTATTACATGTACACCAACTCTTGCTGCAGGCATAAATCTGCCTGCAAAACGTGTTATAATTGGTAGTTATTATCGATATGCAGGACAAGCAGGTTCTGTACCTATACCAACATTGGAATACAAACAAATGGCAGGTCGCGCAGGTAGACCACAGTTCGATAAACATGGTGAAGCAATTACAGTTACCAAAGAGTATACAAATGTAATGGATGTAATGTCCATGTATATCAATGGACAGGCAGAAAATATTGATTCTGGACTCAGTAGAGAATCAGTTCTTAGGACATATGTACTATCATTGATAAGTACTGGATTTGCACATGATCTGGATACTATGATTGATATTTTCAAACAAACTTTCATGTTGTATAAAACCGACCAGGATTACATTAGAGATATCCAGGATGTAATTAGGAGGTGCATGGACTTTTTACTAGATGAAAACTTTGTTGATGTCAAAGATGACAAGTTCTATGCAACTCGTCTTGGTAAAATAATGTCAAGATTGTATGTTGATCCATATTCAGCATCGGTACTGAAACGTGGATTATTGAATATTGACAAAATGCAGGATCATACCTTATTGGAAGTAATATGTAATACAGAATCTATTAGATCCAGATGGACAAAATCAAATGAGCAACCCATGATAATGGGATATATAAGTACACATGCTCATGAATACCCATTCTCTACATTTTACCAGATGAATGATGACTTTTACCAATCCAGATTTATAGATGATACAAAAACAGCCATGATACTGAATGAATGGGCAAACGAAATCAATCCTCAGAGTATCTGTTCAAAATTTGGTATTGAAGAAGGGGATATTCATAACTATGTTGAAAACTCGGACTGGATGTTATATGCACTTAGTGTAATGAGTACACTTGTTCAAAGAAACCATTATAATGATATTGAAAACATGCGTATGCGTGTTAAATATGGAGTAAAAGAGGAACTATTACCTCTTGTTTCAATAAGAAATATTGGACGTGTCAGAGCCCGTGGATTATATAATATCGGTATCCGTAATACATCTGATATCATCTCTACTCCACGTGAACAAATTACCAGTATTCTTGGAGAGAAAACCACAGATAAAGTATTGGAAGAAATTAACCTATCCTCAGACAATCAAAAACCAAGTGATCCACAATCAACATTGGAAACATTTAAAAGTCACTGAATCTGAATAATCTAATGTTATATACAAACTTATATATATTTATATAATGATATTATTTTGCGATATATATGACATTAGATCTAAATTCCCCTGTGATGAATATTATCTATGCAATAATATTAACATGTATTGCTTATGTTGCTGTTCCACAATCAAGGGAATTCATTAAGGGAGTTGTAATGATTCCTGTCAAATTCATAAAAGGCATCCTTAAGATGGTCCTTGGTTGGATATTAATGGTTGTTTTAATGCTCATTGCATTAGTATATATAATACAACAAGCAGGAATTAATATATTCTAATTTAAAAACGACGACATTAAATAGAGTCTCTTTCGGATATGTAAAATAAAAAATATGGAGTTTATACATGATACGAGCATATAGATTTAAAACAGGCTGTCAATCAATTGATGATATGTTAAATGGTGGAATTGAATCAGGTATTGTTACAGAAGTATTTGGACGAGCTGGTTCTGGTAAAACAAATTTTTGTATACAACTTGCAGCCCAGGCACTTAAAAATAATAAAAAGGTTGCATATATTGATACCGAAGAAATTTCGATAGACAGGGTATCTCAAATATTTGGTGATAATGTACAGGAAATGCTAAAAAATCTTGCATATTATAATGCAAATTCTTTCTCAAACCAACAACAAGCAATCGGACATCTCGATGACCTATTAACAAATGACTATGGAATAATAATACTGGATTCAGCAACTGCATTGTACAGGTTGGAAATAATAGAACATACTACCCCAGAAGAATCAGTACAAACCCGTCGTAATCTTCTCAAGCAGTTAGAAATGCTCAAAAAGTTATCTCAGAAATATAATATACCCGTTGTAATTACAAATCAGGTATATGACGATCTCAAACATGAAAATAATGTACTCCCACTCGGTGGAAACGGTACCAGGCATAGCCTGAAAGCATCTCTGAAATTTGAAAAAGAAGAAAATGGGATCCGTATTGCAACCATTAACAGACATCGTTCTCTTCCAGAAGGAGTAACATGTCAATTCAAAATAGAAAATTCTGGTCTCATTTCACTTGATGATGTGGAAATACCCGATGAAATTAATAATACCGATGACGATGAATTTAGGTTTCTAACTTGATCGTAAACTATAATCCATTTACACGAGTAATATATCATGACAAATTTAAAGTCACAGATTGGATATGAACTAACACAACTTGGATTTAAATATAACCATTATATGAATCTACTTGATGTTATCGTATATCCAATCCAATCATCACCAATTAAAATCCTTGACATAGGTGGATCTCCTGATAAATGGAACAAAATTAAATATGTAAATAATAAGCATTTTCATATCACAATAACATCTGAAAATGACATAAATGAACCAATTGATGAAATTAACAATATGAATATCATAAAACACGATATACATGATTTATCTATTTTTACTGACAACCAGTTTGATGTTGTTGTTGCAGATTCCATAATTGAACATATTGAATCCAGATCAAACAAACAAAAATTTGCAAATGAAGTAACAAGAATTGGTAATTTTGTATTTATCAGAATTCCAAACCATTTCTCAGTTCTAAATAAAAATAATATTTTGTTATGGCTAAATAAAACAATTCAATTATTGCAACGTGTGTATTATAGGTATTTTATACGAAAACAAACAGATTTATTACCCAAATTTGTTCCACTGATGACAAAAAATGAATTAATTGATCTGTTCCATGGATATGAAATTTATGAGGATCAACTTTACAAAATGACCCAATCCTATATTATATACAATATTATACCATCTAGTGATATTGGAAATATCAACAGTAAATTGGACCAGTTTAATGCAAACGTTGGACCAGACGACAAATGTTCAATCGTAAACCGAATATTTCGAAAGTGAAATTATCGGTGGTAACAAGCACAATCTACAGATTATATAACGTTAATACATATGTTATTATACTATTAACATATTATTATAAAATAGTTCCAAACATCTTATAAACAATATCAATGGAGTAATATATATGCCATCCGACGATATGAAAAAAATGTTAAAACAGGCACAATTATGTGCAGATAAGATATATGAAAATAAGAACAACAAAATCAAGGTAACTTCACATATAGACGCTGACGGAATTACATCCGCAGGTGTTATATGTAAAACTCTGGAACGTGCTGGTATAGAATATGATGTACAATTCGTAAAACAACTGGATGATCTTGCTATAGATGCTCTTGCTGACGAAGGAAATGATCTTAACATCTTTACTGACCTTGGAAGTGGAATGCTTGATCAGATAAATGCACATGATATGAATATTGTCGTTTCAGACCACCATGAAATACATGGAGAAACAGAATGTCATATAAATCCACATATGTTTGGACTTAATGGTTCACATGCTATAAGTGGAGTTGGTACTACTTACCTGGTTTCAAATATGATGGATCGAAGTAATTATGACCTTGCTGATATTGTAATGGTTGGTGCAATAGGAGACATGCAAAATAGAAAATTCAATAGACTTGAAATGTTAAATCGTGAAATCATGGAATATGGCAAAAAACATGGTGTTGTAAATAATATTAAAGATCTATCAATGTTTGGGAAACAAACACGTCCCGTTCATAAGATGATTGAATTTGCTTCAGATCCATATCTTCCAGGACTTACGGGAAACGAAGATGCATGTATTGATTTTTTACATGGGATAAAAGCGGATTATGTACTTGGTGAAACTCCCAAATTGTGGTATCAATTAAACCCAGATGAAAAACGTAAAATTGTCACAGGTATCATGCAATATTGTCTGAGAAACAGTATACCATCATATAAGACTGAACGATTGCTTACAGAATCGTATATCCTATGTAATGAAGAAGAAGGTACTGAACTTCGTGATGCAATGGAGTATTCCACATTATTGAATTCAACGGGTCGTTATGAAGAAGCAGAAATTGGATTATCAGTTGTAATGGGTGATCGTGAAGTTGGATTTGATAATGCAAAGAATCTTCTTGCCCAGCACAGGAAAAATCTTGTCGATGGGATGAAATTCGTAAAAGAAAATGGGATTATAGAACTTGATAATTTCCAGTACTTTTACTCGGGAAAAAGAATTCCACAAACAATCGTTGGTATTGTTGCAGGCATGTGTATGAGTTCGGTGCCTAATAGACATATTCCAATAATAGGCATGTCTGATACAGATGAAGGGGATAAAATCAAAATTTCTGCCAGAGGTACACAGGATCTTATCAGAAGAGGACTGAACCTATCTGTAGCACTTAATGAAGTAACATCTCAATTTGAAGAAGGTGTTGGCGGTGGACATGATATTGCTGCAGGTGCAACTATTAAAATCCAGGATAAAGATAAGTTCATTGAATTATTCAATCAGAAACTCGGTGAACAACTCAAAACATAATCAAAAAGCGTCATAATTGAGATTTCCATGGAATAACTAATTTATATATATTGTTTAGTATATAATTACTACAATATAATAAATTCCATGGAGAAATCATTATGTCCACCAATCACCCAAATAGAATAGTCGAACGTTTTATCATATTAAGTATATTTTCATTCTTTTTAGTCGTTTGTATGATCAATCCCGTATCTGCGTTTTCTGGAAGTGGGAGTGGTACTGAAGCAGACCCATATCAAATAACTGATGTAAATGAATTACAGGAAATGAATGATGATTTAACTGCACATTATATTTTAATGAGTGACATCAATGCTTCTGATACTGTTAACTGGAATAGTGGTAAAGGATTCGAACCAATTGGTGACCTGTACTTGGAAGGAGTAGATCTCATTGATGAAAGATTCACGGGATCTTTGGATGGTAAGAATTATACAATA
>Ga0182239_1000138_pt1 | contig 26473 bp, 34 predicted proteins | sample hydfrate6_PW_210_FD_132456 | JGI IMG/M metagenome (GOLD analysis project Ga0182239, IMG submission 132456) | Subsurface microbial communities from deep shales in Texas, USA - hydraulic fracturing test 6_PW_210 | ecosystem: Environmental > Aquatic > Deep subsurface > Shale gas/oil reservoir >... | reverse complement strand
TTGATGAGCCTGTAAAAAGTCTTTTTTACAGGCAGTGTTAAGTTTTAAGTGATTAAGTGTTAAGTAAAATCAATAAGTTATTTGTTTATTGGTTGGCGGTTATCTCCAATTTGAGACTTTTTACGATTCCATCAACCTTGAACCTTGAACTTTGAACCTTGAACCTTGAACTTTGAACCTTGAACCTTGAACCTTGAACCTTGAACCTTCTTCTTGCATTAATTCCAAAAATATCATAATTTTTCTGGAATGAAATCCAAAAAATTCATACATAGAGAAATAATGCACCGAATCCAGAATCGCCTTTTCCAGGGCAAGGCGATCATTCTGCTCGGCCCCAGGCAATCGGGAAAAACCACATTAATAAAGGCTGTTCTGGAGCAGTCGGACCAAAACTACCTGATGCTGAACGCTGATGAGCCGGATGTCCGCGAACTATTACAGGAAGTGACATCCACTCGCCTGAAAACGATTATCAAAGGGAATCGAATTGTTTGCATTGATGAAGCTCAGCGAATCTCCAACATCGGCCTAACCTTAAAGCTGATAACGGATCAGATTCCCGAAGTTCAAGTAATTGCAACCGGTTCCTCATCCCTGGAACTGAATTCCAGTATAGCAGAACCCCTTACGGGCAGGAAATTCGAATTTACTCTGCCGCCTCTCTCATTTAGTGAACTGGCGTCTTATTATGGTCTGCTTGAGGAGCGTCGTTTCCTTGAGCATCGTCTGATTTACGGCAGTTACCCGGAAGTTGTAACATCATCAGGCCGTGAAGAAGAATTGGTAAAACTTCTGGCTGGCAGTTACCTGTTTAAGGATTTACTTACCCTGGAGGGCATCAAGAAACCTGCGCTTTTGGAAAAAATCGTCAAGGCCCTTGCATTGCAGCTCGGCAGCGAGGTTTCATTTAATGAAATCGGTCAGCTTACAGGTGCGGATAATCATACCGTGGAAAAGTATATCGACCTGCTGGAAAAAGCCTTTGTCATTTTTACGCTCCCGGCCTACAGCCGTAACATTCGCAATGAAATAAAAAAGAGCAGAAAAATCTACTTCCTGGACAATGGAATCCGCAATGCAGTAATCGGCAACTTCCTTGCACCGTCGAGCCGCACAGATACAGGCGCATTGTGGGAAAATTATCTGGTCTCTGAGAGGCGAAAAATAACAGACAACAAAGGGGTGCAGGCAGCCGCCTTTTTCTGGCGAACCACGCAGCAACAGGAAATCGACTATATAGAAGAACAGGAAAAGGGTCTTTACGCCTGTGAATTCAAATGGAACCCCAAAAGAAAGAATACTGGTTTCCCCAAGACCTTTTTAAAGGGATACCCCAAAGCAGAAACCCTGATAATCACCCCTGCTGACTACGACCAGTTTTTAACCCATTCCACCCCGAACCCTAAACGTTGAACTCGTATAACCTCGATATAGATCAAGGAAGCAATAGGAAACTGTCCTCGGATTTCCAAGGGATGCTCTGAGATCTCTGGGTGCTTTGCATTTGGCCGCGTTCCGCCTTTTATCCAATGAGGATTGGATTTTTGTTTGTGCAGATGAAAACTATGCAATGTTGCCAAAAAATGCGGCGTGAAAATCATCAATACACTGATTTAATACTAAAATTATTCAACTGATCACCAAACACAACCACCCACGAATTCGGTATACTGTGGCCGGATTTCCCTCAATAAACTTTCACTCCAAGGTTACAAAAAATGCAACCCTTCCTGAAAAACAAAAACATCCTGGTCACCGGCTGCTGCGGCACCGTGGGCAGGGAGTTGCTCAAACAGCTCACCAGCAGCCACGACGTTGCCGACATTACCGGCATTGACAACAACGAATCCGAACTTTTCTTTGTGGAGCAGGAATACATCGGCCGGGGCAACACCTGCTTTTATCTTGCCGATGTCCGGGACCAGGAAAAACTCTGCCGCATGATGCAAAACGTGGACGTGGTGTTTCACACCGCAGCCCTGAAACATGTGGTCCTTTGCGAAAGATCCCCGTTTGAAGCCATTCAGACAAATATCCTGGGCGTGCAGAACATCATTTACGCCGCCAATGCCAACCATGTTGAAAAAGTCATCTTCACCAGTTCGGACAAGGCCGTAAACCCCACCAACGTCATGGGCACGGCCAAACTGATGGGGGAAAAAATCATCACCTCGGCCAATGCCAACCTGAAAAACGGCCCCACGATATTTGCCTCCACCCGGTTCGGCAACGTGCTCGGCTCCAGGGGCTCGGTGATTCCCATTTTCAAGGCCCAGATCAAAAAAGGCGGCCCGGTCACCCTGACAGACCCGGACATGACCCGCTTTATCATGAGCATCAGCGAAGCCGTGCGCCTGGTAGTCGACTCAGCCGGCCTAATCTGCGGCGGCGAGGTATTTATCACCAAAATGCCGGTCATCCGAATCAAAGACCTGGCCGAAGTCATGGTCGCAGAACTTGCCCCATCATTTGACCGCAACCCCGCAGACATTGAAATCCGGATCATTGGCACCAAACCCGGAGAAAAAATGTATGAAGAGCTCATGAACCACGAAGAAACCCGCCGGGCCATCGAGCTAAAGCAATATTTCGCGGTCACACCCGCTTTTCAAAGCCTGTACAGAGACATCGACTATCAATACCCGGACGTTATCTCAGAAGCTGTGACAAACCCTTACAACTCCGCAGACGAGCCCGTGCTTTCCAAGCAGGCCATAAAAGAATTCCTTGTTTCCAACCATCTTCTTGCAGCCCAGGACACCAGCGAGCACCCGGATGAAAGATACTGGCCGTAAACCCCGCACCCAAGACCGGCAGACAAAGGAAATCCCATGCATGTACTGATCCTCGGCGGCGACGGATATTTGGGCTGGCCCACAGCCATGTATTTCTCAAACCGCGGCTATCAAGTCACGGTGGTGGACAATTATTTCCGCCGCAATGCCTGCACAGAACTCGATGTTGGCATGCTCTATCCCGTGCCCACCCTGCAGGAGCGCGCCAAGATCTGGCACGAACTCACAGGCCACGAAATCAAGGTTGTCATTGGTGATTTATCCGATCCTGAAGTCATGCGCGCTCTGTTTTCCGGCACAGTCACCTATTCCTGGTGCATTGACAAAACCTTCACCGGCACTCCGAATACCGTGATCCACTATGCAGAGCAGCCCTCTGCCCCGTATTCGCTGATCAATTACAAATACGCCAATATCACGGTGCAAAACAACCTGCTGATCACCAACAACCTGGTATGGGCCCTTCGCGACTTTTCCCGCGACACCCATGTCATTCACATCGGCACCATGGGCGAATACGGCACCCCCAACATTGACATTGAGGAAGGCTGGCTGGAGATAGAACACAAAGGCCGCAAGGACAAATTCCTTTTCCCCCGCCAGGCAAGCTCACTGTATCACACCACCAAGATCATGGACACGGACCTTTTCTGGTTTGCCGTACGCATGTGGGATCTTCGCGTAACCGATCTCATGCAGGGCCCGGTCTACGGAATAGAGACCGAGGAGTCAGAGATTGGAGAAAAGAGATTAGAGGAAAGAGAAAAGAGGAAAGAGAAAAGAAATGATTCAAACTTTTCTTCTCTTTCCTCTAACCTCTCACATCTAACCTCTCACATCTCCCCTCTTGCCTCTATCTTCAACTATGATGAGATCTTCGGCACCATCATCAACCGCTTCATCACCCAGGCAGTTATCGGCTATCCCCTGACCGTGTACGGCAAAGGCGGCCAGACCCGGGGCTATCTCAATATCAACGACACGCTCCAGTGCGTGCACAAGTCCGAGCAAACCCCGGCCCAAAAAGGCGAACTCCGGATCTTTAACCAGATCATGGAAACCTTTTCCGTCAACCAACTCGCGGAAATGACTCAGCGCGTGGGAAAATCTCTCGGCTATAACGTTGAAATCCAAAACCTTGAAAACCCGCGCAAAGAAGCCGAGGAGCACTACTACAACCCCGCCTACCACGGCCTGATCGACATCGGCGTCGAGCCCCATTACCTGACCGACGAGGTCATGGAGCGCATGTTCCGGGTAGTTGAAAAATACAAAAACAACATCCGAAAGGATGTCATCTTCAAGGGAATCAAATGGTAACAAAATGGCTGATAACGGGGGGATGCGGTTTTATCGGCCGCAATCTCATCAAAAGCCTTCTGGAGCAGAACGGGCATTTTATCCGGGTAATTGACAATCTAAAGGTCGGCACCCGGGAGGATCTCTCCATGGTCTGCAACTGGCACGAGATGTCTCCGCAAAACCTGAACCCCCCGGAAAATATTGCCGGCCGGGTGGAGCTTCTTGTGGGAGACATCCTGGATGACAAACTGGCCCTTGCCGCATCCAGCGGATTTGATGTCATCGTGCACCTGGCTGCCAACACCGGCGTCGGGCCATCCGTGGAAGACCCACGCATGGACTGCGAAGTAAACGTCACCGGCACTTTCAATTACCTGGAGGCTGCCCGGCAAAACAAGATCAAGCGTTTTGTCTTTGCCAGCTCCGGCGCCCCTGCCGGCGAGGTAACACCCCCCATTCACGAGGAACTGCCCTGCCACCCGGTATCGCCTTACGGTGCCAGCAAACTTGCCGGCGAAGGCTATTGCTCAGCCTATTTCCGCACCTTTGGCGTTGAAACCGTATGCTTGCGCTTTGGCAATGTGTACGGCCCGTATTCCAGCAAAAAAGACTCTGTGATCGCCAAATTCATCAAACTGGCCCTGGCCGGAAAACCCGTGGAAATCTACGGCGACGGCACCCAGACCCGGGACTTTATCCATGTAGCCGACCTCACAAATGCCATATGCAAAGCCGCCACGTATCCTTCAGCCCTAACCTCTAACCTCTCATCTCTTTCCTCTAATATTGGGGGTGAGACTTTTCAAATCGCCACCAGCCAAGAACACACTGTCAACGAGGTAGCTGAGTTGTTGAAAAAACAGCTCAAGGCCCAGTGCGAGATTGAAATGGAAATCACCTATGGGCAACCTCGTAAGGGTGATGTGAAAAGAAACTTTTCAGATACAACAAAAGCTCAGCGGGTTCTTGGCTGGCAAAATAAAATAAAATTAGAACATGGGATCAAGGAAATCGTCAACTGGTTCAGCAAAAAGAAAAGCAAACATTGATTCTCTGTGAGCGCAACTTTCAGCCAGTGCTGTTGGCAAGGGATTATTCTTCAGCACAATTGGCCCCAGTTTTTATGATTTTGAAGTCATAGGCACCGCTGAGGATATTAATTCTTTTTTAACATGGCGAAGTGTAGAAATAAAGGAGAGTGCCGAAAACCAGCTGTGCATCAGGAGGTATTTAGCACTGACCCCTTCGTTAAGGACTTTTTTAACCATGGGTTCAAGAAGATCGGTGGATTCATCATGACTTCCTGGCAGCGGCGACAACCACTGGTTTTTTTATCCAAGGCCTTGGTATTAATTGTAGCGACTTTTTTTATTGGTAGGTGCTAAATGAAATTGTTGATCGTTACCTTGGCATTTCCTCCGGAAAAAGGAGGTGGAAGCGTTTATTATAAGTGGCTTGTTGATCGATTAGCTTTACATCCAGAGGTTGATTGTATTGTTGTCCTCACCGGAATTAATTTAAAAAATTTTGTCTATAAAGAACGACAGATTACTTTGCTGAGAATACTACCAAATATAAATTCTGACATCTTTATCCTCAAACTATTATCGTTTTTTTTAAATAGTATAGCCCTATTCATTACAGTCCCTATTATTATTACCCATTATAAAATTCAACTGTTGCATTACCACTGCCGAAAAAATTACCTTGCCATTTCATTATTAAAGTTGTTTCAGATAATTAGAATTCCAGTAGTTGCCGATTCAAGGGATTTAAGTCCGAATCTTCCTCTGAAAAATTCCTTTGATGCTATTATTGCTTGTAGTTTAAATATAGTTGATTATTTGAAAGGCAAATTCATTAGGAAATATATATATTATATTCCAGTTCCACTATATTCCGACATCATCCCTGGAAAAGGCCCCCATTTTTCTAAAAATCATATTGATGAAAAATATATATTATATTCCGGAGATATCACTTTGGATAAAGGCATTTTAGAATTGATGGAGGCTATGAACATTCTTAATCGAAAAAACTTCAAATACAAACTTAAAATTATTGGACACAATAAGATTCATATTTTCAAAATATTGCTAAGCCGTGTACCAAATGTTGAATATGTTGGACCTGTGAGCCACAAAGAATCACTTAATTTCATTAGGAACACTGAACTTATTATTCTGCCTTCGAAATCTGAAGGACTGGGAAGAGTTTGCCTGGAGGGCCTACTATTCAAAAAAAAAGTCATCTTTCCGCCAAAAATTCCCGAATTTGAAAAATACTGTCCCAAATTTACCTTGCGAGAAATATCCCCTGACCATATAGCTGACAAATTGATGCAAGTGGTAACACACGACGATATACCCCAGTATCCCCTTGAAATGCATGATCAGAATAAAATATTTAACGAGATAACAATGCTTTATAAAAGTTTGATAAGAACTTCACCCCATTTAGTGAATAGGTAGTTTTACAAATTTGTTCAGAACATCTTACCATCGTATTTTATCTTTGCAGGAAAAACACTCTAATGTCTACCAACTAATTAGAGGATCTGCCTCTGCATTTGTCATTCAGACAGTGGGTATGGCCATCGTTTTTATAGCAAACGTATTTTTGGCCAGAGTACTTGGGGCCAACGAGTACGGGATTTTCATGTATGCTTTTAGCTGGCTAAACATTTTGGGAATGATAAGCCAGGCAGGGTTTAAAAACTCATTGATCAGGCTCTTGCCTGAATATCAGGCTAAGAAAATGTTTTCTCATATCAATGGGTTGATCCGGTTTTCGGTTGCATTCGTAAGCATCACTTCAGTATGCATTGGCTTATTTTTCATCAGCTATATTTGGTTTACGTCATCGGAATTGATAATTAATAAATACCTTTCTCTGGTAATAATGATCACCTGCCTCCCCGTATTCAGTTTAAATTTTGTGACATCCTCGATATTAAGGGCGATACATCAGGTTTCTTTATCAATTATCCCGAATTTAATTGTCCGTCCTGCCATACTGCTCTTTGGTGGGTGTATGTTTTATTGGAGCAACAACCAACATATTTTATCCTGGCACACGTGGTTAATCAATTTGTTGGCTTTCTTACTAACATTTATATTTTTTATCATAAGCTATCAATATTCAAAACCAAATGAATATAAACCCAGGCACAGAAATTATGAAGTTAAGAAATGGCTCGTTATTTCCATGCCCATGGTCATTTCAAACACGATGACCTCCATAATTAACCGTTCATCAGTCATCATATTGGATATATACGTCGCCCCGGATATCGTCGGAATTTTTGGGGTTTGCACTCGGATTGCCACTTTGATAGCTTTCGCACTCACAGCAACTAACTTGGTTATTGGGCCTTTTATATCAAAACTTTTCTACTCACAAGATCATGCTGAACTACAAAAACTATTAGCTATTTCTGCCAAAGGGGTATTTGGCATAACCCTTTTTGTTTTAATTGGAATTATTTTGTTTGGGGCAAATATTCTAGGTATTTTCGGACAGGAATATACTGCAGGTTATTATACTTTATTGATATTAATTGCCGGGCAGTTCATAAATTCATTAGCAGGGGCCGCGAACCTCATTTTAAATATAACAGGTTTTCAAAATCATCTGATGGGTATATTAATTTTTTCTGCCGTTACACAAATTGGTCTTAGCTTTGTTTTTTGCAACCTTTGGGGGATAAATGGTGCGGCTTTAGCGGCTACGCTGACCATACTGATTTGGAACCTTCTGATGTTGTCAGTCGTTTTTAAGAAAACTAATTTAAATCCAACTATTTTTTCTTCTTTCTCCTTCAAATCAAAGCCCTTATGAATCACCACCAAAATATAGAGCAAACAAGCAGTAATATTAAAATTGTAGTACTTATTATTGCTTCAGAGTTAATTTTTCCTTGGATAGAAATTTTCGGGTTCAGGGTCAAATCTCTACTCCTTTTTGCTCTTTTAGCTGTTTTATTCATGAACATTTCCATAACGACTAAAAATCTTAAATCCTTAATTAAATCGCCTGCCATTTTTAACATTATAATAATTTATTTAATTATTTCCGTTCTATTAACCAATATTTATAATGGGTATGGTGGCCTTGACGTCATTCGTTTTTTTTCATTTACTTTACCTGCGTTTTTGTTCATTTTTTATATCCGGGATAAGCATTCGTTAGAACAAGTTTTGTTCTGGGTATTACTATTTTTGCTTTTCAATACTGTTTTTGAAGTGATTCAGATAATTGGAGGTGAAAAATTCATTCCTTACAAGCATATGCCTGATTTTTTAATTGCAAAAATCGGGAAAAGCTTTTCTTTTTATGAAAGAAAAAGAATGCCCGGTCTTAGTTTGAACGGGCTCAGTTTAGGGTATATTTTTGTGATCTTTCTGCCGTTAGTGACAGCATTTATAAACTATTATTTTTCAAGGTCCATCATAAAATATATACTCATTACATTTTTATTTATCGGCGTTTTAATGACTTATACAAGGACGGCTATTTTTTTTAGTATTGGGGCATCCCTGATAATTATCTTTCTATATAATCGATCAAGCAAGGTTATATTGACTCTGAGTGTTCCCTTAATTCTTTGGCTGCTGATGAGCGTTTTTTCACAGACAGCCGACGTAAATGCCACAAGGTTTTCAAAAGAAGGGTTCATTCATAACTTAAAAAATAGAATAGGTTTAGCACTTTATGGGATTGAAATTGGCAAGAGCAGAAATTTTTGGCTCGGGAATAAAAAAATAGAAATTGCCGACCCTATTTTCCATGAGAAGTTTGCAAACTTTAAAGCATATCATATTCCTTTTCTCGGAAAAACCAGGCCTGTCACAATCGATTTACCTCATAATATTATTGCAGATACTTTAATAAAATATGGATTTACTTTTTTAATCGGTTTTGTATTACTTATGGTTTATCTGCTAAATATTTTAAGAAAGTTGCTGTTACGTCCATCAAGTGATTTGAGATATATATCCTTAGCTATGGTTTTCTGTTTTTTTAATTTCATAGCAAACGGTTTGTTTCATAATGTATGCATAACTACTGATTTCAATTTTTGGATTCTCGTTGGTCTCTTAATGGCAACTTATGTTATTGATTCTGAGGCTCAAAGCAAAACATGAATAAAATAATAGTTTCTTCAAATACTGGCAATTTTAAAGGGGGGGCTCCGAGAAGTCTGAAATTTTTCTTAGAATACAGCTCTATCCCCAAGGATAGATTTCAAATCGCCATTCCACATGAGGGATGGGTCGGTAGTCTAAGGCAGGAGTTGAATAATAGCGGCTTTTCGGCTACTATCGTATTAAAGCATACTGACAAAACCCCTTTTGAAAAATACCTTTTTTCCCCTAGAATATGGATTAAAAGACTGTATGGAATTTTAAGATTTACAAAATTATATTACCGACTATTGAAAAGTCATGATGCTGATGTCGTTTATCTGAATACGATTTATTGTCTGATAGACGGAGTCATCGGCTTTTTAACTGGAATACCTGTCGTCTGTCATATCAGAGGCATTGATAACAATATAGCGGGTATCAGGCAAATTCGGATATTGATCATGGGACTGATAGCTAAAAAGATTATCACTGTCAGTAGCAATACAAAAAAAGAACTGGTAGAATACTGTCCAATGTTTCGCAACAAAACTTATTACATCCCCAATGGAATTGACCTTAAAAGTGTCCAATTTGAGAAAAATCGTGTTGCCCAATTACGCAACCATTATAAATTAGAAGATAAAATAGTGATCGGTTGTATCGGATTGGTTTGCGAACATAAAAACACACTAATGTTTGCGCAAATTGCCGATAGCCTCTGTGCGGCATACGAAAATGTAGTTTTTTTATGGGTTGGTGATTATGACTCAACCGGTGAATCTGCCCAGGTCTATAAAGACATTCAGGAGCGATTTAAACCTATTATTAAAACAAACAGACTTATTTTCTCTGGGTTTAAAAATGATATCTATAATTGGTTAGAATTATTTGATATCTTTTTATTCCTGTCACGCAGTGAGGGAATGCCCAGAAGCATTCTGGAAGCCATGGCAATGAAAAAAGTTGTTCTATCCTTTGCAATCGATGGCGTAATAGATTTAATTAAAGATGAGCAAACTGGTTTTTTAATTCCACCTTATGACGTCAAAAAAATAATAGAAAAATTAGAAAATTTTATTATAAATGGTATTGACAAAGAGATAGGAACTGCGGCTTGTGAAGCGGTTAAGAAAGAATTTAGCCTTGAAAGAACTGCAAGACAAATTGATCGCGTTCTTTTTGATACCCTAAAAAGGAAATAGGGAAGGTGCCATTCATGAGAAAAGTTATTATTATTCACAATCAGCCTTCACCTTACCGACTTCCCTTTTTCGAAGAAATCAGCAAATTCCATAATCTTGAAGTTTTATTTTTCCAAGACCCCGAAGCCGCTGGACGTAAATGGGCAAGAAACGTGCCTGAAAAATACACTTTCAAACACCAATATCTTAAATCCTTTAATATGAATTTTCTTGGAAAACAAATTATTTTCACTCCTGGACTGTACAAGAAATTATTATTTGAGGATTATAGCGTTATTATAGGAACAGATGATTTTCCGTCTATTTTTACATTATTATTCAGCTTTGTAATTTCAAAGTTAAAAAGGAAAAAATATGGGATTTGGACGGCTATGTATCCAAAGCAGCATGTTATTAGCAAAAAAAAGTTAATTAATTCTATTTACAAAAAGGTTCTTCAATTATACCGGCCCCCACTTTTTTATTTTTCAGATTTCATCTTATGCTATACTCAAAATGCTGTAATCGAGATTGGGAGTATAAATAAGAATGTATTCCAGCTTGTCCAGGCATACCCCGAAGAATTGATCCAGCACAGCGGCTTTAACCGCTTTCAAAATAAAAAAGTCAAAAATATTTTATATGTCGGTGCTCTTGAGAGCCGAAAAAATGTTGATTTTTTAATTAATAGTTTCAGAAAAACCGCCTTTAAAAACTGGCATCTTATCCTGCTTGGAGACGGCCCTCATAGAAAAACGCTTGAACAGCTTGCCAAAGATGATAATCGAATTTTTTTTATGGGATATCAGACCGGATATGAAAAATATCAGTTTTTTCAAGACGCAGATGTTTTGGTGCTAGTTTCTGACAAAGATTCATGGGGCCTGGTGGTGAATGAGGCAATGATGTTTGGGCTTCCTGTTATAATATCAGAAAATGTTGAAGCCAAAGAAATGGTCAATGGAAATGGGATTGTCATTCACCATAATTCTGAAAAACAATTGATCCAAGCCTTCCATCAAATTTTGGATTGTCCTGAAAAGCAAAAAACAATGGGGAATAAGTCTTTAAAGATCATAGAAAACTATTCAATAGGGGAAATGGTGACCGTTTTTAACAAGGCCATTTCAGGCGTTTAATAAGATGAACGAATTTGAAAGTTTAATATTGGGCCTGTTGCATTTGATTTTGTTGGTATTTCCTCTTAATTTCTTTTTTCAAGATTATGATCCACTCTTTAGTTCTTTCCAATTCTTCAACACATGATTAGCTATCACAATAAATACGGGCTGCCGATAAGATAATTTGAAACCGTATTGCCATATTATGCCTATAAAGTTCTGATGCGAAAATTTGATTGCTCAAGATTTCATGCATCAAAAAAATCTCACCAAATCCCATCCCTTGAAATAGTGTTAGATGAATCTCACTAATCTTTACCATATCAACATTTATAATGATACTTTCAACTGTTTTCTTTCCCGTATCACCGGCGAATGCGGGAAAGGCTTTGTTGTAACCCCCAACGTGGATCATATCGTTAAGCTGGAAAAAGACAAGGCATTTCAAAACGCATATGCAAATGCCTTGTTTGCCTTGCCTGACGGCAAGCCGCTGCTTTGGGCTTCTAGGTTGATCGGATGCCCCATTACTGAAAGAATTGCAGGTTCTGATCTATTTTGCCGGCTGCTTCCTCTCTGTGAAAAGAAGAACAAAAGCATTTATCTTCTGGGGGCAAGTGACGAGATTCGGCAGAAGGCGATAGGGCAAATGGTTGATCAATACCCGGCTCTCAAAATCTCAGGAAGCTGCTCACCGCCGTTTGGGTTTGAAAAAAATGATAGGTTAAATAATCAGATAATTGAGTCAATAAATGAAGCAAAACCTGATTTTCTGTTTATTTTTTTAGGTGCGCCCAAGCAGGAAAAATGGATTAATGAACACATTAATCGACTAGATATAAGACTGGCATTTTGCCTGGGGGCAAGTCTTGATTTTTATGCGGGTGAGTTTAAAAGAGCACCATTGTGGATGCAGCAGATGGGATTTGAATGGTTCTGGAGAATGCTGTATGACCGCAGGCTTATCAAAAGATATTTGATAGATGATCTTATACCTTTTGCAAAACTAACATTCAGGGAATACCTGGCAGCCAGATCCCGTCGATAATTTATCCTTAAAGCATCAATCCAGCCGCAGCCGGGTAAAATGATTTACGGAAACGTGTTTGAATGAAAATCTTTGTCACCGGCACCCGGGGCATGCCCGATATTCCCGGGGGGATTGAAAAACACTGCCAGGGAATTTATCCCCGGGTGGCGGACATGGGCCATGAGGTTTATGTGGCTGTTCGGAAGCCTTATGTGCGGTATAAAGAGCCAAAATGGCACGGGGTGAACCTGGTGCCGGTTTATGCGCCGCGCAAAAGCAGCCTGGAAACCATTGTTCATACCTGTCTGGCGATTTTTAGGGCCAAGGGTTTTGCCCCTGATATTTTGCATGTGCACGGGGTGGGTCCGGGCCTTTTGGTGCCTTTGGGGCGGGCGTTGGGCATGAAAGTGGTGGTGACCCATCACGGGCCGGATTATGAGCGGCAGAAATGGGGATGGGTTGCAAGGGTTGTTTTGCGGCTGGGCGAATGGGTGAGTGTTCGATGGGCGGATGCAGTCATTGTGCTTTCGCCATATTTGCGGGATATGATCAAAAACCGGTATGGCCGTGATACGTATGTGATCCCAAACGGGGTAAGGCTGCCGGAAGACATGGGGCGGACAGAGATTTTGGACAGGGTTGGCGTGGCGCCGGGCAAATATATCCTGGCGGTGTCCAGAATTGAGCCCGGAAAGGGACTGCGGCTTTTGCTGGAGGCGTTTTTGAAGGTAAAGACGGATCTCCGGCTTGTGATTGCAGGATATATTACTTATGAAAGTGCGTGCAGCCGGCAGTTGAAACAAATGGCAAAAAAAGACGGGCGGGTGGTTTTTGCAGGCCACGTGGAAGGCGATGATTTAAGCGGGTTGTATGCAAATGCTGCTTTTTTTGTCCTGCCCTCTTATCACGAAGGCCTGCCCATTTCTTTGCTTGAGGCCATGAGCTATGGCCTGCCGGTGCTGGTATCTGATATTGCCGCTAATCGGGAGGTGGGCCTGGATGAGCGGCGGTATTTTACGTGCGGGGATGTGGGGGATCTGGCGGAAAAGCTTTCGGTGCTGATAGACCAGGGGGTGAGTGAAGAAGAAAAGGCGTGGTTTAGAAAAGAGATTGCGGAGAAGTATGATTGGGGGAGGATTGCGGGGGAGACGGTGAGGGTTTATGAAAAAGTGTTAAGTTTTAAGTTTTAAGTGTTAAGTAAAAAATGAAATCGGGGGTTTGGAAAGCCCCGGTTTTTGGAGGAAATGGGAAGATACGGTCTTTCGGCACTGCCGGTAGATACGGTGAGAATCAAGGATGATGTCGAAAATGTTTCGGAAAGTCTTTCTTAATACCTCCCCAATTCAATATCTATATCAACTCGGGTTTGCGGTTTTCTTGACATATGCCGATTCATGGTCTAAGTTTATGAGTCAGCATAGAGGAGGTAAATCATATGCATCAACTGAAGATAAAAATTGAAGTTTTTAAAGAAGACGATCTCTATGTAGCCCTTTGCCCTTTATTAAATGTCTCCAGCTTTGGAGAATCAATAGATGAAGCCAAAAAAGCTCTTGTAGAAGCTGTGGAAGCCTTTATTGAGGAATGTTCAGAAATGGGAACGCTTGATGAAGTTCTTGAAGAATCCGGTTTTACCAGAAAAGACCAGGGCTGGCTTCCAAGGCAGGCTGTTTCTGAAGAACATGTAGCGCTGGCTATTTGATGAACACTCGTAAGATTGTTCCTGTTCATCATAAGACTTTGATTCGTCTTTTTCAACTTGAGGGCTTTGCTGTAAAGAGACAAAGGGGCGATCATATAATAATGACCAAACCCGGGGTTAACCGTCCTTTGGTGATCAAAACCAGCCCGAGGAAAGTGCCCACCACCCATATCCGTACGAATCTGACTACCGCAGGAATATCCAGATCAAGATATTTTGAGCTTTTGGATAGCCTTTCGTAATTTTTTTCATTTGCTGGAGGCATTTTTAAAAGATGATTTAAGCGGGCTGTATGCAAATGCCGCTTTTTTTGTGCTGCCCCCTTATCATGAAGGCCTGCCTTTTTCTTTGTTTGAAGTTTTAAGTGTTAAGTTTTAAGTGTTAAGTAAAAGATAAAGATCGTAAAACCCGTATTTGTTGACTTTCTGGCCTATTCTGCTTATTCGAAGGCATCTTTATCAAGGCCAGATCGCCTCAATATGGAAGCAAATGTTCCTCAAAATATAATGAAACCGCTTCTTTCAACGATGCAATTGCCTCATCAATTGATTCGCCGAAACTGGAAACATCAACATTAAGACACTGAGAAACATAATATTTCCCCTCTTTATAAACAACGTATTTGATATTTCTCATATTATTCCCACCTCCTTTGGAAAATTCGGAATTGATTCAATTATTACGGGTACTGGCTTTTATGTCAACGCTAAAAAAATCCTGTGAAAATTGCACATCTGGAAATTACAAGGAGTGGAGTCGCCTTGATTGGTGATTTGCCGGAGCATGAGATTGTGCGGGTTTGCGCGGGTGTTTGGTCCGGGGAGGAAAAATCCGCGAGGCTCAAAGATCTTTGCGGGCCGGATGTGGACTGGGGCAAGGTTTTTGCTGCGGCAAAGGCGCACGGGGTGCTGTTTTTGCTCTACAAGGGGTTAAAGGCGCACGGCCGGGGGGTGCCAGGGGAGTTTTTGCAGCAGCTCAGGCGGTTGTATCTGCAGAATAGTGCGGAAAACTTAAGGGTTGGTGCGCGGCTGGTGCGGATTTTGGGGGTGCTGGCGGATGCGGGCGTGGATGCGGTGCCGTTTAAGGGCCCGGTGCAGGCAGAAGCGGTTTACGGCGATATCGGGGCGCGGTATTTCTGTGATTTGGATATTCTGGTGCGGCGCGATGATGCATTGGCGGCCCGGGATGTTTTGGTTGAAAACGGGTTTTTCATCAATGTGCCCATTTCTGATGACCAGGCAGAGACTTATCTGCGGTATGAAAACTTTTTTTCCTTTACCGACCGGGCCAAAAGTCTGCACATTGATCTGCACTGGGAACTGACAGGCCGGTATCTGCTTTGCCCGGTGTATCTGGAGGATCTGGCCGGACGGCTGGAGCGGCTGGGGATTGCCGGCGTGGAGGTGGACGCCCTGGGGGCGGAAGACCGGCTGATTTATCTTTGCGCTCACAGTGCCAGCCACTGCTGGGATAAGCTGGAGTCTGTGTGCGCGGTTGCAGAAATTGTGCGGTCCGGGAAAATAACGGACTGGGAAGGGTTGGAGCGGAGGGCGGCGCGGTTTGGGTGCCGGAAAATGGTCCGGCTCGGGCTGATGCTGGCAAAAGACGTGCTGGGCGCGGTTCTGCCGGGGGATGTGGAAAGGCGCATTTCCCGGCAGCGTTTTTTGGGGCGGTTGGAAAAGCAGGCGGTGGAAGGTTTGTTTGATGCTCGTGGATTGGGGGATAAGGGCTTAAGCTGGCGGTTTTCTCCCATGCATTTTCTGATCCGGGACAGTGCGGCGGATGGGCTGCGGTATGCGGCAAGGATGTTTTTTACCCCCACGATCCGGGAGTGGATTGACTATCCCCTGCCCTTGCGCTGGCTGTTTTTGTACCGCGTGCTGCGGCCGTGGAGAATTGTTTCCGGGTGGACTGTGAGCAGGCGGAAATAAAAACGGGGAGGGTTTATGGAAAAGTTTTAAGTGTTAAGTGTTAAGTAAAAGATAAAATCGGGGGTTTGGGGGGGATTGGATGGCGGAGGAAGTCGGGAATTCATTGAATTTATACAAAAGCTGTAATATTGTTTAAGATAATATATTGTTTCAAAACATCACGTATAGGTGGAATCCATGCCCAATCAAATCAATATCGAATATCCGCAAAGTTTGCCCGATGCCCTGCAGGTGACGAAACAGGTTTTTGAAAAAGAAGCCAGAATGGCAATGGCAGCCAAACTTTTTGAGCTGAAACGAATATCATCCGGAATGGCATCGGAATTGGCCGGGTGCGGCCGCACTGAATTTCTGCTCAATCTTCATCGCTTCAATGTGCCTATGATTGACCTTGAAGAAGAAGAACTGGTGATGGATATGCAAAATGCCTGAAACAGAATCATTGGTCATTAATACCGGACCACTGCTTGCCCTGATAGCAGGATACGGGGATCTTTCCTTATTGGAAAAGATCTACAAACGTGTCCTTGTGCCCTTTGAAGTTTGCCTTGAAATGGAGGCCGGTGGCTCTGCGGCATTTGGGATCAATGAATTCAAAAAATCAACATTTCTTGAAAAACAAACAAAATCGTTGACCATCTTTGATCTCTTAAGAAATTCGCTTGATTTAGGAGAAGCCTCTGTTATTCAACTGGCATTAAATGAAAAGATTCATACTGTCTGCATTGATGAGGCTGTCGGAAGGCGGGTTGCAAGATTAAACGGTCTCAAACTAACAGGGTCTATTGGCGTGCTGATTAAAGCAAAAAAGTTTGGGCTGGATTTTTCCATGCAGGAGGCGATAAAAAAAATGCAGGCCAATGGTATTTATTTGAGCCGAAAAGTGATCGATTTTGCGATCAATCAAGTCACCGAGGGACACTCCCAATATTAAAGATTCCAAACAGTGATATTGACGTGCTGCGCGCGGACCATTCTCATTACTCAAGTTCCCGGCGAACATCGTCCTCGCTATATGACAACCAGTCAACGTTATACCTGTAAGCATTGCAAAGAAAGGCGACACGACTGACACCGGCCAGCCTGGCCGCTTTACCGCCTGACAGCCTCCCTTTTTCAAAATATTTATAAGCCAGCGTCTCCCGCATCTCCTGAACCATATCTTCCTGGTTAATATTTGCAGAAAGTAAAATGTCGACTGGCGAGGTTTCATAAACCGGAAGGCCGTTTTTCAAGCTGTTCCGGCGAGCATTTTTGGCTCGTATTCGCATGTAAAAAGGGATTGAAGCGGAAACTTGCTGGAGGCGTTAAGAATCTCAATGCCAACGATTTTGCCATCTTCAGTAAGATCCAGATTCACTCCTTCAGAAACTTCCACCACCCCGGTTGGCAGTTCCTCTGAAAGTCTTAAATAAGCTGCGTCCACTTCCTGATCATAATATATTTTCATTATTTCACCCCTTTTTTAAGCGGATAAGCCGTTTATATAGGCTCATGCGCCTTTTTGCATGACGGCTATAACGTATATCTCTGTCTGCCATTATCCAAACATTTTTAAGACTGCCAAAAATTATACTTCCAATCTCATAGCTTCAGAGAAATTCTGTGTTACTGTAATTATTATGGCAGCCCGCTTTGATGTCAACACTAAACATATACCGGGGCCAAACCTTGATTTTTGCCTTACGGCAGCGATAGAATCGGTTTTTCTTGGTGGAGCTGCAATCACAATATCGTTTTAAGCCGGTTGAACCGTTTTTTGGAATTTGTTATGGTTATTAAATATCCGGCGCAAATTAAGATTGCGGTTCCATGAATGGGAAAACAATCCACAAAATGGCCAAAAAATACATCTGGTGGCAAACGCCGGACCAGGCCGCTGCCAGGCCCGAACGCGTTATTGCACAGGTGATGAATATCGGTGGTTTCAGCGATGTTCAGGTGATTAAAGATTAATATTGTTTAATGTAGTACAGATCTCCGTTGCATCACATAGAGATGAAATCTTTGCCGAATCAAATCAATACTGATGATGGATATACAAAATGCCTGAAACTATGGAGATCCCCAAAAGCAGAATTGCTGAGTTTTGCCGCCGAAATAAGATAAGGCGATTGTCCCTTTTTGGATCAGTTCTGAGGGAAGACTTCGGGCCGAACAGCGACATTGACGTGTTGGTGGAATTTGAACCCGGGGCACGGGTCGGATTTTTCGAATTGTTTGACATGGAGCAGGAACTATCGAGTCTGTTTGGGGGCCGCAAAGTAGAGATAAACACACCAAAGAGCATCAGCCGTTATTTTCGGGATAGCGTCCTGCAAGAAGCCAAAGATCAGTATAATGCCAGTGCATAATCCGAAAATTCGACTTCTGCATATGCTCGATTATGCCCAAAAAGCTGTTGCCATGGTAAATGATGAATCCCGGGCCTCATTGGACAATGATGAAAAACTTCACTTTGCGCTAACGCGTCTGGTGGAACTGATCGGTGAGGCGGCAAGCCATGTCCCGCCTGAAATTCAAAAAAAATATCCGCAAATACCCTGGCCTCAAATAATCAATATGCGCCATCGTTTAATCCACGGCTATGACGCCGTTGATAATGATATTCTTTGGGATACCATTACATTAAGCCTGCCTGAACTGATAAAAAAATTAAGCGATATAATTGAAAATCAATCTCACCACCAGTAAATCATCCGGCAACTGATAAGGAAAGTTTTAAGTGTTAAGTGTTAAGTAAAATCAAAGAGTTATATGATTAATCCTGAAGAAGAACCCGGAAAATAACACTTGAAAAACCATGGCATGACAGCAGTTTTGCTCGCGGGCTTTGCCGGCCTGGGGCTTGCAACCGCAGGCGCTGTTTTTTGGATTGACCGGTATGCGATAGCGGCAAATTTGCTGTTGGGGGCGTGGAGCATTTATTTTCTCTTTCTTCTGGGAGTCTGTCTGGCCGGGATCCGGAAGGGGCAGTTTTTCCTAAAGGTTTTGGCAGTGTTGATTTTTTTTACCATTTTTGCCGGCACCACCATGCCCAGTGAAACCAAAAACAGCCTGAAACAGGAAGTGACCCGGCAGGTAAAATTCATTGGCGAAAATGCGGGCGCAGGTGATCTGATCCAAAGCATTTCGGTGGATATCACAAAGGCGGCCCATTTTGGTCTTTTTGCGGTATTCGGGCTGGTGCTGGTGATTTTGGCGGCCGGAGCAAAAATTTATGCAATATTTGCAATCCTGCTGATACTTGCCGGAGGAAGCGAACTTGTCCAGTTTTTTATTGACGGGCGCACGCCTTTGGCAGGCGATTTTGCCATTGATGCCGCCGGAGGGGCGGCCGGGATGCTTTTGGCAATAGCTATCTTCGCCTTTCGCGATGCCGGGGGTAAAGGCCGCTTGCCGCGTTTTCCGGAATTTGTTATCATTATTTAAAATTTCGGCGCAAATCAAGATTGTGGTTCCATGTTTTTGAAAACAATCCATAAAAATGACAGCCTCCTTTATGAGCAAAAAAATCCTTGTCACCGGGGGCGCGGGCTTTATCGGCTCCGCCCTGGTGCGCCATCTCATTGCGGCCACAGACTGTGTTGTGATCAACGTGGACAAGCTTACCTATGCCGGCAACCTGGACTCCCTGGCCGGGGTCATGGACAGCGACAGGCACGTTTTTGAAAAAACCGATATCTGCGATGCCCCAGCCATTGCCGCCCTGTTTGAAAAACACCAGCCGGATGCGGTCATGCATCTGGCCGCGGAATCCCATGTGGACCGCTCCATTGCCGGGCCGGATGAATTTATCCAGACCAATGTGGTGGGCACATCCAATCTGCTGGAAGCCGCCCGGGCCTTTTACAGCCGGCTGCCGGGTGAAAAAAAGGCGCAATTCCGGTTTCTCCACGTGTCCACAGACGAGGTCTACGGCAGCCTGGGCCCGGAGGGCCTGTTTCATGAAACCAGCCCGTATCAGCCCAACTCGCCTTATGCGGCAAGCAAAGCCGCAAGCGATCACCTGGTCCGGGCCTGGCACCACACTTACGGCCTGCCGGTTTTGATCACCAACTGCTCCAACAACTACGGCCCGTACCAGTTTCCGGAAAAACTCATCCCGCTGATGATCTTAAATGCCCTGGAAGGAAAACCCCTGCCCGTTTACGGCAAGGGTGAAAACGTCCGCGACTGGCTCTATGTGGAAGACCATGCCCGGGCTTTGCACACGGTTCTTGAAAAAGGCACGCCGGGGCGGACCTACAATATCGGGGGCCGGTGCGAGAAGAAGAATATTGAGGTGGTTGGGGGGATATGTGAGGTGTTGGATGAAATGCGGGTGACTAGTGACAGCGTGACAGGTGACAAAAGGGCGGTGACGGGTGACGGGGTGACGGGTGACGGGGTGACGGGTGACAAAGAGATGGGGAAAGGTGACGGGGAGCGGGAAGGTGTTCCTGTCACGCGTCACGCGTCACTAGTCACCTGCGACCACCGGTCGCTTATCACTTATGTTTCTGACAGGCCCGGACATGATCTGCGCTATGCTATAGATGATACCCGCATCCGGAGTGAGCTGGGCTGGCGGCCGGAGGAATCGTTTGAAACCGGGCTGGAAAAAACCGTGCGCTGGTATATGGATAACAGGCAATGGGTTGACCGGGTGCGCACGGGGGAATACAGGCGGTGGATCAGGGAGAATTATGAGAGGCGGGGAATAAAAGATGGTGACGGGTGACAAAAAAAGCGGTGACGGGTGACAGGGTGACAGGTGACATAAGGGCGGTGACGGGTGACGGGGTGACGGGTGACAAAAAGAATAAAGATGGTAACGGGGGGCGAGGGTGAGAGGCATTGTTTTCGTTCAGGCCTTATGATAAATTGTAGGATATATAAATCAAAATATAAGGCAAACGGATATGAAAAAACAAACCAGAATCACCTTTGACCCGCTGGTAATGGGCGGAAAACCCTGCATACGGGGTATGCGGGTCACCGTCGGGACCATTGTCGGCCTAATGGCTTCAGGCAATACCAAAGAAGAAATTTTAAATCTTTACCCTTATCTGGAGCCACAGGACATTGACGAAGCTCTCGCCTACGCCGCATGGAGAGTTGAAGAGATTGACATGCCGCTTACACAGGAATCCGCATGAAATTCCTGATAGATATGAGTCTATCTCCCCAGTGGGTGTCACGCGTTACCTGTCACTTTCTTTATGTCACCCGTCACGCGTCACGCGTCACCGCCTTTTTGTCACCCGTCACCCGTCACCTGTCACCTTCTTTACCATATGCAACTTCTTAACATTCTCCTGCTTGGTGCAAACGGTCAGGTGGGCCGGCAATTGCAGCGGTCTTTGGCTCCGCTGGGGGTGGTAACCGCTCTTGGCCGACAGGGCAGCGGCGGGCTTTGCGGGGATCTGGCAGACCTGGCCGGTCTGGCTGAAACCGTCAGGACCGTGGCCCCGGATGTGATCGTTAATGCCGCGGCCTATACCGCAGTGGACCGGGCCGAATCCGAGCCTGAACAGGCCCGGCGCATCAATGCCCATGCTCCGGCCGTTCTGGCCCGGGCGGCAAAAGAGGTAAACGCCTGGCTGATCCACTATTCCACGGACTACGTGTTTGACGGCACAGGCACGGCTGCCTGGCAGGAAGACGATCCCAAAGATCCCGTCAATGTGTACGGTCAAACCAAGCTCGAAGGCGAGCAGGCTGTCTGCGAAAGCGGCTGCTGTTATCTGATATTCAGGACCTCCTGGGTTTATGCCGCTCTGGGCAAAAACTTTATCAACACCATGCTCAGCCTGGCTGCCCAAAGAGAAAACCTCAAGGTGGTCAATGATCAGACCGGCGCGCCCACGGGCGCAGACCTTATTGCAGATGTCACCGCCCATGTTCTCAGGTCCGCATATCCGGACAAAACCCTTTCCGGGACCTATCATCTTGCAGCCGCCGGCCAGGCCACCTGGTGGGAATATGCCAATCTGGTTATCAGCGCGGCAGCCGAATCCGGCATGGCCTTGAAAACAAAGTCCGAAAACATCATCCCGGTGCCGTCGGCCGAGTTTCCGACCCCTGCCCCCCGGCCCGGCAACTCGCGTCTGGACACCACCCGGCTCCGGACCACCTTCAACCTCCGCATGCCGCCATGGGAAGACGGGGTGCTACGCGTTATAAAATGCTTGCACCATATCTTCCAAAAAGTGTAAAATATTTAACAACTTTTTTGACATGCAATAAGAACCTCTGCCCAATACAAGGCAACAGCGATCATTGCCGGAAAGCGAACTTCATGCCAACTGTTTTCAGGGTTGGACCATATCGATTTTTCTTTTATGCAAGTGATCGGCATGAACCCAAACATGTTCACGTTGAACGTGATGAAAAAGTGGCGAAATATTGGCTTGATCCGGTCCGTCTTGGACGCAGCGGGGGATTTAACCGGGTTGAATTAAAACAAATCTTTCTTATTGTAAAAGAAAATCAATTGTCTTTAATGGAGGCATGGAATGAGTATTTCGGCCTATAATATTGAAATGCCATATGTCGTCAATGTCCAGATCACCGAGAATAGCCTTACAGTTGATCTCAGCGATGGAAGATCTATCTCAGCACCATTGGGCTGGTATCCCCGCCTTGAGCATGCTACGCGTGAAGAACTGGAAAACTGGAGACTTATCGGCAAAGGGCACGGAATTCATTGGAAGGATTTGGACGAAGATATCAGTGTAGAAGGTCTGCTTGCAGGAAAACCATCCGGAGAAAGTCAAGACTCTTTTAAGAAATGGCTCCAGAAAAGAACTCCCTGTTCATCGATTGCCTGATCACCATCTGAAAACCCCCAACGGATAAATGGAATTTATAAAAACCGACATCCCTGAGGTCATCCTGATAAAGCCCCGGATCTTTGGTGATTCGCGCGGCTACTTCCTGGAAACCTTCCGTCACGACTTGTTTGCCAAACACGTTGGTGAGATCCATTTCACCCAGGACAATGAATCCAAATCCGGCTATGGCGTGCTGCGCGGCCTGCACTACCAGATGCCGCCCTATGCCCAGAGCAAGCTGGTGCGGGCTGTCACCGGCCGGGTGCTGGATGTGGCCGTGGACATCCGTCCGGATTCGCCCACATTCGGCCGGCATGTCAGCACTGAACTCTCGGAGGAAAACAAGCACCAGCTTTTCATCCCCAAAGGCTTTGCCCACGGGTTTATCGTGTTAAGCCGGCAGGCCGTATTTGCCTACAAGGTAGATGCGCCTTATGCCCCGGAGCACGAGCGCGGAATCCGGTTTGACGACCCGGATCTGGCAGTTGACTGGGGCGTGGGGGCGGAAGATATTTGCGTTTCAGATAAGGACAGGGGATTGGATTGGCTTTATGGAGCCAAATGACAGGTTGTTTAAACTGCTATACGGTTTACAAAACAACTGAATGCATAAAAGGAGTTACCCGGTAAAATGAACACCTCATCTGTCACCCGTCACGCGTCACCCGTCACCCGTCACCCGTCAGGCGTCACCCGCAAAGGCATCATCCTGGCCGGCGGCTCCGGCACCCGCTTATACCCCCTTACCCACTCGGTATCCAAGCAGCTTCTGCCTGTCTATGACAAGCCCATGATTTATTATCCCCTGTCAGTGCTCATGCTTTCGGGCATACGCGATATCCTGGTGATCTCCACGCCCGAGGACACCCCCAGGTTTGAGCAGCTTCTGGGCACGGGCGAGCAATGGGGCATTCATCTTTCCTATGCCGTGCAGGACGAACCCAGGGGCCTTGCCCAGGCCTTTGTCATCGGAGAGGACTTTATCGGCTCAGATCCGGTCACGCTGATTCTGGGTGATAATATCTTTTATGCCCATGGTCTGGCCAAACGCCTGCAGCACTGGGCTTCTCTGGAAAAAGGGGCTGCGATTTTCGGCTATTATGTCAAAGATCCCCAGCGCTACGGGGTGGTGGAATTCGACGGCAGCGGCACCGTGCTCAGCCTGGAGGAAAAGCCGGAAAATCCCAGGTCCAGCTATGCCGTGACCGGGCTTTATTTCTATGACAATGATGTGGTGGAAATCGCAAAGCAGATCCAGCCCTCCCGGCGGGGTGAGCTGGAGATCACGGATGTTAACAATGCCTATCTGGAACGCGGCACCCTGCAGGTGGAGCTTTTGGGCCGGGGTGCGGCCTGGCTGGATACGGGCACGCATGCCTCCCTGCTCGACGCCGGCTCCTTTATCCGCACCATAGAAGAACGCCAGGGCTTAAAAATCGCCTGCCCTGAAGAGGTGGCCTATCGAATGGGCTTTATCGATGCCTCCCAGGTTTGCCGGATCGCTGAAAAACTGAAAAAAAGCGGCTACGGCTTGTACCTGCTCAAAATGATCAAGGACAGCAACCCCCTGCCAGATCCGAAAGAAAACCATGTTTGACCCCGCTGCGGGAATTTGATATTTATTGTAAAAAATGAATCATAAATCAGGGTTGCGCGTTAATGAGCCCAAAAATAATCCATAAAATGGCGAAAAAATACATCTGGTGGCAAACGCCGGACAAGGCCGCTTCCAGACCTGAACGCGTGATTGCTCAGGTGATGAATATCGGTGATTTCAGCGATGTTCAGGTGCTTGCTGAAGAACTGGGAGACGATTGTTTAAGGGATATCCTTAAGACTGTGGAGGCCGGCCAGTTCAATGAACGATCCTGGACTTACTGGCACTATCGCTTAGGCCTTGCCGAACCCGGCCATGTCCCGCCCCTGCCCGTTCGAAAGATTCAATGACAGCCTCCTTCCCAAAAAGCAGAAGAAATCCTTATCCGTGCGGCCGGAAAAGTACGCACTCTTCCGGAAATTCAAATCATTTCTCAATCTCTGGCATTGTCCGAATAGTCCGCCCGCTGCGGAATGAATTGACACGCACCCGATCCGTTAGTACCTTGTTTGACATGGATGCAAACCCGGAACTTCAAAATTTTTCAAAGAACAAAGAATCGGCACTGGTCAAAGAGTTGCACTCCACAGCTCCGGCCGCCTTTGCCCAACACCCGGTTTTGTTTGCCTACCTTTACGGAAGTTATGCCACCGGCTGCACACATCCTTACAGCGATCTCGATATAGCGGTCTATCTTGAACCACAATTTACTGAGAATGCCCTGGATATCGAGCTGGACATATCCCTTGAGCTTGACAAAGCACTGGACCACAAAATCGAAACAGAAGTGCGTGCAATCAACAACCTACCCTTGACTTTTGCCGGGCGCATCATAACCGAAGGTCTTTTGCTCTATTGCCGGGACGAAACCGCGAGGGTTGAATTCGAAGTGCAGATCCGGAAAAAGTATTTTGATTTTTTGCCAGTCATTGAGCAGTACCACCAAACATATTTAAACAAGGCGCGCCAATAAAAAGGTGGGGCATGGTTGACCAGGAAAAAATCACCGCAAAATTTGAAATGCTGGACGGATTTCTTGAAATTCTCGGGCGGCTTTCCAAAACGGATATGAAAAAATACCTGGAAGATCCCGTTTTGATTGGAAGCATGCGCTACTATCTTCAGGTGAGCATCGAATGCTGTCTGGATGTGGCATCTCATGTGATTTCATCGGAGCGATTTCGTGCTCCAAAAGACTATGCTGACACTTTCAATGTTCTTGAAGAAAAAAAAATAATTGAACCGGAACTGGCTCACAGACTCCGCCAAATGGCAAAATTCAGAAACCGGCTGGTACATTTATACGGCGAGATTGACGACCGGGCGGTTTACCGTATTGCATGTGAAGATTTAAATGACATTCAAACATTCAGAGATAGCATTCTTAACAAGTTTCAATAAGTGAGCAAAGGGCTCGCAGATCGCCAACAGCCACATTTGGACAAAAATCCCTTTATGGTTATCTCTTTATAGAGACGGTTCCTGTTTGGTTTCGCAAAAAAATGCAAAACCGGACAGATAAAAACTGAAACAAAAAGGATAGAAAACCTACAAGATGCCAGCGCTGACACCTGGGCTGACATGAAGGAAAGCATGGCTGAGTCAATGGAAAAGTTTGAAGATTCATACGAATCTGCAAAGGACATGCTCTCTTCTAAATAACTTCGTTCAAGGTTCAAGGTTCAAGGTTCAAGGTTCAAAAAAAATAAAACCAAAAGTTTTAAGCATGCGGCAAAAAGTCATTTGCAGGATTCGGCCCTGGGGGAATACTTCTGATAATTAGTGCCTGAACGAAAACCAGGTTTTCGTTCAGGAAATCCGAAACAATGACCAAAACCCTAAATGCATCAATGACAGAAACATC
>Ga0182239_1000133_pt1 | contig 26668 bp, 39 predicted proteins | sample hydfrate6_PW_210_FD_132456 | JGI IMG/M metagenome (GOLD analysis project Ga0182239, IMG submission 132456) | Subsurface microbial communities from deep shales in Texas, USA - hydraulic fracturing test 6_PW_210 | ecosystem: Environmental > Aquatic > Deep subsurface > Shale gas/oil reservoir >... | reverse complement strand
TGGTGTAGAGATGGTGATGCCCGGCGATAACGTAACGATTTCAGCCGAACTCATCACCCCGATCGCCATGGAGGAGGGGCTGCGCTTTGCAGTGCGTGAAGGCGGCCGAACCGTGGGGGCCGGTGTTGTCAGTGAAATCATAGAATAGATACGGGACTGTCATGATACCAAACACCAAAATACGAATCCGGTTAAGGGCTTACGATCACAGACTGCTGGATCAGTCGGTCCGGGATATTGTCGATACTGCCCGCAAGACAGGTGCCCGGGTGGTGGGACCCATTCCCCTGCCCACACGCATCAACAAATACACGGTGCTTCGCTCTCCCCACGTGAACAAGAAATCCCGGGAGCAGTTCGAGGTCCGGACCCACAAGCGGTTATTGGACATCCAGGATCCCACCCAGCAGACGGTAGACGCCCTGATGAAGCTGGATTTGTCTCCGGGCGTGGATGTGGATATTAAATTGTAGGATAAGGACCAGGTGGCGCAAATGAGTGAAGGAATACTCGGGAAAAAACTGGGAATGACGGGCATTTTTGCCAGCAATGGTCAATATATGCCGGTAACGGTCATTCAGGCGGGCCCGTGCACTGTAACCCAGATAAAAACCAGGGCCAATGACGGTTATGACGCCTTGCAGCTTGGGTTTAAGGAAAAAAAGCCGCAGCGGTTGAACAAACCGCTGAAGGGGCATTTTGATAAAAGCGGCGGAACGGGTTTCTACCGCCTGCGGGAATTTTCCGTCAAAGAACCGGAACAGTTCGAGCCGGGCCAGCAGGTCACCATGGAGATGTTCTCGGTTGGTGACAAGATCAATATTGCCGGAAAAACCAAGGGCCACGGCTTTTCCGGCGTGACCAAACGGCATGGATTCGCTCTCGGCCGAAAGACCCACGGGGGTCGTTGTTATCGGATTCCCGGCTCTATCGGAAACAGCGCATGGCCTTCCAAAGTGGCCAAGGGAAAGAAAATGCCCGGTCAGTACGGAAACGTGCGGCAGACCACCAAAAACCTTGAAGTGGTCGATGTCCGTCCGGACCAGAACCTGATCCTTGTCAAGGGTGCGGTGCCCGGTCCGAAAAACGCGATCGTGGAGATCTGCAAGGCGAAAAAGTCGTAAATTCCGGAGGCTGCCAGGACGGGGTTTGGGTTCAACGATTGGAAAATGCCGTCATCATAAGCCGGATGCAATGCAAAGAGGGAGACCATGGCTGTCGTGGAAGTCAAAAATATACAGGGTGAGACCGTATCGGAGATCGACCTTTCTGAGGAGATCTTCAATGTCGAGGTCAAGCAGAGCGTTCTGCACGAGGTGGTTCGGATGCAGCTGGCCAACCGTCGCCGGGGAACGGCCAAAGTCAAGCGCCGTTCCGAGGTGCGGGGCAGCACCCAAAAGATGTTTCGTCAGAAAGGCACCGGGCGGGCACGCCGGGGTGATGTGAAAAGTCCGCTGCTCAGGGGCGGGGGCGTGATATTCGGTCCCGAGCCCAGGGATTATTCATACAAGGTCCCCAAGAAGGTCCGTCGCCTGGCTTTGAAAATGGCCTTGTCGGCAAAGCTGAAGGATAATGAAATAATTGTCCTTGACGGATTTGCACTCGATCAGGTAAAGACAAAGGCCGTTGCTTCGACGCTTCAGCGCCTTGAACTGGAAAAACCCCTGATCGTGATTGATCAAAAGGATGCAACCCTGGAGCTGTCCTCCAGAAATATTCCGGGCGTCAAGGTGTTGCGGGTCGAGGGGCTCAATGTCTACGATATTTTGAACCACAAGACCCTGGTTTTGCTGGCACCGTCGATCAAGGGGATTGAAGGGAGATTGGCTGCATGAAAGACTATCATATCATATTAGGTCCGGTGGATACGGAAAAGACCAATATCGCCCGGGAAGAACTCAACCAGGTGGCCTTTGAGGTGGCGCCTGCCTCCAACCGGGTCCAGATCCGGAAGGCTGTTGAGTCGATCTTCAACGTCGAGGTCCGTTCGGTTCGGACCATGCGGGTCAAGGGTAAGTTCAAGCGACGGGGCCGGATTCTGGGCAAGCGCAAGGACTGGAAAAAAGCAATCGTGACACTGATGCCCGGCAGCCGGATCAAATTTTTTGAAGGTGCATAAGCGAAGGTGAAGACCAATGGCGACTAAAAAAGTAAAACCCACGTCCCACGGACGCCGGTTTCAGACATATTCCACCTTTTCGGAGATTACAAAGAAAGAACCGGAAAGGCAGCTGTTAAAGCCCATCAAGAAAACCGGCGGCAGAAATGCCAACGGCCGGATTACAGCCCGGCATCGGGGCGGCGGTACAAAACGGTTTTACCGGATCATTGATTTCAAGCGGGACAAGGACGGAGTGCCGGCAAAGGTTGCAGCCATTGAATATGATCCCAACCGGTCTGCCCGCATTGCCTTGCTGCACTACGCAGACGGTGAGAAACGATACATCCTGGCGCCCGCAAAACTTGTGGTGGGCCAGACCGTCATGTCCGGACCAGAGGCGGAAATCCGGCCCGGCAATTGTCTGCCCCTGAGCCATATTCCTCTGGGCACCCATGTTCACAACATCGAGCTTCGGACCGGCAGAGGCGGTCAGCTGGTGAAAAGCGCAGGTGGATTTGCCCAGCTCATGGCCAAGGAAGGCCGGTATGCAACCGTTAAGCTGCCCTCCGGGGAAGTGCGGATGGTGTTGGTGGCCAATCGCGCCACCATCGGCCAGATCGGCAATTCGGATCATTCCAATGTTTCCCTGGGCAAGGCCGGGCGCAAACGTTATCTCGGCCGTCGGCCCCGGACCCGGGGTGTTGTCATGAACCCGGTGGACCATCCCATGGGCGGCGGCGAAGGCCGTTCCTCGGGCGGACGTCACCCCTGTTCTCCCTGGGGGATGCCGGCAAAGGGCTTTCGAACCCGGAAGCGCACAAAGCAGAGCGACCGGCTCATTGTCAAGAGGCGCAGGTAAGATGCGAATTGTTATCGCACAATTTATACCCAGAACACTGTTGTAACAAGCAGGAGCAATTATGCCGCGTTCGTTAAAAAAAGGCCCCTACGTAGAACCCAAGCTTCACGGCAAGGTGGTTTCTTCTCAGGAGGCCCGAAGCGCAAAAGTCATTAAGACCTGGTCCAGGCGATCGACCATTATTCCCGAAATGGTGGGACTGACCCTGGCGGTGCATAACGGAAAAAAATTCATTCCCGTTTTCGTGACCGAAAATATGGTCGGACACAAACTGGGCGAATTTTCGCCGACCCGGACCTTTTACGGGCATGCCGGGGACAAAAAATCCAAAATGAAGAAGTAGTCAATCGTAAATCGAATCGAGGATGCGGATATGGATGTGAAGGCGTCAGGCAAATACATGCGCATATCACCGCAAAAGGTGCGGAAGGTCATCGGGACCGTCAAGGGCCAGCCGGTGGAGTCCGGGCTTAACACGCTTAAGTTCATGCCGCAGAAAGCCGCGGGGATGGTGGAAAAGATCGTGCGCTCTGCAGTGGCCAACGCCGATCAGAATGCGGGCATAGATGTGGACCAACTGGTGATCAAGAACATCATTGTGGATGAAGGGCCCATGCTAAAGCGGTTTCGCCCCCGTGCCCGGGGTCGTGCGACACGGATATTAAAGCGTACTAGTCATATAACGGTCATCGTCGGCCAAGGCAGCGCATAAAAGGAGGTAGGTGGTTTGGGTCAGAAAGTCAATCCCATAGGCATGCGGCTGGGAATCAACCGCACCTGGAGTTCGCGGTGGTATGCGGACAAGGAATACGCCGGCTATATTTTCGAGGATCACAAGATCCGGCAGTTTTTAAAGAAAAAGCTGTACCACGCCGGTATCTCCAAGATCGAAATCGAACGGTCCTCCAAACGGATCAAGCTCCGCATTTATGCAGCCCGTCCCGGTATTGTCATCGGCAAAAAAGGCTCGGAGATCGAGGCTCTGAAAAAGGAGCTTGAAAAACTGGTTTCCGCAGAAGTCATGGTGGATATCCAGGAGGTGCGCAAGCCGGAGCTTGATGCCCAGTTGGTGGCTGAAAATGTCGCCAATCAGCTGGTACGCCGGGTGGCTTTTCGCAGGGCAATGAAAAGATGCGTTTCCTCGGCCATGCGATTTGGCGCCAAGGGGGTTAAGATCATTTGCTCCGGCCGGCTCGGGGGTGCGGAAATGGCGAGAATCGAGTGGTACAAAGAGGGGCGGATCCCCTTGCATACGCTGCGTGCCGATATTGATTACGGGCTGGCCGTTGCTGAAACCACCTATGGCACCATTGGCGTCAAGGTCTACATTTTCAAGGGTGAGATTCTGGCCGATGATCAGATACCGGCCGAGCGGCAGTAATTTACAGGAGTCTATACCATGCTGAGTCCCAAAAAGGTAAAATATAGAAAACGCCAGAAAGGCCGGATGAAGGGCAAGGCTGAGCGCGGTTCCAGCCTGAACTTCGGCGATTACGGCCTGCAGGCCGTTGAATGCGGAATGATCACCTCCCGTCAGATTGAAGCCGCACGTATTGCCATGACCCGAAAAGTCAAGCGCGGTGGAAAAATGTGGATCCGGATCTTTCCGGACAAGCCGATTACCAAAAAGCCGGCTGAAGTCCGGATGGGCAAAGGCAAGGGCGCACCCGAGGCATGGGTTGCGGTGATCAAGCCGGGGCGCATCCTTTACGAAATGGAAGGGGTTCCCCGTGAACTGGCATATGAGGCGCTTCGGCTGGCGGCGTACAAACTGCCGATTAAAACCAAAGTCGTCGAAAGGAGCCAGATCTGATGGAAGCCAAAGAATTTCGGGGGCTTGGCCCCGACGAACTCGATAGCCGGCTCGATGACCTGGTGCAGACCTATTTTAATCTGCGGTTCCAGCACAAGACCGGACAGCTCGAAAATCCCAGACGCATCAATCAGGTCCGCCGAGATATAGCGCGGATCAAGACCATAAAGCGTCAGCAGGCGTTCACTAACAGATAGCGGTGATGATTGGCCAATGAATAAGACACGAGGGATGAAACAACAACTGGTGGGAACGGTTTTGAGCAACAAGACGGACAAAACCGTGACGGTACAGGTTGAACGGCTCGTACGCCATTCGGTGTATAAGAAATTTGTCCGGCGCCGGGCCCGTTATGCAGCCCATGATGAAAACAATACCTGCGGTATCGGAGACCGGGTGATGATTACGGAATCCAGACCGCTTAGTAAGCGCAAGCGCTGGCGCATCAGCCAGATCATCGAAAAAGCGGTTTGATCACAGGGGATAAAGAAAATGATCCAGGCGGAAACAAGATTGTCTGTTGCAGATAATTCCGGCGCAAAAGAGGTGTATTGCATCAAGGTCCTCGGCGGCAGCCGAAGACGGTACGCCCGCATCGGAGATATCATTGTGGTGTCGGTCAAAGAGGCCATACCCAATTCAAAGGTCAAAAAAGGCGATGTGTTAAAGGCCGTGGTGGTTCGCACCAAAAAGGAAACCCGTCGGCCTGACGGCTCCTATATCCGGTTTGACGATAATTCCGCAGTGCTGATCAATCAGCACCGGGAACCCGTTGGAACCCGTATCTTTGGGCCGGTGGCCCGCGAGCTTCGGGCCCACCGGTTTATGAAAATCATTTCACTGGCACCGGAAGTTCTGTAACACAGCCTTCGTTATCGATCCAATGGATAGTATCAGGCCGGGAGGGAAACGGTTCATGGAAAAAGTCAAGTGTCGCATTAAGAAAAATGACAAGGTCAAGGTCCTTGCCGGCAAGGATCGGGGAAAGATTCGCAACGTGCTCAGCGTGGACCGCAAACACAATCGTGTGATGGTGGAAAATGTCAACATGGTCAAGCGCCATCAGAAACCCGGGCCCCAGAGCCGTCAGGGCGGTATTATCGAGGGTGAGGCGCCCATTGACGCATCCAATGTGATGCTGATCTGCGCCAAATGCGCCAAACCTACGCGAATTGGGAGCAAACGCCTGGAAGACGGCAAAAAGGTGCGGATCTGCAGTAAATGTAAAGAACATCTCGATGCCTAGCAGGTCACAACCGGAGGGTATTTCATGTCACTGAAAGATGTATATCAAAACGAGGTCATTTCCGGGTTGCGGAAGACCTTTGAGTACAAAAATATTCACCAGGTCCCAAGGCTGGATAAAATAGTAATCAACATGGGGCTTGGAGAGGCCATTCAGAACATAAAAGTTCTGGATTCCGCTCAGGCCGAGCTCAAGGTGATTACCGGCCAGGCGCCGGTGGTGACCCGGGCCAAGAAGTCTGTAGCCGCTTTTAAGGTCCGCGAGGGCATGCCCATTGGCTGCATGGTCACCCTGCGCCATCAGCGGATGTATGACTTCTATGAAAAACTCGTCAACATCGCCCTGCCGCGAGTCCGGGATTTCCGCGGGGTATCGGGCAAAGCGTTTGACGGTTTCGGCAATTATACCCTGGGCATCAAAGAGCAGATTATCTTTCCGGAAATTGAGTATGACCAGGTGGACTCCATCAAGGGGATGAATATCACCATTGTCACCACGGCCCAAACCAATCCGGAAGGAAAGGAACTGCTCCGGCTCCTTGGGATGCCGTTTCGCAATTAATGGAGAAAACCGCACCCGGGCAGGGGAGTTTTCACGGATCCGGATCCACGGATAAGGAGGAAGAAAGTTTGGCGAAAAAAGCGCTTCGCGAAAAGGCGATGAAACAACCCAAATTCAAGGTCAGGGCGTACAACCGTTGCCCGATTTGCGGACGGTCCAGAGCCTTCATGCGCAAATTCGGCATCTGCCGCATCTGTTTTCGAAATATGGCCTCCGAAGGTCTGCTGCCGGGCGTGAAAAAATCAAGCTGGTAGGCGCCCGGAATCAGGGGCTGTGGCATGGAAGTAGGATCAAGGGAAAAGGACGGATTGTGAATTTCCATTATTTTATTTTGATAACAAACGGAGTAGGCCATGTTGAGTGATCCACTTGCGGATATGTTGACCCGCATTCGAAACGCCGGCAAGGCAAAACACAAAAGTGTGGATATTCCCGGTGCCAACATTAAAGTCGCCATGGCGGACGTGATGAAACGGGAAGGCTACATTAAGAACTATAAGTTCATCAAGGACAACAAGCAGGGTTTTCTGCGGGTTTTTCTAAAATATGACGCCAGTGACCGGCATGTGATTTATGGCCTGGAACGGGTCAGCAAGCCCAGCCGCCGCGTCTATGTGGCCAAAGATGAAATCCGGCCGGTGCTAAACGGCCTGGGCGTATCTGTTCTGTCGACCTCAAGGGGGATCATGACCGACAGGCAGGCCAAAAAGGAAAACATCGGCGGGGAAGTTCTCTGCAATATCTGGTAGTCAAGGAGTAAAAAATGTCTCGCGTAGGCAAGAAACCGATACCCGTACCGGAAAAAACAAAACTGAGCTTTAACAGGGGCATGCTTACTGTGGAGGGGCCCAAGGGGACGCTTACCCGGCAGATTCATCCGGATGTGACCCTGGAGCTTGGCGATGAGCAGGTTGTTGTGAGCGTGGCGCGCAATGATAAGAAAACCAAGTCGTTGTGGGGCACCACCCGGGCTCAGGTGGCCAACATGATCACCGGTGTGAGCAGCGGGTTTGTGCGGGTCCTGGAAATCAATGGCATTGGATACCGTGCCGAAATCAAGGGGAGCAATCTGGAGTTGCATCTGGGGTATTCGCATCCCATTAATTTCGTGCTTCCCGAAGGCATTGACGCTGCGGTTGATAAATCAGCCATTCGGCTTTCCGGCATCGACAAGGAACTGCTTGGTTTTGCGGCATCTTCCATTCGGCAGATGCGACCGCCCGAGCCCTACAAGGGCAAGGGTGTGAAGTATGCCGAAGAACAGATCCAGCGTAAAGCCGGCAAAACAGCGAAATAATCCTTTCATTATCTTCATGTACAACAGGGATTGGCGATTATGGGTTCGACACAGAAACGAGAGGCCATGCGCATCAGGCGGAAAAAACGAATCCGGAAGAAGGTCCAGGGTACGCCACAGCGCCCGAGACTGACGGTTTTCCGCAGCGCCCGGCACATATATGCACAAATTATCGATGATACCCGGGGTGAGACACTGGCTTCGGCTTCCACCGTGGAAAAGCAGGTCCGGGATCAGGGCAAATATGAAAACAAGGTGGCTGCCGCCGATGAAATCGGCAGGCTTCTTGCCCAGCGGGCTTCAGGCAAAGGCATTACGTCGGTGGTTTTTGACCGCAACGGGTACATGTACCATGGCCGGGTTCGGGCTGTGTCCGAAGCGGCGCGAAAAAACGGGTTGGATTTTTAATAAAGAGAATAAGGAGGCGATCCCTTGCTCAAGAAGGAAACAGACGAGAACTTGTTTATTGACAAGGTCGTTCATATCAGCCGCGTGGCCAAAGTTGTCAAGGGCGGCCGCCGGTTTAGCTTCAGCGCCATGGTCGTGGTTGGCGACGGACAGGGTAATGTGGGCTTCGGCCTTGGAAAGGCCCATGAGGTGCCCGAGGCCATCCGCAAAGGCGTTGAAAAAGCTAAGAAAAGCATGATAGCCGTGCCTCTGGAGGATGGAACGATTGCTTATTCGGTCAATGGCAGATTCGGTGCGGGATCGGTTTTTTTAAAGCCGGCTGGCAAGGGTACCGGCGTGATTGCCGGCGGTGCGGTCCGGGCGGTTTTGGAAGCCGTTGGGATTCGCAATATCCTGACAAAATGCATCGGTTCAAACAATCCGCACAATGCAGTCCGGGCCACCATGGACGGTCTTGCCCAGCTTCAGAGCAGGGATCAGGTGGCCAGCAAGCGCGGGATACAGGCAGAAGAACTTTCGATATAAGGAAATTTGGCAAATGGCCGACTTACTCAAAATCACCCTTGTTCGAAGCTATTATGGCCGCCCTGCCAAGCATCGCAAAATTTTGCAGGGCATGGGGCTGACCCGGATGCACAAAACAGTGGAACTGGTTGATACTCCAGCGATTCGCGGCATGGTCGGCAAGGTTTCGCACCTGGTTCGCGTGGAGGGACAATAATCATGAGATTGCATGAACTCAAACCCGAAATAAGCAGCACGAAAAACCGGAAACGACTCGGCCGGGGTGTGGCCTCGGGCACAGGTAAAACCGGGGGCAGAGGCACCAAGGGTCATAACAGCCGCTCCGGCGGCGGTGTGCGCCCTGGCTTTGAAGGCGGCCAGATGCCGCTTCACCGGCGCCTGCCCAAGCGCGGATTTTTAAATCCTTTTCGAAAAGATTATTCCGTGGTCAATGTCCGGGATCTGGGACGCTTTTCCGAAGGGGCGACCATTGACCGCGAAGCGCTGATTTCAGCCGGCGTGATCAATGGAAAAAACAAACCCGTCAAATTGCTGGGGCAGGGGGAGATCAGCGCTGCAGTCAATGTACGCGTGGCGGCTGTGAGCAAAAGCGCCAGAGAAAAGATCGAGGCTGCCGGCGGCAAAGTTGAGGTGGCATAAACATGGCTGCGACGGGTCCGGGCGTACAGAATATATTTAAGATACCGGAGCTCAAGCGCCGAATTTTGTTCACCCTGGCCCTGCTTGGGGTTTACAGAGTCGGTGTGCATATTCCAACCCCGGGCGTTGACGGAGATTCCCTGGCGGCTTTTTTCGCCCAGCATCAGAATACCATCTTTGGTATTTTTGACATGTTTTCCGGCGGTGCCCTTGAGCGTCTTTCAGTTTTTGCCCTCGGGATCATGCCCTACATCAGCGCCTCGATTATCATTCAGCTGCTCACTGTTGTGATTCCGCATCTGGAACAGCTGAACAAAGAAGGCGAGCAGGGAAAGAAAAAAATCACCCAGTACACACGCTATGGTACTGTGGCGCTGAGTTTGATCCAGGGATTTGGTATCAGCATCGGGCTTGAGAACATGACCTCGCCCGGAAATGCGCCCATTGTCATTGAGCCGGGCTGGTCGTTTCGGATCATGACCATGATCACCCTGACCGCCGGAACCGCCTTTATCATGTGGCTCGGCGAGCAGATCAGCGAGCGCGGCATCGGAAACGGTATATCCCTGATTGTTTTTGCCGGAATTGTCGCTCGCCTTCCGGCCGCCATCGGCAACACCTTTCGCATGATGACCACCGGTGAAATGGGGGTTTTTGGAATTATCATCCTTTCAATCCTCATGGTTGGGGTTGTTGCCTTTATCATCTTCATGGAAATGGGCCAGCGGCGAATTCCTGTGCAATACGCCAAGCGGGTGGTCGGCCGGCGGATGTACGGCGGGCAGAGTACGCATCTGCCGTTGAAAATCAATACATCCGGCGTGATTCCGCCGATTTTTGCATCATCGCTGATTATGTTTCCCTCCACCCTGGCCAGTTTCTTTTCCGGGGTCCCGTGGATGGAGACTGTTTCCAATGCCCTGATGCCCGGTTCTTTGATTTATGAATTGATGTTTGTGGCCTTTATCTTCTTTTTCTGTTACTTTTACACCGCCATTGTCTTTAATCCTGTAGACGTGGCAGAGAATATGAAGAAGTACGGCGGCTACATTCCAGGCATACGACCGGGAAAGCGGACGGCCGATTATATTGACCGGGTTTTGACCCGCATCACCCTCGGGGGTGCCTTGTATGTGTCAGCTGTCTGTGTGCTGCCTTCGATTTTGATGACCAAGTTTAATGTCCCGTTTTATTTTGGCGGCACTGCGCTGTTGATTGTGGTTGGGGTCGCCATTGATACGGTCAGGCAGATCGAGTCGCACCTGATTACCAGGAATTATGAAGGATTTATGTCTCCGGCGGGCGCAAAGCGCAAGGGCCGGTAACAGCAGAAGCGGGGGATTTGCATGGCAAAAGAGGAAGCCATCAAGGTTCAGGGCAAGGTTATTGAAACCCTTCCCAATGCAATGTTTAAGGTGGAACTGGAAAACAAGCACATGATTCTTGCGCATCTGTCCGGTAAGATGCGGATGCATTTTATCAAGATTCTGCCCGGCGACAATGTAACTGTGGAACTTTCCCCTTATGACCTGAGCCGGGGACGGATTACATACCGCACCAAGTAGCAGACGCGCCGGCGGCTGCGAACATGTTTACATGGATTTGACAGGCAATGCACACGAGGAGCAATTATGAAAGTCAGAGCATCTGTAAAAAAGATATGCCGTAATTGCAAGATTATCAAGCGCAGGGGTACGGTCCGGGTGATTTGTATCAACAAGCGGCACAAACAGCGGCAGGGATAATAAGGAGGCAAGCACATTGGCACGTATTGCAGGAGTCGATTTACCGAAAAACAAACATATACTCATCGGCCTGACCTACATTTACGGCATCGGCTACTCCACTTCCAGGGAGATTCTGTCCAGGCTCGGCATTGAGGAGAGCATTAAGACAGACAGCCTTACGGATTCGGACATCAACCAGATTCGCCGGATCATTGACAACGATTACAAGGTTGAAGGGGAGCTGCGCACTGAAATCTCCATGAACGTCAAGCGTCTCATGGATCTTGGCTGCTACCGTGGGCTGCGGCATCGCAGAGGGCTGCCGGCGCACGGCCAGCGGACCTCAACCAATGCGCGAACCCGAAAAGGCCCGCGCCGGGCTGCGGTGAAGAAAAAGGGCGGAATCAAGAAAAAGTAATTGAAATTTATGTAAAGGCGGGAACCGATGGCGAAACGAAAAGCAGTACGCACGAAAAAAAAGGCCAAAAAAAATATTGCAAGCGGTGTCGTGCATATCCATTCCACATTTAACAATACCCTTGTGACAATCACGGATCCGGGCGGCAATGTGATTTCCTGGTCGAGTGCCGGGATCAACGGCTTTAAGGGATCGCGGAAAAGCACACCGTTTGCCGCCCAGCAGGCTTCTGAGGATGCGGCCAAAAAGGCCATGGAACACGGCATGAAAAACGTCGAGGTCTACGTAAAAGGCCCCGGGCCCGGCCGGGAATCGGCCCTTAAGGCACTGCAGGCCACAGGTCTGAATGTGGCCCTGATAAAGGACGTCACCCCGGTGCCCCACAATGGCTGTAAGCCGCCCAAGCGTCGCAGGGTTTAACCGCTGCGCATTCGCTGAAACGTTTGGCAAAAACAGCAAAGAGCTGTTTCTGCCATTATTCGGAATTAAACCGACAAAACCGTTTGTTTCCCTTTCTCAGTTGTCGTCGGGCAAACGGTTCTTTCGATCGAATTATATATCTCATCCAAGGGAGGAAGCATTGTCACGATATCGTGGATCTGTATGTCGGATATGCCGCCGGGAAAACTTGAAACTTTATTTCAAGGGCGATCGGTGTTATTCGGATAAATGCGCCTTTGACCGGCGCAGTTATCCACCGGGACAGCATGGCCAGCGGCGCGGGGGAAAAATCTCCGACTATGGACTTCAGCTTCGGGAAAAACAAAAAGTCAAGCGTGCTTACGGTTTGTCGGAAAAACAGTTTCGGCTGTTTTTTGAGCGCTCCGAGCAGAAAAAAGGCGTTACCGGGACCAATTTGCTGGTGATGCTTGAATGCCGGCTGGACAACGTCGTTTATCGTTTGGGTTTTGCCAGTTCCCGGGTCCAGGGCCGTCAGCTGGTCAAGCACAATCATTTCCTCATCAACGGCCGGAAGGTCAATATTCCTTCTTACCAGGTAAAGCCCGGAGACGTAGTTGAAATCCGGAAAAAAAGCCGCAATGTGGCAGCGATCAATGAGGCTGTCGAGTCCATGGTGCGCCGGGGCATGCCCCAGTGGCTGGAACTGGATAAGGAGACGTTGAAAGGCAGCGTGAAAACCTTGCCGGTTCGCGACGATATCACCATGCCGGTCCAGGAAAATCAGATTATTGAGTTTTACTCCAAGTAATCTTTGGAAATTCCGGCATATTGAGCCACAAGAGCCTTTGCCGGTCTGATGCAGGACAACTGAAATCTGATTTGGTGCGACTCCTGACTACCCGGAACCAAGGCGGATGGATATCAAACAGGTGGGAGAGTGAAAATGCCCTTGAACGAATTGACATATATGAACTGGCGGGACATGATCCGGCCCGGCAGGGTTGAGATCGACCAGCAGACAGCCACCTATGGCAAGTTTGTGTGGGAGCCGCTGGAGAGGGGATTTGGCATCACCATCGGCAACTCCCTGAGGCGGATCATACTTTCGTCACTGTACGGCGCTGCCATCACTTCGGTCAAGATCGAAGGGGTGATGCACGAATACAGCGCTGTTCCCGGGGTTTTGGAAGATGTTTCGGAAATTATGCTAAATCTCAAAAAGGTTCGGGTGAAAACCGATGACGCCGAACCCAGGACCATGACAGTGGAAGCCAAGGGCGAGCGGACTGTTACGGCCGCTGATATCGTCAGCGGAGACGGCCGTGTTGAAGTCTTGAATCCGGCGCAGCATATCGCCACGCTGACCTCTGAGGGCAACCTACAGATGACCCTGACGGTACAGGCCGGCAAGAGTTATTCCCTGGCCGAGGCCAACCGGGACCCGGAGGCACCTGTTGGCACATTGCCCATTGATGCGATTTTTTCACCCATTTACCGGGTCAATTACCTGGTGGGCAACGCCCGGGTTGGACAGCGGACCGATTATGACAAGCTGACAATGGAAATCTGGACCGACGGATCGGTCAAGCCCATGGATGCCATTGCTTATGCGGCCAAGATCTTAAAAGAGCAAATGCATTCATTTATCAACTTTGATGAAGATCAGGAACCCGCGCCTCCGGATGAATCCCAGGAGGAATCCACGCCCCAGTTCAACCCGAACTTGTATCTGGACGTGGATGAGCTGGAGCTTTCCGTTCGAAGCGCCAATTGCCTGAGAAATGCCAATATCCGGAAAATTTACCAATTGGTCCAGAAGACCGAAAATGAGATGCTGAAAACCAAAAATTTCGGCCGCAAATCCCTAAACGAGATTAAGGAACTGTTGTCCGAGATGGGGCTGTCGCTGGGTATGAAACTGGAAGGATTTGTGCCCCCGGACGATGACCAGGATCAGAAAGAGGAATAAGATAGCCATGCGACATAAAAAAAGCGGAGTCAAATTAAATCGCACCAGCAGCCATCGCCAGGCCATGTTTCGCAACATGGTCACCTCCCTGCTCAAGCACGACCGGATTAAAACCACGGATGCCAAGGCCAAGGAGCTTCGCCGGTGGGCGGACCATATCATCACCCTTGCCAAGCGCGGAGATTTGCATGCCAGGCGCCAGGCCCTTTCCATCGTAAGGGAGAAGGCCGTGGTACACCAGATTTTTGCCGAAGCGCCCAAACGTTTTGGCGATATCAACGGCGGTTACACCCGGGTGGTGAAACTCGGCTGCCGGCCCGGAGATGCCGCACCGGTTTCGATGGTGGAACTCACCGGCGAAAAGCCTGAGGCAGTTTCCCGGTAAACATTCCGCCGGACTTCCCCGGACTTCCCATGATGTCGTCAGGCAATTGAATCCGGATTCAGGAATTATGGCCCCGGTTTAACATTTGGTTAAACCGGGGCTTTTGTTTTGTCCGGATTTCCAGTGTCCCTTCATGAATCCGGATACTGGCAGCCCCGTGCCTGTCTGTGCGCAAAATTTTTATATTTCGCTTTTCATACCGATTCAGTACGGATTGCGACGGCATTTGATACCGCCCCTCCCTTACGGGTATAATAACGGTTTTCGGCTCCACAGCATCGAGGAAACCGGATGTTGAAGATGTTTTGCTGCCGTGGTGAGGGGCGATCAATATGTCGGCTTTTGCTTTTTCCCCTGCTTGTTTGACCACCAGACCTTCTGCGCAGGCCTCAATGTCTCCTGGAAACACTATGGCTTTCCCATGGTGTCTTACGCGTACCACCAGGGCGCAGTTGTTGGCCCCGTTGCAAGGCGCACACGCAATTTCGGCATCAGGGTACGGGAAAAGGATCTCAAATTGTGCCCCGTGAATTTTTCTGCCGGCATTGACACGATCCAGGGGCGGATGAGGAATTTGGTTTTTGTTTATGATTTCCTGAAATTTTTTGTATCCGCTGGTATCCGCACGGATGTGGGTGCTGATGACTTCATGGACCTGAAAATGCTTTAAGATGTAGAGCAGCCCGTTTAAATGGTCTGAATCCGGGTGGGACAATACCACCGTATCAATGGTTCCGATTTTGCGCTGCCGCAGGTAGGGCGCCAGAATTTGTGCGCCCACGTCAAACATGGAATTGTCTGAAAATCCGCCTCCGTCAATGAGCATGGTATAACCCTTTGGAAATTCCACCAGTGAGGCATGGCCCTGGCCCACGTCCAGCACCGTAACCCGCAGATCCGAATGCCAAAATCGTTTGTGCATCCAGTATCCGGCATCTGCAGCAGAGACCAGAAAAATCGGTACAAGTCCGATGGCAGCCAGTTTCCTGATTTTCGGGGTTTTCCCCCGCCATATCAGCCCCATTCCTGCGAGCAGTCCGTATGCGCAGATCACTTCCGGCACTGTTGGGGAAAAGGTCTCAAAGGCGCCCACCGGTGAATTTGCAATCATTTTTATCAATGATACAGCCGGATCCAGCAGCCAGTGGGCGCAAGCCAGCACCCAGCCGGCCAGGGTGCCTGAAACGGGAAAAATCATTGCGCCGGCCAGGCCCAGAGGCACCACTACGAACCCGATCCAGGGCACCAGGATCAGATTGGCGATCACTCCCAAAACCGAGGCCTGTTGAAAATGGTGCATTACAAGGGGCAGAGTGCCGGCAATGGCGAAAACCGAGATCAGCATAAAATTTTTGATCCGGTTAATGAGCCAGGCAATCGTTTTTTCATGGCCTGCACCGGGTTTGAAAAACAAGTGAATTCCGTAAAAAATTGCGGATACAGCGGCAAAGGAAAGCTGAAAAGAGACGGAAAAAATGCCGGGCGGGTGAATTATGCAGATGACAAAAGCAGCCACCGCAAGGGTGTTGACGCGATGGTACGGCGCAGCCCGGGTGATGGCCCCAAGAAAGATTCCAATCATGACAACGGCGCGCTGGGTCGATGGTGAAAGTCCTGAAAGCATTGCATAGCTGATCACAGGCACCAGGGTCAGCATTGCGGCAATCTTGAAGGCCAGGCCGGTGTAAAGAAAAATCCGGAACCGACTGATCATCCATTTAAACACCATGAATGCACACACGGAAATAATTCCCACATGGAGACCGGATATGGCCAGCAGGTGACTGACTCCAGCCCGGTTAAAGGCTTTTTGCACTTCAGGGGAAATCCTGTGGCGTTTGCCCACCACAAGGGCGGCGAGTACAGCCCCGGCATCATCGGCGCCTATGTTTGCAATCGTTTCATCCAGCCGGATTCTCAATCGGTGTATTTGATTTCCAAAACCGGGTTTTTCTGTGGATGGCGGCGCTTTTTTCACCCGTTTTCCGCTTGTATATACCGCAGCCCAGATGTTTTGGTCAGCCATGTACTGCCTGTAGTCAAATCCGCCCGGATTGTTGAAATTCTTAAACATGCGGATTATGGACCGGAATTGGACACGATCACCCGGAGACAACTCCGGGGTTTTTCCGTAGAAAGCCGCCTGAATGCGGCCTGCAGGTTGGTGAAGCTCATTTTTTTTGTCAGTGATTTCCAATTGATCCAGTACGCAGCGGGTGCGGAAGGACTCGATCCGCGGCGGACCGGTAATTGTGCCGCAAATTTCCATGTAGCCTGCATCAAAAAGGGGCTTTGTTTCAGGCGGGGGAAAGTAAGGAGTTTGCCAGGCGGCAATGGAGATCACGCCAAGTGCGAAAAACAGTAAAAGGGGGCAAAGGCGTGCTGGTTTGTGACAAGTCACCCGCCGGGTCAGTTCAAATCCGGCTGCTGCAGCAGTAACCCAGGCTCCGGTGAGCAAAAAGGGCAAGGCAGTCAGGCGGCCGGTGATCAGGCCGGCAATGAAGGCAAACAGAAGGGGAATCAGGGGCAGGCGGTAGAAATGACCGTCTTGTAAATCCCGTCCTGCCATGGGATGCTAATTTTCCGGTCCTGTCCGGCCGGATGCCGGCTCCTTGCAGGCGCCACCGGCGGTTTTGGGGTTTTGCCGGACCCGTTCCCGGACCCGTTCAATGTCTGCCCCGAGGCTTCGGAATTTGTCCTCAAGGGCGGCATAGCCACGGTCCAGATGATAAACCCGGCTGATGCGGGTGGTGCCTTCGGCCACCAGTCCGGCAAGAACCAGGCAGGCGCTTGCTCGCAAATCAGAGGCCATCACCTGGGCCCCGGACAGGCGGGCGGTGCCGCGGACCATTGCATGGTTGCCGGATACCTGGATATCAGCGCCCATGCGCTGGAGTTCCAGAACGTGGATGAAGCGGTTTTCAAAAATGGTTTCCGAAATCATGCTCAGGCCGTTGGCAATGCACATCAGCACCATAAACTGGGCCTGCATGTCCGTGGGAAATCCTGGATAGGGAAGAGTCTTGATATCCACGCTGGCAACAGGGCGGCGGCCCGTGACCGTGATGGTTCCGTCGCTGGTGTCCACATCTGTACCGGTTTTTCTGAGCTTGGCAATCACGGCTTTCAAATGCCGGGCATCCGCGTCTAAAATCCGGATGCACCCGCCTGTCAGGGCGGCTGCCACCATGTAGGTGCCCGTCTCGATCCGGTCGGGAATCACACGCACCGTGGCCGGAAACAGTCTGTCCACGCCGTCAATGGTAATGGTGGAGGTGCCTGCGCCCGATACCCTGGCGCCCATGGCATTTAGCATGTCTGCCAGGGCCGAAACCTCGGGCTCCCGTGCAGCATTGCGCAAAACCGTGGTGCCTTTGGCCAGCACAGCCGCCATCATGAGATTTTCAGTGCCGGTTACCGTGGGCACGTCAAAAAAGATTTCACTGCCGGTCAAAGATTCGGCTTCGGCCTGTACATAGCCGTGTTCCAGGGTAATGCGGGCGCCGAGCCGGGAAAAGCCCTCCAGGTGCATGTTGATGGGTCTTGCGCCGATGGCACATCCCCCGGGAAGGGAAACCCGTGCCCGGCCAAGCCTTGCCAGCAGCGGGCCGAGCACCAGGACAGAGGCGCGCATCTTGCGCACCAGTTCGTAGGGAGCCTCCACATCATTGAGGCCTGTGGTATCCACAATCAGCCCTTCCGGGGTTTCGGTGATTTCCGCACCAATAGTGCAAAGCAGCTGACGGATGCTTTCAATGTCTTTTAAGTCCGGAACATTGGTAAAGCAAAACTGCCCCCCGGTCAGAAGGGAGGCGGCAAGCATGGGAAGGGCTGCGTTTTTGGCCCCGCTGATTTTCACATCACCGTTTAGGCTGCGGCCTCCCTGGATTACGATTTCATCCAACGCAAAAGCTCCTTTTGAAAGGATATAAAAAAAGCGCCGAGCACCCGGTTTATTCCTGAAAACAGGGCGAGTGCGGCGCTTTTTGGTGAAAATTCCGCCCCGGAAAAAGCTGGTCAGGGCGTTGAAATATTTTTAATGATGCCCGTGGCCGCCTTCTCCTGCCTCGTCTGCGACGGTATCAATCAGTGATTTGATGATGCAGTAAGTCATGCCGGCGCCGATGATGCTCAGGGCATACCAAAGGCCGCCCATGAAGACCAGATGTGAAATATCCCATACCCATTCAAATGCAAACGGAAACATAATATTTGGCTCCTTTTGTTACCGGTGCGGTTATTGGCCCGGGTTGAGTTCTTTTTCGTGGGGAAACACCGGCAGATACCGGTACGCCAGAGAGATCAGGATCGCCCCGTATGCCACGGGCAGGATGGTTGTGGCCACTTCCTGCCAGGTGGGAATGTACATGTACCAGTCCTGGAAGGGCAGAAGCGGTGCAGCCATGACCTGGAGCACCATGACCCAGCGGTTGATGCAGACGCCCAGCACTGCCAAAATGGCGGCGGTCACCAGCAACCTTTTGTTTTCCCGGCCCTTGCGGGTGATTAAAATCAGGGCCGGCACAATGCCGCAGATCACCAGTTCGGCAATGAGAATCCAGATCCCGTATACCGGGTTGTTGGAGTAAAAGTCCATGAGGGAAAAGCCCTTGGAAGGGGCTGTCACAGCGGCCCAGTACCAGGTATCAGCGATCTTGGCAATCATGTAGGTCAGAAGCATCCATCCCGAGATCTTGGCCAGGAGCTGAAAGGCCTCCGGCCGGACCAGTCTCTTTTGGGTGATTTTTTCGGTCAGCCATGTGACCAGCATGGTAAAGCAGGGGCCCACTGCCGCAGCAGACCAGGTAAAAAGGAAAAATGTCCAGGGCCAGATCAGCAGGCCCTCGCGATAGGCAAAGGGCCTGGCGTAGAGCACGCCGGCCACACCGCCCAGAGAACCCTGGTGAAAAAAGGACAAAAACACGCCTGTGGCGGCAAATACGGCCATAACTTCATGCATGTTGTGGCTTAAGTGATGCAGGAAGGGGATTCGGTCAAGTTTGGGATTTTCCAGCACCAGAGGGATAAACTCAATGGTGAGTACGGCAAAATAGCACGACAGGCAGAAGGCCACCTCAGTGAGCATGGAGTGCACATTGGCATGCCAGAAAATAAACCATCCCCGCAGGGGTTGGCCAATGTCAAGAGCCAGGATCAGCAGCGCCGAACTGTAGCAGATAAACCCGATAATCACGGCATAATTGATGATGCTCTTGAGTTCCTTTTTGCCGATGATATAGGTCAGAAAACCGGAAAAAAAGGCACCGCCGCCCAGGGCGATTACCGCCAGGTCCGCCCAGATCCACAGGGCAAAACCATAGGCGTCATTCATACCGGTCTGGTTTAAGCCCTTGTACCATATCAGAAACATGGCATAGACGCCCCACAAAAGCACGGCGCCGACTACTGCCAGCCACAGTGTAAATTGTCTGGTGGGGCATCGTTTCACACCTTCGGGAATCGCTGGTGTCGTCATGATCAGTTAACTCCTTGGTGTTTTGTAAAAATTAATGGGTTGCCGCTGCCTTGCGGGCTTTTTCCCGGATCTCTTCGGGGTTTTCACCTTCCAGGTAATTATCTGCCTTTCGCCGGACCCAGCTCTTTGAACTCAGGTAATAAACCTTGGGATTGGTGTTGAGCCGTTCCAGCAGGCGAAAGGCGTTTTTGCTCCGGCTCAGGCTGTAGACCGCATGATCCGGATTGTGCAGGTCCCCGAAAGTAATTGCATTGGTGGGGCAGGCCCGGGCGCAGGCGGTCTGGTATTCATCTTCGTGCAGTTCCTCTCTGCCTTCCACATAGGCCTTGTCCCGGGCTTTCTGATACCGGTGGTAGCAAAAAGAGCATTTCTCCACCACTCCCCGCATGCGGGCCGATACATCCGGATTGAGGTATTTTTCCATGTCAGCGGGCCACTTGGGATCCCACCAGTTAAATTTCCGGGCATGGTAGGGGCAGGCGGCCATGCAATAGCGGCAGCCGAAACACCGGGTATAGATCTGGCTGACAATGCCGGTGGGATGATCATAATCCGTGGCCACCGCCGGGCAGACCGATACGCAGGGAGAATGGCCCTGCATGTGCTGGCCGTCACACTGCATGCAGGGCATTGGAATGTAGCAGACCTGTGTGTCCGGAAACGGCTTGCCATTGTCCACCTTCATTACCCGGATCCAGTTGAGACTCCGCATCTTGTCGGATTCATCCTGTCTGAACGGTACGTTGTTTTCAGCATAACAGGCCACCATGCAGGCGCCGCATCCGGTGCATTTGTCCAGATCAATGACCATCCCGTATCGTTTTGTCTTGGTATGTTGGGGTTGCTGTGTCATCAAAAGACCTCATTATCGGGTTATATGTCAAGGATGATGGCGATATCACGCTTTGGCAATCGCGGCTCTGGCCCCCCATGCGGCATTGAGTCCCGAGGCGGGGTCGACCGCCGGTGCAACCAGGCTGTAGACATTGGCGCCCTTGCCGGCGATGTAGTCGCTGAAGCCGGTGCGTCCAAGACCAGCGGGCATGGCCACCAGACCCGGCATGATACCTTCGAACAGGTTGACCCGAACCTCGGCCTGGCCTGCCCGGGTTTTTACCGTTGCCTTGTCTCCCTGGGAAAGTCCGTACTCGGATGCGGTTTTGGGGTTGATTTCAACAAACACATCGTTTTCCAGAAGCACATTTGCATCCAATGTTTTGGTCATAAAGGGGGTGTTGGCCACGGCACCGTCTGAAATACGCATGGAAGTGTACGGGACCAGCACCAGCGGCATCTTGGCAATGTCGCCGGGCAGCTCGATTTTTTCAACACCGGCATCCCCATTGCCGTTCATTGCCGCAAACTTCGACATTGGAAAAAATTCAAACCGTTGAGAAGACGTGCGGAAGATTTCATCCAGGGAGATATCCCGGGACTTGGAATCGCTCCAAAATCCCTGCGTTTCAAGTGTTTTCCACTGATCCGAGAGGCTTTTTTGGAGAAAATCCTCGTAATTTTTCCAGGGAAAGGCATTTTCAATAAAACCGCCAAGGTTTTTGGCGATTTGGATGACCACGTCGGCCGTGGGACGGGTGTCATATTGGGGCTTGACAACCGGCCGGGCCAGACTGATCACTGTTTCGGACATGCCGTGGGGCGTAGGTACATCCTGGTAGCTTTCCAGGAAATGGGGATGAGGCAGCAGCAAGTCGGCCTGCTCTGCGGTTTCGTCCATAAAAGTGGAGAAACTCACGATAAAGGGAATTTTTTCAAAAGCCTTTTTGGCGGCCTGGGTGTCTGCCAGTGTATAGAGCGGATTGCCGCCGGCCACAAGAAGGGCCTGGACCGGAGAATCACCTTTTGCCGAATTAATTGCTTCGGGCAGCCGGTTTGGCAGGTAGCGCGTATGGGAAAATCTTTCAGATCCAGCACCATCCACCCTTGGCTGCTGGTTGCCGGCAGAGGCGGTCTTGTCGATTTTCATTTCCGTCCAGCTCAGATAATCGGGCTCATCAATGAGAAAAACCCCGCCGGGTTTCTGGAAATTGCCGGCCAAAGCGTTTAGCGCAAATACGGCAAGCGCCTGATCCAGGCTATCCGGAGCTGCACTGCCAAGGCCGCTGACAGCAACGGGACGACGCGCCCGGGCAAAAGAGCGGGCCAGCGATTCAATAACCTTTTCAGACAATCCGGTGACTTTCGCCACCTTGTCCGGGGAGTGGTCCTGCACCAGGCTGCGGTAGCCGGGGTGTGTATTTCCGGCATCATCCTGCCAGTCTTCAAATGCAAAGCCGTGGTCGTCAATAAAGGCTTTGTTATAAAGCCCGTCGCGGACAATCACATGGCCGAGGCCCAGGGCCAGAACGGTTTCGGATCCGGGTTTGGCGGGCACCCACTGTGCGGCTTTGGCAGCGGTATCCGATAATCTGGCTTCGATCTGCACCAGCCGGGATTTTTTGTCCATCTCTCCGAAAGCCGACATCATCTGTCCGGCTGCATTACAGCCGTCCATGAGGGCTGATCCGAAGCTGAGGATAAAGTCGGCATTTTTGAAATCATAGCCCATGGTGCCCTGCCGGCCGCAGGAAAGGTACAGGGCCAGTTCCTGAGCGTCTGCTGAGGAGGGCGTGCGGATGAAATTGGGTGAGCCGTAAGCCTGTAAAAACCGGTCCAGGAGATATGATGAACCGTTTTTGTCGGTATCTGAAATGCATGCAACGGTGTGGGGTTTGCCCCGGGTACGCAGCTCGGCCAGTTTTTCAGTGACCGTCTTGATGGCCTCGTCCCAGGAGATTTTTTCCCATTTGCCCTGGCCGCGCTCACCTGCCCGTTTCATGGGGCCCTGGATTCTGGAAGGGCCGTAGAGGTGCTGGGTGGCGGAAATGGCCCTTGGACATAGACTGCCGTTGTTGACCGGATGATCGGGCTGGCCTTCGATTTTAATGGCCCTGTCGCCGATGGTGCGGACCGTTATGCCGCATCCGGCCGGACACTGGGTGCAGACCGATTTTACGAATTTGCTCGGGCCGTCTTCTGGTACCGGCGTCCAGGGCCAGTTCTGGGACCAGATGGCGATGTCGTCGGTGAGTTTCCATGGCACCGGGGTCAATGTTGTCCCCACGGCTCCGCCGATGACGAGCGACAAAAAACATCTGCGATCGATTTTCATGAATCTACCCCTTGTCTGTATATCCACATCGCGTCTGTGAGATTGGTGTTTCCCGCAAAGTCTATTTATGGCACTGAAAGCAGTCGCCTTTGCTGCCGGTTTCTTTCAGGTGACATTCAGCGCAGTCGTTCATTTTCTGGTGGCGGCCATGCTCGGCCTCGCCCAGGCGCAGCATGCTTTTGCCCCAGATGTCCCGGCTGTAGCCGGTAAGCCGGTTTTCCTGATATTCGCGCAGGGAGGTGGAGTGTCCGATATCCCCGTGGCAGGTGGCACACTGCATATCCGCGCCCTTGACATGGGCGGCATGAGAGAAAAACACACAGGGCGGCTGCTCGGCATAGATCAGCCAGGGCACTTCCTTGTCCTGGTTGACATATTCGTCTATGAATTTTTGTTCGTTTTCATTGCCGCTCATGGGGTACATATGGCAGCTTTTGCATTCTTCCAGGGTGGGAGATCCGGAAAAACTGCCGTCTTCTCTGAAGAAATGGCAGGCGTTGCACTGGCCGCCCATCTGCTCGAGATGGACCTGGTGGTTGAAATCGATGGGCTGTTGCTTGGTGGAGTACAGCAGTTTTGGAAAGGCGACCCATCCCGAGATGATGCTTGCGACCAATCCGATCATGAAGAAAACAAATACCACCCAGCCGGAGGAGCGGTTGCCGGCGGCGGCCGTTTGGTTGTCCGATTGTGTGCTCATGGGGACTCCGTCAAAACTGTTTGGGGTTCATCGGAAAATGGACAATACCACTCTTTCTTATAATGGATATATGTAAAGATCCGGAACAGATTTGATCAAGACAAATCCAATATCGGGTTTGAGCAAAATTGTCAATGAAAATAGCAAATGCGTTCTGCGCGCAGGCAGTACATGGCTTATTGGTAGCTGTGCAGCCCGGGCAGCAGGTTGACCCCGAAGTAGGTAAACAAAACCGCCACAAATCCGAGACATGACAGATAGGCGATGCGCCTTCCCTCCCAGCCCCGCATGAACCGGGCATGCAGCAAAGTGGCATAGATCAGCCAGGTAATCAGTGACCATGTTTCCTTGGGATCCCAGCCCCAGTAACGGCCCCAGGCCTGATCCGCCCAGATGGCGCCGGTGATAATACCCACGGACAGAAACAAAAAACCAAAGGCGATCATCTGGTGAGTGAGCTCATCCATTGTGTCCGCGTCCGGAAATCGTCCCACGGTTCCGGTGTCCGGGCTGGCTGATGCGGATTTGATCAAATACATGATGCTGATACCGCAGGCAATGGCAAATGCGGCATATCCCAGAAAGCAGGTGATAACATGGGCAATGAGCCAGTTGCTTTGCAGGGCCGGAATCAGGGGCTGGATCTGGCTGTCCACCGAGGGCAGCGAGGCATAGGCCATGGCCAGAAACGGGACAATGGAGGCAAAGACGCCAATGGTGCGGACCTTGTAGCGGTATTCTATCACCAGGTAAATCACGGCGATGCACAAAGCAAAAAACACCAGGGATTCATACAGGTTGGACAAGGGTACATAGCCGTAGCCCATCTGGTGGGATTCCGCCCATCTGAGCACAAAGCCTGCGGAATTGCCCGCAGCCGCCGCGATCAGCACTCCTGTGGCTGTTTTTCCCGGAAGGGATTTTTTAAATATCCAGGCGGCAACATAGAGAATAAAGGCCAGGCCATATATAAAAGTGACAATGGTAAATATGGTTTCGCTGTTTGGCATGGTTTGTCCTGTGCAGTATTTGACCGTTTGGCACGCGGTTATCCCGCAGTGCTTTGGTTTGTTTGTTTTTGAAGCTTTGCAGCCAGGCGGCGCACTGCGGTTCTGATGCCGGGCCGTTTGCGTTCAGAGATGCCCCCGACTGCAACCCGTACACCGGTGTCACTGTCCTGAACTTCAATGCCGATTTTTTGCTGAAACATGAAAAATGTCACGTAACAGGCCAGAATCATCAGGGCGAAACTGATATATACAAGCGGAACCCCGGGGTCCCGGGTCACCTGAAGGCCGGTGTAGTAGGTATACTCCACATCTTCAATGGATATGGCATAATCTCCTCCCCGCATCCGGTCGAATTTGGGATAGTTCACCGGCAGCAGCACCGGCCGCTGCTCTCCGGATGACGGATTCAGACTTGCCAGAAACGCCGGACCCACATTATGGCCCCTGAAAGCAAAATTGCCGGAAAAATCCTCCACAGTCAATTCCCCCTTACCTGCGGGAAGATCCACTGTTTCTCCCATGGCCCCCTGTTTTTCAAACCGCATCCCGGAATCGGTGTCGGTAAATACCACTGTAAATTTTTCAGCGGCGTTTTGTCCGTAGGAGGATTGGAAAATGTTGATGCCCTTGTAGCGGAGCGGATCATTGACCCGAAGCCGGTGCGTTTCAACCTCTTTTTCGTTTTCAATGATGGCGATGTCTGAGCGGTATTCCTTTGGCCGGCCGGAGGGGTAGTGGGAAACCGTGAAATCATCGCACCGCACGGAAAAATCCAGCTGCCGGGTCTCATCGGAATTGCGCAGGGTAATGCTCCGGCGGGTCTCACCCTCGGGTACGTTCATCATCCCCTCAAATCCGAATAAAGATCCGATCAGTCCTCCGATAACCAGCAGGACCACGCTCAGGTGAACGCCGTAAACCCCAAGGCGGGTCCACCGGCCCCTTTCCCCGAAGATCCACCAGGAATCGTTCTCCTGCCGGGTCTGCACGTGGGAATAGCGTTTTTGCATGTATTGTTCAATGGTGTCTTTCAACTCCCCGGCCGGGGTGTCTGGCACTTGCCATTCGATGCGGCCGGCGGCCTTTTTGAACCGATCCGGGTTGAAGTGGGTTTTTTTGGGGAAAATGACTTTCCATGTGGCTTTGAGCCTGCGCACTGAACAGACCACCAGATTGATGACAAGCAGGCACAACAGCAGCCTGAACCACCAGGACTGGTACATGTTAAAGATGCTGAGCGCATCGAGCACAGAATAAAGATCCGGCCCGAACTTGCGGGCGTATAGGGACGGATCCGCGTTCTGGGGAATGACCGTGCCGATAATGGATGTGGCTGCCAGGCTCAGCAGCAGCACCACGGAAAGCCGTACTGAGGCGAAAAAATCCCAGATCCGGTCCACGAAGGCGGCCGGAGCGGTTGAAGCGTGTTTCTGGTTGTTCATAAAAGGCCCTTTGCAAAAATTGAATCAAGCGCTTGTCCGGATGCAACAGGCGCATGGCGGATTTGTTTCGCGTCGGTTTGCCACCTCATACCAGATCCGTCCGCCCCAGGCAATAGCGATCGGAAAGTTGGCGGCATTTTTTTATTTGGCTGTAAGCCGGGCATCGTTGGTTGGTTTTGTCATCCGGGCGCTTATGAAGTTGGTTGTTTGAGATGGCCGATGTCTTGCCAGTTCAGACCCAGGTGACCGGCTGCGGCCCGGTCCACGGCCACCGGGTCAAACCCGGCGATGAGTTTTTTAACCGGCGGATCGCACTGCCGCCCGCCCAGGTGGGAGTCGGCCATGCCCACCGAGGCGTCAACCAGGCTCAGATCCGGCTGCCGGTAGCGGTTTAAATCGGGTGTGGCTCTTTTGCGATAACTTTCGATACCTGAAATCACAGAAAATATTGGCTTTACAGCCTTGACCCGTTGACGACTTCTGCCGGGATATTTTATCCCGCATGTCATAAGTGGCCTTGT
>Ga0182239_1000131_pt1 | contig 27019 bp, 21 predicted proteins | sample hydfrate6_PW_210_FD_132456 | JGI IMG/M metagenome (GOLD analysis project Ga0182239, IMG submission 132456) | Subsurface microbial communities from deep shales in Texas, USA - hydraulic fracturing test 6_PW_210 | ecosystem: Environmental > Aquatic > Deep subsurface > Shale gas/oil reservoir >... | reverse complement strand
ATAAAGCCGCGACGGCCGAACGGTTCACTGGTGGATGTTTCCCGCTCCAGGTCCTGGTCAGGGGCTTCGAGTCCGGCGAGAACATTTTCAGCCGCCGCCTTGGCCTTTTCCAGGCCTTGTTCCCGTTTCAGCGTCGTTTCGATCTGGTCGCGGACCGCCTTGAGTTCCCGTGGTTGAGCCGGCGAGAAATCGGTCTGCTTAGCGATCAGGTACCCGTTGTCCAGCAACAGCGGTGTATCGGTGACCTCGCCGGGAGTCAGCGTGAACAGCGTTTCGCGCTGTTCTTTGTCCAGTTCGATGCCTTCAGGGCCTTGCGCCTGGGTGAAGGGGCCACTGTGGCGCAGGGGAATCTCCAGTGTGGCAGCGGTATCCTTCAGGCTCTTTCCAGAGAGGATAAGATCCAGGGCTTCATCAAGCAGGTCGGACATTTTTTGAGCGGCCTTGTCAGCGCCGATTTCCTGGCGGATTTCATCCTGCACCTCCTCAAAGGGTTGGGTACCGGAAGGTTTGCGGTCTTCCACGGTGATGACGTGGAAGCCGAAGGAGGTCCGGACAGGGTCGCTGATTTCGCCGGTGTCCAGGGCAAAGGCGGCCGCTTCGAAAGCCTCGACCATCTCACCGCGGGCAAACCACCCTAGATCTCCGCCCTGGGCACTGCTGGGACCGTCGGAATATTCCCGGGCCAGTTCGGCGAAGTCGGCGCCGTCGCGAAGGCGCTCAACCAAGGCCTGGGCCTGTTCTCGGGCCTCGGTCACCTGTTGGTCATCGGCGCCCTCAGGGACTTCGATCAGGATATGCCGGGCCTTGAGTTCTTCCTGGCGTTCGAATTCTCCAGGATTGGCCTCATAGTAGGCCTTGATCTCTTCGTCGCTCACGGGCTGGGCCGCGGCCAATCCTTCCGGGGTCAGCAGGAGGTAGTCCATCTCCATGCGAGCCGGGCGCTGGAACTGCTTTTGGTTTTCCTGGTAGTAGTGTTTGACCGCCTCTTCATTCGGAGCGAGTCCAGGCTGGTCCTGCCAGGCGAACAGGGCGTATTCCATGCGGGCCTTTTCCTGGCTGAAGGCGAACAGATCCTTGGCCTGCGCTTCACTGACCGAAGCCGGCAGTTTGACCGCCCGCTGGATCTTGTTGGTCAGCAGACTGCGGGTCAGGTCGGCTTCGAATTGGGCCGGGGTGAGCTGATTGGCGCGCAGGAGCTGCTCATAGCGCGACGGATCGAACTGCTTGTCGGCATTTTGGAATACCGGCATCTGCTGCACGTATTGCCGGACCTCGGGAGCGGTGACCGCCAGTCCGAGTTTTTTGGCTTCCCGGAACAGGAGCTGGCTGGTGATCAAATCGTTGAGGACCTGGCGTTTGAGCTGCATCTGCTCAAAGTCCTCTCTGGAGATGTCGGGCTGTTTGCGTCGCAGGTTTTCCACCGTGCGTTGGTAGGCCTGCTGAAAATCGCGGATGAGAATGGCTTCTCCCTGGACTTCAGCGACCACTGTGGCCTGGTCATTGCCCAGGTTGCCGACGCCCCAGAAGACGAAGACAAGAATGATCAGGGCAAACAGAAATTTAATGGCCCATGACTGGGCGTTTTTGCGCATGGCATCAAGCATGGTTGTGTCCTTGGCCTGGTATCGTCTTGCGTTGCGGACCGCGGTGCCGGCCCCAGCCTCAAAGTTCTATGACCTGTGTCCCATCATGAGCTCCAGCGAGCAGTACCAGGGATACAGGCTTCGCAGGCCGATGAAAATTCCCAATGGCAGACAGCTGCAATACGTTCAAACTTGTACGTACGAATAGGTACGCTTTGACCTTGAACGTGGTGTCGCCTGGTCCTTGGGATTTTTGAACGACCTGCGTTATAGGGATTTCTTCAACAGTCAGTTAGTCCTCAATCGTGTGCCTGACGGCGTTGAGCTTACCGCCTGCACGGATAACGGCAAGTTCTTCCTCCGTCAAATCGTTGCTGACGTCGATACTCACCCCTTCAGCACTGCTCAGGGAGATGGTTCCCCCGGCGCGAAGCGTCGCGGCCGGGATGGTGAGCCGTGTTCCTTGCTCCAGTGCGTCATAATCCGCCGGATTGGTGAAGGTCAGCGGAACAATGCCGAAGTTGACCAGATTGGCCCGGTGGATCCGGGCAAAGGATTTGGCCACCACGGCACGGATACCGAGGTAGCGCGGCGCCAGGGCGGCGTGCTCCCGGCTGGATCCCTGCCCGTAATTTTCGCCTCCGACAATGATCCCCTGGCCGGCGTCTTTGGCCCGGGTCACGAACTCGGGATCGACACGGCTGTAAATATACTCGCTGATGGCTGGGATGTTCGAGCGCAGGGCGGTCACCTGCGGGCCACCCGGCAGGATATGGTCGGTGGTGATGTTGTCGCCGACCTTGAGGACCACCGGCACGGCGAGGGTCTCAGGCAGCGGCTCGAACGGCGGCAGGGGCACGATGTTCGGCCCGCGCTGGACCTCGACTTTGCTGCGATCCTGTGGGGGATAGAGGAAAAGATTCTTGATATCCGGGACGTCCGCCGGCAGTTCCGGTTTTGTCGGAGCCGGTCCCCAGGTGGCGGGGTCGGTGAACCGTCCGTCCAAAGCCGCCTGGGCGGCGACAAGTGGGCTGGTCAGATAGATCTGGCCGTCCTGGGTGCCGCTGCGCCCTTCAAAATTGCGGTTGAAGGTCCGCACGCTTACGCCGCCGCTTGAGGGCGACCCGCCCATGCCGATGCAGGGACCGCAGGCGCATTCCAACAGGCGGCCGCCGCTATCGAGAAAGGCATCGAGCAACCCTTCGCGGGTCAACATTTTCAGGACCTGTTTGGAGCCGGGGGCGATGAGCAGGTCCGTGTCCTCATGGCGTTGACGCCCCTGGAGGAGCAGCGCGGCCGCTTTGAGATCACTGTAGGAGGAATTGGTGCAGGAACCGATGGCCACCTGGTTGACGGCCAAGCCGTCGAGTTCGGCCACAGGAACCACTTTGTCCGGCATGTGGGGGCAGGCGGCCATGGGCTCGATCCGGGCCAGATCCAGGGTGATCAGCTCATCATAGACAGCGTCTTCGTCGGCCTGCAAAGGTTCGAAATCGGCTTCGCGGTGCATGGCCCGCAAAAAGCGCCGTGTCTGTTCGTCACTGGGAAACAGGGAGGTCGTCGCCCCGAGTTCGGCGCCCATATTGGTAATGGTCGCCCGTTCGGGCACGGTCAGGCTGGCCACGCCGGGTCCGGTATACTCCATGATCGCCCCGACGCCGCCCTTCACGCTCAGCTGCCCCAAAAGGGCGAGGATAACATCCTTGGCTGAGGCCCAACCAGTCAAGGCGTTGTCCAGATGTATCCCGATGATCCGCGGCATGGGCAAGGTATAAGGTTCGCCAGCCATCGCCAGGGCCACGGAGAGTCCACCGGCGCCGATGGCTAGGCTTCCGACGCCACCGGCGGTCGGGGTGTGGCTGTCCGACCCGATCAGGGTCTTGCCGGGACGGGCGAAATTCTCCAGGTGCAGTTGGTGGCAAATACCGGTGCCAGCCGGCGAGAAAATCATGCCGTAGCGCTCGGCAACGCTTTTGAGATACCGGTGATCGTCCGGGTTGCGAAACCCCATCTGGATTGTATTGTGGTCGACGTAATTGACCGAGAGTTCGGTCTGGACCGTCTCCAGGCCGATGGCTTCCCATTGCAAGCAAGCCATGGTGCCAGTGGCGTCCTGGGTCAGGGTCTGGTCCATGCGCAGGCCGATGGATTCACCGGGGGCAGGTGTCCCGCTAAGGAGGTGGTTCTTGATGATCTTGTGACTGAGCGTCTGGCCCATGAGCGTTACTCCTCGTGTGCTGGTATTGTCAGTGGCTGGACAGAACCGTCGAGGTCAAAGATGTGGGTGTCCAGGTATTCTTTGAGTTTGTAGCGGTTGATATTCTGGAGTTTGTGGTAGAGGTCAAAAACCCGTTCGCTTTCGCGGTGGATGATAGCGGCGTGGCGCTGGGCACGCTCGTTGTGGGCTTCGCTGGCCGACTCCAAAAGTTGGGCGGAGTTGATGATCGCTGTCAGCGGCTGCGCCAGCTCGTGGCTGATCGCTCCGGCCACGGCCAAAGCGGCGTGGAGCCGGTTTTCTTCTTCCTGGCTGGTCACGTTGCGCCAGGTCCAGATGATTTCCGAAACCTCGCCTTGTTCCTTGAGCACGAAGTAGGAGATCTCCCATTCCTGCTTGTCCCGAAAATAGGTCACGGTCCCGGAGCCTTCTTCGCTACGGGAGGGAAACAGTGGGCGTTGGTCCTCGGCCGACGGGAGTTGGGACGCCAGTTCCGGCAACAGCTCGAAAAGGTTCTGTCCCCGGATCTGCTCGGAGGCTCCGAGGGATTCCAGGTCAAAAAGGTGGGCGGCCGACCGGTTGCTGACCTGGATGGTGCCCTCGGCGTCGGTCTGGACGAGGGGCAGGGGGACATTGGCGATCAGGGACTGGAGCTGTTGCTCCTGTTGGCCGATGGCGTTTTGGAGTTCGTGCAGGGAATTGAGGTCGTGGATCAGTTCAACCGCGCCCAACAGGCGATCCCCGGAGCGGATCTGGCGGGCGGCGATTTCGTAGTATCCCTGGAGATCTTTTTTCAACGTGCTGAAATAGCCTCGTATGCGGACACCCTCAGCCATGGGCAGGATTTCAATGCCCTCCGGGTAATAGGGTCGCAGTTCGTGAGGATCGGTCGTATGCAGGATGAGTTGTCCCAGCAAGGGGCGTTCGCGGTCATAAAGCGTTCGGCCGAGGCTGGTTTTGCCCTCCATCTCCTGTTTTTTTTGCCCTGTGAGCTGTTCACCGGCGGCATTCCAGTAGGCGGCGTGGCCGTGGCTGTCAAAGACAACCATCGCGCTGGGCACGGCGTCGATAAGATTCTGGGTGAAATGCTGCCAATGGTGGTCCCGTTTTTCGAGACGGGCTGTCTCAATGAGGCTCTCCAGCAGACACCGGCTCGCCAGCGGCCCCAACTGTTCCACCGCAGGGGGGATGTCCTGCCCGAACCCTTCTGGAAGGTCCGTCGGTGGGACAAGAAAAAGACACAAATCCGGACTGGTTGCGGCGAGGGCCTCGTGGCAAGCAGTGAAAGCCGGAACAGGCCAGGTGCCGGCTGTTGCCGAGGAAACGACCGGACAGAGGGCTCCGACGATCATGCATTGCTTCTCCGTCTGCGGTTTGGCGGGCAGGGGGAGGTGGGCAATGGTCTTCGCGAGACGATCCTCAGGGCCAATGAGCAGGGCGCGTGCAGTGGCCATGCGCTTAGGGGGCCTCTTCGTGCGCCATTCTGTTCAGTCGTTTTTGCAGCAGGTCCGCTTCGACTTCCAGCCGGAGTTTTTCCTGACGCAATCCGTGGATTTCCTGGGCATAAAAGATTCCCTGGGCGGGATCTTCCTGGAGCATAAAGTTCTGGATTTTTTCTGCACAGGCACGGGCATCCTGTTGCAGCCGCTGCATTTCCGCTTCTATCTGCGTGCGCTGTGCGTGGGGGGCACTATTTGACGATGCGCCGGCGTCGCCGTTTACCATTGTCTGTTGCCTCCGTTTTTGGCGTTTGCGGGGCTGCCTGCGGTTTGGGCAAGTGCCGCATGATCCGCCAGAATTTGGGCCATGCCGAAGAGATGTCACCGGGGTTGGCGTATTGGAGCGGACCGAAGCGCAACCCGTAGAGTGCCCCAGCCAATCCCCAGTTCGGGCCTTCGGCCGCAAAGGGCAGTTCAGGAGCCGCAGAGGGCTTTCCGGGATTCAGTCCGTGGTCGGTGATTTTGTACGGACAGGCGAGTTGGTCCAAGAAGGAGACCACCGCTCGGCGCTCGGCAGGGTCATCGACCTGCAGGGTGGCGCCGGTAATGGCGGACAGGGCCGTGGCCAGGGGGAGAATCGGACCGTAGCCCCGGAGACGGTCCAAGGTCGTGCCTTCCTGGAGGGTGCTGACCACAGCCTGGGCGTCGTGGTCGCAATGCAGTCCACTGGCGCCAAGGATGCCGAGCATGGATTGGGTCACCGGATTGGCCGTGTCTAAGCGCCCCTGAAGCCGGACCTGGCCGCCTTTGATGCGGGGCAGCGCCAGGAGGAAGCTGGACAGGACCGGATCCAGCCCGGGAGTGACGGATTGCGGCAATTGCGCTCGACCGGGATCGATGGCTACCGTCCTCTCCGAGCGGGAGATGGTCACGCCGATCCGCTCGAGAATGTCCAGGGCCCGAATCACTTCCGGGGCGTCGGCGTGCCGGTCGCCCCAACGAATGACGCACCGGCGCGGGAAACGGAGGCCGGCCATGAGCAGGGCCGCCAAAAATGCAGCCGGGGCCTGGTCTGGAAAATCGACTTCCGCAGGAAGATGGCCGCTGCGTTCCATGCGCAGGGGAACACTGTTGCTCCCGGGGGTCAGGAAGACCAGGCGACTGCCGAGCTGGGCAAAGAGTTCGGTGGTCAGCGAGAGGTCCTCAAGGCGCAAAAGACTGCTGCCGGTAATTTTGGTGTTGCCGGGTTCCGGAAGCGAGAGCATCATCACCAGCGCCAGGTTGAAGAAATCCCCCCCAGCGTGCACTGTGGCCCCGTTGAAATGTAAAGTGGTGTCTGCGGGGCAGGCCAATTGTTCTTCTTGCCGCGACAGCGAGGCCTCGACCTGGTTCGCGGCTGTCACGAATTCGTGGAGGGTGTCGTTGGCCAGGACACCGTTTAATTGGAGCGGCTGTCCGGAAGCCAGAGCCGCAGTCGACCAGAGACGGGCCTCAGCTGTATCTGTAGGTCCTGGGAGGTCGACATCCATAGCGGACGTCGCCGGATAGACGGTCAGGGGGCGATCCGGCGTGCGTTCCGCCTGGCCGTAGGCCAGCCCATTGATGGTTTGAAAAATATGCCGCCAATGGCGGGGATCCATGCCGCTTTCCTGCAGGACTTGCTGCCACAGCACCCATAAGCGTTTTTCCTGGCCTGGGTCGACAAGGGACTGTTTGCGTTCCTTGCGTTCCTGAGCGGATTGCGCCAGCAACTGGGAACGGCGGATCAGCATTTTGGTCAGGTCACGGTCAAGGCGGAGGAGTTGGTTGGTCAGCGGGGGGGCACTTTTTTTGTCGTGTGTCATAGGCGGTGCAATAACTTTTCGGCTCGGATTACAAGTGTGCGCGGAGTGTCGTTGCCCTGGATCACAATGGATACGGGACTGCCCTGTTCCTCACGGTGTGAAGAGCGAGTGCGCACCAGCCGCTTCGCGGGCCGGGCGCATTGGCACACGGTGTGCTGGGCAAAAGGCGAGGCAGACTCGCTGCACAGGCTGCACAGTCTTTCGCAACCGGCGGCGTTGACGCCTCTTTAAATCGCAGGGTCTGGCCGTGAGAATCGGGTAACGGGAAAAGATCGTTTTTAGCGAAATTCCCTTCAGGAGACAATGTTTTTTAACTCCTTGAAAGTTCGAGAAGTTTCGAAGGCTCCTGCCCCTGTAATGATTGTGCCTTTTGGTCAACGTTTTGCATCCGTGTGCCGCCCTTCATTAACGGGCTGGATCTTTTCGCTTTTGGCTTGCATTTGAAGGCAAAATCAGCAAAGGTGTTGCCTTATTTGTTATATTTGTAGAACCGTGGCCTGTCCCGGGGCTTCAACCGATTGCCCAGGCTCGCCATGACGGCGCTACAGGCGGTGTGTGTTTCGCAAATCTCTAACTGCACAAGGAAGGGGCTATGGCACAACGTGAAGAATGGGGAACCAGGGTAGGCTTTATCCTGGCAGCTGTGGGCTCGGCCATTGGACTGGGAAACATCTGGCGTTTCCCTTATATGGCCTATGAAAATGGTGGTGGAGCATTTCTCATACCGTATTTTTTCGCCATGCTGACGGCCGGAATACCGATTATCATTCTTGAGTTCGGCCTTGGCCACAAACATCGCGGTTCGGCTCCTTTGACGTTTGCCAAGGTCTCCAAGAACTGGGAATGGATCGGCTGGTGGCAAACCTTCGTGGCTTTTGTCATTTCCGTGTACTATGTCGCGGTTATCGGCTGGGCGCTGAACTACGTTTTTCTCGCCTTTGGTCAAGGGTGGGGGGAAAACCCCGGAGATTTCTTTTTCGGTTCCTTTTTGCAACTCACCGATAGTCCGATGAAGTTCGGTGGTATCCGTTGGCCCATCTTTGCCACGACCCTGGCCGTCTGGGTCATTAACTGGGCAGTGTTGTTCAGCGGGGTCAAGAAGGGCATTGAAAAGGCGAACAAGATTTTCATGCCCGTTTTATTTGTGCTCATCCTGATCATGATCGGGCGGGCGGTGACTTTGCCCAACGCCGCCGACGGACTGCAATGGCTCTTCCGGCCGGATTTCTCGGCGATCATGGACTACAAGGTCTGGACCGCGGCCTACGGGCAGATTTTCTTTACTCTGAGTGTGGCCTTCGCGATCATGATCACCTATTCCAGTTATTTGCCCAGCCGTTCGGACATCAACAATAACGGCTTTATCACCGTTTTCGTCAACTGCGGGTTCAGCATGCTGGCCGGCATCATGGTTTTCGGTGTTCTGGGCTATATGGCCGCCCAACAAGGCGTTGGCGTTGACGAAGTGGTTGGCTCCGGTGTCGGCTTGGCCTTTGCCACTATCCCGAAAGCGATCAACCTCCTGCCAGCTTCGACGCTCTTTGGCGTCCTCTTCTTCCTGGCTTTGTTCTGCGCCGGCCTGAGTTCGATGATTTCCCTCAGCGAGGCCTGCTGTTCCGCCTTGATGGACAAGTACGGCTGGAGCCGGAAATTCACGACTTCGGCCTACGCCATTGTCGGCGGGCTGATCAGTATCGTCTTCGTGACCCGGGGCGGCCTGCTCGTGCTGGATATCGTCGACCACTTCATCAATAACTTCGGTATTGTCTTTACCGGCTTGGTCGAAGTTATTGTCCTGGCTTGGCTGTTCAAGACTGATACCATCCGGCAGCATGTCAACAAGCTCTCAGATTTCACCATCGGTAGCTGGTGGCTGTTTTGCCTGAAGGTCATCACCCCGATCGTGCTTGGGTACATGGCGATTATGAACCTGATCGGCGACATCAAGGAAGCCTACGGTGGGTATCCTGGTTCGGCTTTGGCCCTCTACGGCTGGGGTGTCGTGATCGGTATCGTCGTCCTGAGCTTCATCCTCCAGGCCACTAAAACCGCCAGTGTGGAAACCAAGTAACCTGCTGCAGGGAGAACGCATATGACGACAGGATCCATTATACTGATGATTATCGGCTTGACCGTGACTTGGGGTGGGGCCGCGATCTGCATTTCCCTGGCCATGCGCAAGCGGGATATTTAGCCCGTTTGTAAGGGAAAATAACGCCTTCCCGTGCGGAAGGCCCGGGGCAGGGGGATTTCCTCCTGCCCTTTTTTGTGGCATGGCCCGGAACACCACCGGAACGCTGGACGGAGATGTCGAAATCCAGTGCTGGAGATCTGCAAAACGGTCCGAGGAGAAACAGCAGTGATGAGTCTCGAGGAGAAGCGCCAAGAAACAGAAGCGATTTTTGCCGAGGCCGCGGCCACAGCCCCCTTGGACCGGATCGCCGTGGCCTGGACGGGGGGCAAGGATTCCACCCTGCTTTTGTGGTTGTGGCGGCAGTGGTTGATTGACAACGGCAGAGCACGCCCTGAAGAGGTCCGGGCCCTGAGTGTGGACACTGGCTTGAAATTTCCTGAGACCATCGCTTTTCGCGAGGACATGGCCCGTCGGTGGCAGGTCGCGGTCCACGTCTTTCGGCCGCAGACTGACCTGGAGTCGTATCCGGTGGCCGAAGATGTCGTCCAATGCTGTCGAGACTTGAAAATCGCCCCCTTGCAGGAAGGACTGCGCGCACTGGATATAGCGGTCCTTTTAACCGGGCTGCGCCGTGATGAGCATCCGTCCCGGAGTCAGCGGGCGGCTAAAGAGGCCTGTGATAGGCCGTCCCATTTGCGGGTGCACCCCTTGTTGGCGTGGACGGAAATGGATGTCTGGGCCATGCATATCCAAACCGGGATCCCATATTGCTCCCTGTACGACCACGGCTATCGGTCCCTGGGATGCCAGCCGTGCACCCGCTGCGACAGCGGCGCAGAACGGGCCGGGCGCAACCAGGACAAGGAGGGCCAGTTGGACACCCTGCGCAGTCTCGGCTATTTTTGAGGGATATTCTGGATCTAAGCCCAGGCTGCACCTGGGCGCACAGCAGTTGAACAACAAGGACAAGCAATGGAATCGCAATCCTCTGCGGCTCAGGATCCGCAAGCGAAGCGCCGTTACACGCAAAGCGTGTATATCGGCGGGGTCGGGGTCGGCGGAAACAACCCTGTCCGGGTCCAGAGCATGACCAATACCCCCACTCATGATGTGCCTGCGACATTGGGGCAGATCCAAACCCTGGCAGCGGCTGGCTGCGAAATTGTTCGCGTGGCAGTGCCCGACGAGACGGCGGCAGCTGCGCTTTCCGACTTGTGCGCCGCCGCGCCTGTCCCGCTTGTGGCTGATATCCATTTCGATTCCCGGTTGGCGGTGCAGGCGGTGGAAGCTGGGATCGCGGGATTGCGGATCAATCCGGGCAATATCGGCTCGGCCCGTGAGGTGGATCGGGTCGTGGATGCTGCCTCGGCCCGGGGTGTGCCCATACGGATCGGCGTCAACAGCGGGTCGGTGGATAAAGGAATTCTGGAGCGTTTCGGGGGCCCAACACCGGAAGCCATGGTGGAGTCAGCGCTTTCCCATGTGACCCTGCTGGAAAAGCGGGGGTTCTCGCAGATCAAAATTTCCCTCAAGTCTTCCTCTGTTCTGGATACGGTCCACGCCTATCAACGTATGGCCGATCGGGTCAGTTATCCGCTGCATATTGGTGTCACGGAAGCGGGAACCCCCTTGCGCGGAGCGGTGAAATCCGGAGTGGGACTTGGTATCTTGCTTTGGGAAGGGGTGGGCGATACAGTCCGCGTTTCGCTGACCGGAGACCCGGCTGACGAAATGGTCGCTGCCTGGGAACTCCTCCGGAGCTTGGGGCTGCGCAGCCGTGGCCCGGAGATCATCTCCTGCCCCACTTGCGGACGCACGGAGATCGATCTGATCGGTCTGGCGCAAGCTGTTGAGCGGAGGCTGCGCCCCGTGGAAACAGTGTGCAAGGTCGCGGTCATGGGGTGCGTGGTCAATGGTCCGGGTGAAGCCCGTGAGGCGGATATCGGCATCGCCGGTGGCCGTGATTGCGGGATTATTTTTCGCAAGGGCAAGGTCATCCGGAAAGTCCACGGCGACGCCAACCTTTTGCCGGTGTTTATGGAGGAAGTCCGGCGTTTTCTGGCGGAACGGGGCGTGGAACTGCCCGATGAGCTCTAGGGGCCACAGTTACGGGCGTCCATGTGCGGTAGTGCAGCCCCGCTTCCAGGATTTTGCTCCTGGCCTGGAAAAAGGCGCGTGGTGGAGTTGTAGGGGCAGTTTGGTGTCATCCGGCAGTGCGCCGGACGTGGGGCACCGATGGCTCCCTGGCGCAGGAGCTTTCCAGGCCGGAGCAAAACCCCCGGAACCGGGCGTCCATGTGCGGTTGTGCAGCCCCGGTTCCAGGATTTTGCCCTTGGCCTGGAAAAGGCGCGTGATGGAGTTGCAGGGGCAGTTTGGTGTTTTCCGGCAGTGCGCCGAGTGTAGGGGCACCGATGACTCCCTGGCGCAGGAGCTTTCCAGGCCGGAGCAAAACCCCGGAACCGGGCGTCCATGTGTGGTTGTGCAGCCCCGCTTCCAGGATTTTGCCCCTGGCCTGGAAAAAGGCGCGTGGTGGATTTGTAGGGGCAGTTTGGTGTCATCCGGCAGTGCGCCGGACGTGGGGCACCGATGGCTCCCTGGCGCAGGAGCTTTCCAGGCCGGAGCAACACCCCGGAACCGGGCGTCCATGTGCGGTTGTGCAGCCCCGCTTCCGGGATTTTGCTCCTGGCCTGGAAAAAGGCGCGTGGTGGAGTTGCAGGGCAGTTTGGTGTCTTCCGGCAGTGCGCCGGACGTGGGGCACCGATGGCTCCCTGGCGCAGGAGCTTTCCAGGCCGGAGCAAAACCCTGGAAGTGGAGTTCACGCCTCCAGAGAAATGAATAACCAATCGAGCAGTGCGAGAAGGAGCTAGGCATGCGTTTGAGCAACGCGTATATCCCGACCCTGAAAGAAGAGCCGGCCGAGGCCGAAGTCGTCAGCCATAAATTGTTGGTCCGCGCCGGCATGATCCGGAAAGTGACCTCCGGTATCTATACCTTTTTGCCCCTGGGGCTCCGCGCTTTGGACAAGATCGCTCATGTGGTCCGTGAAGAAATGAACCGGGCCGGATGTCAAGAAATCTTCATGCCGATGGTCCAACCGGGAGATCTGTGGAAGGAGACCGGGCGGTGGGAATATTACGGCAAGGAGCTTTTGCGCCTCAAGGATCGCCACGACCGCGATTATTGTCTGGGCCCCACCCATGAGGAAGTGGTTACCTCTCTCGTTCGGGGTGAGGTGCGCTCGTACCGGCAGTTGCCGCTCAATCTCTATCAGATCCAGACGAAATTTCGGGACGAGATCCGGCCCCGGTTCGGCTTGATGCGCTGTCGGGAATTTATCATGAAAGACGCGTATTCCTTTGATCGGGATGAGGCCGGTGCCCAAAAGTCCTACCAAACGATGTTTGATGCCTATACCCGGGCGTTTCAGCGGTTGGGGCTGCAGTTCAGGGCCGTGGAGGCCGATTCCGGAGCCATCGGCGGCTCGGTGTCCCACGAGTTCATGGTCCTGGCCGCCACGGGAGAGGACACCATCGCTTCCTGCGCCGCCTGCGAGTTCGCGGCCAATCTGGAAAAGGCTGAAGTGGTCGTGCCCACCGACCACCCCGTTGGCCTGTGTGAGGCCGAAGCCTCGGAAGTGCCCACCCCGGGTAAGCATACTGTGGACGAGGTGGCGACATTTCTCGGCGTAGGGGCGGACCGGATTGTCAAAACGCTGCTTTATGTGGCCGACGGTGAGGTTGTCGGGGCCTTGGTCCGGGGGGACCGCGAACTCAATGAGACCAAACTCAAGAATCTGCTCGACGTCCAGAGTCTTGAATTGGCCGGTAGCGAGATCGTTGAGCGTGTCAGCCAGGCACCGGTCGGCTTCGCCGGCCCCAAAGGATTGCAAGTGAAGCGGCTTTATGCCGATCTGGAACTGCAAAACGGCACGGATTGGGTCACCGGAGCGAACAGGGCCGAAACCCACCTCGTGCACGTCGATTTGCAGCGTGACGCGGCGATCACCGCGTATGCCGATTTGCGCGACGTGACCAGCGGCGACCCCTGTCCGCGCTGCGGCGGCGAATTGCGCTTTCCTCAGGGCATTGAGGTCGGCCATGTCTTCAATCTGGGAACCAAATACAGCGCTCCCATGCAGGCCTTGTATCTCGACGAAAACGGCAAGGAACGGGAAATGGTCATGGGGTGTTACGGCATCGGTGTCAGCCGTATCCTGGCAGCGGCCATTGAGCAGAACCACGATGCAAGCGGTATCATGTTTCCGCCGAGTATCGCTCCCTATGAAGTCGCCTTGCTTTGCCTGGATACCAAGAATGAAGAGGTCCGGGCCAAAGCTGAGGCCTTTTACGAGACCTTGCAGGAGCAAGGCGTTGATGTCCTCTACGACGACCGTGTTGAGCGGCCCGGCTTCAAATTCAAGGACGCCGACCTGATGGGGTTGCCGCTGCAAGTGGTCTTCGGGGGCAAAGGCGTGGCCCGCGGTATTGTCGAGGTCAAGGACCGGCGCACTGGCGAGAAAGCCGAACTGCCGCTGGACGGATTGGCCGAAGCCTTCGCCTCGTGGCGCGACGGTGTCCGGGCTGGATGGAAGGTGGCTTCCCAGCAATAATTATCGGAACCTCTTTTTTGCCGCCGCTCAAACAGTTGCCAGGCAGGGGCTCCGGCAATGCCCGGTCCTCATTTCAGGGAATGGCAAAAGGCCAGGTCGTCAGTTTATGCAGCATGTCTTCAGCGTTCAGGAATTGACCCAGGCCGTGAAAGGGGTCGTCGAGGGCCAGTTCCCTCTGGTCTGGGTTCGAGGGCAGGTTTCCAACCTGTCCCGGCCCGGTTCGGGGCATATCTATTTCACGCTCAAGGACGAACTCGCTCAACTCAAAGTGGTCTGGTTCAAAGGCAACCAATGGCAGACACCGGCCCTGGAATCCCTGCATAACGGGCAGGAAATCGTCTGTGCCGGGCGGTTGAGCGTCTATCCGCCGCAAGGGACCTACCAGCTCATTGCTGAATGGGTGCAGGACCAGGGGATTGGCCGTTTGCAGGCCGCCTTTGAAGCCCTGAAGCAGAAGATGGAGGCCAAGGGGTATTTTGCACAGGACCGGAAACGGCCCCTGCCGCCGCATCCCCAACGCGTCGCGGTCGTGACCGCGCCCCAGGGCGCGGCGGTACGCGATTTTCTCCGTCTGGCCGGAGAGCGGGGACGTCCGGCTGCCATCCGCATCTACCCCAGCCTCATGCAGGGAGAAGGGGCGGAAGACAACGTCATTGGAGCCCTGGAGCAGGTGCAACTCGACGAATGGGCCGAAGTGGTGGTCATCACCCGCGGCGGTGGATCACTGGAGGACCTGTGGACCTTTAATACCGAGGCGGTCGCCGAGGCCGTGGCCCACTTTCCGCTTCCGACCGTTGCCGCGATCGGCCACGAGCGGGATGTGACCATCGTAGACCTTATCGCTGACAGTCGGGCGGCCACGCCGAGTCACGCTGCGCAACTTGTGTGGCCTTTGCGTCAGGAACTTGTGCAGGAGGTCGACGAGTGGGAAATGCGTCTGGATAAGGCGTGGATGGTACAGTGGCGCCATGCCCAACGCCGCTTTGCCGAACTGGAGAAAGGGCTGGGATGGATTTCGCCCAGGCGCCGTTTGCAACGAATGGACAAGGAATGCCACCGTTTGGGACACGCCCTGGTCCGGACCGGACGCCGCTTTGTCACGCAGCAGGAAAGCCGGGCACACGACAGCAGCGAGGCGCTTTTGCATCGGGTGCGACGGCATTTTGGCCGCACGGCCACGGAACGTCTGGAACACGCCGGGCGACGTTTGCTCCACTGTCGCAGCAACCATTTTAATGCCGTTGCCCATCGGCTCGAAATCCAGACTTCGGCCTTGGCCCATCTCAATCCCAAGGCCCCGCTACGGCACGGATTCAGCCTAGTCTCTCGGGTGGACACCGGAGAGTTGGTGACATCGGCGGCTCAGGTCGCCCCTGAAGATTTTTTGCAGGTCCAGACCGGTGATGGAGCGTACCGGGTCCGGGCTACAGCAGGCGATACGGCTGCCTCGTCCGGCCAAGAGACGGAAACCTGACCCCATGGCCATGGCGGGTGAGCCCATTTTATGCCCTCGCATCCAGGAGCAAGGAGAAGAGCAGTCATGACGACCGCGTCCACCGAATCGGACCAAGCGCAATGGGATTTTGAACAGCGTCTGGAACGACTCCAGGCCATCGTCAGCCGCCTGGAAGAGGAAAACGTCCCTTTGGAAGAGGGAGTGGCCCTGTTCAAGGAAGGCAGTGAACTGGCCCAACAATGCCGCAGGCAATTGCAGGAGGCCAAGCACCAGGTTGAAATTTACGCCCAGGGCGTGCTCGAAGAGTTCGATCCGGAGCAGGGCGGGAGAGGAGGCGATGCCGAAACAGCGTCTTGAACTCTACCGGCGCGAGGTGGAGTCTTTTTTGGAGCAGTGCCTGGACGCCCGGCGGATGCCGGCAACATTGTACGAGTCCATGCGCTATTCGCTTCTGGCCGGTGGCAAGCGGGTGCGCCCCGTTTTGTGTCTGGTCTGGGCCGAGCTTCTGGGCGGAGACCGCCAAGCGGTACTGCCTTTTGCCTCTGGGCTGGAATGCATTCACACCTATTCCCTGGTACACGATGATCTCCCGGCGATGGACGACGACGATCTGCGGCGGGGCAAGCCTTCCAACCACAAACAATTCGGCGAGGCGATGGCCATTCTGGCCGGCGACGGCCTCTTGACCCATGCCTTTGAGCTCATGCTTCACGCCGATCTTCCCGCAGAGCGTTTGGTTCGGGCGGCTGGCCTCGTAGCTGGCGCCGCCGGCGCATCAGGGATGATCGGCGGCCAGGTCACGGACATCCAATTGACCGGCAGCGGCGCGACGAATGTGGAGGACCTCCGGGCCATGCACGGCATGAAGACCGGGGCCCTGCTGCAGGTCGCATGTACCTCGGGCGCAGTCCTGGCCGGTGCGATAGAAGAAGATATCCAGCGGGCAGCCACCTATGGAGGGGCGTTGGGGCTTGCTTTTCAGGTAGCCGACGATATTCTGGACGTTGTCGGCGATGAAGCCGCCCTTGGCAAACCGGTGGGGAGTGACCAGGGGGCTGACAAGGTCACTTATCCCGCCCTGATGGGGCTGGACAAAAGCAAATCCCTGGGGCAGGAGATGGTCGCTCAGGCCCAGGAAGCGCTCCAGGGCAAATCTGGACCGCAAGCCGATTTTCTTTCCGATCTGGTCCAATACGTCATGGATCGGACCGAATAAACCGCAGGCCTTTTTCCCGTTACCGCGGGCTGCCACACCCCTTGGCCAACACTGAATCAGAGCAGGAACTATGACAGTATCCTCATCATCTTCCATCCTCCAGGCGATCCAGTCTCCGCAGGATGTTCAGGGGTTGTCCCTGACGGAACTGACAACCCTGGCTGAAGAATTGCGACAGGCCATTATTGAGGTCGTGTCCACCAACGGCGGACATCTGGCCCCTTCACTCGGGGTCGTGGAATTGACCCTGGCGCTGTTAAAGAGCTTCAACCCGGACCAGGACCGCTTTGTCTGGGACGTGGGGCACCAGGCCTATGCCTACAAGCTCCTGACCGGCCGCCGGGACCAATTCCATACCTTGCGCTGTCTGCACGGGGTCAGCGGATTCCCCAACCGCAGCGAAAGCCCTTACGACCATTTTGGCGTCGGCCATTCGAGCACCTCGATTTCCGCAGCCCTGGGTATGGCTGTGGGGCGTGATCTGGCGCAACAATCGAACAAGGTGCTGGCGGTCATCGGCGACGGATCCGTGACTGCGGGGTTGGCTTACGAGGGGCTCAATCAGGCTGGCGGGCTGGACCGTGATCTGGTCGTGGTTCTCAACGACAACGAGATGTCTATTTCCAAGAATGTCGGCGCCCTGTCCTCATTTTTGAGTCGGCAGCTCTCTTCGCGCTGGCTGGTGCGCTTCAAGCGTGAACTCGAAGGGCGCTTGCGGCAGATTCCCCGGATCGGCGAGGATCTGGTGACCTACGCCAAGCGCAGTGAAGAGTCGTTCAAGGGGCTCTTCACGCCGGGAATGCTTTTTGAAGCCTTTAAGTTCAATTATCTGGGGCCTATTGACGGCCACGACCTGCGGCAGATGACTGATGTCTTCAAGCAGGTACGTTCTTTGGACGGGCCGGTGCTCGTTCATGTCCTGACCCAGAAGGGGCGGGGGTATACCCCGGCCGAGGACAACCCGACCTATTTTCACGGCGTAGGGTGTTTCGAGCCGGAGACCGGAAAATCGAAAAAGATTTCCAGCTGCAGCCTGCCTCCATATACGAAAGTCTTTGGACGGGCACTGAGCCAATTGGCCCGTCAAAACGACCGGATCGTGGCTATTACCGCTGCCATGCCCGAGGGCACCGGCCTTGGAGAATTCGCCGAAGAGTTCCCGGACCGATTTTTTGATGTCGGCATCTGCGAACAGCACGCCGTGACCTTTGCCGCCGGGTTGGCTACTGAGGGCTATCGGCCGTTTGTGGCCATTTATTCGACGTTTTTGCAACGTTCTTATGATCAAATCGTCCATGATGTGTGTCTGCAAAACTTGCCCGTGACTCTTTGCCTGGACCGAGGCGGTCTGGTCGGCGAAGACGGGGCGACCCATCACGGGGCCTTTGACCTCTCCTTTTTGCGCCATATCCCGAATCTGGCGGTCATGGCCCCTAAGGATGAGCCCGAACTCCAGGACATGCTGGCCACGGCTCTGGCCCATAATGGACCTGTGGCGGTACGCTATCCTCGGGGTGTGGGACCCGGCCATGCCATAAAGGACAGCGCGACCGCTCTGCCGTGGGCTCGGGGTGAATGGCTCCGCTCCGGCAGCGATGCCGTGGTGCTGGCCATCGGTAGCCGTGTCGAACCCGCCCTGGAAGCCGTAGCGCAGCTTGCTGAGGCGACTGGGAAAGAGATCGGGGTCCTCAATCTCCGCTTCGTTAAGCCGCTGCCCGTCGAGGAAATCTTGGAAGCGGCCCGGCAGAGCAGGCGCCTTCTGGTGGTCGAGGAAAATGCGGCCATCGGGGGAATGGGGTCGGCCGTGCTGGAATGTCTGGCTGAAAACGACGCCCTGGACGGTATCCGGGTTCGTCGGCTCGGCCTGCCCGACGCTTTTGTCGGGCACGGGCCGCAAAAAGCGCTGCGGGCCGAGGTTGGCCTCGATGCCGCTGGTATCAGCAAGGCATTGCAGGACTTTTTGAACGAATAGAATACTTTGACCGGTTCTGGGGAGTTGAGTGGTTGGTATTGTTGGTCTTCCCCGGTTCTGGAATTGTGCTCCCGGCCTGGAAAAATAGCGTAGGTGTTCTCTTGAATTGGCAAGCGGATAGTGTGCGGCGTGGCTTTGCCCGAAGGGGAGCGGTGTCCTGGTGCGCTCAAGGCACCTTCCAGGCCGTGTACACAATCCCAGAACCGGGGTATTGAGTCGTTGGTGTTGTTGGTCTTCCCCGGTTCTGGAATTGTGCTCCCGGCCTGGAAAAAGAGCGTAGGTGTTCTCTTGAATTGGCAAGCGGATAGTGTGCGGCGTGGCTTTGCCCGAAGGGGAGCGGTGTCCTGGTGCGCTCAAGGCACCTTCCAAGCCGTGTTCACAATCCCAGAACCGGGAGTTGAGTGGTTGGTGTTGTTGGCCTTCCCCGGTTCTAGAATTGCGCTCCCGGCCTGGAAAAATAGCGTAGGTGTTCTCTTAAATTGGCAAGCGGATAGTGTGCGGCGTGGCTTTGCCCGAAGGGGAGCGGTGTCCTGGTGCGCTCAAGGCACCTTCCAGGCCGTGTACACAATCCCAGAACCGGGGAGTTGAGTGGTTGGTGTTGTTGGTCTTCCCCGGTTCTGGAAACCGTTTCAGCAACGTTTATACGAGGGCCGGCTTCTGCGCAGCAGAGGCCGGCCTTCGTAGTATTGGAAGTCTGATTGCGGGAGGGTTTTCCTTCTTGGGAAAAGCGTGAGCGTCGGGTCGGCTTCCACGCCTCTTGGGCATCGGGCGAGGGGGAACCCGGTTGCACAAGTTACCGCTTGGCGATGATCCAGACCGCGTGGACGATGCCGGGCACATAGCCCAGCAAGGTCAACAGGATATTGATCCAGAATGGCCATTTGATGCCGACCTGGAGAAAAACACCGAGCGGGGGGAGCAAGATCGCTATCAGAATGCGAACGAGATCCATAGGGGCGCTCCTTGATTGGGCGCGAGTGCGGTGCCAATCGGCTGCTACCGGCAATCAGCGCGTCTGTTTCTGTTCCTCCTCCTCACGCAGGGCGCGGCGGAGGACTTTGCCGACCATGGTTTTGGGGAGTTCCTCTCTGAATTCGACCTTCTTGGGGACCTTATAGTTGGCGAGTTTCTGGCGGCAGAAGCTGATGACGTCGCTCTTTTTGAGCTGGACTCCGTCCTGGGGAACGACAAAGGCCTTGACGATTTCCCCCCGGGTGGGGTGGGAGATGCCGACAGTCACGGCCTCTTTGATGTCTGGATGCTCATAGAGCACCTCGTCGATTTCGCGGGGGTAGATATTGTAGCCGCCGGAGATGATCATGTCTTTTTTCCGATCGACGATGAAAAAATACCCTTCTTCATCCATATAGGCAATGTCGCCGGTGTACAGCCAGCCGTTGCGCAGGGCTGTGGCCGTCTCGTCGGGCCGGTTCCAATAGCCCTTCATAACCTGCGGCCCCCGGATGACGAGTTCCCCGACCTTGCCCGGCGGCAGGGCGAGACTGCCGACCTCCATGTCCACAATGCAGGCGTCGGTGTCTGGAAAGGGCAGACCGATGGAACCGATCTTCCGTTTTTTACGCAGCGGATTGAGATGGGTGATGGGTGAGGCCTCGGTCAGGCCAAAGCCCTCAATAATTTCAGCCCCGGTGAGTTCCTTGAAGGTGTTGATCGTTTCCCGCGGAATGGGTGCTGAACCGGAAATGCAATACTGGATGGAACTCAGGTCGTATTTCTGAATATCCTTGTGCTGCAATAGGGCCTGGAAGACGGCTGGAGCGGACGGGAAAATCGTCGGCCGGACCTTGTGGATGGTTTTCAGGACATCGATGGGCGCAAAGCGGGGAAACGGGACCAGGGTCGCCCCGATGGAGGTCGCGAAATTGACGCAGACAGTCAGTCCGTAAATATGAAAATAGGGTAGCAGGCCGAGAACGGTTTCTTGTTTTTCACCGATTCGGTGGAGCATGGCCAGGCACTGCTGGACATTGGCCGCCATATTGGCATGGCTGAGCATGACCCCTTTGGATATACCTGTCGTGCCGCCGGTGTATTGCAGGACAGCCAAGTCGCGGTGGGGATTGATATGTGGGTGAACCGGCGGAGCACCGGCTTTGAGGAGGGACTTCCAGGGCAAGACAGTCGCGTCGTCAAAGGGGATATCGACCTTTTCTCCGGATCGCCGGGTCTTGAGGGTGTAGAGCTGCTTGAAGGGAAACCGGAGTCCGTCTTCGATCCCGGTGACGAAAATTTTCCGTAGTTCGGGCAGTTGGGGACGGAGCGGGGCGACTTTGGCGTAAAGGCGGTCCAGGGTGACCAGAAACCGCGTTCCGGAATCGGCCAAATGGTGGCTGAGTTCCTTTTCCATGTACAGGGGGTTGGTCATGACGACGACCGCGCCGGCCTTGAGCAAGCCCCAGTAGGTGATGATCGTCTGGGGCAGGTTCGGCAGCATCAGCGCGACCCGGTCTCCCTGACGCACTCCGTTGGCCCTGAAGTTGGCGGCCACGGTCTCGGCCATCTGCTTGAGGCGGGCGTAACTGGTCTTGCAGTGGTTGAAGACGATAGCCGGGCGTTTGGGCGTCTTGGCCGCGGCCCGATCGAGATAGGTATACAGCGGTACGCTTTCGTAACGCAGACTCGAGCTCACTTCGTCATCGTAGCTCTCGAGCCACAGCCGCTGGATTGCATCCTGGATCATGGTCGGTCCCTTGATGAGTTGCTTTCGGAAGTGGTTGGCGCCTTACCCGTTCGAGCCGCGGCGATCAAGGATAAAGACGCCCTCCATATGCCACGTCTGCGGGAACATGTCGAAAAGGGCCAGTGACGTCAATTGCCATCCCTGGGTCAAAAAGGACCGCACATCCCGGGCGGAGTTGGTCAGATCGCAGGAAATCCAGATGATGCGCTCAAGAGAGGGGATATGCAGCAGGTGGCGACAGACAGGGCCGCTGCCGGAGCGGGGCGGGTCGGCGACAACGACGTCGGGCTGGAATTCGAGGATGTGCTTCCAGGCCCGTTCATGCCGAAGGTCGGCCTGTCGGCCCTGCCAGTGGTCAAGACCGGAGCGGGCGGCGGTGGTTCGAGCGGCTTGCAGGGCGGGGCCGTCGCCCTCCACCGCAAAAACGGGATTGCCGGCCTGGGCCAGAGGCAGGCCGAAATTGCCAGCCCCGGCATACAGGTCCGCCACTCGGCTGCCTGCCGGGCACCAGGAGCGGATATGCTCCACGAGCGCAGGATTCAGAGACTGGTTGGCCTGAAAAAATGTCTGAGGCAGAACGTCGACCGCCAGTCCGCCAGGCAGAGGGAGAGACAAACGGTGTGTCTCCAATGCGCTGGCGACGGCGTGGTCCACGGGGCTTGCGGCCACGGTGTGCCGCCCGTCCGGCAAATCGCGGGCCAAGCGTGGCAACGCCTCAGCCAGAGGACGGGCAAAAAGCAGGCAACGCTCTATGGGGACTTTCGCATGACTGCCCTGTCCGAGCAGATGGGGCTGTCCCTGATGGACATGGAGTTGGCCGCGCCACCGGTAGCGCCACCCTTTGGGGCTGGGCACCACCTGAGGGGACTCCAGGACGGAAGCCGGGACCTCTTTGCCGAGGTGGCGCCTCAGGGTGTCGGCCATGATGGCTTGCTTGAGGGCCAGCTGGGTCCTCTGGGAGGTGATGCCAAAGCGACAGCCACCGCAGGCTGGCGAGGCTGGACAAGGGTGGGGTCGGCGTTCGGAAGCGGGCTCGAGGACCGTCTCGCACTTGGCGCGCAGGTAGTCCTTGTGCCGTTTTGTGATCCGGGCCTGGATTTCCTCACCGGGCAATACGCCGGGTTCGACAATGACAACCGGAGCGTCAGCCGGGCGGGCCAGACCGCGGCCACGCCAGATGAGTTTCTCGACGCGCAGGCGCATGAGGGAATCAGACATGGGGTGCGTCACATTCGGTTATGAGGCGGTCCTTTTTGGGCTGACAGCTACAAAAGCTTATCCTCCAGCCCCTTATCAGACTGTTGCAAATCTCCCAATGGCAGCAAAGTCGCAATACGTTCCAACGCTTCCGTACGAATACGTGCGCTGCGACCTTGAAATTTTGTCGCTGTCCTTTGGGATTTTCGAACGACCGGCGGTAGAAGGAATTATCCAACAGTCAGTCAGGAACTTTCTTCTTCCTCAATCCATTGGTCCAGAGCGGTCACGATCTTCCGGGCCTGGTCCACACTGGAAATATTGAATTTGGTCTGTTGCCGGTATTCGCCGTGGATCTTCCGGTAGCGGCGCAAGGTGAAGCGGGGGGCGCCGAAATCTCCGGTTTTGCGGTCGAGGTCCTGGTATTTGAACAAAATAGTGGTCCAGGCACCTTTGGAAAGGATGACCTTGTCCAATTCCTGGACCAGGACCTGTCCGTCTTCTTCGTAGTGGACGGTGAGGGCGTCAATTGTTTCAGCCATGGACGTCTCCGAGTGGGGCTTTTACAGGACCTGAATCTGTGCATGCGAGCGCCTTGCTTCACCGCAATCCCCATACAGAGCCAGAAACTCCTGGGGCAAGACGACGCTTTTGGCTGTGTGTCAAAAGCGTACATCTCGGCGACGCAACGTCAGAGCCAAGTCTGTAGATTCAGAAAAGAAAGTGGTGGAAAAGCAAAATCCGCCCCGCTTCGAGGAAGCGGGGCGGATATTCATAATTTGTGAGTTGGAAACGCGGGTTACCAGTTGGACTGGCGCGGCTTGCGCTCGCGGGCTTCGTTGACCCGCAGGCTCCGGCCGCCGAAGGTCGTACCATCCAAGGCTTCAATGGCCTTGTCTGCGCCGCCGTCCTCCATTTCAACAAATCCAAAACCGCGGGGGCGACCAGTGTCGCGGTCGGAAATGAGTTTGACCGACTGGACCTCGCCGTATTGGGCGAAAAGATCGCGGACTTCGTCTTCCGTGGAACTGAACGGCAGGTTCCCAACATAAATGTTCTTCATCGCGAATGCTCCTTACATCTGAAAAGCAGAAAACCAACCCGTTTCGCAGGAACCTGGCCACAGGCCACTCAATCGTCCGACAGTATAGGAGCGAAGCCCAAGTGGCTTTGTGCATGCGCAGTCCGAGCGCAACGAGCGCAAAACTGAATCCCCTGTATAAAAACTTCCCGTCGGTGGCAAGGACAAATCGCAGGAAAAACGGTTCCTGGGCAAAAAAGTTTTTCGCCCGTGCGAGGGTCTTCCGTGTGTATCCCAGCGACCACCCCTTCCGTCACCGGGGCCCAGCGAAGTCCCTGCCCCTTGGCGTTGGACGCCCTCAGGCGAAGGGGCTTTCACCCTGTCGCCTTGAAACGTTTTGCCGGTGCTTCTGGTATCCTGGAAGTCGCTAGACCCGAGCGACCGGAAACGTTTTCGCTGGGAGAGCCCCGCTTCAGTTGCCCTGCGAGGAATCGCTGTCGTTATCGGAGGACTGGCGAGGTTTTTTCCGGCGAGGCCGCCGCCGTTTCTTGTTGGCTTTGGGCTTGTCCTGCTTTGGCTCGGAAGGAGGTTCCTCTTCGCTTGGTGCGGCTGGCCCCTGGCTTGCTTTTTGCGCTGCTTCGTCAAGGAGCATGCCCAGCAACATGGCGGCGTCGTCGTTTTGGCCCAGTTCTCTGGCGAGTTTGACAAATCGCTTGGCGCGTTCCTGCTGGACAAGATCACGGGAGCGGAGTTCAGCTTCGAGGATAGCGGTCAACCGTTGCCCGACCATATCGTTGACTGTTTCCTCCGAAGGCAGTTCCTGCTCCTGCAGCGGGATGCGGAATTTTTTGGCGATCTGATTGAGCTTGATCTTCTCCATCCCGGCCACGAGGGTCACCGCCTCGCCGCTGGCGCCAGCACGTCCGGTCCGCCCGGCCCGGTGGACATAGAGTTTGGGGTCTTCCGAAGGCTGGTACTGGATGACATGGGAAAGATCGGGGATGTCGATCCCCCGGGCAGCGACATCCGTGGCCACGAGAAGACGCAGGTTTCCGGCCTTGATGCGTCCAAGGACCTGGTCGCGTTTGTTCTGCCGCAGGTCCGAGGTCAACTGGTCCGCGTCGAGGCCAAAACGTTGCAGGACCGTGGTCACGAATTGAACATCACTTTTCGTATTGCAGAAAATAAGCGCCGAAACCGGATTGAGATATTCCAGAATGCGCAGCAGGCTCCGTTCGCGCTGCACCGCGGGAACCACATAGTAGGAATGCTCGATCTCTGCGACGTTGAGGGTGTCGCTGCTGAGGCTCAAAAAACCGGGATCGATCAGAAACTGACTCGACAGGCGCAGGACGTGAGAGGGAAATGTGGCAGAGAAGAGGTAGCTGTTTTCAACGGATTGCGGAAGATAGCCCCGGATCTGGACCATGTCCTGGTAAAACCCCATGGATAACATCCGGTCAGCTTCGTCCATGACCAGGATACGCAGTTTTTTGGTGGCGAAACTGCCTTTGAGCAGGTGGTCGAGGATCCGCCCCGGAGTGCCAACAACGACATGGGCGCCTTCACGCAGAGCGTCGAATTGTTCTTTATAGCCAACTCCGCCAAAGACAGCGGCTGTGCGAAGTCCTGAACCCTTGAATAACGTCTGGGCCTCGGCGTGGACCTGCCGGGCCAGTTCCCGAGTGGGGACGAGGATCAAGGCCTGACAGGCGGCTTGATCCGGGTTCAGGCGTTCCAGCATGGGCAGGAGAAAGGCTCCGGTCTTGCCGCTGCCGGTCCGGGATTGGACCATGAGGTCGTCACCGCGCAGCAGAACCGGTATGCTTCTGGCCTGCACCGGAGCCAGGCTGGACCAGCCGGCTGAGCGGCAAGCCTCTTGTATGCGCGGAGAAAGGTCCTCCAGCGAGGTGGTGGAATATTCGTGTTTGGACTGGGAAGCGTTCGAGGCGTATTGATCGGTCATAAATGCTCTTGGTGTTTCGTATTCGGCCACGAAAGGCGTGGCGGAAAATGGGTTTGGGTTTTGAATACGGGAAACCGCGCCGGAAGCGGGGCCCCGGATTGCATGCTGGTTCTCAATGTGTCACCGCGTATCAAATCTTTGCCGTGTCGCGGTTTTCTCAGGCCTGCCGGGGGATGCTTGACCCTTCCGGAATTTGGGTTCCGAAAGCGAAGGATTTTTGATTGGACCGGGATACCGTGGCTTAAAAGCTTCGCACAGCAATCCAGCTTCCGGCGACGAAGGATCCCAACGAGCTCCCGAGATTGGCCAGTACCACAACGAGAAGGATTCGGCAAACCGGGTTGAACCAGAAGGCCTTGATGCTGGTCAGAGCCAGAGGCAGATCTTCAAGGTCGGTGACGGTCGGACGCCGGACCCAGGCCTGGACGATGCCGGCCGCCCAGCCGGCTGCGAACATGGGATTGAGACTGGTCAGTGGGGCCGCAACAAAGGTGATCAGGATAGTCAAGGGATGGGCCAGGGCCAGGGCTGCGCCCAGAGAGGACAAAACCCCGTTGACCAGGATCCAGATGGAGATGGATTCAATGGAATGGGCGGCGCCGCCCTGGAAAAATCCGTAAACCAGCAGGCCGATGATCAGCGCCGGAATCGCCCACTTCAATACGGTGGGCCAGACCGATTTCGGCGGCGTTGTTTCCAAAGGGGCCAGGTCGTTTTCCTCATGCACGGCCTCGCGGATGCCGGCGACATGCCCGGCGCCAACCACGGCCAGGATTTTTTGCCCTGGGGCGCGACGGATTTTTTCCGCCAGGTAGATGTCGCGCTCATCAATGAGCCGCTTTTTGACCTCGGGGAGAGATTTGCCGAAACTTTCCATGACCGCTTCAAGCTGGTCCTGTTCTTTCAAAGATTCAACCTGCTCGGCGTCGACGCCGTCTGCGGCCAGCAGGGAGACCATGATCTGAAAGGCCATTTTGATTTTTTGCCACCAGGAGAGGTAGCCCCAAACCCGCCGCAGGGTGATCTGCACGTCGCGATCGGCCAGCACGAGATGGGCTCCGGTGGCGTCTGCCTGCCGGGCACCTTCGAGCATTTCGGCGCCGGGTTGGACACCGAGTTGTTCGCCCAGTTTGCGATAAAACGCGGTCATCAGGAGTTGGGCTAAAAGCAGTACGGCCTTGCGTTCCTTAAGCACGCGCAGGATATCCATCTTTTTCCAGGCGTCCTGGTTGCGCATGGCCTGGTAGCGCGAGGGACAGAGCTCGATACAGATGGTGTCCGGACTAAGCGCGGCCACACTGTCCTGGACGTCCTGGACGCTGCTTGGAGAGACATGCGCGGTGCCCAGGAGGTAGACCTCTTTATCTGCCAGTTGGACGTGTTGGATGTTTTCGGGAAGTGAAGAAGGGGTGTCCGACATACACGATCCTTGGTTGTACAGGCCGGTTTGTTCGTGTCGAGGGCGGTTTCCGCCGGACATGCGGTGGCGCGGAGCGCGGCCTGTGGCACAGAATGTCTGGGTTGTGTGTTCTCCCGGCATACAGGGAGGATGCCGGCGTACCTGACAGCTGAAAAAGGTCCCTTGTCTGGCTGGCCGTGGAACAGCCCAAGTAGCGGCGGGGAAACGTTCAAAATTGAAGCCTACGCAGAGGCACGTCTCCAATGT
>Ga0182239_1000130_pt1 | contig 27030 bp, 22 predicted proteins | sample hydfrate6_PW_210_FD_132456 | JGI IMG/M metagenome (GOLD analysis project Ga0182239, IMG submission 132456) | Subsurface microbial communities from deep shales in Texas, USA - hydraulic fracturing test 6_PW_210 | ecosystem: Environmental > Aquatic > Deep subsurface > Shale gas/oil reservoir >... | reverse complement strand
CATCAATATTGTATTTTTTCTTTAAAATGTTAACAAATTGATATACACGATGACGACTACTTGCGTCAATACTAGGCGGCCTCGTTAGTGCTACTATTTTCATAATTCAACTCCTAATTTTTATTTTTTTATTTGTTAATAGAAGAACTAAAAAAGCAAAAATATAACCATACCATAATGAGCTAAAGGTAGAAATACTAGCTATGAACCCAAACGTTAAATAGAATGTAATGATCACTAGCCACAAATCAAAAAATAAACTGCTATTTGTCTTTAAATTCACCTTATAAAAAACATATGAACTAATAAGACCTAGTAACCATCCGTAAACTGTCAAACCTAAATAACCGAAATCATTAATAATATCCTTTAAAAATGTATAGACATTAAATTTAAACGGAATATTTATGAACTCTAAAATGCCCACTGTTTGAAGATTGATAGATTTATTATTTATTACTCCCAAATTATATAAAACACTAAAAACTGGAGTAAAAGTATTAGCACCATAATTCAGTTTTCCATCCCAAGTTTGCAACCATTCAGAGAATGCAACAAATGATCCTGTCGTGTAAACATACACTTTTGCTATTGAAGGATATAAACTTGTTACATATACACTTGAACTTGCATACTGATCTCTTGATTTTCCAACATAGATAAACAATAATGTAAGTATAATTATCGAAATAATCAATGTGTTTTTTATCTTCTTCGTATACCGTTTGTTAATCCTTAATCTGATTACGAGTAAAGGGATGATAAAACTTAGTATAGAATAAATAATCATTATTCTTTCACCAGTCAATACAGCCCTAAATAAGGAAGGCAATAATAACAGCAAGTATCTAAATTTGAACTTTCTCCCTCTCGCAATAATTATCCCTGTTAAAACACTTCCACCAATACTAAAAGTTATCATCATGTATGAAAACAACTTATTTAGTTCTGCACCATACGATCTAAATTGATATGGATTCATGAATATAGCATTCCTCAACCCTATTAGAAAGTATATTTCAACAAGATACAATACCAAACTTACACAAGAAAAAACTACGGCAATAGTAATGTATTTCTCAATTCCTTCAAAATTAGTATTGCTAAATTTGTTCTGATTCTCAATAACAGATCTGCAGATAGAATTTTTCACCTTGTTGAAGTACATAGCAATTGTAATGCTACCTAAAAAAAACACTACACTAAATAAGATGATTAAGCTGCTCGCTTTAGTTGAAATATCATAATAATTAACTAGCTTTAAATTACTTAGGATAAATAAACCATTCCAAGAAAGTAGAAATAAGCTTAGAGGCGTACTATAAGTGCCAAATAAATTTTTAGACAGATATAAACTCGTAAATATTAATAATATTGATATCATAATCCAAAACATTTTATCACCTTCTATTTCTAGAAAAATTATTAACTAGCCATCTTAATTCATCATTTGAAAAAAATATTGTTATAGGTATTAGCAATAATAAAACAAATAATCCTGATTTAACTCTATCAATATTAATTAAATAAACATTTTTAATTTGATAAAGAACAAATATATAACCTAAGCCAATCATCACATAAAAAAAACTTTTTTTTAGGTTTAACTTCCACATCAAATGTTTTCTACCTAAGTAAGTCGTGACTATAGCATAGAACAAATAACTGGAAAACGTTGTGTACCCAGCAGCCATATATCCGTAAGTTGGAACAAATGCTATGTTAAGCAAAACATTCAAGATAGTTGATATCATTGCTATTATGAACATTTGATTCGTTTTTTCTTTAAATTCCATTGGTTTATGAGTATACATTGAAATTTGCCAAATAGATACACCCAGAAAAATTATCGCCATAACACGATGACCTTCATAAAATTCTGCCCCTAATACTATCCCTGCAATTTCAGAACTAAACAAAATAATAAATCCCGCTAACAAAACACTGAATTTTGTGAATTTGAAAATGATTTCACCTAAAATTTCACCTGTTTTCTTGTCATCTTTTAAACTCCATGCTTTTACCAAGAACGGATGTGACGCTAATAGTATTGGCATCGCTATAATGCTAGTTCCATTTTGTATCAAATAATAACTCGCAGAATAAATTCCTACTTCTGAGGCCCCTCGATAATATTGAATTATGAATCTATCACCTAAGTTCATCAAGTTCGCCATTATGAACCAACCAACCATCGGGAATCCGTAAACTAAGAATTTTTTGATATAGCTAAAAATACGATTATGGTTATTAATAAAAATAAGTGCTCTAAAATTAGAAATTCCCGATCTTTTCCATAAACAAGGGATTAAAAATAAACCACTTAAACTAGCTGCCCAAAAGAGGCTATCAATATTTCTATAAACTAGCATTACAAAAATAATAGATAGTGAAAAGCGAATAACTTCTTTAATCAAATTATACTTTACATATTCTTTTGCTTTCATTTCAGCTTGTAAAATTACGCCTAGCGTTCCAAAAATCGAACCCGATAAAATGAATATAAATGCAGCAATAGTAGTATTGAAAGAACTATGCAAAAATAATTTCTGAATTCCAAATAATATTGGAAGCACAATTACAAAACACAACACAACTACTAAAATTATCCCATATCCAATCGAGTTGAAAATCAACATTTTCTCATCATTTGAAGTTACTTCAGGCAAATACCTACTAATTGATTGTTGTAACCATTGCGATATTAGCGCAGTTATTATTACAACAATTGCAAGTATCAAACTATACATACCATATTCTTCAGTTGAGAATAACCTTGTAAAAATTGCTGAAAAACTTAGAGATATAATCGCCGGAATTATTTTTCCAGGAATGTATATTAAGATTTGTTTTATGAACTTATTGATATTTTGAGACATAATATGGTACCACCTTTGCTTCTAATAATCTTGAAGCTTATTTAATATATTTATTCAAGTATTTTTCTATCTTTTGTTTATACTCTATAGGAGATATCACCCCTATACGCAAAAGATAATCTCCCAGATCTTCTGCTGTATCCATTCCTTCAGTAGAAATATCATCTTGCTTAAAAACCTTAGCAACTGTCATAAATATAATTTTCCAATCTTTAACTAGAGAAATGTCTTCAATATAATCTAAATCAAGCGAAAGCTTCTCTTCCCAAGTTACATTATTTCTACCATTAACTTGTGCCCACCCAGTCAGTCCAGGATGAGCAGAATGTCTCTGCCTTTGTTCTTCTGACATGAAAACCATATCTCTTACGAGCTGCGGCCTTGGCCCAACAATACTCATATCACCTTTTAGAATATTAAACAGTTCAGGGAGTTCATCTAAACTTGTAGACCTTAGCATCCTACCAAACTTAGTTAGTCTTACTGAGTCAGGAAGCAGCTCTCCATTCTCGTCCTTCTCATCCGTCATTGTTCTGAACTTGTACATGGTGAATATCTTCTCATTAAGCCCAGGCCTTTTCTGCTTAAACAGCACTGGACTACCCAGTTTAAATCTCACTAAAAATCCAACGATTATAAGTACAGGACTTAAAACGATAATTGCCATCAAAGACAAAATGAAGTCCATCGGTCTTTTGAGAAATCTTCTGTATATACCTTTATTCTGTTTTACTTCAACATCTGTCTTCACTTCACTCTGCATCTATCAGCACCTACTTCTTATTTGGACCACAGTCCCTTTATAATTGAACAAATTCTCTCAAGATCCTCATCCGTCATTTTCGTATCAGATGGCAAACACACACCGTTCTCAAACAACTTCGCACTAACATCTCCACCAACATAATCATACTCAGCAAAGAACGGCTGCATATGCATTGGCTTCCAGACTGGTCTTGATTCAATATTTTCTTTCTCCAGTGCTTCCATAACATCAAGAGGTCTCACGTTCCCATTCAGCGTCATAACACTAAGCCAGTAATTAGGTTCGTTCCAGTCATTAATTGGCATGAAGTCCACACCTTCAAAACTACCTAATTCTCTCTTATAAAACTCAAATATATATTTCTTCTTAGCCACTCTCTGGTCTAGCACCTTAAGCTGCCCTCTACCAATCCCAGCAACGACATTGCTCATACGGTAATTGAACCCTAATTCGCTATGCTGGTAGTGCCTTGCTGCATCTCTGGACTGAGTGGACCAGAACCTAACTTTCTTGATTTTCTCTTCATCATCTGAAACAAGCATCCCACCACCCGAAGTAGTGATAATCTTGTTCCCATTAAAACTAAACACTCCAAACTCACCAAAGGTGCCAGTATGTTTTCCTTTATAATAAGCACCTAAAGACTCTGCAGCATCTTCAATGACAGTCACATCATACTTACGACAAATCTCCATAATCTTATCCATATCTGCAGAAAGACCATATAAATGCACCACTAAAACAGCCTTTACCTTATCTCCATACTTCTCGAAGGCTGCCTCTAATGCTGATGCGTCCATATTCCATGTTTCATAATCACTGTCAATGAAAACAGGAGTAGCGTTCTGATAGATGATTGGATTGGCTGTAGCTGAGAAAGTTAGAGTTGGGCAGAATACGATATCACCTTCACCGACACCAGCAGCTTTAAGCGCTAGATGAATGGCTCCTGTACCAGAAGTCATAGCTGCAGCGTGTTTTGAACCAACTTTAGCTGCTAGTTCTTTCTCAAACTCATTTACATTTGGACCAAGTGGTGCTACCCAGTTTGTATCGAATGCTTCTTGTACATATTGCATTTCATAACCTTCATCACTCATGTGTGGTGAAGCTAGCCAGATTTTTTTATTCTCAGCCATATTACCGTCATCCTTCCTAATCTAAAGTCTATGTATTGTATAGAGGTGCTTTTATGTATTTAGCACCTTCTTGATTTCTAATTTATGTATTTTAATCTGATCTGTATTTTCTATCTATTTTTGTATTGAATTGAAATGTACATTTTTGCTTTTCTGTTAGGACTGTTGATATTACTGGGATAGACCCTCTTTATCCTTTCACCATACTCACGTCGGCATGATACGAGATGGATAAAAACACAATATATTGTGGTTGTTAATGTATTTAAGTTGTCTAAAATACAATATGTAGTTTTATACATTATACTGTAAGGATAAAAAAATAAGCCCATTTCAGTTAAGAAATGAGCTCTCTCGAAAAATTCCTTCTATTATATTGTTACTCAGTAGATTAGTTCAAAAGTTCGAAAATCTATTCTAGCAATTGCCATTTTTGTATATGAGCAAAAAAATCGAGCCTTCAGATTGGCCTGTGTCGGATTTTTATTTAATTTAGGACCTGTTGTTTAACTTCGAGCTATATCGCCTGAAATCGCAAACCTGTCGAGATTCCTTCGAAAAACCAAAAAATCACCAAGATGCAAGTCTAAGTTCGGAACTGATGCCGAGCCTAGATGCCATCTTGGTGGTTCATCTGTGATCACAAAAAATAAAGCCCATCACAATGTGATAGGCAATTATGCTAAATATGTAGTTACTTTATCCAAACTTAAACTTCTTCTTTAGGTTCGATAATTTCATCTTCTTCAAGAATCTTAATCATCTGCAGAAGTTCTCCTTCTCCATATTCTCTTTCCAATACATTAAATCCGAACTTCTCGTACAAACTAATCAAGTAAGGAATATCTTTACATTCCAACATGATTATTCTTCCACCTAATCGGGCTTGTCCTTCAAAAATTGTGGCCAAACAATATTCCAATACATCTGATCCAGAGATAACTCCTGGATACATTTCATTTTTCCCAAGCTGTCCAATTAGAATAGACGGAAACTCCGTGATACGACTCCCTCGCATGTTGGCACTCAGTCCATCTAGCTTTTTAACTTTGTTTCCAGAAAGCATACCCTCTGGAATTTTCAACACCTGTATAGCTAGCGTGAAGTAGGCAAGAATCTGGAACTCATCCTGATCTTCATCATAAATGAAAAAGGTTCTACTCTTACCTAATTTCTCAAATTGGATTGCCCTGCTTTTAAGAAAGTTTTCGATGTCTGCATCTTTTTCACAAACAAAAATAGAAATAAGTTCTTGAGCTTTAGTCTCATCACTCATTTCTATTAGTCTTTTTAGCGAGATAACATTTGTTTTAATTTTTGCTCACCTCGCCTCTCTTTTTCAGGCGATACCAAGTTTCTATTTATTTTAACGCTTTTGTTAGGAGTGGAAACAATTCTCTCGAATGACTCCACAGCCTTCTTGGTATTCAACGTGAAATCCTTATTAAAAGATGATGTGGCCATTCTAATCCCTCCTTTGCTATTATAATATGCCTTACTCATTCTTTTGATACATATACATTATATCATATTCTGCCTTGATTGGCTAGATTCCTAATTTTTCTAGTTAGACCATTTTACCATCATTCAGAATATCTTTCAAGAATTTTTTATTTTTGCGACTATTACTCTTGTCATTATTATACCCCGGATTAGTATTTATATCGACAAAATTCGAAAATTCATTACTTCAAAATTTCAGCTTTCCGTATAATACTTCTGATCATGGCTGTAGATATATTCTGGAATCGTCCGTTTCAGTCTATCCATTTCAACCAATGGGTTGATTATCGTTGTCCTGAAATGTTCAATTGTCATCACATCTCCCATGAATGCTAACATCTCATGGCTAGTTCTAGGCGTTCGGCAATACTTCATAAGCTTTTTTATTTCAGGTCCGTTTAAAAAATCCAGTCGCTTCAAAAAGTTATCAAGCTTCCTTCGCTTAGTGATGAGCTTTTTATAGTTCTCATAAGTTACCGGCGTGGACCACTCAAGCCCGACTTTCAGATTGAACACCATTGTCCCATCTTTATAGATTATGCCAGATTCAATCAGCCTCTCAAATAATTCTCTGTTAAAGCTTGCTTCTTCGACCTTAAGACCCGTCTCTAAAACCTTTGATGGAAGCAGTGATTTTCCGTACTTGGTTTGATCGAACCCATAAAAATTCATTCTTCTCTTCTTTCCTAAAAGATCCTGAAGTTTGTAGCTATTAAAGAACCACTCCATTTCTGATTGTAGAAATTGTTGCTGCTCTCTTTTCTCTGTGTAGATTTTCAGTTGTTCCTGTATTGCCACAATCTTGCTCGTAAGCATATCAATTCGCTGGGAGTCTCTGCCCTTTTTGTTGAGCTCCTCATCCACCGCTTCGTAAAGTTTTTGATACAGCTCATTCATTCTATCTATCAGCTGTTTCTCCATACTTAGCTCTTCTTCACTTATCTCAAGCTCATCCATTTGCTTTTCATAGTAAGCCTTAAATTCAGGATTTGAAATCATTTCAACCAGCAAATGCTGAAAATTGATTTCTAGATATTCTTGATTGAACTGTTTAGCATCACACGCCTGAAGCATATTCTGCAGGCCATAACCACAGCGCCAAAATAGTGTAACGCTTGATTTTTTCTTGATCTTTTTCCTCTCAATTTCACCTGTTTTATCATCAAGCTTTTGAACTCTTTTTCTATTTATATATCTTCCAAATCCAACTGTTCTACCACATTCTCCACATTTAAATTTATCAGTAAAAGCTTCATTTTTTACTTCCTCTTTTTCAAAACCGAGATGAACTCTTTTCACACTTTTTTGTCTCTCAGCTCTCATTTGTTGTACTTCATCCCACATGTCCTTCTCAATAATGGCCGGGTGGTGATCCTCAATATGAATCATCGGCAGCTCTCCCCGGTTTGGAACAAGCGGTTGTTTACGTTCTGGATTTTTATATTTTTGATTGTGAATGTAATCCCCTTTGTAAACAACATTCACCAGGATGTTTTGAATGGAGGAATTGCTCCAAAGTCCGGAACCACATGGTGGCACGATACCCTCATCATTAAGTCTTTTAAAGATATCTGCTCGTCTGACCCCGTTCAAGTAATCCGTATATATGCGCCTAACAATTACTGCTTCCTCTTCTTTGATGACCCACTCTTTATTCTCGTTGTATTCATACCCATAGTTAAGCCTTCTTGGCCTGACTATCCCTCTACTGGCCAGCGCTCGTTTACCCCAGGAGATGGAACTTCCAATATTTCTACTCTCCTGCTGTGCTAAGGCTCCCATCAAGCTGACCATAAGCTCGCTGGTATCATCTTCTGATGAAATATTTTCTTTCTCGAAAATAATATAAGTCGGTGACTCTAATTCTCTCAAGATCCGTACATACTTAATTGCATCAATAGTATTTCGACTAAACCGTGACAATGATTTTGTCAGAATCAAATTGATTTTTCCTGCTTTGCAATCAGCAATCATTCTATTGAATCCTTCACGGTGTCTTGTTGAAGTTCCTGTAATGCCTTCATCTACATAGATACCAGCAAACTGATACTCGGGATTTTTGAGAATGGCGTAGGTATAAAAAGCTATTTGGGTTTTTAGACTTGTCTCTTGTTCTTCCTTATCGGTCGACACTCGAACGTAGGCAGCGACCTTTAACTTCTTTTTAGTCTCAATCTTTGGGTGATAATTGTCTTTTACGTTTTTATGGATGCGACTCATTAACTGCATATGCTGCTGATGATCAATCTGTGTTACTTGGGGTAATGCCACGTCGATTTCCTCCCTTCTCCCGTATTCTTTGATGCCTTCACTTGAATGAAGACTCTCTAATTTCTCTATCCTGTTATTTTTAGTGTCCGGTCCATATGAAGCTCTTGATATCAAATTTTCAGTACTTAATGTCTTGGCCTCACGTTCATTGTCAATTGTGGCATCAGGTCCGGATATGAGTTCCGTTTGCTCAATTTTGGCGTCTCTAGATTTTCGGAAATCCTCAGCTTTACTTTTGCAAAGCTCAACATCACCCACACTCGTTTCGCTGCCATTAATCCAGTGAATCGTATAATTCTCGTCAGAATATATAGTAACAGTAAAAATCCAGGCTCTCATGAGCTCCAGTGTTAGCTCAGTTAAGAAAGCCACTGAATCCTTTCCCTCACTAAGCCAGTCAAGAGCCTGGTCCCTGTACTGCCTATCATCCTCTATCTGATTGATTTTATCTTCGAATTCTCCATATTGTTTACGCTTATCTTCAACATCCTCTAGCGTAAATCTGGATCCGATTAAATGTTCCGCAATCTCAATTTCCGTTAAGTATTTGAGCCGATGAAATTCGAAATGGTCATTCTTATTTACCCACTCTATCATTTGCTCCAGCTCTTTAACTGTTCTATCAGATCCAAAATCAAACCATTCCTCAAAGCCTCTTTGAAGGATATCGCGCATAACTTCTTCCCTGATATAACTTGTAGGACATAGTTCCTTATGCCCCACACGCAACTTGCAACCCCAATATGCTGCTTTCACTCGGTCTGTTGTTCTATAATGGATGTTCCCGCAATAACCGCATATAATCCGCCCTGCAAAAGGGCTGAATGTCTTTTTTGAGGTCGTGGTTTTATTTGGTCTATTGTCTTCAATAAGCTTTTGCACTTTCTCGAAGGTCTCCAAATCAATGATCGGTGGATTTGCATTTTCAATTAAAATCTTATCTCTCATGCCCTTTGATGACCTAACCCTGTTCGTCATAAGATCCTTGTTTGTCGTTCTACCAATGTAATTCCCTGTATAAATCGGGAGGGTTAATATCTTCTTTACTGATGAAATGTTCCATGTATCCAGTCCTCTAGGCGTCTTGATACCACTAAGGGTCAATGTTCTCATGATGTCTGTCTGAGATTTGCCGTTGAGGTATTCTCTGTAAATCCACCTAACAACGTCTGCTTCTTCATTAATAATCCTAAGTTCCGATCTACCAGAACCTTTTACCAGTTCATATCCATAAGTCTTCTGGAAATATGGTCGACCGCTTAATAGTCTTTGCTCTATTCCCCACTTGCCCAGCTCTGACATTGCTTCCACTTCAGCTTGAGAAAGACTGCCATAGGTTGATAATAAAAAAGCATTATAATCGATGGATGTGTCAATTCGCTCTTTCTCGAAATATACCCCGGTGCCATGTCCTTTTAGTTCTTCAACGGCTTCAAGTAGTTCTTTTGTATTCCTTGAGAATCGCTGCACACTTTTGGTGATGATTAGGTCCAATTTGCCTTCTTCGGCATGGCGGAGCATTCTCTTAAAACTACGTCTATCCTTTATTGTCCTGCCAGAAATATTATCATCAAAATAGATCCCGACAAACTTCCAGTTAGGTTTATTCCGAATTAGTTCTGTATAATGACTCATCTGATTTTGAAGGGATCTTCCTCTTTTGTTCGGTGTTGGACTAACCCTGCAATAGGCGGCTACCCTTACTTCATCATCCGTTCTTTCAAGCGGACTTTTCCTCTTTTCATCTAAAGGGTTCCATAATGTTTGAACCCACTGCCTCGTATCATTGGGATTCATGTTTTCAATTTCATCCAACTGATAAACAGTTGCTTTATTTACAGCATCATCTGATGTTTTGCCCATAGAAAAAACTCCTCTCTTTTCGGTGATATACCTAGCTACTAGGTATGTTCACTCTGTACAGGATATAATGCAAGTACTTTATCCTGATTGAGGGAGTTTTCATCTTTCTATGTTAAACACCTACAGTATTAAGGCGTTTGTTTTCATGATTTGGCTCGGCTGCCTACATGTAATCTTTACGGTCAGCGCTGATGCTCCATTTAATGCCGCATTTAAAATGGAAATCGACTTGATGATTGTCATGCACCACACCTTTTTCAATGGTCTTTACAAAAATATCTTCTCGAAAGCCATCGTCATCACTCAAGTCATCCAAACTTTCAATGAACTCTTCTAAATGTTTCTTTATAAATATGCTTTCGCTTTCCATCTTGCTTAAATTCTCATACTCGAGCTGAATGATCTCTTGCTCATAAATCATATGTCGCATTGTTGCATCATATACTGGATCACTTGTAGCTGATTCTCTCGCCGCCAAATCACTGATTCTGTTAGTGATGTGTTCAAGCTTCGTCTCTAGTTCGACCAGTTTTTCCTGCTCCGCTTCTGTAAGGGCATAATCTTCACTGGCGAGTCGCGCTTCACGGATCACTTCATCACGATCATCATTCATCTCTTGGAGAATCTTCATGAAGGCTTTCTCCAATACTTCTTCCCATACATAACTCGCATTACATTTGATGCCTTTGTCTATATCCCTATGTGCTGCTACCCTGCAGTGCCATGTTGTAAAGTGATATTTTTCACCATTTTTTGATGAGGTCATTCGTCTGCGTGTAACGGGTCTGCCACATTTCCCGCAAAACAACATATTGGAAAATACGGATTTCCCGCTATAGGTCATCCTATACTTCTTTTCGGGATTTCTTAGTAGATCGTTTCTTCTTATGAGCTCCTTTTGAACCTTATCCCAATCCTCTTTTGAGATAATTGCAGGATGGTGATTTTGGATGTAATATTTCGGTTTGTGGTCTTTATTAGGAACTCTTTTATGGCTTAAAAAGTCTATTGTTACCGTCTTCTGTGCCACGCAATCTCCTGTATATTTTTCTTGGATCAATATTTTTCGAATTGAATCGCTGGTCCAGGTTTTCTTGCCCCTTGCTGTTAAAACGCCATCTTTCATCAACCCTTTAGCGATCCTTGCTGTTCCTTTTCCTTCTATAAATTCTCTAAATATCCGCCTCACAACTTCTGCTTCTTTTTCTAGAATAACAATCTTCCCATCTTCATTCGTATCGTATCCTAGAAAGTATGTGGTTGGTATATGAGGCTTACCTTGAGAGAAACGCTTTGTTACACCCCAGGTAGCATTCATGCTTAATGATTTTGATTCTTCCTGCGCGAGGGAGCTTAAAATTGTCAAAAATAGCTCTGATTTTGAGTCGAGTGTGTCCAAATTTTCCTTCTCAAAAAATACGCCGACCTGGGGATCTAAGTTCTTTAATAACCTTACATAGCTCAAGCAATCAAGGGTGTTTCTAGCGAATCGGCTGATGGATTTTGTTAGAATGTAGTCGATTTTTCCCGCTTTGGCATCTTCAATCATCTCAAGAAATCCCGTTCTGTTCTTTGTGTTTGTACCCGTAATTCCTTCGTCTGTGTAGATTTTATAAAGCTCCCAGGCTGGGTTCTTCTTTATATAATCCGTATAATATGAAACCTGAAGTTCATAAGAGGACGCTTGATGTTCAAGCAAGGTCGACACACGGGCATAGGCTGCGATTCTTTTTTTCCTTCCATCATGATGTTCATCGCTTCTTCCCGTTCTGCTAACTACTGGAATAATCCGGACTTTAGGGTTCATACTTGTTGACAAATTTGTCTGCATAATCAATCTTCTCCTTTCTCAATTTTGACTTCTTTCATATCTCCATTTGCCCAAAATAAAAGCAGCGTTCCTTTTTCCGTATAAGTCATTCTGATAAACCACGCTCTTAGAAAACTAATATCTTCAGATAAATCATTCATTCCTTGCACAAGTCTGGTGGTATCTTTAATTTTCTCTAATGACTTTATTGCACCTTCCCTGTACTCAGCATCCTTATCGATAAACTCCCATAGATGCTTTTTTGATTCTAATTGTTCTTCAACTTGAATCCGTTTTTCCTTAAATGCTGACTCATCCCGAAGTTCCATAATCGCTCTGTTTTCATCCACCAATGCTTTTTCTAAAGAAAGCCTTAACCAACTTTGCTCTGACTCTCGATTTAACTCAATATTTTTGAGTTCTTTGATCAAATTAATGACAAGTTTTTTATTTACGCTGGTGCCATCGTCCAGATACTTCCTGGTGAATTCTCTTTTTAACGTCCTTACAATATCTTGTTCATCGATTGCTTCCATTTCGCAAAGCAGTTTGCTTTTAAGTCTGCTCGAGCATCTCCATAGCACTCTTTTCCTACCAACATATCGATGATAGTTCTTCCCACAACACCCACACTTGATTCTGCTTGTGAACTCGTTTATATTCTTACTACTTCTGGAATATGCGACTGATTTTTTCTCAAGAATTCTCTGAACTCTGTCATAGACTTTTCTATCAACAATTGGCTCATGATGATTGCTTATATAATACTGAGGCCTTTCTCCATTATTTACTTTGGTTTCATGCGTTAGATAATCTATTGTATAAGTCTTTTGACAAAGAGCATCACCAACATAACGTTCGTTGCTCAAAATACTTTTGATATTTGAATCCTTCCAGTCAATGCGACCATTTGGTTTTTTATAACCTTTACTTATAAATTTTCTGGCTATAGCGACCAGGCTGTAGCCTTCTAAATACAAGTCGTAAGTCTCCCTTACAATCTTTGCTTCCTCCAAATCAATGGTCCAGGGAACACCATTCACTTTTTTATAACCTAGAATTCTTGTGAATAAAGGCTTTCCACTTGAGAACCTTTTTGTATGCGCCCAACTTAGATTTTCTGAAATCATTCTACTTTCTTCTTGTGCGACCACCGATAACATAGTCAAAATAAATTCACTTTCCATACTGCCTGTATCAACGGATTCCTTTTCAAAGATAACTCTGATTCCATTTTCTTTGAGCACTCTAATTGCTTCTAATGTGTCCATGACATTTCTAGCAAACCTTGAGATAGACTTACATAAAATCAAGTCAATATTTCCTTCCAGGGCATGGCGCATCATCTTATTGAATCCCGCTCTATGGGCCCTTTTAGTTCCAGACTTGCCCCTGTCAGAGTAGATGCCCACAAACATCCATTCAGTATTATTTCTAATGTAGTTTGTGTAATGAATTGTTTGATTTTCAAGGGAGTTCATTTGCATTTCTTCTTCTGTACTCACTCGACAATACGCACAAACTCTAAGTCTTTTTGCTTCTTCCTTAATATTTGATGTTGTTGAAGCCACTTGAGTTTTCATTCCAATTTCAATGACTTGCCTCTCTTGGGATTGAAAATCAATGCTGTCATAAAATCCACTTTCATACAACGATTCAGCCATGTTCTTCCTCCTTCCTTTATCCTTTTTCAACCTGACGACCTTTTTGTTTATCAATCAAACTCTTTAAAATATAAAACCCTGAAACGCCCGTAATTCAAGGCTTCAGGGTATCGGCGTCATAGTATATATCACTCATAAACAGGTATTTATCAAGTCATTTCTACTATATATAGGGATAAAAATAAGCCGATGCTATGGAGATAACACCGGCTACAATTTTGCGATTTTTTCCTAATCATATTTCATGTAGGCATCAAATCCTGCCTTCTTTAAGCGGGCCATGAGGGCCTCTGCATTCTTCTTTTCGCTGAAGGCACCCACCTGCACCCGGTAGTATTTTTTACCGGATTCCTTCTCAGGCTCGACCTCCACACCAGCACTGACCATCTCAAGATTGTCTTTATCAACCCAGGTCATAATGCCAGCCTTCTCATCCATGGTGCTTTTCAGAATGGTTTTTCCAAGAAGAACACATTCCTTGCCGCCTTTGATCACAGGTTTTCCATTAAACACATCCTGGGTGATTAAGTGATAATTCCATTTCACCCAGTTTGGAATGATAGGACCGCCGGGATAATAGGTTCTGGCAGTCGCTTTGATTTCAACAATATCACCTGCTTCAAAGCCTTCTTTGGCCTCACCTACATTCTCCAGTGCCTTCTTTACTGCAGCTCTAAAGGTATCCATATTCTCTCCATGCTTTGGAAACCAGTGGCCCACATCAGAATGGTTTGATGCGATTCCCTTATTATTTCCTTCCGCATGACTGATAATGTCTTTCTCAGTCAAACCATACTCTCTGCAGAGATAAACACAAAGCTTCACTGCATTTTCCCAAGCCGCTCTAAAGTAGGCTTCATTTTTCTTCACATCATAGCCTACCATCTGATTCTTAGAATAAGAAAACCCACCCGGCTCGCATATCTCAAAACCGATGTGGGTATCATTTGCTTTGCCGCCTGCATGCCAGCCTCTGTGATTCCAAGGTAGGTATTGCCAGATTTCTTTATTGTCCAAGAAGGCATGGACGCAGACCTGACGATTGATTTCACCAGCCTTATAAGATTTATTCCACCGACTAAACCAATCTGCGGCCATCACTCCTGGGGTAGCAGTGGAATGAACCATGATGCCTTTAGGTGTGATCTTTCTCCCGGCTGTATAGCAATCATTTCTGGTCATGTACTTTGTCTTCAAATTACTTAGTGCCATCCTTATCGCCTCCATCTTTTAGCTGCTCCAGGATGTCTTTTAACTTCTCTGGAATTGGTAATCCCAGTCTTGTGGCATTTTCAATGATGCTGATTCCTTCATTGGACAGATAAAAGAAAATCACTGCAGTCCTTATGGCGCTGCCATCTCCTATAATGTTCTGATCAATGATGTGTGCTACACCCACCAAGGAAAAAATTACTACTTTCTTGAAGATGCCCTGAGCACCTACATCGCTGGATAGGTGTTTCTCCAAAATGGCACACATCACTCCCAGCAGATAGTCAATGACTACAAAGGCAATCAGGGCATATAAAAACCCATCGTAACCTCCAAGAAACCAACCAAGCCAACCACCAATGGCTGCAAAAGCCATCTGAAGAAAGGTCCAAATATCTCTCATGTTCTTTTCCTCGCTTTCATAAAATTTGTATATATAAAAGACGCCCATTTAAGAGCGTCCTAATCATTATCCTTAATCGTTTTCTTTAATACGGAGCGTGATATACATAGCCACTTGCTTTGGCGTAGAATCCATCACCAGGAATATAGATTGCACCGTCAAAGGTGTCATACTGGCTTGTGGTTAAGCCCGGCTGCTCTACACCCTCCCAGTTCAGTCCATCATTGGAGACACAGAGCATACTCTCTTTCAGAAGTGCAAACTTGCCCCAGTCCACCATCCAGATGATATTCCTTGGATTAGGGATATTGTTGTTGGCCAGATCTCCTACCCAGGAAAGATTGGTCTCTGTAATCTGCGTGGCATCATCACTCATTACACAGAGCTTTACATAGTAGGTGTACTCGCCGCCCACATTGGTGTAGTTAAACTTCATCACGAAGAGGACGTCATTCACGGACCGGATAAACATATAACGGGTGTCGTTCACATCCTCTGGTATGGTCGTGGTCCAAAGACCAGGACTGGCTGAACTAGCTATTGCGATGGATTTATCGCCACCAACCACGCCCACAAAGTTTCCTTTATGGGTGGTCAAGTATTTAAAGATCGGTACTGAAGTACCATCAGATCCAACCAAGGTCCATGCGGTTCTTTCCTCTAGAGAATCAAAGCTGTAATAGACCGGTGACTTGTAGTACCACCAACTGACGATACCAGAGCCTCTTGCCATATCATAAGCCCCACAGGTCATGGCGTTATAGGCCCCTGGACAATATCCAGCATTATGCCATGTGATGCCATCAAAGGAAGCGATGACATTGGCAAGGCCGACGATTTTAGCAATAAACACACCATTCGCTGCATAGAGAATCTCCGGCTGTCCATAACTCCACCAAGGAACGCTAACCACCGTCCACTGCTTTGTGGTCTTGTTCCAATAAGACATGTAGGGGGTCTTTGCATAATAAACTGCGATCTGCGCGTTGCCATTATCATAGACATTAATCTGCTTCTCACTGCCATATTGGGTGTAGCCAAAGTTGTTATAATATTTCTTGGTCCAGCTGAGTGTTGGAATGGTAAAGAGAACCTCGCCCCTGCCACCAAAGGCTGTCCAGATGGCCAAGGTATTATTAAAAATATGATCATAGCTCATGGAATCAGCCCTCCTTTATACTTTGGTGACGCTGGTGATTCTTCCACCACTATCCACGGTGTAGTTGTATGTTGCCGTTGTTCCGTCTGCATATTCAATATAAAAACTCATCATATCCACCGTTAAAGTGGAGACTTCCTTTAAGAGAAGCTCCGAGAAAATGTTATCCAGGGTGATGCTTGTAATACGTCCTCCGCTATCGGTGGTGTATTGATACTGGGCATGATATTGATGGGTATCTCCCTTCTCAACGGTATAGGTCACGTCAATGGTGGTCTCTGTCACCACTAGATTGGAAACGATGGTATAGGACACCCCCAGGTCGTTCACCTGTGTTTGAATGTCATCCACTGAGCTTCCCACATTATTTAATGAATTTTCTATCCGATAGAAGGTGTCAGAGATACTGGGTCTGTATCTTCCCACTTCCACCCGGATGTTGTACCGGTAGAATGGATTATATTCTAGGGAGATGATCCTCGTCTTCACGTTGATTCCTAGGGGATTAAAAACAATCTGAACATTATCTCCCACTGCAAGGTTCAAAAGCTTAAAGAATGAGATGTCATAAGAAGATGCATTCTCTCTGGAATCATGAGATACCGCCACGTTGGTGACGTTCTTTGAATCCATTACCGGGATATAGTCGGTGCTTCCCCTGTGGCTTCGAACATTGATGTTGTAGCCATCATACTCAATCTCTCCGCCAAGAATGGCAATGTACTGCATCAAAGCGGCCCTTCTTGAGACTTCCTGATTGATCTTCATGGTGACACTTTCTGTGAAATCTACAATACCTGCATTGAAAGGTGTACCTGAAAGAACCTGCGCAAGTCCTGCAGCCGGATCTCCGGTGAAGTCAAACTCCGTGATGTTATACATCTCATGATTCAGGACATAAGAGACGTGCTCGCAGATCACTGAACAGATAGGAAGGCTGCCCTGAAGGCTCTTTGATATCTGTACTAATTCAAAATACTGATCATCCAGCTTGGCGATCTGTTTTACCTTAAGTGCCAGCGCTGACTTTGCAAGTACCGTGAATGAAAGGGTATATTCTCCTTCCAAGGTTTCTCTGACATTGGCACTCATCACTTTTTTGATGCTTTGAAGAAGCGTACTTCCTGCATAGATTTCAATCAAGGCTTATTCCTCCTCTCTGTTTTATGATCCTGCCACTCCAAGGTTTCTAACGGTGACCGTATTCTGATTCCACTGAAGCTGGGCTATGACTCTTGTTAGAATATTTCCGTCAATGGTAAGCGGAATGGTCACATCAAAGACTGCACCTTCTGAGCCTCCAAGACTTCCTGAAACCTGAGAGTTCAGGTCCAAATCAAAGTCCGTTGGTATAGTGTCTTGCATATCTTTTTCCACACCACTCATGGCTTCAGTAAAACCTTCTCCAATACCTTCACTCATGTTGGCACCAATACCGGCGAACACTCTAGAAGGCGAGCGGATTCCAAGAATGCTTTTAACGCCTCGTACAATACCACCAACCATACTATCCACCTTACTCTTGAGCCAACCTATCATGGATGAGATACCATCCCACAGACCTCTGGCGATGTTTCTTCCCACGTCATTCATAGAAGGAACTGCTCTGCCAAGACCGGTGACAATAGCCGTGATAATCTGTGGAAGTTGAGCCACTAGCTGGGGAATCGCTCTAATCAGTCCAGCTGCCAATTGAATAGTCAGCTGAATCCCATTCTCGATAATCTTTGGATAGTTTCCAGCTAAGAAGCTCACAATGCTAGTAATGATCTGAGGCAAAGCCTCAATTAATACGGGTAGGGCATTTAAGATACCGGTAGCCAGACCCTGAATGAGTTGAAAAGCGGCATTCAAAATCTGGTCCATGTTGGCAATAAGTGTTTCCACAATCAGAATAATCGCCTGTACAATGGATGGAATCAGCTCGGGAAGTGCCTCTGCAATCCCAGTAGCCAAGGTCACAATCATCACAAGAGCCGCTTCAACCAGGGCCGGTAGATTGGCGATAATTCCGTCCACCAAAGCCATCACCAGATACAGGGCTCCTTCTGTAATCTGTGGTAGTGCTTCTATAAGAGCGGTTAAAAGCGTCAGCACGATCTGCATGGCAGAGTCGATAATCATAGGAAGATTCTCTACGATTGAACCAACCAAAGCCAAAATGATGTCCAGACCCAAGGTAACAAACTGAGGAAGTTGTTCTGTTATCAACGTCGTAATACCGCTCACCGTTTCTCCGATAACCTCTGAAATTTTCTCAAAGTCACCGTCTGCTTCATTGATTCCATTGGACAGCCCCGAGAACAGGTCAGTAATACCTGCAGACACCTCACTAACAGCCGGTAGAAACACACCTTGAAGAGACCGCTTCACCCCTTCAAATCCGTCTGAAAGATTATCATATCTCACTTCAGTGATCTGACTTAAAGCATCCTTTGCTGCAATGGTACTGTCTTTCATGCCAGCAAGGACCGGTAGGACTCCTGCTTCGAGGTCTTCAAACTGCGTACCAAAGAGCTGAACGCCGACGGTGTTTCGAAGAATAGGATCCTCAATTTCATTCAACTTTTCCACTACTGAATAGAAAGCATCACTGGCCGTTTCCCCACCCTGGGCAAACTTCTGAGTCATCTCATCAGCATTAAACCCCAGGGATGTGAAAGCTTCAATGGTTCCTTTGCTTCCGTCCTTAGCTCGGATGTTAAACTCCTTGACCGCATCACCAATCTTATCGATACTAAATGCTCCTGCTTCGGCACCACCTATAAGTCCTGCGATAAATTCATCTGCACTGAGTCCTAAGGCTGAGTACTGATTAGAATATTCATTTAAAGTATCAAGAAGATCTCCGTTTTTATCGGCACCGTTTTGAGCACCCGTTGCGATGATGTTATAAGCTTCTTCAGAAGAGATTCCGAAGTTTTTCATGAGTGCTCCTGCAGCTCTTGCAGATTCCTGAAGTTCAAAACCAAAGGTATCCCTTAAAGCAAAACCGGACTTTGTAGCCTTTTCAAGTTCCTGGCCCATGAGTCCTGTTGTCTTTTTCACTTCAGATATGCCATTAGCAACATCTTCTAAGCTGTCACCAAAGTTATGCTTATACACATTTTGAGCAACCTCGCCCAGCTCCTCCAGCTCCTGACCGGTAGCCCCAGTGGATGCAGAAATCTGGTTGACCGCCATATTGTATTCATCGCCCAGTTTAATAAGACTTGCACCAGTTGCCACAGCGGCAGATCCGATGGCAATAACGGTAGCACCAATTGCTGCACCGATTCCTTTTAACACACCACCCAGTTTTTCAAACTTACCGGAGGCATCATCTGTTTCATTAGCTGCATCATTAACAGCATCAGCGAATCCACCTGCACCATTTTCTGCTTCATTAAAACCTTGATTCATCTCATCTATGGCCTGAACATTCTTATCCAGTTCATTTTCCATCTTATTGAGGTCGGCCTTGGCATTATTTAACTGAATGGCCCAGTTCTGGGCTCTTCGATCGGTTTCACCAAAGGAGTCGGAGGCATTTTTTAGTGCAGCTTCAAGGGTATTGATCTTATTTTTCTGAGCATCAATCTCTTTGTTCAGCACATTATTTCTTGCTGTCATCGCCTGAATGGATTTATCCTGCTTATCAAATTGTGAGGTAACAAGATTCATTTCAGAACCCAGCACCTTGAAGCTTCGATTGATATCTCGGAGGGCATTCTTGAACTCCTTCTCGCCTTCCACACCAATCTTTAACCCAAAATTATCAGCCATTATGACTCACCTCCTCCTCTTTAGGCATGAAAAAAGACACCTCATTTGAAGTGTCCTGAAAAATTAGTATTTTGTTTTTGGTTGAAAGAAAGTTACCTAATAAAAATCAATCGTCATCGAATATCTATATGAACTTCTTTACCTAAGCTTTTAGCAATTTTAATAAGGAAGTCTAACGATGGATTGTAGGACCCACTTTCAAGCCTGGAGATATTAGATTTTCTGGTTCCAGCTCTTTTTGCCAATTCTTCTTGAGTCATTTTCATGCTTTTTCTTGCTTCGATAATCTGAGAAATCAATTCGTATCTTGGTTGTAGTTTGTTATACTCTTCTTCAAATTCAGCATCTTCCATAAGTTGAGCCTTAATATCTTCGAACTTTACTCCGGCAGATTTCGTTTTCACATTCACTTTACTCATCATTACACCTTCTTTCATAATCCTCTTTATATTTTCTTGCTCTATCAAGTTCCCTCGAAGGAGTCTTATTAGTTTTTTTCACAAAACCATGGAGCAAGATAAATCTACTACCAGTATATGCAAAATAGAATACTCTAGCTATATCCGTAGAGAACTTAACTCGCAATTCATAAATTCCTTTATTATCTTTCCCTTTAATTGATTTTGTATGCGGTTCTCTCAGGTCAAGTCCATGATCTTTTAAAAGTTCAATTTCTCGAAAAGTCTTAGCTCTTAGTTTAACAGGTAAGGATTCTAGGAAGTCTTTCACTGGAACTTCGCCATTTTCTTTTTGATAAAATTCAACGTCGTGTGCCAACCTAGTTCCCCCCTCTGCTAATACTTCCTTCGATTACATGTTATCATATACGATAACTTTATGCAATAAAAACTTTGTCTGAGCAATAAGAGGGTATGAAAAGAGACACCATATTTCGGTGCCAGCGTAATTTAACTTTTTGATTTTTAATATAACAATCTTACTGTTACATCTTAAGTCTTTGATGTTACATTATATAGTGGTCTAATTGTCAAGACACGGGATCGAAATTTCTTAATGAATCCGATTGGTTGCTTGCTTCCAGTAGCTGAAGTGTTTGTCAAGGGCGAGGAACTCGCTTGTTTACCCTTGACAAGCATCGTTACACATCCTTGATTCGGTGCCATGCGTCATGGCACCTGCCTTCCGGCGAGGATGGGGTCCGGGGCAAAGCCCTGGGTTATGCTGCATCTTCCATTGCTCCAAAATATAGTGAAGCGGGTGCTTTATAGTCAATCGATGAATGATGCCTGGTCCAGTTGTAGATATCGATGTAGCTGCCGATTTTCTTTCTGGCATCACGTAAGTTGTGATATTCGTTCAAGTACACTTCTTCGTGTTTAAGTGAACGGAACCATCGTTCAATCAATATGTTGTCAGCCCAGCGGCCTTTGCCGTCCATGCTGATTTGGACATTGTTTTCCTTCAAGTAATCGGTATACAGATGGCTGGTGAATTGACAGCCTTGATCTGAATTCAAGATTTCCGGCTTGGCAGTGAGGAAAGCCTTCTTGACTGCCTCCAAGGCAGCAGTGGTATCCAATGTATCATCCAGATGCCATCCAACGATGTAACGACTATGCCAGTCGATGATGGCAGTTAGATATACAAAACCGTGCTTCAATCGGATGTAGGTGATATCAATGCTCCATACCTGATTCGGTGCTGTTACTGTTTTGTTGCGTAGCAAATAAGGATAAACCTTATGTCCTTTCATAGGTTTCGAGAGATTCGGCTTGGGATAGATGACTTCGATGCCCATTTGGTCCATAAATCGTCTGACTTTGTATTTGCCGATTGTATAACCCAACTCCTGAAGTTGTGAGGCCAGTTGGCGTTTGCCCCATGTGGGATGATCTGTATGCAAGCGGTCGATATGGTTCATGATTTCCAGTTCGGTATCAGACATCATACGGCCCTTGTAATAAACACTCGTGCGGTTGATATCAAGAAGCTTGGCAGCATCTTTTATAGTAGGAAGAGTGCCCCCTGATGGACTACATTCCTTTAGGCTTCTTACTAAATTTACTTTCGTAGTCAGGTCCAAGCGTTTCCTCAGATTTTTTTTTCAACCAGTCAATGGCTATTGACTGGCGACCTACTTTTTTAGCTAGCTCATCATTTTCAGCTTGTAATTCGTTGATAGCGTCGGTATATTTCTCATCGGCCTTTGTATCAAAAGCTTTGGACGCATTTTCCATGAACTCACGTTTCCAGTTCCTAATCAAGTTCGGTTGTATCTGATGCTCAGCTGCAAGCTCGTTAATCTCTTTGATTCCGCTTAATGCTTCGAGTACAACTTTTGCTTTGAATTCGGGTGTAAATGATCTTCTTTTCTTTGACATGATAATGACCTGCTTTCTGCTATTAATGCTTGTGTTAAGTATATCAGATTCATTATCATACGAGTATTTACATGTCGAGTTTTCTTAAACCATTATATTACTTAGAGTCTGAAAATGACACTCGTGCTAATTTAAAGTTTATTATTAGCACCAATGTCAAACCTTATCCTTGTCATACTTGTTCGTATATACCTGTTTATTTACGAACAAAAATAACATCTACAACCATGAGGGAATCACATCATCGATAAATAACTCCAGTTTTGGTTTTGCAATACCTACAAATTGTTTGTGACATTCCCAAAGGTCCATGAGGTAACCAATAGGCATCAGCCACACCTCGTCTTCCTTTCGATTAAGATGGGCTGTACCATAGTAGATCAGTCGGGTAAAGAGTTCTTCGTCACTTACCCGACCACCTCGTTTTTTGAGGGTTCACTCTCCACGTTTCTCTTGGTTCCCCTCATCATACTGGCCATGATGGCATTCTTGTACTCAGCCAAATCAAAGGGAGTAGTGAGAAGCTCCACTTCCTCTTCGGTGAGGAGTTCTTTCTTCTCATCCTTATTCCTGATGTTATGGATCAGTATGGACTGGTTGGCCAGAAGTGTAATCAGCCAGTAGAGTAGGAAAGTGCCGCCTTGCTACGTTTCCGAAGCAGGTTTGCACAGACCCCTCCCCAAACCGGACGTACCCCTCTCGAAGTATCCGGCTTTCCATCATTGTTCAATTATTAAAACTCACTTATGGATTTCTCTGTGGCAATCATAGCAGACAACCATGGTTTTTCTCTTTTTAGCAATCATATATTTTTCCCATTCTGATTTGCCTTTGAGATTCTTAACCTTATTGACATGGTGTATTTCGTAACGTTCAGCAGTTTCGCTACCGCATAATTCACACCTTTTAGCTTTTAATCGGCTATCAAATGTTGTTCGGGCATTTTGATTTATCACCCACGTTCGCGGCATATTATCTGCTACATGCTTATTTCCCTTACATTGTCTAAAATCCGCAAAGTATAGATTCTTTTTCCCTCTGGAAGTTTCATAAGGGACACACCATCCACCTTTTTCATCTTTGAACATGGTCTTGATTTTACCAATTGATGAACGATGTTTACCTGCAAGCGTTTTTAGACAGCTATATTCCATTAGATATGCGAAGTAGTGTAGCTTATTGAAATTACTGGCTAAGCTGTAATAATTGCATATTCCACGCAATTCAGCATTGAATGATGTTACGATTTCAAAATCCGTTTGCGTTATCATAACGTTGCGACACCATGGTTTTAATTCACCATTTATTTGTCTGGCTATTCCTTTTTCTAACAGAAACTTTTTAATTTTTTCATCTAAAGGCACGGTTAATTCAAGAGTATTACTCAATGACCGTTGAGTATATCCTGACCCGTGACTTCTTACTTCATTGTTTCTCCTAACCCGTACATCATAACCCAAAAATCTTGCTGAAGTATTGCTGTGGGTAATGAGCGTTTTCTCATCGGATAATTCCATTTTTAGAGTATTGGCAACAAAATTAGAGAGTTTCTCTTTTATTGCAATGCAATCCTCTTTGTTTCCATTTATTCCAATCAAGAAATCATCCGCATACCTCACATATTTCAGCGTTTTATCAGTTTGTGATTTATAGGGAATTTTAAGTAACTCCTTCCTTTCTGCTTTCAGCTCTTCAAGAAGTAAGGTTTTCTCATTTCCTTCCGCGATTTTCAGCTTTTTACGCAATTTTTGGACTTTGCGCCACTGCACTCCGTATTCGTAGGTGGTATGGGTTTTCCGAGGTTGCTCAAATTCTTCTTTAAGTTTTTCTACAAATTCATCTAATTCATGGAGATAGATATTTGCTAGTAATGGAGATATTATGCCACCTTGCGGTGTTCCACTATAAGTGTTGTGGTATTTCCAATCTTCCAAATACCCTGCTCCTAAGAATTTGTAAATTAACTTAATTAGACGTGCATCTGCAATTTTATTACGAATAAACCCAGTTAACGCATTGTGGTTGATGTTATCAAAACACCCCTTTATATCACCCTCCACAAACCATCTGATTCCATTAAACCCTCTTTTCATTCCACCTAAAGCTGTGTGACAGCTTCTATTTGGTCGGAATCCATGAGAACAGTCTAAAAAAACCGGTTCATAGACAGCTTCCATTATCATGCGTAAGACTTCTTGGATAAGTTTATCCGTAAACGTTGGAATCCCCAATGGACGCATTTTTCCATTTGGTTTCTTGATATACGTCCTTCTTACCGGAGTTGGTGAATAGCTTTCATTCGCTAACATTTCAATGATTCTACCTACTTTTTCTTCGCTGAATCCGTCTGCTGTATCATCATTAACACCTTTAGTAGATGCACCGCTGTTAGCATAAAGATTGTTGTAAGCAATAAAGTATAGGTCGGGTCGGAGCATGTACCGATATAATCGGGTAAATACTTCATTCCTGTTATTTTGTGAGTTTTTTCTAATTCTCTCCAAAATCTCTATCGTTGGTTGCATATGAGGTTTTCCTCCCTAATCAATTTTTGATTTTGGTACACAATGACTGCTTCCCTTCGCCATGTAATGGGCGTTACCCATCTCTGACTACTATGGAAGCTCCGTTGCCTTGCGAAATATTCAGGTCCAAAGACCATAGCCATTTGGCATTTCCGTTTAGGCAATCCCCAGTTAGCAAAGTCGCTAGGTTTATGGATTGTCGGATATGCTTTTGTTTCTTTAACACCGGTTCTCCGGCTCGTTTCACGGGTTTATGTGATAATCCGGCATGTATCGTATGTCCATGTCGTTACCCGTGTCAGAGGTTTCAGGCACTTTCCCCTGTTCTGACGAAAAGAAAACTCGAAACTCACATTCAGCAAATATAGCTTTATCCTCGTATCCATTTATCATTGCGGTTCAGTCGTGCCATATTGCCTTAGGCAACTTACCGCTTTCCCGCCGTGCTCTGTTCCCGTGTCGGCTTTCGCCTTTCGGTTAGGCGGGTTGATTACCGCATTATCTTACGGTGTAGCACCTTACGCTACTTTCGACTTTGCCCTATCTGGGCGCACCACGATCTCGTCTAGTGCCATCTCGAAGTTCTCGGTCTTCATCAGTTTGGCACCTAAGTTTTCAAGCCCACCATAGCGTCCGGCAATCGCCTTTGTCGCTTTTGTTGTTAAAATCAGTTTGAAGTCGGCACCACCGATGTTTATTGTCGTGCTTCTCTCTTCTGATACCTCATCTACTTTTATTTTCTCATCTGCCATTACTATTTACCTCCCATTAAGATACCGTCACTGTAGCTACGGTTGTCGTTACATCACTGGCGCCAACGAGGCTGAGAACACAGTAATAGTAATAGGTATCCGCCAGAAGATCCGTTGGAATATCAAAGCTTGCCGATGTCTCTCCGTTAATAGCAGTGCCTCCGGTTGTACTATCGATGGTGTTCTCATACCACTGGTAGGTTACCGGATCGCTGGTGTTGGACTCTGCTACTACAGAAAGACTTCCTGTAATGCTACCAGCTGTTACTTCCGTCAGCCCTGCAGGTTGAGTTGTGATGGTAATGGTCGGTGTCACTGCTGTGAAGTCCGGTTCATAAACGGATGTGAACCAGCTTGAGATTGTTGAAGCTGATACACCATTATCTCCTTCAGTGACTTCTGCTTTCCAAGGATGCTTGTTTTCTCCGTCCAGTTTATTTCTCCTAAACACAGTACCTTCTATGGTGGGACTGCTAAAAGTAATGGAGTCACCTTTAGTTGCAAGGGTTGTGGCAGGAACTGAGAAAATAACTCTGTAAAGCCAAAAGTATCGATACTTTCCATTGGCTTTCTTGGCACGAAACCCGACTGCCACCGGACTTCCCCCGTCTTCACTTCTCGAAACAACGACATTGTTGCTGTCGATTTTACACCCAGTCAAATCCTGTGCCACCAAAGATCCGATATCATCGATTCCAAGTGTCAGTGCGCCACTTTTAAATTCCTTCACAACTTCTGAAGCACCGTCATCTGCATAAAGAATCGCTTCAATCAGCTCCACACTTAGCTCCGCTGTCATGGCTTTAGCCAGGACCTTTGGTGTGCCATAGGTTTCGATGCCATTTTGGTCTTCTGTAATCTTGGCATAATATAGACTGTAGAGTAGGAAAGAACCGCCTTACCGTCTTTCGATGGCAGGTTTGTCCAGTCCTCTCTCCGAACCGTGCTTACCCCTCTCGAAGTACACGGCTCTCCAT